>Ga0209333_1000289_pt1 | contig 27986 bp, 22 predicted proteins | sample BlaSpr_A8_OM2_O3_FD_187982 | JGI IMG/M metagenome (GOLD analysis project Ga0209333, IMG submission 187982) | Forest soil microbial communities from Thunder Bay, Ontario, Canada - Black Spruce, Ontario site 2_A8_OM2_O3 (SPAdes) (version 2) | ecosystem: Environmental > Terrestrial > Soil > Boreal... | reverse complement strand
CTATAAGGTATTCAGCTACCCAGATCATGGTTTGCCGCCCTTTAAAGCTCGGCGAAGGCTCGTCATCTGGCTCAGGCGTGCGCGGGTAGCCGGTTGGGCTGAGGCAGCGGGCGGGAGCGCTCTACGCTGAGGCCCGTGGCCGAGTACCCGCGCCCGTCCACCGAGGGACGGGCAGCCAACATGCGCGCGATCCGGCGCACGGACACCAAGCCCGAGATCGCGCTGCGCCGGGCCCTGCACCGCCAGGGGTACCGGTTCCGCAAGGATTACCGGCTCGACCTGGCGGAAGGCAAGCGAGTCAGGCCCGACATCGCGTTCACCGCGCGGCGCGTCGCCGTGTTCGTGGACGGCTGCTTCTGGCACGCCTGCCCGGAGCACGGCGGCAAGCCGGCCAACAACACCTGGTACTGGGAGCCCAAGCTGCGGCGCAACGTCGAGCGAGACCGGGTGGCGGACGCCGCGCTCTCGGCTGCGGGCTGGGACGTCGTCCGGGTCTGGGAACACGAGCCCCTCGATGCGGCGGTTACGGCCGTGCTCGCGGCGCTCACCCGGTCCGGTCGGACGCGCTCTGGGCCGGAACGTGACGCCCCGGCCGATCCCGGCGGCCCGGCCGAGCCTGGTATGGAGGAGACGGCCGGGGCAGGCAGCCGGGGTCTGGGGGAGACGGCCGGGGCTGGCAGCCAGGATCTGGGGGAGACGGCCGGGGCTGGCAGCCAGGATCTGGGGGAGACGGCCGGGGTCGGCCGGCTGACCGAGGAACACCGGGCGGGCTGAGCCCGGCCGGATGGCTTTGACCGGAGCGGCCGAATGCCCAACTGCGGCGCGGCATCGCTGGCAGACTCGTCAGCATCTCCTTTGTTCCGCGGGGAACCAATGCGCGTCTATCTGCCTTTCACCATGCCGGCGCTGGCCAAGCTGCTCGCCGCCGCCGAGACTAGCGCGCCGCCGTTGCGCGGCTTCGCCGTCACGCCCGCGCTGCGGGAGTGGTACTCCAGCGGCGACGAGGAGGAACTCGAGTATGTCGCGATGACGCTCGCGGCCAGGGCCTCGCTGCGCCTGCTGCACTCCGACCCAAGCGCTCCGCACCGCCGGGTGGTGCTCGCGGCCGAGGTGCCAGACCAGCACGTGTCCGGCATCGCCGGGTTTGACGAGCCCGCGCTCGTGGAGATCAGGGTGCCGGTCGCGCTCGTGGACGTGGTTTCCGGCCATATCGACGACGTCAGCGCCGCCCGGGACGTTGGCGCTGCGGTGGCGGCGCTGCCCGCCGCGGACGACGGCGACGACGATGCGAGGTTCACCGTCGACGGCGCCGAGGGCCACGAGCTGCTCTGGTACGCGACCCAGGAACTTGCCCACATGGCCGACTGAGCCGGCGGCGCGCTCTCCCGCGTCGATTATCCTGCAGGCTGGCAATGGCGCCGGGCAACGCAGGGAGCAGGCCGTGTTTGATGCCGTAACAAACGTCCCCGTCCCAGTAAACGAGCCGGTCAGGCAGTATGCCCCGGGCAGCGCAGAGCGCGCCGCTCTGGAGAACCGGATCAAGGAACTAGCGGGGGAGCAGGCCGAGCTGACCATGACGGTCGGCGGCGAGCACCGGATGGGTGCCGGCGATCGCGTCGACGTGGTCCAGCCGCACAACCACCGGCACGTGCTCGGCCGGCTCGGCAACGCGTCCGAGGAGGACGTGGCGGCTGCCATCGAGGCCGCGCGTCGGGCCGCGCCAGGGTGGCGCGAGCTGTCCTTTGACGATCGCGCCGCCATCTTCCTGCGCGCGGCCGATCTGCTGGCCGGGCCGTGGCGCGCCACCATCAACGCCGCGACCGTCCTCGGCCAGTCCAAGTCCGCGTACCAGGCCGAGATCGACGCTGCCTGCGAGCTGATCGACTTCTGGCGGTACAACGTGTACTACGCCAGGCGGCTGCTGGCCGAGCAGCCGGGGTCGGCGCCCGGCTCGTGGAACCGGCTCGAGTACCGCCCGCTCGAGGGGTTCGTGCTGGCGATCACGCCGTTCAACTTCACGTCGATCGCCGGCAACCTGCCGACCGCACCCGCCCTGCTAGGCAACGTCGTGGTCTGGAAGCCGTCCACCACCCAGCAGCTGTCCGCTCACTACCTGATGCGCCTGCTCGAGGCGGCCGGGATGCCGCCCGGGGTGATCAACATGGTGACCGGCAGCGGCCGGGCGGTCTCCCAGGTCGCATTGTCCAGCCCGGACCTGGCCGGGATCCACTTCACCGGCTCCACCGGGACGTTCCAGCACCTGTGGCGCACGGTCGGGGAGAACATCTCGAGCTACCGCGGCTACCCCCGGCTCGTTGGCGAGACCGGCGGCAAGGACTTCGTCATTGCCCATCCGTCGGCCGACCCCGACGTCCTGGTCACGGCGCTGACCCGGGGGGCCTACGAGTATCAGGGCCAGAAGTGCTCCGCCGCCTCGCGCGCGTACGTGCCGCGGTCGGTGTGGAACCGGATGGGGGACCAGTTCATCTCCGCGGTGGGCTCTCTGACCATGGGCGACGTCTCGGCCGACCTGTCGCTGTTCATGGGCGCCGTCATCGACAGGGCGGCGTTCGCCACCCACGCCGACGCCCTGGCCAGGGCCAGGACAAGGCCGTCGGTCCGGGTGCTCACCGGCGGCGAAACCGACGGGTCCGACGGCTACTTCGTGCAGCCCACGGTGCTGGAGGGCACCGACCCGACCGACGAGATCTTCACCACCGAGTACTTCGGGCCGATCCTCGGTGTGCACGTGTTCGAGGACGCGCAGTACGCCGACGTCGTGGCCCAGGCGGCCGACATCAGCCCGTACGCGCTGACCGGCGCGATCATCGCGCAGGACCGAGCGGCCATCGCCGAGGCTACCGACGCGCTGCGGTTCTCGGCGGGCAACTTCTACATCAACGACAAGCCGACCGGCGCGGTCGTCGGCCAGCAGCCGTTCGGTGGGGCCAGGGCCAGCGGCACCAACGACAAGGCGGGCTCGATCTTCAACCTGATCCGCTGGGTGAACACCCGGACGATCAAGGAACTCTTTGTCCCACCGACCGACTACCGCTACCCGCACATGGGCTGACAGGTCCCGGGCCGGCGGGAGGTGGTCGGCTGGCGGCTCCCGGGGCTCGCGTGGCTGGCGGGAGCCGGCGGGCTGGCGGGGCGGACCAGGGCCGGCGGCCGGGCCGCGGGTCGGCGGACATCGGGTCGCCGGCTCGTGCGGACGGATAGGCTCGACCACACACGGCAAAACGCGGCCAAAGCCGCCACGCCATGACCGTCGCACGATCGGCGAAGCGGAGGCTCCCCATCTATCGCCTGGTTCTGTGGAACATCGACCTGACCCTTGTCGACGTGGCCCGGGTGTCCAGGCAGGCGTATGCCGAAGCGTTCCAGAAGGTGACGGGGCGTCCGCTCGTGGCGCTGCCGCAGACGGCAGGCCGGACGGACTCGGAGATCTTCTTCGAGGCGCTGGCGGTCAACGACGTCAGCTCCGGAGGGGTCCCAGACCCGGCCGATCCCGGCAGCCAGGAGCTGCTGGGCAGGTACACCCGGGAGCTCGCGATCGCGTTCGGCTCCCGGCTCGACCTGCTCCCCACGCAGGGGCGCGAGCTGCCGGGAGCGAAGGATGCGGTGGCCGCCGTGGCCGGCCTCCCCGGCGTCATCCAGTCGGTGCTCACGGGCACGATCCGGCCGAACGCGACCGCGAAGCTCCAGACGTTCGGCATGGACGCGTTCTTCGACTTCGAGATCGGCGGCTACGGCTCCGAGATCTACCCCAAGGGCGCCCAGCTGCTCAGCTCCCGCGGCCGCGCCGCCGATAAGTACCGTGGGGACATCGTCGCGACGGTCTACATCGCGGACTCGATCCGGGACGTCGAGGCGGCCAGGATCGGCGGCGCCCGCTGCGTCGCCGTGGCCAGCGGCCGGTCCATCGCGGCCGAGTTGCGCGAGGCAGGGGCCGACATTGTGCTCAGCGACCTCTCCGACACCGCGTCCGTCGTCAGCGCGGTCGACCGTCTGACCAATGCGGTGTCGGCCGGCTGACTGGCGCAAGCGATAGTCGTATCCATGAGTGGCGTTGGCCTGACGGTCTATGGAGTGACCGCGCTCGTCTTCATGATGGCGATGTACGCGCTCGAGCGACGGCACCGCACGTTCATCCTCGCGTTCGCGTTCGGCTGCATGCTGGCCAGCAGCTATGGCTTCCTGTCCGGCGCCTGGCCGTTCGGCGCGGTCGAGGCGGTCTGGTCGCTGATCGCCCTGCGCCGCTATCTGGTCGCGGTGCGCGAGTCCCGGCAGCCCGGCTGAGCTGGCCGTCGTTGCGAGGACGCACCGGACGCCGCATGCTGATGCCTATGCCTTCCGACGATCAGCTCGTCGCAGCCATGGGCGGGCGCGACTACGGCGAAACGCTCTGGGAACCGACCGAGCGGGCCATCCGCGACGCGCGGCTCACCGACTACGCGGCGTGGCTGGCCCGGGCTCACGGCCCCGTTCTGTCCGGATATGACGCGATCTGGCGATGGTCGGTGTCGGAGCCAGCCAGGTTCTGGTCGTCGATCTGGGATTACTTCGGCGTGCTCGGCCACCGCGGCGACGGCCCGGTGCTGTCGGGCGGGCCGATGCCGGACGTGAGCTGGTTCGGCGGGACGACGCTCAACTATGCGCGCAACGCGCTGCGCACGGCCCAGGAGCATCCCGGCCGTACCGCGGTCATCTACCGTTCGGAGTCGGGACGGGCCGGAACGCTGAGCTACTCCGAACTCGGCGCCGAAGTCGCCAGGCTGCGTGCGGTGCTGCGAGAGCTCGGCGTCATCAAGGGCGACCGGGTCGCCGCCTACCTGCCCAACATCCCCGAGGCGCTGGTCGGCCTGCTCGCCACCGCCAGCCTGGGGGCCATCTGGTCGTCGTGCTCGCCGGATTTCGGGCCGCGCAGCGTGACCGACCGCCTGGCGCAGATCTCGCCCAAGGTGCTGATCGCCGTCGACGGCTACCCGTACAACGGGAAGTGGTTCGACCGGCGGCAGCAGGTCGAAGACATCGTGGCCGAGCTGCCCAGCCTGGCGGCCCTGATCACGGTGAACTACTCGGCCGTGGCTGGCGAGGCAGCCGGGCGTGGGGGTGCCGGCGGCGGCGGCGACGCAGCCGGGCGTGGGGGTGGGAGCGGCGCAGGCGCGGCGCCTGAGAGTGCGGGCGACGCCGCTCCGGTGCGGCTGGACTGGGATTCGCTCCCGGGCGACGCCGCGGCGGACCCCGGGTTCGAGGAGGTGCCGTTCGAGCACCCGCTGTGGGTGCTGTACTCGTCGGGCACCACCGGGCTGCCCAAGCCGATCGTGCACGGGCACGGTGGCGTGGTGCTCGAGCACCTGAAATGCATGGGGCTGCACCACGACGTGCACCCCGGCGACACGTTCTTCTGGTACACCACCACCGGCTGGATGATGTGGAACTACGTGGCCGCTGGCCTGCTGATCGGCGCCACGGTGGTGCTGTACGACGGCAGCGCCAGCCACCCGGCCACCGACGTGCTCTGGCGGCTGGCCGCCGAGACCGGCGTCACCTACTTCGGGTCCGGCGCGCCGTACCTGCTGGCCTGCATGAAGGCGGGTCTCCGGCCCGGCGACGAGCACGACCTGTCGCGGCTGCGCGGCGTCGGCTCCACGGGGGCCCCGCTGCCGCCCGAGGGGTTCCGCTGGGTCTACGACACGGTGGGCGGCGACCTGATTCTCGGCTCGTTCTCCGGCGGCACCGACCTGTGCACAGGGTTCGTCGGGCCCAACCCGCTGCTGCCGGTGCGGGCCGGGGTGATCTCCGGGCGCTGCCTGGGCGCGCGGGTCGAGGCGTACGACCCGGCAGGGCGGTCCGTGATCGGCGAGGTGGGCGAGCTGGTGATCACGCAGCCGATGCCGTCGATGCCGGTCGGGTTCTGGAACGATCCCGGCGGCACCCGCTATCGGGACAGCTACTTCGCCGAGTACCCCGGCGTGTGGCGGCACGGCGACTGGATCATGATGCTGCCCGACGGCGGCTGCATCATCTACGGCCGGTCCGACGCCACCCTGAACCGCGGCGGAGTGCGGATGGGCACCAGCGAGTTCTACCGGATCGTGGAGGCCCTGCCCGAGGTCGCCGACAGCCTGGTGATCGACACCGGCAGGCTGGGCGCCGAAGGCAGGCTGATCCTGTACGTGGTTCCCGCCGAAGGCCACGAGCTGGACGATGACCTGGTCGGCCGGATCCGGTCCGGCCTGCGTTCCGGCTTGTCGCCGCGGCACGTCCCCGACGAGATTCACCAGGTGCCCGGCATCCCGAGGACGCTGTCCGGAAAGAAGCTCGAGGTGCCGGTCAGGAAGATCTTGCTGGGCACGCCGGTCGCCGAGGCGGCCGACCCGGACGCGCTGGCCAACCCCGAGGTGCTGGCCTCCTTCGTCCCCGGGGCTGCGGGGGCGAGCGAGCGAGGGCCGCAGGGATGAGTGAGCGGGGGAGCAGGGTAACGAGCCAGGGGCTCTCGACAACCGCGCGCAGCTTCGGCGAAGAGGGCGGCAAGCTGACCTACGGCGGCTACCTGCGGCTGCCCGAGCTGCTCGCGCAGCAGGTGCCGCAAGTGATTCCGCCGGCGCACGACGAGCTGCTGTTCATCACCGTGCATCAGGCCTACGAGCTCTGGTTCAAGCAGCTGCTGTTCGAGCTGACTGCGGCCCGCGACGCCATGCGGCCGGGACAGACCTGGCGGGCCAGGCAGCTGCTGCAGCGAGCGCACGTGATCGAGCGGCTGCTGGTCAGCCAAGTCGACGTGCTCGAGACCATGACGCCGCAGGACTTCCTCGAGTTCCGAGCGGCGCTGGCGCCGGCCAGCGGCTTCCAGTCGGTACAGTTCCGCGAGCTCGAGTTCTTGTCCGGCGCGAAGGATCCCGGGTTCGTGGCCAGGTTCCGTGATCTGACCGAGGAAGAAGGGCAGCGCCTCGCCCGCCGTCTGGCCGAGCCGACCCTGTGGGACGCGTACACCGACCTGCTACGGTCCCGGGGGCTGGAGGCCGAGACCGACGACCAGATCCTGGCCTCGCTCGTCACCGTCGCCAGGGACCGCGGCAGCCACGACGACCTGTGGCAGCTCGCCGAGGACCTGCTCACCCACGACGAACTAGCCGGGCTCTGGCGGGCCAGGCACGTGCAGATGGTAGAACGTCAAATCGGCACGAAGTCGGGCACCGGAGGGTCGACCGGTGCGCCGTATCTGCACAAGAGAGTGCCGATGAGGTATTACCCCCTGCTCTGGGAACTGCGAGATTGGTTGTAGCGGCACCTGCACCCCGGGAAACCCACAAAGGAGTGGAAAAACCGATGGCTGACATCGTGGGCGACGAGAAGGAAGCCCTGCTGGCCGAGACGGCAGCGGTCGGGGCCGCCGCGGGCGGCGCGGCCGAGGTTGGCGACTTCCGTACCTACCTGAGCGCCTACTACCGGCACGTCGCGCTCGAGGACCTCACCACCGCTGGGCCGGAGCGCCTGGCCGCGACGGCTATCGAGCAGGCCAAGCTCGCCGCCTACCGGCCGCAGGGCAGGGCCCTGGTGCGCGTCCGCCGTGGCCAGGCAGCGGCGTGCGCCGCCAGCCGGGATGTCGTGGACATCGTCACCGACGACATGCCGTTCCTCGTGGACTCGATCCGGATGGAGCTCACCCGGCACGATGTGACGACGCACCTGGTCGTACATCCGCAGTTCCTCATCAAGCGCAACGTCGCTGGGGAGCTGCACGAGGTCGTCGGCGTGGTCGACGGGGAGCGGCAGGCCCACGATGAGATCGCCGAGTCCTGGACCCACGTCGAGGTAAGCCGGCTGCCCGACGGCGAGGGTGCCAAGCTGCAGCAGGATCTCGAGCGGGTGCTCAGCGACGTGCGGGTGGCGGTGGAGGACTGGCACCGGATGCAGGCCAGGGCGGTGCAGCTGGCCGAGCAGCTGGCGATGTCGGCGGAGGGGGAAGCGCCGGCGAGCGACGAATCTCCGGCCGAGGTCCAGGCGCTGTTGCGGTGGCTGGCCGACGGGCACTTCACGTTCCTCGGCTACCGCGAGTACGACCTGCTGGACGGATCCGACGGGATGGCGCTGCGCGGCGTGCCCGGCACCGGGCTCGGCATCCTGAGGCACGACCGGGCCGGCTCGAAGTCGTTCGCCGCGCTGCCCCCCGAGGTGCGGGCCAGGGCCAAGGAGCCGCAACTGCTGATCCTGACCAAGGCGAACTCCCGCTCGACGGTGCACCGGCCCAGCTACCTCGATTACGTGGCGGTCAAGCGGCTGGACCCGTCCGGGAAGGTCACCGGCGAGTACCGCTTCCTCGGCCTGTACACCCACGACGCCTACACCGAGAGCATCACCAGGATCCCGGTGCTGCGGCGCAAGCTCACCGAGATGCTCGCGGCCTTCGGGTTCGCCGCCGACGGTCACGACGGCAAGGACCTCGCCGAGTTCATGGAGAACTACCCGCGCGAGGACCTGTTCCAGACCACGGTGGCGCAGCTCGTCCCGGTGGCCGAGGGCGTGCTCCGGCTGCGCGAGCGCACCCAGCCCCGGCTGTTCCTGCGCAAGGACATCTACGGCCGGTACATGTCCTGCCTGCTCTACCTGGCCAGGGACCGTTACACCACCCAGGTCAGGCTGCGCACCCAGGAGATCCTGCGCAAGGCCCTCGACGGCGCGAGCACGGACTACAGCGTGATGGTCGGCGAGACGCCGCTTGCCCGGCTGCACATCGTGGTGCGGGCCCGGCGCGGCCAGATGCTGCCCGACGTGGACGCCGCAAAGCTCGAGGCCGAAGTGGCCGCCGCGATCCGGTCCTGGGACGACGACTTCGCCGAGGAGGCGGTGTGCCAGCTCGGCGATGACCGGGGGCAGGCGGTCCTCGCGGTGTGCAGCGGCGAGGCGATCCCGCCGACCTACAAGACCGACGTCCCGGCCAGCGTGGCCGTCGACGACCTGGAAAAGGTACTGAAGCTGCGCGAGTCGGGCGAAAGCGTGGCGTTCGACCTGTGGGAATCCGAGAGCTACGTCGGCGGGGTGCCGATCGAGGACTCTCCGGCCGGCGAGCAGGCCCCCGGCGACGATCACCGGGTCTGGCGGCTTTCGATCTACCGCACCGGTTCCCCGATCACCCTGACCGACGTGCTGCCCCGGCTCCAGCACATGGGCGTCGACGTGGTCGACGAGCACCCGTACGAGTTCGAGGCCGCGGAGCCGTTCTGGATCTATGACTTCGGGCTGCGCAGAAGCAGCGTGGGCGCTGACGCTTCCGCCCGTACGACCGCGTCGGTCGCGTCGGTCAAGGACCTGGTCCAGGACGCGCTGACCGCGCTCTGGCACGGCGACGTCGAGGACGACGGGTTCAACGCGCTGGTGCTCGACGGCCACCTGACCTGGCGGCAGGTGGTGGTGCTGCGGGCCTACGCCAAGTACCTGCGCCAGGCGGGAAGCACGTTCAGCCAGAACTACGTCGAGCGGGTGCTGCGGTCGAACATCACGATCACCCGGCAGCTCGTGCGGCTGTTCGAGTCCCGGTTCGACCCGGAGCGCCAGCAGGGCGAGGCCGAGCGCAGCGAGGCCATCACCGAGGAGATCAGGGGCGAACTCGACGAGGTGGAAAGCCTCGACCAGGACCGCATCCTGCGCGCCTACTGGGGCCTGATCCAGGCGACGCTGCGGACGAACTACTTCACCGAGCCGGCGACGCCCCGGGCCCCGTACCTCGTGGTCAAGCTCGACGCCCAGCAGGTGCCCGACCTGCCGGCGCCGCGGCCGGAGTTCGAGCTGTTCGTCTACTCGCCCAGATTCGAGGCCGTGCACCTGCGGTTCGCGGGCGTGGCCCGGGGCGGTCTGCGCTGGTCGGACCGGCGGGAGGACTTCCGCACCGAGATCCTCGGCCTGGCCAAGGCGCAGGAGGTGAAGAACTCGGTGATCGTCCCGTCCGGCTCCAAGGGCGGGTTCGTCTGCAAGCAACTGCCCGATCCCAGCGACCGCGAGGCTTACCAGGGCGAGGTGCTCGCCTGCTACCGGAACTTCATCAGCGCGATGCTGGACGTGACGGACAACCTGGAGGCCGGGCACGTGGTGCCGCCGGCGCGGGTGGTCCGCCGTGACGGCGACGACGTCTACCTGGTGGTCGCGGCCGACAAGGGCACCGCCACGTTCTCCGACACCGCGAACGAGATCGCCAAGAGCCGCGGGTTCTGGCTCGGGGACGCGTTCGCCTCCGGCGGCTCGGAGGGCTACGACCACAAGAAGATGGGCATCACCGCCCGGGGCGCCTGGGAGTCGGTCAAGTTCCACTTCCAGACCATGGGCATCGACGTCGACCAGACCGACTTCACCGTGGTCGGGATCGGCGACATGTCCGGTGACGTGTTCGGCAACGGCATGCTGCTTTCCCGGCACATCAGGCTCGTGGCCGCGTTCGACCACCGGCACGTGTTCCTGGATCCCAGCCCCGACCCGGCGGCCAGCTTCGCCGAGCGGCAGCGGCTGTTCGGCCTCGCCCGCTCCTCCTGGGCGGACTACGACCCCGCGCTGATCTCCGAGGGCGGCGGCGTGTGGCCGCGGTCCGCGAAGTCGGTGCCGGTTTCGCCGCAGGCCCGGGCGGCGCTCGGCCTCGAGGACGGCGTGACCGCGCTGCCGCCGGACGAGCTGATCTCCGCGGCGCTGCGGGCCCCGGTCGACCTGCTGTGGAACGGCGGTATCGGCACCTACGTCAAGGCGACGAGCCAGACCCAGGCGGACGCGGGCGACCGTGCCAGTGACGCGGTCCGGGTCGACGCGTCCGAGCTGCGGGTCCGGGTCATCGGCGAGGGCGGGAACCTCGGGCTGACCCAGGAGGCAAGGATCGAGTACGCGCTCGGCGGCGGCCGGGTGGACACCGACTTCATCGACAACTCGGCGGGCGTCGACACCTCGGACCACGAGGTCAACATCAAGATCCTGCTGGACGGCGTGGTCCGGGACGGCGAGCTGACACCCGCCGACCGGGGCAAGCTGCTGCACGAGATGACCGGCGAGGTCGGCGAGCTGGTGCTCACCCACAACTACCTGCAGAACCGGGTCCTGGCCGCGGCCACCGCCCAGGCGCCGCAGATGCTGCACGTGCACGCCCGCTACATCCGCAAGCTGGAGCGCGACAAGCGGATCCGGCGCCGGCTCGACGTGCTGCCGGGGGACAAGGAGATCGCCGAGCGCCGGTCCGCCGGCGTCGGCCTGACCAGCCCGGAGTTCTCCGTCCTGCTCGCCCAGACCAAGATCGCCACGGCCCAGGAGGTGCTGGCCTCGGGCCTGCCCGACGACCCGTACCTGCGTCGCGCGCTGACCGGCTACTTCCCCGAGCCACTGCGGGAGCGCTACGCCGACCGGATGCGGTCCCACCGGCTGCACCGGGAGATCATCACCACCGTGGTGAGCAACGACATGGTCGACAGGTCGGGGATCACGTTCGCGTTCAGGCTCAACGAGGAGACCGGCGCATCGGTGCCGGACATCGCGGCGGCCTGGCTGGTCGCGCGCAACGTCTTCGACATGGACGGCTTCTGGGCCCAGGTCGAGGCGCTGGACGGCAACGTGGACGCCTCGGTCCAGGTGCTGCTCAATCTGGAAGGCCGCAAGCTCACCGAGCGGGCGGCGCGGTGGCTGCTGTACAACCGCCGGCCGCCGTTCGACATCCAGGCCACGGTCGACTTCTTCGCCGGCGGCGTGCTGACCGTTGGCTCGGGCCTGCCCAAGCTGCTCACTGGCAGCGACCTGACCGGGTTCGAGGAGCGCCGGGACTCGTTCACCGCCCGGGGCGTGCCGCTGGACCTGGCCGAGCGGGTCGCCGCGACGGTCCCTGCCTACTCGGCCTTCGACATCGTGGACGTGGCCGCCAGCGTCGGCCGGCCGGTCGAGGAGACCGCCGAGGTGTACTTCGATCTCGCCGACCGGCTGCAGATCACCAGGCTGCGGGACCGGATCACCGCGCTGCCCCGCGAGGACCGGTGGAACACGATGGCCCGCGCCGCGCTCCGCGACGACCTGTACAGCGCGCACGCGGCGCTGGCCGCCGACGTGCTCCAGGTGACCGGGCCGGGCAGGCCGGAAGACCGGCTGGCCGCGTGGGTGCAGCGGAACGAGCCGGCGGTGCGCCGGGCCGCCCAGACGCTGACCGAGATCTGGGAGACGGACCGGTTCACCGTGGCGACGCTGTCCGTGGCGGTGCGCGCGGTGCGCACCCTGGTCGCGGCCAGCGCCCTGCCCAGCTAGCGCCCTGCCCGGCTAGCGCCCTGCCCGGCTAGCGGCCTGCCCGGCTAGCGGCCGTCCGCCTGCAGGAAGGCGAAGTCGGCGGGGTCGATGTTGCCGCCGGACAGAACGACACCGACCCGCCGGCCGCTCGCCTGCACGGCGCCGGAGAGCAGGGCGGCCAGCGGGACCGCCCCGCTCGGCTCGACGACCACCTTGAGCCTGGCGAAGCAGAACAGCATGGCCTCGACGATCGCCGCGTCGGGCACGGTCACGACGTCGTCGAGCTGCCGCTGGTTGATCGGGAACGTGAGCTCTCCCGGCGTCACGGCCCGCAGGCCGTCGGCGATCGTGTCCACCGCGTCCAGGCTGACCCGGTGGCCCGCACGCAGGGACCGGCTGGTGTCGTCGGCCCCGGCCGGCTCGACGCCGATCATCGCCGCGCCCGGGAGCATTGCCTTGATCGCGGTCCCGACGCCCGCAGCCAGGCCGCCCCCGCCAACCGGCACCAGCACCAGGTCGAGCTCGCCGGCCTGCTCGGCCAGTTCCACCCCAGCGCTGCCCTGGCCGGCCATGACGTCGTAGTCGTCGAACGGCCGGATCAGCGTCAGCGACCGCGCCTCGGCCAGGGCGGCGGCCACCTCCTCCCGGTGCTCGGTGGCCGGGTCGTAGCGCCGGATCTCGGCGCCGTAGCCCTCGATCGCGGCCAGCTTGGCGGGCGAGCCGGTCTCCGGCACCACGACCACGGCGCCGATGCCCAGCAGCGAGGCTGCAAGCGCCACCGCGGCGCCGTGGTTGCCCGATGAATACGCGACTATCCCCCTCGCGCGTTCGTCCGCGTCGAGCAGGCTGAGGCGGTTGTAGGCGCCGCGGAACTTGAATGACCCGCTGCGCTGGAATGGTTCGGCCTTCAGGCAGACGGTGCCGCCGCATCGCGCGTCGAGCGTCCTGGAGGTGAGCAGCGGGGTACGGTGGACGATCCCGGCAAGCCGGGCAGTGGCGGCCTGAACCCGGTCAAATGTGAGGGCCTGCTGGCTGGTCGGCGCGGGGATGGGTAATCCTTTCGTTCGGCCCTGGCTAACGTTTGTCTTATCTGCAAACGATAGCTTCCACAGATACGGCCGCGGCAACAAGCGGACATGCCAGCCTGACGTAGGCTTTCCGGCATGGCTACGGACCCTGCGGGCGAAATCTCGGAACTATCGTCGAAGCTCGCCAGCGTTGAGGCCGTCCTCGACCCGGAGGCCATGCGGGAAGAAGCCGACGTGCTGCGGAAGCGCGCGGGCGAGCCTGGGCTGTGGGAAGACCAGGAGCAGGCGCAGGCGGTCACCCGCCGGCTGTCCTACCTCGACGGCGAGCTGTCCCGGCTGGACGGCCTGCACCGCCGCCTCGACGACACCAAGGTGCTGTTCGAGCTGGCCGAGAGCGAGAGCGACGAGGCGACCAGGGAAGAGGCGACCCGCGACCTGGCGGCGCTCCGCAAGGAGATCGACCAGCTGGAAATCAGGACGCTGCTGGCTGGCGAGTACGACGCGCGCGAGGCGCTGATCACGATCAACGCGCAGGCGGGCGGCGCCGACGCGGCGGACTGGGCCGAGGGCCTGCGCCGGATCTACCTGCGCTGGGCCGAGCGGCACGGGTACTCGACCGAGATCTACGACACCTCCTACGCGGAAGAGGCGGGGATCAAGTCGACCACGTTCGCGGTAAAGGCGCCGTATGCCTACGGCACGCTGCGCGGCGAGCACGGCACGCACCGGATGGTGCGGATCTCGAAGTACGACAACCAGGGCCGCAGGCAGACCTCGTTCGCGGGCGTTGACGTGATCCCGGTGGTGCAGCAGGCCGACCACATCGAGGTGCCCGAGGACGAGATACGGGTGGACGTGTTCCGGTCCAGCGGCCCCGGCGGCCAGGGGGTCAACACCACCGACTCGGCGGTCCGGATCACCCACCTGCCGACCGGGATCGTGGTCTCCTGCCAGAACGAGCGCAGCCAGATCCAGAACCGCGCCAGCGCGATGGCCGTGCTGCAAGCCAAGCTGCTCGAGCGCAAGCGTGCAGAGCAGCAGGCCAAAATGGCCGAGCTGCGCGGGGACCACGCCGGAAGCTGGGGCACCCAGATCCGCAACTACGTTCTGCACCCGTACCAGAACATCAAGGACCTGCGGACCGGCCTCGAGACCGGGAACACCACCGCGGTGATGGACGGCGAGATCGACGACTTCATCGACGCCGAGATCCGCTGGCTCCGCACCCAGGGGCTGTGACATTCGGGGGGACGACCCCCCGTGTTACCCCGGGGGGACGACCCCCCCCAGACCCCCCCGAGTGCCGGCCGCTCGGGCCGACCTCCGGCCGGCCGTCGCGGCGGCCCGGCCTCGCGGCCGCCCCACAAATTGCTGCGGTGCGCGCTAGCGCCCCACGACTGCTGCGATGCGCATTAGTAGTGCTGCGATGCGCATTAGTACGGGCGGCCGCGTCGATGTACCAACGAGATAGGTCGATGTACCAACGAGATAGATGGTGCCCATCGGTACATCGGCAACCGCCGGGCCGGAAAAGCTAGGAGGACCGGGTGCATATGCTGCACCCGGTCCTCTTATTGATCTTGAATTAGCCGTTTCCGGTTACTTCACGAAGTACCAGTCCTCAGGGGTGAGGCTGAGGGTCGGGCTCTGCGGGAAGTAACCCTTGAGGCTGTTGGAAACCTCGGTCAGGGTGTAGGCGGCGTTCGGCTGGTAAATAACCGGCAGCTTCGGTGCCAGGTAGTTCTGCCACTTGTAGAACAGCGACAGGTTGTCGTTGGTCAGCGTCTGCGCGATCAGCGAGTCGTTGGTCTTGTCGCAGAACCCGCCGGAGTTCGCGACCGCGCCGCACTCGAACAGCTGGTCGCCGGTCGGCAGGTAGTCCGGGGAGAACGACCAGCCGAATCCCCAGTTCGCCATGTCCCAGTTGCAGGGGGACTTGACCACGACGCAGTTGCCGCCCACCTCCGAGAGCACGTCGCCGAGCGTCTTGGGCACCAAGTTCAGCTTGATCCCGATCGACGACGAGTTTGACTGCAGCTGCGTCATCTCCGACTGAACCCAGGCGGTCCCGCTCAGGTACAGGAAGTTGAAGTTCAGCGCGGAGCCCGCGGTGATTCCTGCGCCGCACTCGCCCGAGCCAGTGCCCGGCTTGGCGCAGGTGCTGATCCCGTTCGGCACCACCTTCCAGCCGTTGCTGGCCAGCAGCTGCTTGGCCTTGGTCGGGTTGTACGGGTACGGGTCACCGGCGCGCCCCTGGGACGACAGCCACTTCGTGGCCGGGGTGGCGGCGACCGGGCCGACCGTGAGCGCCCCGTACCCGCGCAGCGGACCGGAGATGATCGCCTTCTGGTTCATCAGGTACTGCAGCGCCTGCCGGAAGTACAGCTGCTTGAAGATGGCGCCGTGGTCGCCGTTGCTGGACTGGTAGTTCATCACGGAGTAGTCGATGCCCCACGGGTACAGCGGGTCCAGCGTGTAGCCCGACAGCGGGTTGGAGCCCACCGACGTATTGGCCGGCTTAGAGGGGGCGTCCTGGTCGGGCAGGTAGCCGACGTCGATCTTGGTGCTGGAGCTCGGCGAGCGCAGGACGTCGTACTCGGCCGAGTCGGTGGTGAACGGCACCTCCTGGAACGCCGAGAGCTTCGGCTTGACCGGGCCGGAGTACTTCTTGTTCGGCACGAAGGTGTTGTGGCCGTCGGCGTTGAATGAGCTCAGCTTCCACGGCCCGTCCACGATGCTCCAGATCGGCGACGTCGCGTACCCGCTGAGGTTCTCGGCCTGCTTGTTCAGGTAGCTGTAGACGGCCGCGCAATCGCTAACCGTGGTGTCGCAGTGGCTGGGGCCGCTCGCGGTCCGGTCCCACGCCGCGGGCATGGGCACGATCTGGCTCAGGTCGTTGTACTGGAGCCAGCTCGGCGAGTACGACTTGCTCATCGTCATCTGGATCTCGGTCGGGCTGACGACCTTGATGCTCGACATATTCGCCGGGAAGCCGGTGTAGGCGCCGTAGTCGGCCGGCAGGGCCTTCTCCATGTTCAGCCAGAACATCACGTCCTGCGCGGTCACCTGGGTGCCGTCCGACCACATGTAATGCTTCAGGGTGATCGTCACGTTCCGCCCGCTGACCACTGGCGGATTGGCGAGGCTCAGGCTGTTGTTCGGCTGCGGCTGGCCGTTCTCGCCGAACCAGTACAGCGGCCGGTACATCAGGTACTGGAGGTCGAACAGGTTCAGGTTGCTGATGTTGGAGCTGTCGACGTACGGGAAGATGTAGGTCGGGACGCTCGACGGCGGCTCCGCCCACACCGCGGTGCCGCCCTTGACCGGGGTTGTCCCGGACGACGAGTTGTTGCTGCCACTGCTGCTGCACCCGGCGGCTACGAGCGCCAGCGCCGCAGCGCCTGCCGCCAGTAGCCGAAGGTGGAGCCTAGGTCGTGATCGACGTAGCCGCGCGGGCACTGACCTCATATCTGGGGTTCCTTCCGGGCGCTTGGGCCAAAGACGGCAAGGCCGACGGACCCCGGGATCCGGAGGGGGCTGGCCGGTCGGCATCACGCCATGTAATCGATACCGCTCACTGCAGCATGCCGGGACCCGTGGGGTCTAGTGCAACAGTAGGAATAGTCCCAGGCTGGGATGCTTTTGTGATGTGCGCGTGACAGAATTTCCAGCCGTGACCGCGCGTCACCGCCGTGCGTAGCCGGACCTGCCCAGCGCGTAATGGCACAGCACAGGGCGAAGGCCGCCGATCCTGCCGGCCGCCGGCCCAGCTGGCCCTCCGCCTAGCTGGCCGGGCGCGTCAGTGCGCCAAGTGCAGGGCCAGCATCATCAGCAGCAGCGCGATCAGCGTCACGGCCACCAGCGGCAAGGTCATGTTGGGCCCGTGGTGGTGGTGCATCCGGGCCCGCGCCGCAGCGCAAACCGGGCAGCGGCCTTCGGCCACCGGTCCGGCGCACTGGGCGCAGATCAGGTGCTCACAACTCATGTGTGGGTCCCTCCGGGCCGGCGCCTACCCGGTCACTTCGACGATGTTGGACGTTCTAAGCCAGTTTCCCCCCTAGACTGTCCGATGGCCAAACTGGGGTGCGATAAGCGCCATGGCAGCCAGTCCGTAACTCGTCTAGCGCGTGTGATGGGCCCGTGATCCACTTCGATAATGTGACCAAGATGTACCAGAATCAGAGCCGTCCCGCCCTCGAGAACATCACCCTTGATGTGGAGAAGGGCGAGTTCGTGTTCCTGGTTGGGCCTTCGGGTTCTGGCAAGTCGACGTTCCTGCGGCTGGTGCTCAAGGAAGAGCGCCCGACCGAGGGGAGAATCCACGTCGCTGGCCGGGATCTCGCGCGGCTCACCAACTGGAAGGTGCCGCACCTGCGCCGCAGGATCGGCTGCGTCTTCCAGGACTTCCGGCTGCTGCCGACCAAGAACGTCTACCAGAACATCGCCTTCGCCCTCGAGGTCATCGGGAAGCCACGGCGCTTCATCCGCAAGGTCGTCCCCGAGGTGATCGACCTCGTCGGCCTTGAGGGCAAGCGGGACCGGATGCCCGATGAGCTGTCCGGCGGCGAGCAGCAGCGTGTGGCGATGGCCCGTGCGTTCGTGAACCGGCCGATGATCCTGCTGGCCGACGAGCCAACGGGCAACATCGACCCGGCGACATCGATCGGAATCATGAAGGTTCTCGACCGCATCAACCGAACCGGTACTACGGTCGTCATGGCCACGCACGATGCGGCGATCGTGGACTCCATGCGCAAGCGCGTCATCGAGCTCGAATACGGCAAGGTGGTGCGCGACCAGTCGCGCGGGGTCTACGGCCAGGCTTACTGACCGGCCAGGCGCGGACTACCCGAGGGGCCAGCGACAATGCGCGCGCAGTTTGTCTTCCATGAGGTGTGGATCGGCCTCAGGCGGAACCTCACGATGACCATCGCTCTGGTTGTCGTGGTGGCGATCAGCCTGTCACTGCTCGGCACCGGGCTGCTGTTCGTCAAGCAGGTCAACGCCACCAGGACGTTCTGGCAGGGCCGGGTGCAGCTGTCCGTCTACCTCTGCACCAAGACCAGTTCCAGCCCGCAGTGCACCAAGAACGGGCCGGTCACGGTCGCGGAGCTGTCGTCGATCCACCAGACGCTGGCCGGGCTGCCGCAGGTCGCGAGCGTGACCTACGTGTCGCAGACGGCCGCGTACTCGCAGTTCAAGTCCGAGTTCCCGACCATGGTGAACTCGGTCACCCCGGACGAGATCCCCAACTCCTTCGAGGTGAAGCTCAAGAACACTCAGGCCGACACGACGATCGTGAGCGAGAGCGTCGACGGGCAGCCCGGGGTCGACCAGATCGTCGACAATGCAGCGATTCTGGACAAGTTCTACAACCTCTTGCAAGGAGCCAGGAACGCGGTCGTGATCATCGCCATCATCCTGGTCATCGCCGCGGTGCTGCTGGTCGCGAACACCATCCGGTTGTCGGCCTTCAACCGCCGCAGAGAAACCAGCATTATGCGGCTGGTCGGCGCGTCCAACTTCTACGTTCAGCTGCCGTTCTTGGTGGAGGGCGTGATCGCGGGCCTGATTGGCTGGATCGTGGCGTCTGGCCTGCTCGTCGCCGTGAAATCACTGTGGCTTGATACGCTGCAGCAGTATTTCCCATTCAACGTGCAGTTGACGAGCACGGACCTGATCCAGGTCGTCATCCTGACGATGATCCTCGGCGTGCTGCTGACCGGCGCCACGTCGTTCCTCACGCTGCGGCGTTATCTGCGCGTGTGACGCGCAGGGTAGGAATGTGGCAGCCGAGCAGGGTAAGAAGGTAATAGCCAGGAACCGCCGTGCACGGCACGAATATCACATCGAGGACGTGTTCGAGGCAGGTCTGGTGCTCACCGGCACCGAGGTGAAATCGCTACGGGCGGGCAGAGCCTCGCTCGCCGACGGGTTCGCCCAGATCAGCGACCATGAGGTGTGGCTGCATAACGTGCACATTCCCCAGTACGCCCAGGGCACCTGGACCAACCATGAGCCGCGCCGCACCCGTAAGCTGCTGATGCACCGCAAGGAGATCGACAAGCTTGGTGCAGAGACAGCGGAGCGAGGCTTGACTCTGGTCCCTCTTTCGCTGTACTTCAAAGACGGGAAGGCCAAGGTCGAGTTGGGTCTGGCCCGCGGCAAGCGGACCTATGACAAGCGCCATGACCTCGCGCGCAGGGACGCTGCCAGAGAGGTTGACCGTGCCCTGCGGCGGCGAAGGTAGCGGAGCGCTAGGCCATGGTCCGCACGCATAACCGAGGCGCGCACGCTGGCAAGCCCGCTCCCAAGGCGGGCTCGCGGGGGACAGCGGGCGGGGAGGGCGCGCCCCCAGGACGGGGGGCATCGGTCAGGGGGACCCGGGCCAGGGGGGCCCGGGCCGGTAACAAGCGAGTCGGGGAAACACGGGTGGGTGGGGTTCGCCCGCGCTTGTCGCGGGCCCGATTGGTTGCTGCGGCCGGTGCGACCGCGCTGCTGCTGATCGGCCTTGCCGTCGGCTGGGTAACGCCCGAGCCAACGGCCGAGCCCACCGTCCAGTCCTTCCTGCTCGACTGGGAGAACGGCCAGTACGCCGCCGCGGCCGGGCTGACCACCGGCGCTCCGGCCGGCGTCGTCGCCGCGTTGCAGAACGCCTACCAAGACGTCGGCGCCGCGGCCGCCACCCTCTCCATGGCCGCCGTCAACCAGCACGGCAACACGGCCTCGGCACAGTTCGACGCGTCCGTAGACCTCGGCCGGGGCGGCGAGTCCTGGAATTACCGCGGCTCCTTCGACCTGCGCCGGGTGGGCTCGGGCTGGAAGGTGGTGTGGAGCCCCTCGGTCATCGCCCCCGGCCTGCGGCCCGGGCTGCGCCTCGCCGTGGTCAGTTCCGAGCCGCAGCGGGCGCAGCTGCTCGACGCCGAGGGAAAGCCGCTCGCGCCGCTCTCCACGGTCTACACGGTCGGGGTCATGCCCGGCAGGCTGAAGAATCCGGAACGGACCGCCGACGGCCTGGCCAAGGTCACCGGGCTGTCGGCGAGCCAGATACTCGGCTGGATCACCGAGGCGCCCGGCGCCAACTTCCTGGAGCTGGTCAGGCTGACGCCGGCCCGCTACCACCGGCTGCGTGGCAGGCTCGCCCGGGTGCCCGGGCTGCGCGTCGAGCAGCAGCGGCTGCGGCTGTTCGGCAGCATCGCCTCGGCGGTGTCCGGCAGCGTCGGCAGCGAGGCGGCCGGCGTGCTGCAGGAGGACGGGATTCCGTACCAGCCGGGTACGACGGTGGGGCTGTCCGGGCTGCAGCAGTCGTTCCAGCGCACGCTCGTCGGCGCGCCCACGACGGAGGTGGTCGCCGAAAACGCCACGGGCCACGTGGTTTCGGTGCTGCACACCTGGGCCGGGCGCAACGGCACCGACGTCCAAACCACCATCAACGCCAGCGTGCAGCAGGCGGCCAACAAGGCGCTGCAGTCGGTGGGAAATTCCGGGGCGATCGTCGCCATCTCCCCGACCTCCGGCCACGTGCTTGCGGTGGCATCCCGTGGCACGAGCGGGATGCCGGAAATCAATCCCTTGTCCGGGAAGTATCAGCCCGGCCAGGCGTTCACGATCGTTTCCACGGCGGCGCTGCTGAACACCGGGCAGGTCGGCGTCAACACGGCGATCCCGTGCAGCGCCTCGAACCCGGTGGGCGGGGAGAAATTCACGAACGACCCGCCGGTGCCGAACCGGGGCACGTTCCAGGCCGACTTCGCGAACGCCTGCTCCACTGCGTTCGCCGGCCTGTCGCTGCGGATGTCCGGCAAGGACCTGAAGGTCACCGCGGCGGGCTTCGGCCTCGGCAAGCCCTGGCAGCTACCCCTCAAAGCGTTCGCCGGAACCATGGGGTCGCCGAGCAACCAGGCCGAGCTCGCCGAGGACACCATCGGAACCGGCAGCGTAAAGGTCAGCCCGCTGGACATGGCCATCGCCGCAGCGGTGGTCCAGTCTGGGACGTGGCACCCGCCCTCGCTCGTCACCGACCCGCCGGACCCGGGGCTCACCCCGACCGTTCCGTTCGGGCCGAAGGTCGTCTCCGCGCTGCAGGCCCTGATGCGGTCGACGGTCACCAGCGGCGCTGGGCAGGCGGCCAACGTTGGCAACATGCCGGTCTACGGGCAGGTGGGGAGCACTCCGTACGGATCGACCGGGCTGCGCGAGGCATGGTTCGTCGGCTTCCAGGGGAACGTCGCCTTCGCGGTGCTCGAGCTGACCAGGTCACCCGGCACGTCGGCGGCACCATTGGCCGGCCAGTTCCTGGACGGGCTGCAGCCGCGATCGTGACCGTATCGTTGCCCGCATTTTGGTAACGCGGAGCAACCGCAGCGATGCGCCTTGGCGTCTTAGCTATTGACTGGGGTGCCGCTTGGGGGGTTGCGGCCCAGTCGTCGTGATGAGAACCGGGCCTCAACTCGGGGGAGGCCCGGGCTTTTAGGACCGGCCCCGACCCTGCCGGTCGACCCCCGTGGGCGCACTTTCGGCCACCGCCAGCGCCCACGGGGGTTTTCTCATGTCCGACATCAGCCGGGGGCATAGGTTGAGCCGCCGCCGTTGTTCTACTAGCTGGTACGTCTCGGGTACCATCGCAGTACAACTCAAGAGGGGGTGACTGGTTTCGACTTCGGTAGTTGATCCAGGGGAAGCGGGCCGAGGGTTGCGGTTACGACCTCGTAAATCCTGTGGCCGCAAAACTACAAGTGCCAACTCAACGCGCACTCGCCTCGCCCTCGCTGCCTAAGCGAGTTTAGAGGCTGTCAGCCCGGGAGAGCCTCCGGCCCGGTGTCTGGCATCAGCTAGGGGGATCCACCGTCTGGCCCGGCCGCGGGACTAGACGGGACATCTAACAGCGGCTGAGCCCGCTCGGCGGCTTGCCTGCAGAGACCGCCGGGGCTGAGAAATAGCAGAGCAGGCTGCGCCCGGAGAAGCCCTGGTGAGGTACTGAAGGACGAGGGTTCGATTCCCTCCACCTCCACGATTTGTCCCCTTTTGGGAAATTTGCCCCGCGGATTCGCGGGGCATTTCCATGATCGTGGTGCATAACGACCGCGGGAGCGTCCTTTTCCACCACGATCATGGAACGAGGTCAGCGTCCTCTGATGAAGAGGGTTCGTCGACCCAGTCGCGGGTGAGGTCACGCCCATCTCACCTGCACCTGGTCCTGCCAGGATCGCAGCAGCTCCGGGTCTCCGCTGACGGTGATCGAGCCGCCATCCGGCAGCCGGTTCCACAGCAGCAGGTACAGCTCCGAAGCCGTTCCCGCCACTACGCAGTCCACCTCACCCGCCCCGCCCATGACACGGCGCGCTGTGATCCCGGTCCCGACCTCGGCCAGCCATTCGTCGCCGGTGTCGGTCGTCCGCACCAGCAGCCGGCGAGCGGGCCCAGGTACCCCGCCCCGGGACGCGAAGCACACCAGCAGCTCGTCGATGCCGTCGGCGGCGAATGCACCGGGAAACGGGGTCACGTCACCGGCCGCGCTTTCGGCGTCGGCCCGGTGGATCGCAGTCTCGTGGGCCTGGCGCCGCGCCCAGAACGCCAGCGGCGACGGCGCGTCATGGAACGACCAGCAGCTCAGCCCCGGGCTGGCCGACCGGAGGGACCGGACCAGCCCGGCGTGGCCGTCGCGGAACCAGCCGAGCAGCTCGGCGTCGCCCGGGCCGGCCCGCAGCAGCTCGTCCTCGCTGTACCGGTCGACCTCCTCCTCGTAACCATGTGTCACGTAGCCCGCGGCCCAGCGGTGTACGTAGCCGCTGTGCCGTAGCAACTCCCTCATTTTCCACAACGGGCAGCCGGGGATCGGGGCGTCGAGCCCGGCCAGCTCGGCCGCGGCGGCAAGCAGCGTGCCGTCGGCGTCCAGCGCCGCGATGTGCTCGTCAGGTTCCACCGTGACATCATGCCGGTCCGCTCTCGGCCGCCGCTTGAAGATTTATGCCCGGATACCGCTCCCCGGTTGGAGTGGGGCCGGAGGTGGGTGTGTCGATGTGGGTCGGCGCGGCGCTACTAATCCGCTACCGATCCTCTTTGCCCGCACGCTTCGTGGAAGGACCGGCGGTGTCGTGCCGTGGAAGGCTGGCCCCATGTCCAATGCCCTGATTGATGACGGCCTGCGGGCCGGCCCAGCATCGTTCCCGGTTCCGTGCGACTCGCCGGTGTTCATTCTGACCGCGAGCCGGTCGGGATCGACGCTGCTGCGGGTCATCCTGGACAGCCATCCGCGGCTGGCCTGCCCGCCGGAGACCGGCATCACCTCGGCCTGCATGCAGCTCGCCATGACCTGTGATGCGCTGGGGAACGCCGCTTCAGCCATGCCGGATGGCGACTCCCCGGAGCTGCCGCCCGTGATCCGCACGGTGGTGCGGGCGGCGGTGGACCGGGTCTATGGGCACTACCTCGCCCAGCGCGGCAAACAGCGCTGGTGCGACAAGTCGCTGGACAGTTACATGCACGCCGAGCTGATGGCCCAGGTCTATCCAGATGCCAAATTCATCTGCCTGTTCCGGCACTGTATGGACGTGATCGCCTCCGGCGTCGAGGCATGTCCGTGGGGGCTGCAGCGCTACGGGTTCGACCCGTTCGCGGCCCAGTATCCGGGCAACAGCGTCGCCGCGGTGGGCAGCTACTGGCTCGCCTGCACGCGGGCGAGCCTGTCGTTTTCTGACGGTCATCCCGGGTCCTGCCATCGGGTTCGTTACGAGGATCTGGTCACCGCGCCGGAAGAGACCGTGGCCGCAATCCTGGCGTTCCTGGGCGAGCGGCAGGTGCCGGGAATCACGCGGGAATGCTTTGACACGCCGCACGAGGTCAACGGCCCGGCCGACGAGAAGCTCTGGTTCACCAGCACGGTCACCGCTGGCTCGATGGGCCGCGGGACGATCGTACCGGCCAGCGCGCTGCCGAAACCGGTTCGCGCCGCCGTCAACCAGGTGCTAGACCAGCTCGGTTACCGGTCCGTTGATGACCGGTGGAACGATGCCGCAGTCGGCACCGACCCCAGGCTGTCGCCGGCGTTCACCCCGTCATCCCGGCCCGTCTCAGACAGTTTGCCCGAGCGCGGCGAGGTCCAGGCAGCTGCGGCCTTGATTACGGCCCGGCTCCGATCGCAGCCCGGCCACAAGCTGCGCGAAATCGCCTGTTACTGGCCTGAGCTTGCCGGCAAGGCCGTCGAGATCGTGGTCGACGACGCGGGTCGCGGGCGTGCCGAGCTACGCCAGACGTTCCCGCCGGCGTCCGCGCACGACGCAGCCGACTTCCCGTCGGGCGCCGAAGCCGACGGGGGTGCGGTGGCGGCAAGGATCACGGCGAGTCCTGCTACGTGGCAGTCCCTACTGGCCGGCAGCACCAATGTCGTGACCGAGCTGTCGGCCGGCCGGATCCGCTGTGCCAGCAGCTCTGGGGATCACGGTCATGCGGGCTGCATCCAGGGTCACCACCCCACTGACGCCATCCGCGCGGTGGCGGCATTGCTAGGCATCAGCAAGATACCGGTCGTCGGCTCGCTCACGGCGACGGCCACTCGCGCCTCCGGGCGCTGACCCGGCCGGCTGGTCAGGCCCGGTGGCGCGGCCGTCGCCGGCCTGATAGCCGCTGGCCTGTAGCGTGAACAAGCGATGGTATTCACCCTTTGTGGCCATCAGCGTGGCGTGCGTGCCGCTTTCGGTGATCTGTCCTCCGGACAGCACGTAGATCTCGTCGGCGTCGCGGACGGAACCGAGCCGGTGCGAGATAAGCAGGCTGGTCTTGCCTTCGCGGATCGCGCACAGCCGGCGGTGCAGCGCGTGCTCGGCTTCGGCGTCCATGCCGGAACTGGGCTCGTCGAGGATGAGCAGGTCACGGTCGGCACGCATGAGCCCGCGGGCCACAGCGAGCCGCTGCCACTGGCCGCCGGACAGGATGACCCCAGTTTCCGGATTGTCCTTGTCCTTGGCGCTGAAGAAGATCCGGCTGAGCAGGGTCTGGTATCCCCGCGGCAGACTAGCGATCTTGTCGTGCACCCCCGCGTGTGCCGCCGCCTCGCGGATCCGCTCCGTGTCATTCAGCCGGTCCAGGTCGCCGACGCCGACGTTCTCCGCTGCCGTCAGGTCGTAGGTCATGTAGTCCTGGAAGACCGTCCCGATTCTGGCCCGGAGGTCTTGCGGCGCCACCTCGCTGATGTCGGTGCCGTCCCACAGGATGCTGCCGCGGGCAGGGTCATACAGCCGGCAGATGAGCTTGACCAGCGTGCTTTTTCCCGCGCCGTTCAGCCCGATCAGCGCGACCGAGTGCCCGAACGGGACGAACATGCTGACGCCGCGCAGGACCCACGGATGCTGGTCGTCGTAGCGGAACCACACGTCGCGCACCTCGACCCCGTGGCGCGGGCAGGCGCCGGGGCGACGCTGCGAGCGGCAGGTCCGGGCCCATGGTGACGATGTCCACGTACTGCCCGAACAGCAGCAGCGACTGGTATACGCCGGAGAGCCGCGAGACCATGCCGGACAGGGCGGCCTGGACGCCCACCGCGGCCATCGCGAATAGGCTGACGTCCCCCACCGACATCCTGCCCGCCGCCACCTCGCGCACCACCCAGACCGTGCCGCCCGCGGTTATGGCCGCGGTAAGCAGCGACAGTGAGCCCTCGATCACGAGGATCCGCAGATCCAGGACCCGCTGCCCGGCGTTTACCGAGCGCAGTTCGCTCAGCATGCGACCGCGCAGGAAGTTGCCCAGGCCGAACAGCCGCACCTCCTTGGCCCCGTCGCGGTCGCTGAGCAGGCGGCCGTAAAACAACTGCCGGCGCACCGCCGGGCTCCGCTGCCACTCCAGCCGGGCACGCCGCCGGCCGTTCGAGATCTGCGCCGCGATCGCTGGCACCGCCGAGGCGGCCACGATCGCGGCCAGGGCTGGGTTGATCAGCTCGAGTGCGCCGAACATGCCTATGGTGGTGACCAGCCCCTGGGCGGCCTGCAGCATCCCGGAAACCAGCGTGGACGTCGTGCTGTTGGAAAGCTGCTGAGCCACCTGCACCTTGTCGGCGAACACCGGCGACTCGAACCGGCTCAGTCCCGGGAACGAGTTCATGGCCTGGAACATCCGGTCTTTGATCAGTAAGCTCAGCCCCCGGTCAAGCTCTGACTGGACGAAGGTCTGGCCGTACTGGGTGACGGCGGAGACGACGCCGGCGCCACCGAGGATCCCGGCCAGCAGAATCACGTGACCGGCGGCCCCGGGGTGCAGCGCCAGCGGCGCGGCATCGGTGTGCGCGCCGACTGCCGGGCCGCGGGATACCAGATCGTTCAGCACCTCCCGCTGCAGCCACGCGGTGAGGGCCGGAATCGACCCGCCCGAGACCGCCAGGACGAGCATGAGCACCGCGCACGGCGGCGACGCGGCCCAGACCAGGCCTACGACGATCCGCGCACGGCGGCCGAACTCCCGAGGTGAGGCTCGCGGCGCCCGGGCGTCCGCGTTGCTCCGGCCGGGTGCGCGGCGAGCAATTGCGGCAGCTCGGTGGCGACGCGGTCGAAGCGCCCGAGGGCGAGATCGGCTTCGGCCTTGGCCTCGCATGCGAGCAGGCGCGGGTCTTCCAGACTGTCGGCGGCGCCGCGGATCAGCGGTGACCGCACGTCCGCGAACGCCGAGCCCCGCCACATCGCGAGTGCGTCGCCGAACAGCTCCGAGGCAGCCGCTGGCCGCGCGGACTCCACGGCATCCTTGGCCCGCGCGATCAGCGAGTCGAATTCGGCAAGGTCGAGTTCGGTGCCTTCGCGGCAGAGCACGTAGCCCGGCGGCTGGGTCACCAGCGGGCCGCTGGCTGCCCGGGTGTCATGCCCGATCGCCTGCCGCAGCGCGCAGACGTGTGCCTGCACCTTTACCCGCGCGGTCGGCGGCGGGTCCACGTCCCACAGGATGTCCACCAGCCGGTCCACCGGCACGACCTTCCCGAATTCGAGGGCCAGCCCGGCCAGCAGCGCCCGCTGGCGTTGCCCGGCCAGCTGGACGGCCCGGCCGTGCGCTGTGATCTGGATCGGCCCGAGCACGTCGATACGCACACACCACCTCCGCATGTCGTGACGCCGTCTGGTCAGATTTCCGGGCGGCTGCCGGACGGGCTGAGCCGCCGCACGGCCACCCCCAGCACATCGACCGTGGACAGGAATCCCCAGGTGCGCGAGTCGGCGCTGCCCGCGTTGTCGCCGAGCACGACGAGCATGCCCGGCGGCACCACGGCGGCATCCCCGACCGCCGGGCGGGCTACCTCGGACACCGTGTCGCCCGGCACGGCGGCCACTCGCTTGATCGTCCACCGGCTGCCGTCGGCCGGCATCATGAACCTGGTGCCGATGGCCGTCGTGTCACCGCCGCGTGCCGGGCATTCGTCGCATGGCTGGCCGAACACCACAATGAGGCCGGCCCGGAGCCTGGTCCTGGCTCCGCGGCGGACAAGTACCCGGTCACCCGGCATCAGTGCCGGGGCCATGCTCCTCCCGGTGACCGTCACGACGACGAAGCACCGGCGCGCCGCGACGAACACCAGCGCCGGGGCGGCCATGGACGAGGCGATCACCAGGCTCCACGGGCTCATCCCGTACGACGCTCCCATCCTAGTAATACCTCGTAGCGGTTGAGGCCAAGACGTCCTCCTGGTGTGATGACGGGCTTGGTATCCCAGCACACGAGGAGGACGTCCGTGGATCAGGG
>Ga0209333_1000287_pt1 | contig 28046 bp, 23 predicted proteins | sample BlaSpr_A8_OM2_O3_FD_187982 | JGI IMG/M metagenome (GOLD analysis project Ga0209333, IMG submission 187982) | Forest soil microbial communities from Thunder Bay, Ontario, Canada - Black Spruce, Ontario site 2_A8_OM2_O3 (SPAdes) (version 2) | ecosystem: Environmental > Terrestrial > Soil > Boreal... | reverse complement strand
CGACGACGGTTATTGCGGAATCGTTGAACACTCCGAGCAGCGGGCCGAGCGCGACGCGCATCCCGACTTCCTCGTGCGTCTCGCGCAGTGCGGCATCGGCGGCGTTCTCGCCGAAATCGACGTAGCCGCCGGGGAACGTCCACTTGCCGACCGCGGGCGCGATGCCGCGACGGATTAACAGCACGCGCCCATTGTCGATCACGAAGCATCCGGCGACCAGCTTCGGTCCCGGGAAGAGCACGAAGCCGCATCGCGTGCATACTTTGCGCTGGGCGTTTTCGGGCATCAGCAGGCGCGACTCCATCGCGGCGCCGCACAGCGGACAGAATTTCACCTTGGCGGGATAGTCGCGCTGCACACGATGGTTGGCGTGGATTGAGTCGTATTTCTTCATGCAGTCAGGCGGCGGACAAGCGCCTCGCCAATCAGCAAGATCATCGCGGCGACCAGCAGGTACGGATTCATCGAGACGCGGCGCTCGAGCGTGGCGCGCTCGGTCGAGACTTCCGCCGGTGATGGATTGAGACGCCCGCCGGTCGCGGACGCAAGCTGTTCGAGCAGGCCGTAGTTGGGCTCGGGGCGCGGCAGTTCGGCGTTGACTGACGGGCTCACGGTGAACGCGAGCGGTGGGAACTTCTGATCCTTGCCGGCCGGCGATCGCACCTCGAAGTAGTAATTGCCGGGCGCGGACGCGTCGATCGAGCCCGACAGCTCGCCCACCACTTCCTCGGTCAGCGCGGTCTCGGTGCGAGTCCCGTCGGGCCGCGTCACCTGCACCGTCACCAGCCGCGCCGCCTTGCTGGGCTCGGCGCTGTAGTCGGTCAGCTTGATATTGATGCGGCCAGCGTTGTAGCCCAGCGCGACGTCGATCTTCGGCTCGGCCGGCATCTCCGGCGTCATCCACGCGAGCAGCCGATCCCACAGCGGCGCAAAAACATTGCTCGTGACCCAGGTCCCGGACCAGCGTCCGCTCGCGTCCGTCGTCACCGCCATCACCTTGCCCGCGCCGTACTTCCAGCTCGCAATGACCGGCTCGCGGGTGCCGCTGCGATCGACGTACATGTCCATCGTGGCGCGCGGTTTGATCTCGGTCGAGACGTAACCCTTGAGCGGCGGCATCTGGCGCGATGCGAGGTCCTTCAGAATCGCGTCGGGGCTTTCGCTGCGCGGGGTGAATTCCTTTTCCACCATCGTGATCTCGCCGCCATGCGCTTTGAAATCCTGGACGAAGAGTTGCGGCAGATTGCTTGCGCTGTCGGTCTGATAGTAGGAACCGCCGCCATACCTCGCGATCGCCTGCAGCAGATCGACGTTGGCCTCCGAGCCGACCGCGATCGTCGAGATCGTCGTGTCGCCGTCATGATGCATCCGCGAGACGAGGTCGTAGTACATCTCGGCCGTGCCGCCGGTTTCGCCGTCGGTGAGGATCACGACGTGCTTGACCTGCGTGCCGCTGTTGCCGAGCGTGCGTTCGGCCTCGCGCAGTGCGGGAATCAGGAAGGTCTGGCCGTGCGCCGAGAGCCGGTCGATCATCTGATTGAAATACGCGCGGCTTTGCCCGACCGGCTGCAGCGGGATAACGACGAATGGCTGCGAGTCGAATCCGATGACGCCGATCAGGTCGTTGTCCTTGAGATTCTGGGTGACGGTCTCGGCGGCCGCTTTGGCGTAGGTGAGTTTGTCGTTGCGGCCCATCGAGCCCGACTTGTCGATGATCAGAACAAGCGCGCGCTTCTTTTCCTTGTGCTGCGGCGGCTTCATCGTCACCGGCATGACCGGCTCGAGCGGGCTGTCGATATAACCGCCCAGACCGAAACTGGAATCGCCGCCGACCATCGCGAGCGATCCGCCGCGGCTGACGTACGCCGCCATCGCGTTCTGCGCAGCGGGCGCGATGCGTTCGCTCGGAACGTTGTTGATCAGTACCGCGTCGTAGCCGGCGACGGAGCCGTCCCAGGTTCCGCCACCGACGGGCACGACGGTCGGCTCGAGTCCCATCCGATTGATGACGGTGCCGAGATAGTTGGCGTCCTTCGCGCTGTCGGTGAGAATCAAAACTTTGCGGCGTGCGCCCACTCCGACCCATCCCTTGAGCGAGTCGTCCTCTAGATACGCGTCGAACGCCGGATTGTCGGGCTTGTAGGTCGCGGAATACGAAGCCAGGCCGACGGTCTCGGTGTGGACCGGGAAGTCGAAGCGCTGCGATCCGCGCGCCAGCGTCACTTTGCGCTGATCGATCAGCGCGCCGTCGCGCGCGATCGAGATCGTGCCGGTCACGGGCGCGTCGTTGAGATTTTCCAGAGTGACGCCGAGCTGGAACGGCGCGGCTTTCTCGAGCGCGGGTGGTAGGGACAGCGCCGTCATCGCGACGTTGGGAATCGATCGCGCGCCGGGCGGGGTGAAGATGTCGAGACGAATCTCGGCGTTGACAATCGCGCTTATCGCGCGCTCGGCGTCGCCGCGATTCTGCCATCCGTCGGTCACCATCACGGCCGGACCGCCGTGCGCATCGGGGTCAGCCGCGATTCGATAGAGCGCCCCTTCAAGGTTGGTCGCGCCGGGACCGCATTCGGCGCATCCGCTGCCGTTAGCGAATGCCGATTCGACGCCACCGATCGATTGCGGCGCCACGTCGCTTGCGAACATGTACGCCGGATCGCCAGCGCGCAGCCCCAGGTCGTCATGCAGCAGCTTGAGCGTCCACGCGCGCATCGCCGGCGTGATACTCGCGCTTGCATCGACGATCGCCGGTCGCGCGGCGCCCTCGGAATGCATCACCTGTTGCGGATTCGCCAGCGCGACGACGAACAGCGCCAGCACTATCGCGCGCATCAGTGGCGCAAACACGCGCCGAAGTTCGCGCGCGTTAATAAGACCCCAGAGCAAGACGATCGCGGGGAGCGCGAGCAGGTAGAGCACCTCGCGATGCGCAAACGTCAGATCGTGCGGAAGGCCCGCGGGAATCATGATGCGGCCTCAGCGAGCCGCCGGCGGCGATAGACGATGAGCGCTTCCAGAGCCGTCAGCAGGATTATCCCGAGCAAAATGTAGTCGCTAAGCGACGACTTTTGCATCACCGGCTCGACCGCGGAACCGGCGTTGGCGCCTTCGACCTTGAGCAGCGGCGAGCTGGCGAGGTCCGACTCGGTCAAGTCGGCAAGATTCACCGCGCGCGGCGTCTGCACGCCGCCTGGACCGACCAGCTCGTACACTCCCTGCTCCGAAACGTCGGTGAAAAGTGTGCCGGGACGCGCCGCCTTCTTTTTTCCCGACGGCAGTATCACGCGTTCGACGCCCGCCGGCGCCAGCCACGGCTGTCCGGTCCGGTAGCCGCTGCTGCTGCCACCCAGGCCCGCGAGATAGCTGATGGCGTTGAGCGTCAGCACCGACATCGGCAGGTTGCGTCGGCCGAGATACGGGAACGGATTGAATCCCGTCGCCACGAAGCGATGCGCCCCGCGCTCGCCTTTGAGCAGCAGCGCGCCGCCGTCGCCGCCGACCACCTGGATCATCCACGGATGCGTCCCGAAATACTCGCCGCCGCGCAGGCTGAGGAGGCGGAAATTCACCGAGTCGGTGAGCGTGTCGGTCGTGCGCCATCCCGCAATCTCGACCTTCGCGGTCGGCGTCACCGTCAATCCGAAAACCGGATCGCCCGGCGGCGGCATGACGAGCATCGTGTTGACGCCGGGCAATTCTTTGGGCGTGGCGTATTCAAAGATAGCGAGATCGAAGGTTTCGAGATCGTCGGGCGAGTATGAATCCGGAGTGCGCGCCGTAACGGCGACGCCGGGAATCGAATTCAGTCCGGCCGCATCCGCGGGCGTCGGGCTGACAAACAGGATCGACACATTCTTGACCGAGCCGGCCGTCGCGTAGGCGACGTTGTCGAGCGCGAGCGCATCGTCGGGCGCGAGTCGTGCCTCGTAAATCCGCGCCGGCGGGATCGCCGGGAACTCGAGCGTCGCGGTCTCGCGCGCGCCGAGCGCTTCCCGGGCGTGGGCGACTTCCTTGCCGTCGCCGGTCACGGTCAGTTCGAGCGTGCGCGTTTCAGGACTGAAGTTGGCGATGGTGAGACTCGCGTGAAGCGCTTCCGCGCCAAGGACTTCGCGCCGCAGCGTGAACGAACCGATCGCCGCGTTGGCGACCGCGTCGCCGACCGCAATCGGATGAATTCGCGCGGGGACCGGCGGCGCGAGCGCGTTGGAGCCGGCGAAAATCACCTTGGCGACGCGTGCTTCCGACGCCAGGTTGCTGAGAAAATTCTCCAGCGTCGTTTGATCGTTGGGCGCATCGATCGGCTTGATTTGCGACAGCGCGAGACGCGCCTCGGTCAGCGTGATGAACGGCGGCGCGATGCGGCGCGGCTGCGGCGCGGTGACGTAAACGGAAATTTCGCCGCCGCCATCTTCGACCGACAGCGCGGCGTCGAGTTTTTCGCGCGCGATGTCGAACCGGCTCTTGCCTGACGGCGTCAACGCCTGCATCGCGGCCGAATTGTCGAGCACGACGGCGAGCGGAGCGCTTCGTTGCCAGATGAACGGACCCGCCAGCGCCAGCACCACCAAGCTCAGAATTAAAACCTCAGCGAAGAACATCCAGTCGAGCCGCGGCCATCCGCCGAAACGCTCGCGCCGGAATCCGCGCAGCGCGCGAAACGCCATCACGCTCGAGACCGTCACCCGCGACGGCCGCTCTTTGGCGAGATACGCGAGCACCAGCGCCGGGATGAGAGCGAAAAATACGAGCGCGCCTGGATAAAGGAATCCCATCGCTTGACTCTTCAGTGCGCCAGGCCGAGATCGCGCACCGCGCGGACGAAGAACTGCTGGAAGTCGTGGTCGGTCGTGTAGAGCGAGTAATGCAGCCCGCGCTTGAGGCAGAACGATTTTATCTCGCGCGTAAGCCGCAGCATCGTCTCGCGATATTGCGTGCGCTCGCGCTCGCCGATCGAGACGCGCAGCCGCTCGCCCGATTCCGAATCGATTACCTCGACGTCGCCATCGAGTCCTTGTCCGTTAAGCTCGCGCCCGCCAAGAATCTGCACCGCGGTCAAATCCATCGAGGCCGCCGTGAACATCCCAAGCCCGCGCGTCACCGAGTTGAACAGCATCAGGAAGTCCGAAACGATAAACACCTTGCCCGCGCGCCGAATCGAGTGCAGCTCAGTCGCCAGCGAAGCCGCGAAATCGAACTGCCCGCCCGGCTTGAGATCGGCCAGACGCCGCGCCAGCTCGACGATTCGATGGCGTCCGTTGACGAACGACGGATTCAGTTTCCCGCCCTTGCCGCCGAGCACGCGCAGCATCACCCGATCGCCGCTGGCGAGCGCGACGTAGGCGAGCGCGAGCGCCGTCAGCATTGCGGATTCGAACTTGCGATCGCCCGCCGGAAATCCCATCGACGCGCTCGCGTCGACGAAGATGTAGGTGAGCAGGTCTTCCTCTTCCTGGAACAGCTTGATGTAGAGTTTGTCGCTGCGCCCGTAGAGTCCCCAGTCGATGTAACGGAAGTCGTCGCCCGGCGAGTAGTGGCGATAGTCATTGAACTCGAGCGACGATCCGCGCTTGGGCGACAGGTGCATGCCCCGGCCCAGTCCCGCGTAACGCTGGCGGGTTCTAATCCTGAGCTTCTCGAGCCGGGCCAGAAATCCCGGCGTAAACTCATCCGGCAATCCGAACATCGCTAAGTGCGCGGCTTCTTGAGCCGCTTAATCACCTGCTCGAGAATCGATTCGGAAGAAACGCTCTCGGCCTCGGCCTGGAAGTTGAGCAGCAGGCGATGGCGCAGGCACGGGACGATGGCGTCGTCGATGTCGTCGTAGCCCACGCTGACGCGGCCCGCGAGCAACGCGTTAACCTTCGCGCACAGGATCAGCGCCTGCGCGCCGCGCGGACTCGGCCCGAAGCGCAGATATTGCGAGACCTCGGGGATCGCACCGGGACCGCCGGGAGTGCAGCCGCCGATCACGCTGATGATGTAGCGCTCGAGCGGCTCGGCCACCATCACCTCGCGCACCAGCGCCTTGAGATTTTCGATCGACTGCGGCGCGCGCGCCGGCTCGAACAGCGGCTGAATCTTGTTCTGCGCGGTGCCCGTGGTGCGGCTCAGGATCTCGCGCAATTCGTCGGGCTTGGGCGATCCCATCACGACTTTGAAGATAAACCGATCCATCTGCGCCTCGGGCAGCGGATAGGTTCCTTCGAGCTCGATCGGATTCTGCGTGGCGAGCACGATATACGGCGGGTCGAGCAGGTAGGTGGTGCCGAAGACTGTGACCTGATGCTCCTCCATCGCCTCGAGCACTGCCGACTGCGTCTTCGGCGTCGCGCGATTGATCTCGTCGCCCAATACCATGTGCGCGAAGATCGGGCCCTCCTTGAACTGGAACTCGCGATGCCCGTCGGACTCGGTCAGCACCTGCGTGCCGATGATATCCGAGGGCATCAGGTCGGGCGTGAACTGGATTCGTTTGAAGCTGAGGCCGAGCGTTTCGCTGGCGGCCTTGACCATCAGTGTCTTGCCGAGTCCGGGCACGCCTTCGATCAAAATATGGCCGCCGCAAAAGAGTGCGGTCAGCAATTTTCGTACGACCTCGCGATGGCCGACGATTACGCGCGCTACTTCGCTTTCGGCGCGCGAAAATATCTTGCGAAAATCCGCCACTCGCTGGTCGGGTGAAACTTGCTGAGGAGCCGCTCCCATCCGTTGTCCTTCCTTGTCTCGAATCTAATGAAGTCCTGAATCTAGTGAATCATGTCGCGATAGCGCGGCGGTACAAGTTGTCGTTCGTCGGGCGGCGCGTCATCGCTGGTCGGCGCTAGCGGCGCATTGACATAAGCGGTCGTCGCCTTGGGCCGATCGGTATCGAGTATCGTTTTGCCGCCGTTACCGGAAGTGGGTGCGCCCGGCAGCCGGAACATGACGTAGCGCGCGTCCTTGAGATCGATCGGCGATCCCTTCTCGCCGGGCTTCAGGAAGCGCTGCGCATTGGTTGACGTCGGCATCTCGCCGAGATGCGTATCGCCCATGTTCGAGCCCATATCTTTATTGTTTTTGGGATTGCCGCCGGCCGAAGGAATATTGCGATCGCCGTTCGCGCCCGGTTTCGGGAGGTCGCCGGGGCGATTCGGATCAGGCTGGCCGCCAGCCTTCTGATTGTCGCCGGGCTTGTTGGCGCCGCCCTGATTCTTGTCGTCGCCGGGTTTGCTGTCGGGGCCGGGATTTTTCGCGTTGGCGGTCTCAACCTGAGCGTCGGCTTTCGCGAGTTCGTTTTGCAGCTCGATGTTCGATTGGTTGCCCTTGTTCTGATCGTTCTTCGACGACGCGTTGCCGCCGTTGTTCTTGCCGGAATTATTGCCGCTGCCGCCTTTGCCCGGACCCGGGTTATTGCCGCCCACGGTCTGTCCGGCGCCGGTGCCAGCCTTACCCTGGCCGCTGCCCGAGCCTGAGGAGGAGTTGCCCTGGCCTTGGCTCTTGCCGTTACCTTTTCCGCTCTGCGCCGCGGATTTGCCGGCGGCCTGATTTTTTCCGGACTCGCTAATGTTGCGCTTCTCGGCGGCATGTTTGGCCTCGCGCATCGCGTCCTCGATGCGCTTCTTCTTCTCCTCGGGCGGCATCGCGGGATTTTCCAGGGCGTCGGCGGCCGCGCGGATCTTGTTCGCGAGCGCGGTATCGTCAGAACTCGTCGAGCTGCGCGCGATCTCCTCGGCGATCGCGCGCAGCCGGGCGGCTTCTCTATTCTCGGCCGTCGACGCGCGCACCAATCCGAGCGTCGCCAGCACCATCGCGATCGCGATCACGCCGGCAAAAATCGAGGAGCGCATGAGCGGCTCGCCCACTTCGAGTTTGAATTCGCGGCGAACGTCGAGGCCGCCGAACAACGCGATCGCACGACGCCACAGAATCGGGAACAGCGGCGTGCGCCGCGCCCGACTGCTCTCCGGCGCCGCCGGATTGGCCAGCGTCGCGAACGTCACGATCTCCTGGTTGCATTCCAGCAGGTCGTCGAGCTCGGCGGCGGCCGCAACGAAGTCATTGGCGCGCCGATACGCGCGATATGCCATGACCAAACCTGCCGCCAGCACCACGATGCCCGCGCCAATCAATCCGAGGCTGAGCGCGTTGGCACGATCGGGCGCCAGCGAGTATCCGTATCGCGCCCAGGTCACCTCAGTGATCGGCTCGAGGAAGAGGCCGAGCGCAATCGCGGTGAGCGCCGGCGCAATCGCGCACAGCATCGTGCGGATTGCGGCCAGCCGCGCGATTCGCGCGCTGGCCGTGCCGATTGTCTCGATCGGGTTGTCCACTGGAATGAAACTATAGCGTACTCGACGCAGATGCGACCGTTCAATCAGCCGCCCCAACCAGCCTATTTTACCGGCGTCGCGGCGGTTTTGCCCGCGGTCTCTTTCCGCTCGGAAGCGATTACGCGGCGATGCTCGTCGTACGACTTCGAAAAGACATGAGTGCCGCCTTCGCGCGCGACGAAATAGAGAAAATCGGTCTGCGTCGGGTAGAGTGCCGCCTCGATTGATTTCAACCCCGGATTTGCGATTGGCCCCGGCGGCAAGCCGGTGAAGTCGTAAGTGTTGAAGGCCGACGTGGTATGGACCGCGGTCGCGGCCGACTCAGGGGCGCCATCCAACTGGTACTCAGCAGTGGGATCCGATTGCAGCGGCATCCCAAGCCGCAGCCGATTGTAGAAAACGCCCGCGATCAGAGGGCGCTCAGCAGGCGCCTTCGCTTCCTTCTCGACGATCGAGGCCATCGTCACCAGCCGGCGCGGGTCGAGGCCGACCGCGAACATCCGCTCCTCAACCGCCGGCGTCAGTACCTGGTAGAACCGCGCGAGCATCGCCGCCAGCACGTCGTTGGTTTTCGCGTGCGGTGAAAATTTGTAGGTCGCGGGGAACAGATAGCCTTCCGCGCCCAGCGGCATCAGGCCCAGCGCGCGCACAATTTCACCTTCGCGCGCCGCATCCTCGAATTCGTCCTCGCACACCAGCCCGGTCGCGGCGACCCGCTCCGCGATCTCGTGCACCGTCAGGCCTTCGGGAATCGTAATCGTCACGACGATAAAATCGCCCTTGACTAAATGGCGCATCACGTCTGGAATGCGCTCGCCGCCCTTGAAGGCATAGTCGCCCGGCTTGATCTGGCTCGCAGTCCGGCTCATCCGGCCGTACACGCGGAGCGCGAGCTCGCTCCGCACAATGCCAGCGTCGGCGAGCGCCCGCGCGATCTGGTGAAACGATTCGCCCTTCTCAATCGTGACTTCGCGCGGCGGCGCAAATTTTTCAGTGGGGGTGAGCCAGTAGTACGAGAGCGCGACGTAGGCCGCACCGACGATGATCGCGAGAACGAGCAGTGTTGTCGCAAGCTTCATGCAATACGAAAGACTCTGGATTGCTGCCGCTCAGATTTCCCAAGTCCATCATACTCCAAACGAACTCACTCCCGCCAAATTTCGGCCTCTGTCCATCCGAGTTCCTTGAATTCAGCCGCCCGCAATGGAGCTTCGGCGATAGAGAAAAACTCGTCGAGCTGCGGCGGTGAAACACGAGTGCCAGAGAGCATAGCGTGGGCCTGGCCACGGTGATGGACCGAGTGCTGGAAAATATGCAGCAGCAAACGGTCAGCGCGTTCGCTTTGCACGCGAGTCTCGCGGTGCACGCGGATAATTTGATCGGGGCCGCGCTCATCAAGTGAGCTGCACCAGGCAATCAGGCGGCGATCGACCGCAGCCTGCGCGGGATGCAACTCAGCGAGTGTTGGGCACGGCACGGGATTGGCCCACGCGGCCGGACCGAGCGTGCCACCTTCGAGCGCATCAACATAGAAAAGATCGATGGTCAGAATGTGGTTCAGCGTCGCCTGGATCGATGGAAAAAATCCGGTTCGCGGCGCTTCGAATTCCGCCTGCGACAATCTCGCACAAGCGGACAGCAGACGATGATTCGCCCAAGCGTTGTTATAAGCCATGACCCGCAGCGTCAGAAGATGTGAAGCCGGCATGCGATCCTCCAAGTGAGTACTGGGGCAAATGTAACCCTTCGATTTTCAAGAATACATTTCGCGCCCCGACAATCCATCGGTGCGCGAATTTTTTTGGGATTCGCCTGCATCCAGTCTTCAAGGATGACGTAACTCCCGTGGTTGGTAGGCACAGGTTTCCCTTACTCTGCCTACGGAGTATGGTCTGCACGAAGTCGGGTTCTACACCGGGGGTTAGATATGGGCGATCACGCAGTGATGGCAGGGGACCGTCGTGGCTGGAAGGTGCACGACGACCACCTCAGAGCAATGGTCAAGCTCGACCGCGAGATGGAACGCATCTTCGCGGCGATAGAGAAAAATGGCGGCGAGATTGGGACCAACCTGAATCGTATCGTAGAATGCCTCGGGCTCGAGCCGAGCAAAAGTACTACCATCGAAGCATTCGCAGAGAACACCAGTATTGTGTTGGCAGCGCCGCACAATCCGGACATGACTCCGGCCGCGATAAAGCAACATCACAAAAGCGTGGAAGCGATCGTGAAATTAATGGCGAAACAGACTGAACTGTCCGTCCGCTTGAACAAGGTCTTCAAGGAACTCTATCGTCATCAAGTCGCAATCAAGAAGATGTTCAAATGATTTGTCAGGCCTACATGAGCGCCCAAGCGATCCCGCTCGACCAGGATCGCCACTGATTCCAGGGATGCGATAGATCGCAGTGATTAACCGTGGCCCCCATTTTTGTCGGCCGCAAAGACGAGAGTGATAGGCTTGTTCAAGGCCTGTCCGATTCACTTGGTGGGCGTGGCCGCCTCTTCCTGATCACCGGCAATGCTGGCGTAGGAAAAACCCGACTCGCAGACGAAATAGCTGAACTGGCTCTCGGGCGCGGCGCCCTGGTACTGCGCGGAGGCTCCTTCGAGGATGTCTCAGCGCCTTCATACTGGCCATGGACGCAGGTGCTGCGAACGATTCTGCAAAGCAAAGATCACCTGACAGCATTGCCAGCCAGCGCGCGTGCCGCAACTTCGGTCCTTGGATTGATTCCCGAGTTGCGGGCTGAGCTGAAGTCCCATCTTGCGCCGGACGCAATTCCCGAAGGCGACGATCCCGGTATCGGTGAAGCTGAGCCTGATCTTCGGGCTTTCAGATTGTTCGACGCGATTGCCACGATTCTCAGAGGAATGGCGGCCAGAACGCCCCTGCTTCTTGTGTTCGATGATCTTCATAGCGTCGATCGGGATTCCTTGCTGCTATTGAAGTTCGTCGCTCGAGAGATTCGCAATCACCGGATTTTCGTGATCGGAATTTATCGAAAGCCCGAGACTGACAAGTCGACGAGAAGCCACGAGCTGCTGGATGGAATCGCTCGTGAAGGAACGCTGCTACCGCTGTTCGGACTTCAGGAAAGCGAGACTGCCGAATTTGTTGAAGCCATCACTGGTGAACCGCCCGACGCAAACTTTCTGAAGGTACTGTTCCAGCGTACCCAGGGGAACGCGTTCTTTCTCGAGGAGACTCTACGAAGTATCCGCCGAGGGGCAGCAACACAAACCGGGGTTCCCGATGGAGTCAGGATCGCGGTCGAACGAAGCCTGGAATCGTTGCGCAAAGCCGCGCGCGATCTGCTGCGGATCGCATCGGTTATCGGTGGTGAGTTCGATGTCTCGTTACTCAAGGCTTCGAGCAACCTGTCGCTCGATGAAGTGATCGCGATCGTCTCCGAGGCGGAGTCGCTGGGCATTCTCAGCCGAAAGCCCGAATCAGTCCACGCGTATCACTTCAAGCACGGACTGGTTGCCGAAACCCTCTACCAGACCTTGCCCAAGCTCGAGGCGATACGGCTACATCTACAAATCGCCCAAGCTACGGAAGGACTCTATCAAGGCGATCTGGACTCTCATTTTGCGCAACTGGCTCATCACTACAATGAGTCGCTCCCGATCGGTCCTGCCGACAGGGTGGTTCATTTCTGCGAGCAGGCTGGGCTTCGCGCGCGAAGGTCGTGTGCCTACGAGGATGCGACTCAGTTCTTCCAGACGGCTCTGAATGCGGCCGAGCTTATCCATCCGGCTGATCCACGGCTGAAGCTAAACCTGCTCAGGCAGTTGGGCGAAGTGTCATTCGCGGCCGGCTTGTTCGGTCGATCGCGGGACTGGTTCCAAAAGGCCACGCAAATCGCACAAGGGCTCGGCGATTATGAAGAGGCGGCGCGATTGATTCTCGGCTTTGTGCTTACGCCCAGCGAAGCGGGGACTGTAGACCATTCTCGGGTGAGGATGTTGAGACAGGCGCTGGATATGCTGGGCGAAAACGACAACCCCTTGCGCGCCAGGCTGATGGCCCGACTTGCGTGGGAACTCTATTGGTTGGAGCCAGCTGAGTCGGTGACTCCGCTTAGCGAGACCGCGCTCGAAGTCGCCCGGCGGATTCAGGACAACGAGACGCTGATGGAAGTTCTCTTCTACCGGCATCACGCAACCTGGAGCCCGGATAACCTTGAGGAGCGAATCGCCATCGCGCGCGAACTGATCGATCGTAGCGGCTCAAAATACAACATCTGGGCGATGCGCGCGCACTACTTGCTGGTGGTTGACCTGCTCGAACTTGGCAGCCTTTCAAGTGCCCGCGAGGAAATCGAGAGATACTCGTCTAACGCCAGGGAAGCTGGTTTCTCGATCGGATATGGCGAGCTGGCGCGCGCCTCCTGCTGTCTATTCGAGGGAAAACTTGATCAAGGCGAGCGATGGGCAGAGCGCGCCCTGCAAATTGGCCTCCGACAGGAGCTGCGTGGCCGTCGTCATCGCGAAGCGCACACATTTTATATGCTGAGCTTGCGGCGTGAGCAGGATCGTTCGAGCGAGATGGAAACGATGGCGCAGAGGCTATCAGTCACTGGCAGGGTACCGGTTGTGCGCGCGCTGCTGGCGGTTTACTACGTTGAGGTCAGCGAGCTTACCAAATCAAAGGCAGAGTACGATCGACTGGTAGCGGGCGGTCTGGACAAAATTCGGCGCGACTCGATATGGCTCGCGACGATGGTGCTCGGCGCCCTGGCCAGCGTTTACCTCAACGATCATGATCGTTCGCAGCAGTTTTACGAGATGCTTCTGCCCTATGCGGACCGTAACGCGATGCTGGATATCTATGTCTCGTACGGCCCGGTGGCCTACTATCTAGGTCTTCTCGCCGCCAAGCTCGGGCGCATGGAAGAGTCGCGCGGGCATTTCGAGAAAGCGCTCGAAGCCACCGAGCGGTCTGGTGCGCTCCTTTTCCTTGCGCAGTCCCTGGCGGCGTATGCGTCGATGCTGCTCGGGTTGAAGAACGAAACGGATATTGCTCATGCTCGTCAGCTAATCGATCGCGGCCTCACACTGTCGAGTGCGCTCGATCTGACCGCTGTTTCATCGCGGCTGCGGAGTCTGCAGGTTGCTGAATCGCCGACTGAGGGCAGCGAGCGTCCAGACGACGCTCAAAACCAGGCGATTTTCAGCCGCGAAGGCGACTACTGGACCATAGCCTACGAAGGCAAGACCGCAAGACTCAAGGATGTGAAGGGGCTCCAGTACATCGGGTATTTGCTCGCGCATCCTGGCAAGGAGATCCGTGCGCTCGATCTGGCGGCTCGCGCAAGCGGATCCGGCGAAGACGTCGCGGACGCCGCGAGCGCCGAAGACGCCAGTCGAACCGGAGTGGTCGCGGGCGACCTGGGGCATGCAGGCGAGATGCTCGACGCTCAAGCGAAAGCCGCTTATCAGCGAAGGTTGAGCCAACTCGAAGAGGAGCTCGAAGAGGCCCGCGAACTCCGCAACGACGAACGGATAGCGAAAGCTGAAGACGAAATGGAAGCGCTCGGACGAGAGCTGCGTCGCGCGATTGGTCTTGGTGGACGCGACCGCCGTGCAGCCTCTAGCGCGGAACGCGCCCGCTCTGCAGTGACCAGGGCGATTCGCTCGGCGTTGGAGCGGGTCTCGGAGCAGAACCGCGAGCTCGGAAGACTGCTCACAACGACGATCAGGACCGGCACGGTATGCCTATACCTCCCTGACGAGAGGTTTCCCGTCTCTTGGCGGCTTTAGGGAGCCATGTCCCGCGCTTCAAACTCCCGTCACAACGTAACAAACCACTGAACCCGTTCGTTCACTCGTAAATTACGCCTCCTCTGCAGAAGCCCGAAAGGGCCAAGGAGGTAACGCGATCATGGCTTTCACGATGAACGAACAGGTGTTGATCAACACCCCAGCGACCGTCGAGCAGGCCGAAGTTTCCGAAGGTCTGCGCATCGCTCGCTACCGCGCGTTGGAAGAGTTCCCCGGCCTGGTATTCGGCGTCATGACTGTGGCCTACATCGTCATGTCGTTTGCCAGGCTGGCGCTCTGATGCGCGGAAAAACTAACAAAGGGAGCCCCAGGCCACCCCGGGGCTCCCGACCAACTTTCAGCGCGACGCTTGCAGCCCGCGCTACCTACTGCGTGAGATTTTTTCCGGATGCGCTTGCATCCAGCCTTCGAGGATGACGACCGCCGCGAGCGCGTCCAGCCCCGTCTTGCGCGTACCCTTCCGGACCGGCATGCCCGCCAGCCGATCGCGCGCTTCGAAACTCGTCAGCCGCTCGTCGAACATTTCGACGTCGACCGCCAGCACCTCGCGCAGCTGTTCAGCAAACTTGCGCGCGCCTCGAGCCGCGGGCCCCTCGCTGCCATCCATGTTGAGCGGCAGTCCGACGACGATCGTGCTCACGTGTCGATCCCGCAACAACGCGCCTATCGCGTCGAGATCATGCTTGAGCGACCGCCGCTCGACGATACCCAGCGGATGCACCCCCATCGACGCCGCATCAGTAACAGCGACGCCGATTCGGCGGCGGCCGAGATCAAGCGCGGCTATCGGCATCAGGCGGTGGGATCCTCGGCCACTCCTCGCGCCCATGGTTTGTCACATAGGGCTGCGTCGAAGGTCGCCAGCTTCAGGCGATACCGCCGCGCCAGATGGACCAGATGGGCGTCGGTAACATCCTTGGTGGTGGCGACGATGGGCAAGGACCCCGCGCGAGTATCGTCGCGCACGAATCGATGCCCGCGCATCCGCACGATCGCTTCGAGCGCCGCAATCGCGTCTTCGAAGCGCGCGCCAAATGCGGGACTGAGGCTGACCCTGAGAAAGCCCATCTCGCTGACCGGGCTGGTCGCAAACGACTTTGCGCGGCCGAGCCATCGGCTTGCTCTCACATGGCTTTCATGCGACTGCCATCCACACGCGATGAGAAAATTCACGTCCAGCAGATGACTCACGGTAGTTCGTCGAGCAGAGCGTTGACGCTCTCGGTCGTTACCGCCGGAGCGTTCGGGGCCGAAACCAGGACGGGGCGCCCGAATCTTCCGCGCGTCAGTTTCGCTGCGCGGGGAGATCTGCGCTCCAATATCAATCGTTGTCCTTCAAGCGTCACCTCGACCTTGTCTCCTGGCCGCAGGTTCAGCGCTCTTCGGTATTGAGTAGGGATGACGAGTTGCCCCTTGGTCGAAAGAGTCGACGAGCTCATAATGTCGTCTTACACGTCTTACCCCGAGAAGGAAAGGTGCGGTTCAGGATGAGTGGCGCCATGCTAACGAAGAAAACGCGTTCAACCGCAATTCGAATTGCGAACGTCATGCTGGCAGCGCTGCTCTGCCCGGTGGCGGCGTGGGGATGGGGAGATGACGGTCACAAAATCGTCGCGGTGATTGCCGCGGACAATCTGACGCCCGCCGCTGCAAGTCATGTCGCGAGCATCCTGGGCGTGCCCGCGAACAAAAGAGCAATCGCCAATGCGATGGAGGCGGCTTCGATCCGTCCGGATTGGGAGTTCCGCGATGAAGATCCCAAGACGAAGCCATGGCACTTTATCGACATCTGTTTGCAGGACCGGCGATCGGACATCGCGGCACGATGCCCCGGCGGAAACTGCGTGACCGCGAAAATCGACGAATACTCGAAGCGCCTGAAAGACGGGAGCTACGACCGCTGGGCCGCTAAAGGTGATCTGGCGTTCCTCATCCACTTTGTCGGCGACATCCACCAACCGCTGCATGCCGCGAACGACGCGGACCGCGGCGGCAATTGTGTGCCGGTCGATTCCCGTTCGCGAGAAACGAATCTTCACGCGGTGTGGGACACCACCGTCGTGCGCCGCCTCGAATACAGCATCGATTCCGGACGGCCCGAGACGACGGCTCACAAGTTGGAACGAACGTATGCGGCTGAGAAAGACGCTGACTCGTGGATTGCCGCGGACGATATCGCGTGGGAATCGAATCAGCTGGCGCGCTCCGACATTTACACTGCTCTGCAGATCCCGATCGAACCCTGCCAGCCCACAGCAAATCTCTGCATCAATCCAGCGGGGCATCCCGTCGAGCTGGACTCCACCTATCTCGATAACGCTGACGTTCTCGCGGGTCATCAGCTCGCGAAAGCGGGATTCAGGCTGGCGAGCCTGTTGAATGAAACATGGACGCAGCCGGTTGCTGCTAACGATGTGCCGCCTGCATCGAGTTCCGCTCCCGCCACGGTCGCCGCGTCGAACCTCAGTACCGGTCAAATCGTCGGTAATCGGCGGAGCAAAATCTACGCATGGCCAGGATGCGGGACCTACGACAAGATGTCGGCCGAGAATCGAGTCGAGTTTCTGAGTCGCGAAGCCGCTGAGCAGCAGGGCTATCGAGCGGCCCGCAACTGTCCTTAACGTATCCTGTCTGTGTACGGCGACGCCGATTCACCGCGATGCTTGATTTGTACTGTCTGTAACCGGAACTGCGTGAATTCGTGTCGCTGCGGTAACCATAACAGCAAACATCTGACATCCTGGGGTTGCGTTGGATAGTCGAATCACCTAGTTTCGATCGCGATGGCGGCTCGGGGGAGAAGCTTAGTGGGATATCCACGCGCGGTGATCGGGCTGGTTGTGGCTCTGATTGCGACCAGCGCCGCGCTGTTTCTTTTTTTCCAAGCAAATCCGCAGACTTTTGCCTCCCCGCTCGACACGCTCAGCTCCCAACTGGATGCCGGCAAGGACGGTCCTGAGGTGGTCGAGGAGCCCGAATCCGCCGAGCCCGCTCCTCCATCTATAACAATCAGCACGATGCTAGAGCGCACTGCGCCTATCGAGAGCTATCTTCGCGACGCTGGAATGGGACCGGAGGACGCGCGTCAGTGGGCATCGTACATCCAGCGCGTCATCGCGAATCGGTATTTTCAGAGCGGGCATCCACTGACGCTGTATAAGGATCCCGAGACCGGCGAGATGCGCGGCCTGAAGTACGATCTCGACCAAAATAACACCGTCATCGGCGCGAGCCTCGGCGCGGGAGTGCTCAAGGCCGCCATTCGGCCCATCGAGTACTACATTCGCCCAATCAAGATGACCTTCGCGGTCAAAGACAGTTTCCAGCACGCTGCTGCCGAGAATGGCATCCCCAAGCCGATCGTCGAATCGCTGCAGGACGCGTTCGCTGATCGCCACGATCTGAACCGGCTCAAACCCGGGTCCGCCGTCAAGCTGATTTACCAGGAAAAGGTCAGTCGCGATGGCTCCTACACGCTCGTGGGCGACGTGCAGGCGGCGCAGATCCGCTTTGGCAGCCGTACGCTGACGGCGATCTCATTCGCGGACGAACAGGGCCGCCCTCATCTATATGACGAACAAGGGCACGCGCTCGGTCCGCAATCGCTGCGATTCCCGCTCAATTTTCAGTACATATCTTCGGGCTTCACCTTCCATCGCTGGCATCCGATTCTGCACGAGTACCGCCCGCACGTCGGCGTCGACCTGGTCGCCAAATATGGTGAGCCGGTCAAATCAGTCGCCGACGGCACGGTCATCGCCGCGGGATGGGAGGGCGAGCTCGGCAACTGCATCCGCATCCAGCATCAGCACGGGATGGTCAGCATTTACGGTCATCTGTCGAAGATTAGTCCCGACGTGAAACCCGGCAGCTCAGTTCATATGGGGCAGCTGATTGGAAATGTCGGCTCGACCGGCCTGTCGACCGGCCCGCATCTGCACTTCGCGATGGAGAAGGACGGCGCCTGGGTCAATCCTCTGACCGAGAAACTCGGCGAGAACCACGCAGTCTCGCCGCGCATGAGGGCGATCTTCGACGAGATCAAGGATCAATACCAGTCGGCGCTGGCAGAGTTGCCGGACCTGGGCAGCGACTTCATCGCGACTGAAGAGCGCAAGCCGGCAATCTCCAAGTTCGGCGACATGTACCACGTGACGATCGGTCACAGTTTGGACAAGGCCAAGCATCTGCGCGGGATCACCAGCAGCCGCCTCGAGACCTCGGGATCCGCCGGCGGCCTTTGATCCGACGTTTCGATCTTCGTCCCCGATCTTTTCCGCCATTGCCAGTTCGCAGCTTCCCGGCTACTGCTGAGATTGCGACCCGTCGCATCCGAAATGCGCGAGCACCTCAACACCGACTTCTTCACGCCCGCGCGGCCGCGAGTCTTTGGGCATCGCGGCTCCGCCGGTACGCATCCTGAAAATACGCTCGAATCATTTCGCGCCGCCGTCGCGAGCGGCGTTCAGTATCTCGAGTTCGACATCCACATGACGCGTGACGGCGAAGTCGTGGTTAGTCACGACGATCATCTCGAGCGCAGTTGCGGACGCGCCGGCCTCATCCGCGAGATGACGTACGCCGAGCTGGCGAGCGCAGACGCGGGCCGGATGTTCACACTCGACGGCTCGACGTTTCCATTCAGAGACAAGGGAATCCGCATGCCGCGCCTGGCCGACGTGCTCGCGGCGTTTCCGAACCTGCGGATGATCGTCGAGGTCAAGCAGATCGCGCCGAGCGTGGTCGCGCCGATGCTCGCCCTGATCGATCGCGCCGGGATGCGCCGCAACGTGCTTGTCGCGAGCGAGCACCAGGAACCGCTCGACGAGGTGCGGATGCTGGCACCGGAAATCCCGACCAACTTTTCGTACCTCGAATCGGGCCTGTTCATTCAGGCGATGGGCACGCGCGAAGCCAGTTATCGTCCGCCCGCCGACGCGGTCCAAATTTCGCACTACTACGAGAACTGGGAGCTGGTCACGCGCCAGAGCGTCGAATTCGCGCACAAGTGCGGAATCGAAATGCACGTCTGGACGGTGAACGAAGAAGCCGAGATGTCGGAACTGCTCGACATGGGCGTCGACGGACTGATCAGCGACTACCCGCGGCGCGCGCTCGATCTGGTCCACAGTCGTGCGGGTCGCCGCTGAGCGCGCTCTTTCCAGTTTGGTGCCGGCTTTGTTACGATTCCGCCCGCTCGTCGAAAAACTTAGTCGGGAGCGAAAACTATGAAACTCGACACCGGACTCTCGACGCGCAACTTGCGCGATGTTCCCGCTGCTGCCCGCGCTGCTGAGACAGCCGGCTTCGATGCGATCTGGATTCCCGAAGCCGGCAACGACGGCTTCCTTCCGGCTGCGTTGATTGCCGAGCATACCAAGCGAATCAAGATGGGCACGTCGGTCGCGATTGCGTTTCCGCGCAGCCCCATGATTACCGCGGCGACCGCGTGGGATCTCGCGGGACTTTCCGAGGGCCGCTTTGTCCTTGGACTCGGCACGCAGGTGAAGGGCCACATCGAGCGCCGCTACAGCACGAAATGGGACGCGCCGGTGCCGCGCCTGCGCGAGTATCTGCAGTCGCTGCGCGCGATTTTCAAATGCTGGTCAGAGGGCGGCGCCAAGCTCTCGTTCCAGGGCAAGTACTATAACTTCTCGCTGATGACGCCGTTCTTCACGCCAGCCCGGCATAACTTTCCCAGCGTACCGATTCACATCGCGGGCGTGAACGAACATATCATCCGGCTGGCGGGCGAGCTGTGCGAGGGTCTGCATGCGCATCCGTTCAACTCGCCCAAGTATCTGCGCGAATACGTGCTGCCGAACGTCGAGAAGGGTCTGAAGAAAGCGGGGCGCGCGCGCAAGGATTTCGAAATTCAATCGACCGCGTTCGTGATCGTTGGCAAAAACCAGGACGAAATCAAAAAAACCCGCGAAGCCGTCCGCCAGCAGATCTCGTTCTACGCCTCGACCCGAACCTACAAGGTCGTGCTCGACATGCACGGATGGGGCGACGTCGCGCAGCGGCTGAACGAAAAGGCAGCCAAGGGCGAGTGGGTCGCGATGGCGAAAGAAATCACCGACGAGATGCTCGACGTGTACACGGTCTCGGGTACCTTCGACAATATCGCGGACAAGGTGCGAGAGCGCTACGACGGACTGCTCGATCGCGTCGCGTTCTACATTCCGTATCGCGCCGGGACCGACGACGCCGAGTGGGCTAAACTCGCGAAGCGATTCAACGGCTGAGTTTCGCCGTTGTCGTGATACATTGGTCTGCTAACAAGGAGAAAACTTCCGATGACCAAGGCAATGTTGAAAACGATGGCCGCGATTGCGGTCGTGGCTGCGTGCATGTTTTCGGGCGCGAATCGAATCGCGATGGCGCAGGGCGCAGCACCCGCCGCGCCGGCTCCAGCAGCGGAGGAGCCGGGCACCAAGAGCTTCACGCTCGTATCGGTCGAAGTCGATGACACCAAGTTCTGGTTGCCGAGCGTGATCGCGGTCGAGCAGGGAGACAAGGTTAAGCTCACGCTCAAGAACCAGGTGCCCGGCGCTTCGAATCAGCACGGCTTCACGATCCCCGCGTACAACATCGCCGAAGTGGTGACGCGCGGCGAGCCCAAGACGATCACGTTCGTCGCCGACAAGGCGGGAGTTTTCCAATATTCGTGTCAGCTGCATCCCGCGCATATCGGCGGCTCGCTGATCGTCGAACCGAAGTCGGGTCCGATCAAACCATTGTAGATACCGCGTGAGTCGATGCGGTGGGCGCGCGAAAGGGCTAGGCTTGATCGCGCATGCGCACGGTAGTCCTCTATGCGCGCTCGCCGGATTGGCGCGCAGTCGTCGAGCGCGCCGACGAATTGATGGCGTCAGTTGAGTTTCGCGTGCTCAAGTCTGAAGCGCGCACGCGCGCGGGCTTCTTCGACATGCCCGGCGCCGGACCAGCGTTCATAAAGCGCGTCGAGGTTTCGTCATGGAGCCGCGGCGTTTACGCCCGAGTGCGCGGATCTCGCGCGGCCCGTTCGCTCGCCGGCGCTGCGATGCTCGAGGCGCGGGGCTTCGCGCATCCGGAGCCTCTGGCCGCGATGGATTTGTACCAGGCGGGCGCGATTCGAGCCTCCTATCTCGTCAGTCGCGCGCTCATCAACGCCGATTCGTTGAGCCGTTTCATGCTCGGGCCCGGAGAAATCAAGGGACGCAACGTGCATCGGCGCAAACAAATTTCCGACGCGGTGGCGGCGCAAGTCCGGCGTCTGCACGAATCCGGGCTTTACACGCGCGATCTGCAAGAGACCAACATCATGGTCGAGGAAAACCAGGCCGGCGGCTTCAACGTGTACTTTATCGATCTCGAGGATTTTCGCCGCGCCGCCAAGGTCTCGTGGGATCGCAGAATTCTGAACCTGGTGCATCTCGATCGCAGCATCGGGCGATTTCTGTGCCGCGCGGCGCGCCTCGATTTTCTGTACTCGTACCTGGGGCACCGTCCCGATCATGCGACCACGCGAAAGATTGTCGCTAAAGTTAAAATGGCGCGCGAGTCGATCGATCTCCGCAAGCGCAGCGCCGCGCCGGCCGCGGAGCGTATCGCGACCCCGCTCGCCGGAGGGACGCGCTAGTGCCGTTTTCGATCCGCCTCCGCGAATACGATCATCACACCGAGCAGGTGCACGCGGCCGGCGGAAGCTGGGTGCGCGACGTGATGCTCGGGCTCAACGACGGGCTGGTCGCGTCGTTTGCGGTTACTTCGGGCGTCGCGGGCGCATTCGTCACCGGCAACGCGGCGATGATGGCGGGGTTGTCGGAGATGCTTGGCGGCGCGGTCGCGATGGGCCTCGCGGCGTTCATCTCGGCGCGCTCGCAGATAGAGTTTTATCAAAGCGAGATCGAACGCGAGCGCGAAGAAATCCGCCGATGGCCCGATCGCGAGCGCGAAGAGATCAGCGCCATCTATCGCAACAAGGGATTCGCGGGACCCTTGCTCGATCAGATTGTCGTGCACATCACGGCGGACCCCGAACGATGGAGCAATGTGATGATGCGCGAGGAGCTGGGCTTCAACGAAGAATCGTTCGACAGCCCCATCCGCTCCGCGTTCGCCGTCGGGCTCTCATATCTGTCGGGCGCGGCGGTGCCGGTGTGGGCGTATATTTTTTTCGAGCCGGGGCAGGCGCTGAAAGTTTCCGCAATCTCGACGGTCGCGGTGCTGTTCGCAGTCGGCGCGCTTAAGACGATCATCACCAGCCGTTCGTGGTGGCGCAGCGGATTCGAAAGCATGTTGGTCGGAGTAGCAGCCGCCGGCGCGACTTATGTTGCGGGCCGCATGTTTGCCGCGCGCTGAATTCTGGCGCGCTACGCTTCAACCAGGATGTCGTCGCCGTCGGCTTTCACCGCGTAGCATCCCAGCTTGATGCTGGCGTCGTCGAGGTTCGCGCCCGTGGTGATGTCGTACTCCCATCCGTGCCAGGGGCAGGTGATCGTGGTGCCGTCGAGTTCACCCTCGGCGAGCGGGCCACCGCGGTGCTTGCAGGTGTTATCGATCGCGAAGAATTTTCCGCCCGCGTTGAACAGTGCGATCTGTTTGCCGCCGGCCTCGACCAGTTTGCCGCTGCCCTCAGGCACGTCCGCAACCTTCGCAACTTTGATGAAACTTGCCATCGGGGTTTTGCCTCCGCTCAGGTCGTGTACTCGGCGTTGATTCGCACGTAATCGTAGCTCAGGTCGCAGGTCAGAATCGTGGTGCTCGATTTTCCCAATCGCAGATCGAGCCGCACCAGGAATTCGCGCTGTTTCATCGCAGTGCCGGCGTCTGCCAGCGCCTCGGTCAGCAGCCTGCCGTTCGCGGCGACTTTCACTCCGCCGATCCACAGTACTAGCTTGTCGGACTCGAGGTACGCGCCCGACGATCCAGCGGCCATCAGGATGCGCCCGACATTCGGATCGCATCCGAAGAACGCCGTCTTCACCAGCGGCGAGTTCGCGATTTGCCGGGCCGCGCGCTCGGCGTCGGCAATTGTTCGAGCGCCGCGCACCTCGACCGTGACGAGCTTGGTTGCGCCTTCGCCGTCGCGCACGAGTTCGCGCGCGAGCGCCGCCGAAACCTCTTCGACTGCGCGATCGAACACCGCCTGATCGCGCGCGCCAAATGCGCGATTTTCCGCGGCGCCGCTCGCCATGATGATCACCGTATCGTTGGTCGACATATCGCCGTCAACGGTGATCGCGTTGAAGCTCGTGGGCAGCGCGGCCTTGAGCGATTTCTTCAGTAAAGGTGATGCGATCGCTGCGTCTGTGACCAGGTAGCCGAGCATCGTCGCCATCTTCGGCGAGATCATGCCGACGCCTTTCACGGCGCCGGCCAGCGTGACGGTCGAGCCGCCCGCCTTGAACGTCGTCGACGCTATCTTCGCCCGCGTGTCGGTCGTCATGATCGCATGCGCAAAATCGGAGAGTCCGTCCTCGCGCAGCGAGCGAACGGCATCCGCAGCACCGTTCTTGAACTTGTCGAAGTCGTAAAGATGGCCGATCACGCCGGTCGAGGACGGGACGACGAGTTCCGGCACGCATTGCAGAAGTTGCGCGGCGTACGCGCATGATTCGCGCGCGAGCCGCATCCCCGCTTCTCCGGTGAAGCTGTTCGCGCATCCGGAGTTCGCGACGATCGCCTGCAAGCGACCCGACTTGACGCGATCCGCCGTCACGTAAACCGGCGCGGCTTTCACCCGATTCGCACTAAACACTGCTGCGGCGGCGGCCGGGCGATCGGCGGCGATGATCCCTAAGTCCAGCGCGCCGGCCTTGGTCTTCAGGCCAGCGCTGACCCCGGCGAATCGAAATCCGCGCACGCTGGCGGGCTCGAGAGCGACTTTCATTTGAGTGGGTATCGGCGCGTCACTTGCCGTGGCAGCGTTTGTATTTCTTGCCCGAGCCGCATGGGCACGGGTCGTTGCGCCCGACTTTATTTTCTTCGCGCTTGGCGGGCGCCGCCGCTTGTGCCTCGGTCTCGCCGCCGTGGCTCATCACGACCTTCTGCGGCTTAGGCTGCTGAATCTGCTGGACGTCCTGCTGCCGCTGTACCTGCACCGAGAAAACTTTCTCGACTACGTCCTGCTGCATCACCGCCATCAGCGCCTCGAACATCGTGAATCCCTCTTTCTGGTACTCGACCAGCGGATTCACCTGGGCGTAGCCGCGCAGCCCGATTCCTTCCTTCAGATGATCCATCGCGAGCAGATGGTCCTTCCAAAGCGAGTCGAGCGTCTGCAGCATCACGATCTTTTCGATCTGGCGCATCACCGGCTCGGTGAATTCTGTCTCACGCTGATCGTAGAGCTGATGGACGCGCTCGGAAGCGATCTCGATCAAATCCTCGGAGCCGTGGATTGGATTGCCGCCGGTTTCGGTCTGCGCGTTGAAGCCGGGACGGAACTTGAATTGCTTGAAGAATGCGTCGTCGATCGCTTTCCAATCCCACTCGGCGGGATCGATCTCGTTGTTCGCGTGCGCGCCCGCGATTTCCTCAAGCAGCGCGTCGCACATGTCGAGCACGTCATCCTTGAGCGACGCGCCGCTGAGCAGTTCGCGCCGGCGATGGTAAACCACCTCGCGCTGCTTGTTCATGACGTCGTCGTATTCGAGCAGATGCTTGCGGATATCGAAGTTGTGCGACTCGACCTTCTTCTGCGCGTTTTCGATCGCGCGCGAAATCCATCGATGCTCGATCGGCTCGTTATCCTCCATCCCGATTTTGCTCATCAGGCCCTTGAGCCGGTCGGCGCCAAAGATGCGGAGCAGGTCGTCCTCGAGCGACATGTAGAAACGCGACGAGCCGGGGTCGCCCTGGCGTCCCGATCGGCCGCGGAGCTGGTTGTCGATGCGCCGCGACTCGTGGCGCTCGGTGCCGAGGATGTGCAGGCCGCCGGCCTCGAGCACTTTCTCGCGCTCGGCTTTGCACTGCTCGACGTACTTCGCCAGCGCCGCCTGGTAGTTCGGATCCGCCGGTTCCTTGGTCCCGGCTTCCGCCGCCGCCATGAACTCAGGATTTCCGCCAAGAACGATATCGGTGCCGCGGCCGGCCATGTTGGTCGAAATCGTGACCGCGCCGAAGCGTCCGGCCTGCGCGACGAATTCCGCTTCGCGCTCATGGTTCTTGGCGTTCAGCACGTAGTGCTTGACGCTGGTTTTTTTCAGCTTCTCGGCGACACGCTCGGATTTTTCGATCGACACCGTGCCGACCAGCACCGGCTGACCACGTTCGTGGCAGTCGATGATTTCCTCGATCACGGCGTCGAACTTTTCGTCCTCGGTTTTGTAAACGACGTCGTGATTGTCGATTCGGATCATCGGCTGATTGGTCGGAATCACCACCACGTCGAGCCCGTAAATTTCCTTGAACTCGACCGCTTCCGTGTCGGCGGTGCCGGTCATCCCCGACAACTTCTTGTACATGCGGAAGTAGTTCTGAAACGTGATGGTCGCCAGCGTCTGATTCTCGGATTCGATCTTGACGTTCTCTTTCGCCTCGACCGCCTGATGCAGTCCGTCGCTCCATCGCCGGCCCGGCATCAGCCGCCCGGTGAATTCATCGACGATGATCACTTCGCCTTCCTTGACGACGTAATCGACATCGCGTTTGAACAGCGTGTGCGCGCGCAGGCCCTGGTTCGCGTGATGCAGCAGCAGGATATTGCGCGGGTCGTACAGGTTCTCGACCCCGAGCAGTTGCTCGACGCGGGTGACGCCGTCCTCGGTGAGCGACACCGTGCGCATCTTCTCGTCGATGGTATAGTGCTCTTCGGCCTTCAGGCGCGGGATGACGCGGTCGACGACGTAGTAGGTGTCGGTGGATTCCTCGGACGCGCCGGAAATGATCAGCGGCGTGCGCGCCTCGTCGATCAGAATCGAGTCCACTTCATCCACGATCGCGAAGTTGTGCTCGCGCTGGACGTAGTCCTCGATATTGAACTTCATGTTGTCGCGCAGGTAGTCGAAGCCGAACTCGTTGTTCTGGCCGTAGGTGATGTCGGCGCGGTAAGCCAGTTTGCGCTCCTGGTCGGGCACGCCGTGGACGACAACGCCGACGGTCAGGCCGAGAAAATTGTAGATGCGCCCCATCCATTCGGAGTCGCGCCGGGCCAGGTAGTCGTTGACGGTGACGACGTGCACGCCGCGTCCCGACAGCGCGTTCAGCACGGCCGGCAAGGTCGCGACCAGAGTTTTGCCCTCGCCGGTTTTCATCTCGGCGATTCGGCCCTGGTGCAGGATCATGCCGCCGATGAGCTGCACGTCGAAGTGGCGCTGGCCGATGGTGCGCTTGGAGGCCTCGCGCACGACGGCGAAGACTTGCGGCAGGATTTCGAGCATCGCTTCGTCGCGCTGCTCGCGCTCTTCGATCGCGCTGAGGTTCGCTTTCCATTCGGCGATTTTGGCGCGCAACTCGTCGTCGCTCAGGGCCGAGATTTCAGGCTCGAGGCGATTGATCTCGTCCACGTCGGGACGCAGCCGTTTGATTTCGCGTTCGTTCTTCGAGCCGAAGATTTTTCGCGCTACGAGGGAAATAGCTGAAGCCATCTTATATGAGGGATTTATCCGGCAAGTTTGAAGTTAGGTTCTGGGCGCGATCTGATCCGCAAGTTTAGCTGGAAATCATCTTATCGTGAAATCGAGTGTCAGGAGAGAGGCTTGCTAGCGCTCGATGCGGACGGCGGATTCGACCTGCGGGCCGAGGAATCTGCGGCCGACGCGGACGAAGCGGTCGGGGGTTTCAGTGACGAAGAAACTCTGGCTGCCATCGCTGCCACGCCCGGCCAAGTGGAGCGTCCGCAGCCGGTCGCGCACGTCGGTCGCGGTCGCAGTCGCGCTGTCCACGATTTTCACGCGCGGTCCAAGGATTCTAACAAACATCTCGCGCAGCAGCGGGTAGTGCGTACATCCGAGCAGCAACGTGTCGATGCCGCTCTGCTTGAGACTCTCGAGATAGTGGGCGACGGTCAGTTCCGCGACCGCATTGTCGGTCCATCCTTCCTCGGCCAGCGGCACCAGCAGCGGGCATGCGCGGGTGTAGATTTCCGCGCGGGGGCTGAGCCGCTGAATCGCGCGCGTGTACGCGCCGGACGCGATCGTCGCCTCGGTGCCGATCACGCCAATCTTGCCGTTGCGCGAGGCCTTGGCCGCCGCGCGCGCGCCCGGTTCGATCACGCCGATCACGGGCACCATCGTGTCCGACGCGATTGCATCGAGCGCGACCGCGCTAGAGGTGTTGCAGGCGACCACCAGCATTTTGATTCCCTTGGCGAGCAGGAAGCCGGTGTTCTCCTTCGAGTAACGGACGATGACCTCGTTGGACTTGGTGCCGTAAGGGAGACGCGCAGTATCGCCAAGGTAAATGAAGTCCTCACCAGGTAGCGCAGCAGTCAGCGCTTTCAGCACGGTGAGTCCGCCGATGCCGGAATCGAACACGCCGATGGGCCGGTCGATCGCCGCGCGCGCGCCGCGGAGATTGCCGTTCGAGGCTGCGATCGAGTTTTGGCGTGCAGTGGATTTTTTTGGTGCCGGCATTTTATCCGCGCGCGAGGCGCTCGCCGATTGTAGCGGGTCGCGAGGGGGCCGCGCCAAATACGTGTTGGTGGATGCTGGCCGGTTCCATGCACAGGTAGGCGGGAATTTCCGTGCCGGCTTTTCGGAAACGCTCGGCCAGCGCGCGGTAGAGACTTACGCGCAGCGGCGTGAAAGCACGAAAACGGCCGTCGGAGGCGACCACGTCCTCGCCGCATAGCATCGGATCATCTGGAAAACGGCTGCGTGCGGCGCCGCGCAGGCGCGGAGTCATCCGCAGACCGCCCATGCTGATGAATGAGATTTGTTTCGGCGGAACGACATCGAGCAGCTCGTCGATCAGGAGGAGGTAGTCGCGCTCGGCCTCGGGATACGCGATCAGCGGATC
>Ga0209333_1000286_pt1 | contig 28071 bp, 26 predicted proteins | sample BlaSpr_A8_OM2_O3_FD_187982 | JGI IMG/M metagenome (GOLD analysis project Ga0209333, IMG submission 187982) | Forest soil microbial communities from Thunder Bay, Ontario, Canada - Black Spruce, Ontario site 2_A8_OM2_O3 (SPAdes) (version 2) | ecosystem: Environmental > Terrestrial > Soil > Boreal... | reverse complement strand
GATGTTCGGCCGCGCCAACCTCGACCTGCTCCGGAAAAGGATCCTGCTCAGCACGTAACACCACGCAAAGTCACCAATCACGATCTTTGTGCCAGAGCCAGATCCGGATGGCCGCCCGCACCCGCCCGACGATGACTCGGGCCGATCGGCCCTCCAAGTTCGCCAGCCACAGTCACCGCACCAATCGGGTGCGCGCCCCAACCCCATGCCGGCCAGCCGCCCAGCAGAAAATCGCAGCTCAAAGCCACGAAGAAACCGCCACGTCCGAGTCAGCGGGTCGATGCTGAATCACGGAGGTTAGTCCCAGCAGAGGCAGAACGGTTTGTTGGCCGGGTCGGCGTAGACCCGCCAGTTCTCCCCGGCGAAGGACAGCGAGGTGGCGCCGAGCTTCAGCGCCGCCGCCTCGGCCGCGTCGACGTCGTCGACCGTGACGTCGAGATGGAACTGCTGCGGATACGCGGGGTCGGGCCACCGCGGCGCGTGGTATTCGGTGATCTGCTGGAACATCATCGGCTGCGCCCCGTCCTCGCCGATCATCGCCATGCCATCGCCCTCGTATGTGACGGGCTTGCCGAGAAGTTCCGCGTAGAACGTGCTCAGCTCGCTGGCGTCCGGGCAGTCGAGCATCACGCCCATGAGCGTGGTCTCCTGCTTCGCCGGGAACAGGCACAGGTCGAACGGGTGCCCGGCCGGGTCGGCCAGCGTGTACCAGTTCTCGCTCTTGCGCAGCAGCTCGGCGCCCAGCTCGACCGCCTTCGCCGAGCCGGCGTCGAGGTCCGGCACGCGCAGGTCGAGGTGCGCCTGCTGCGGGTACGCCGGATCGGGCCACTGCGGCGGTACGTGATCGGGGCTGAGCTGTGCGGCGATGCGCCACCCGTCCCCGGTCACCATCGTGATCCAGTCGTCGTCGGCGTCCCGCTCGGTCCACCCGCCGAGGGCGGTGTAGAACGCGGCGAGCCGCCGCAGGTCGGGTGTATCGAGCACCACCGCACGCAACGTGCCGATCATCGGGCACTTCCTCCAGTCACCGACAGCGGGCCGACCCCCATCACACTAGGCCAGACACCAGACCCGAGTTTGATGCAGGGGTTAGCGGATTCCGGTGGTTGAGGCTGACAGGGAGCGGGGGTCGCGGCGGCGCCAGGCGCCGCGACTGGCGAGCGCGAGGAACCGGTCGACCGCGGTGTTGAACAGGCCCGGCTCCTCGAGATTGGCCGTGTGACCGGTCTGCGGGAGCACGACCAGGCCGGAGCTCGGGATCGTGCGCTTGAGCATGAGCGCGGGCTCCAGGCAGCCCTCGTCCTCGTCGCCGACCAGGATCAGCACCGGCTTTCTGATCGCGGCCAGCTCGTCGCGCAGCGCGTACAGCGAGGGCCGGGCAGCCTGGACGCCGCGCATGGTCAGCGCCGAGCCCACCGCGGAGTGCTCGGCCAGGGCCGCGGCGAACTCGGCCCAGCCGCGCTGGTTCTTGTTCTGGAACTGCACCCGCGCCGGGCCCACCGCGTAGCGCCGGGCGACCTGCGAGGCGCCCTCGGCCTCGAACGCGGCCGCTATCGCCTCGCTTTCCATGCGGAACCCGGCCTGCCGGTCGGGATGCGCGCCGTAGCCGGCCCCGGCGGCCACGGCCGAGGCGACCCGGTCCGGGTGGCGCATCAGCAGGTGCAGCGTGGCGAACCCGCCCATGGACAGGCCCACCACGTGGGCGCGCTGCTCCCCGACGCCGTCCAGCACCGCGATCGCGTCGGCGACCGCGCGGCCCTGGCTGTACGCGCCCGGCTCGGCCGGGACGTCCGACGGCGGGTACCCGCGCGCGGAGTACGTGATGCAGCGGTAGCTGGCCGAGAAGTACCGGACCTGCGGCTCCCAGCTGCGGTGGTCGCCGGCGAACTCGTGGATGAACAGCAGCGGCTGGCCGGTCCCGGTGATCTCGGTGTGCAGGGCGACGCCGTCGTCGGTGTGGATCACAGGCATGGCAGGCCTTCCGGTCGGTGGGATGACGGCGGGCCCGCGGTCAGGCCCCGGTGGCGCGCTCGGCGCCCATGATGTGCTGGTGGGTCAGCGCGCTTGCGGCGTCGGCGTCCCCGGCGCGCAGCGCGTCCAGGATCGCGTCGTGCTGGCGCGCCGACTCGGCGTGCGTGCGCAGCACCCGGGGGCCGCCGTGCAGCGACGCCCACAGCAGCCGCATCAGCGACATCAGCAGCGGGCTGCGCGAGTACTGGTACAGCGTGAAGTGGAATTCCCGGTTGAGCTCCGCGTAGCGGGGGTCGCCGTCGGCCAGGGCGCGGATCCGCTCGTTCAGGCGTTCCAGCTCCGCCAGCCCGGTCTCGTCGATTTTGCGCGCGGCGAGTGATGCGCCGAGCGACTCGAGCGCTGCGCGGATCTGGAAGTTCTCCTCGACCGGCCCGTCGTCGGGAGTCACCACGGTGAACCCGCGGTGGGTGTCCCCGATGACCAGGCCCTCGGACTCCAGCCGCCGCATGGCCTCGCGCACCGGCGTCTGGCTGACCCCGAAGCGCTGCGCGAGGTCCCGCTGGCGCAGTTGCTGGCCCGCGGTGAGCTCGCCGGTGATGATCAGCTCGCGGATCAGCGCCGCCACCATGTCGGTCTTGCTGACGTAGCTCACCGCGCCCTCGCCGATGGTCGGCAGCACGCCGGTATTCGGGACTGTCATGGCCGCGCACCTTCCGTTGTCGCGGCCGGAATGCCGACCGTCGTACTCGTGGCCGAGCTAGCGACGGCGAGTGCCTGCACCCGCACCGCGGTGAGCGGCAGCCTGCCGATGCCTCCAGCCAGGCCGAGCGCATCCCTGACGGCGCTGGCCAGCACCGCGCCCGCGGCGCTGATCCCGCCCTCGCCGGCGCCGCGCACCCCCAGCGGGTTGCCCGGTGCTGGCGACAGCTGCGTCACCAGGACGTCGATCGGCGGCACCTCGGCGGCGGTCGGCATGCGGTAGTCGATGAAGGTCGTCGCCTGCGGCTGGCCGGCCTCGTCGTAAGCGAACTCCTCGAGCAGCGCGCCGCCGATGCCCTGCGCGGCGCCGCCGCGAAGCTGCCCCTCGACCAGCGTCGGGTTGACCGCGCGGCCCACCTCGTACGCCACCAGGTAGCGCAGCACGCGTACCAGGCCGGTGCCCGCGTCGACGTCGACGACCGCGATGTGCACCCCGTACGGATAGGTCATGTGCGCGACGTCGAACCGGCGGCGCGCGGAAAGGCCGGCCGGCTCACCCGGCCGCAGGTATCTGCTGGCCGGGCCCGCGGCCCTGGCCACCTCCGCGAGGGTGACCGAGGCGGCGGGATCGCCGCGCACGCTGACCACGCCGCCGGAGACGGTCAGGTCGTCCTGGGCCACCTCGAGCATGCGCGCGGCCAGCTCGGTGACCCGCTCGCGCACCGCTCGCGCGGCCGCGTGCACCGCGTTGCCCGCGACGACCGTGGTGCGGGACGCCCAGGAGCCCATGCCGAACGGCTGCAGGTCGGTGTCGCCGCAGACCACGCTGACCGAGTCCAGGCCGACGCCGAGGCCGTCGGCGGCGATCTGGGCCAGCACGGTCTCGACGCCCTGGCCCAGCGAGGTGCCGCCGGACAGCACACGGACCGCGCCGCCGCTGCTGACCAGCACGTCCGCCGTCTCCTGCGGGCCGAGCCCGCTCTTCTCCAGGAACATGGCCAGACCGAGCCCGCGCAGCCGCCCGCTCCGCCTGCCCGCGTCAACCGCGGCGGGGTAGCCGAGCCGTGCGGCCTCACCGACCGCGGCGTCCAGCAGGCCGGGGTAGTCGCCCGCGTCGAGCACCATGTCGGTGTCCAGCGTCGTGATTGCCCGGCGGTGCGGCAGCTCGCCGGGCTGCAGCAGGTTGCGGCGGCGCAGCTCGACGCGGTCGATGCCGAGCTCGGCCGCTGCGACGTCGAGCAGCTGCTCGCGGGCGGCGGTTCCCTCGAACCGGCCCGGTGCCCGGTAGGTGCCGCACGGCGTCTTGTTGGTCAGCACGACCCGGATCCGGCCCCGGTAGGCGGGCACCCGGTACGGTCCCGGCAGCATCGCCACGGTCAGCTCGGGGACGGTGATCCCGTGCGTCCGGCAGTACGCGCCGTTGTCGTGCAGCACGTCGTCGCGTAGCGCGGTGATCACGCCGTCGGCGTCGAACGCGGCCGCGATCCGGTGCGACTGCTGCCGGGAGTGGTTCACCGCCACCAGGTGCTCGGCGCGGTCTTCGGCCCACTTCACCGGGCGGCCCAGGGAGCGGGCGAGCCACGGCACGAGGAAGTCCTCCGGGTAGAACTCGCCGCGCACACCAAACCCGCCGCCGGCGTCGACCGCGGGCACGTGGATCAGGGTCTCGTCGACGCCCAGCAGCGATGCCAGCACGCCGCGGTTGAACGTCGGGACCTTCGTCATGCCGAAGATCGACAGCGCGCCGCTGCGCCGGTCGACGTCGGCCAGCAGCGCCCGCGGTTCCAGCGGCACGGCCGTGTGCCTGCCGATCTCGATCTCGGTCTCGACGACCCGGGCCGCCCGCCCGAACGCGGCGTCGACGTCGCCATAGCCAAGCGTGAAGTCGGCGGCGACGTTCCCGGCCGGAAACAGCCGCGGCGACCCCGGCGCCATGGCCTCGGCGGAGTCCAGCACGGCGGGCTCCTCGTCGATGTCGATGTCGACCAGCTCGGCGGCGTCCTCGGCCGCGTACGGGTCGTCGGCGACCACCACGGCGACCGGCTCGCCCACGTAGCGCACCTCGTCGGCGGCGAGGACCGGCTGCAGGAACGCGCCCAGGTCGATGCCCTGCAGCGGCAGCCGGACCGGGATGACCAGGCCCGGGGGCAGGTCGGCGGCGGTCACCACGGCGACCACGCCGGGGGCCTGCGTGGCGTCCCTGGCGTCGACCGAGCGCAGCCGGCCGTGTGCGACGGGGGAGCGGACCACCCGGGCCCAGCACTGCCCGCTCGCGCTGAAGTCGTCGCCGAACCGGCCGAGGCCGCGCAGCAGCCGCGGATCCTCCTTGCGCGCCGCGCGCGTCCCGACCGACGTCATGGGCTGCCACCCGCGTGCCAGCCACCGGCCCGGCCCTCTCCACTTGCGCCTTCGCTGTGATACCGGGCCCGCGCGGTCGCCAGCACCGCGTCCACGATCCCCTGGTAGCCGGTGCACCGGCACAGGTTCGACGCCGCAAGCTCGCGGATCTCCGCCTCGGTCGGCTCGCCTGCGCCGGCCGCCTGCCGCTCGGCGAGATAGGCCTCGGCCAGCATCAGGAAGCCCGGCGTGCAGAAACCGCACTGCAGCCCGTGGTGATCGCTGAACGCCTGCTGCAGATCGGACAGCTCCTCGCCGTCGGCCAGGCCCTCGACCGTGCGTACGTCGCACCCGTCCGCCTGGACCCCGAACACCAGGCAGGACCGGACCGGGGCGGAGTCCACGAGCACCGTGCACGCACCGCAGATGCCGTGCTCACAGCCCAGGTGCGTGCCGGTGTACCCGAGGTCGTGGCGCAGCATGTCCGCCAGCGTCCGGCGGGTCTCGACGGCGAGCTCGTGCTCGGCGCCGTTGACCCGGACCCGGATCTGCCTGATGTCCTTCACGCCGACCCCCTCCGGTGCGCCCCGCTCAGTCCGCTCGCCCCGCCCATCGCGCCCGCCCCGCCCATGGCCACCGCGTCGCCGCCGGCCAGCGCCGCGCAGACCTCGGCGGGCAGCACCGGCACGTGGTCGAACGAGATCCCGGCCGGCCGCAGCGCGTCGTTGATCGCGTTGAGCACGGCCGCGGGCGCGCCGATCATGCCACCCTCGCCCATGCCCTTCGCGCCGGTCTCGCTGAACTGCGACGCGGTCTCCAGGTGCGTGATCTGGACTGGGCATAGTTCCATGGCAGTGGGCGCTAGGTAGTCCATCAGCGTGGTGCTGCCCGGCTGGCCGTCCTCCCCGTAGCGGACCCGCTCCAGCAGCGCGGCGCCCACGCCCTGCGCCACGCCGCCGCTGACCTGGCCGTCCACGATCATCGGGTTGATCACGACGCCGCAGTCCTCTACGACCAGGTACCTGCGGAGCCGGATCTCGCCGGTGCCGGGGTCGACCGTCACCATCGCCGCGTGGCACGCGTTGGAGAACGTGCCGGGCGGGTCGAAGCTGGACCTGGCCTCGAGCCCGTAGCGGAGTTCCTCGGGCAGCCGGTGCGTCTGGAAGTGCACGATCCTGGCGAGCTCGGAGATCGGCAGGGCCGATCCCGCATCGCCGCGTACCCGCGCCGAGCCCCCGGCCAGCTCGATGTCGTCCGAGCTCGCCTCGAGCAGGTGCGCAGCCACCTGCCGCAGCTGCCGGGCGACCACCGCGGCGGCGCGGTCGGCAGCGCCGCCGCCGATCACGATCGAGCGGCTGCCCCAGGTGCCCCAGCCGTAGGAGGCCAGGTCGGTGTCGCCCTGCCGCAGCCGGACCTGGCCCGGGTGCACGCCCAGCCGGTCGGCGACGATCTGGGCGAACGTGGTCTCGTGGCCCTGGCCGTGACCGCAGGTCCCGGTCGTCACGATCACCTCGCCGGACGGGTCCATCCGCACCAGGGCGGTGTCGTAGCCGGGTGTCATCGCCATCCGGCGTTGCGACATCGTTGGCGTGCCGTAGGCCGTCCGCTCCGAAAAGCACGCGTAACCCACACCGGTCATCAGGCCGCCGGGCTCACCCGCGGGCGTCGCGTTCCGGAAAGTCTCTTTGACCTGCCGCTCGGCGAGATCAAGCGACTCCCGGTAACTGCCCTCGTCGTAGCTGATGCCGTTGACGCCGGTGTATGGGAACTCGCCGGGGCTGATCATGTTGCGGCGCCGGACGTCGAGGGCGCCGATGCCCAGCTCGGCGGCTGCCTTCTCCATCAGCCGCTCCATGACCAGCACGATCTGCGGGCGGGACACCCCGCGGTACGGGGCCGTGGGCGCCTTGTTGGTCGCGATCGCACGGCCCAAGGCCCGGTAGGCAGGGATCTTGTAGATGCCCGGCAGCTCGGTGCACGCCATCAGCGGCTCCACCGCCGAGGTGAACGGGAACGCCGAGTACGCGCCGACATCGCAGTCGATCTCGGCCGCGAGCCCGAGGATCCGGCCGTCGCGGTCGAAGCCGGCGCGCACCTGATAGCGCTGCTCGTGGCCGTGGAACGAGGCGGTGAGGTTCTCCTCGCGGTCCTCGATCCAGGACACCGGCCGGCGCAGCCGCCGCGCCGCGTCGGCCACGGCGATCTCTTCCCTGCCGACCACGCACTTGAGGCCGAACCCGCCGCCGACATCCGGGGCGATCACCCGCACGCCTTGCTCCGGGATGCCGAGCGCCTGCGCCACACCGGACCGCACCTGATGCGGCACCTGGGTAGACACGTGCAGAACCAGCTGCTCGTCGCGGTCGTCCCACTCGGCCATGCAGGCGCGGCCCTCGAGCGGCAGCGCCGCCACCCGGGCGCTGCGGAACACCGCGTCGATCACGACCGGCGCGGCGGCGAAGATGCCGGGCAGCGTGAGGTCGTCGAACATGGTCAGGTCCACCAGCCGGTTGCCGTCGAGGCCGTCGTGGACCTGGCGGGCACCGACAGCCTGCGCGGCCTCGATGCCGGGGATCGCGTCGAGCGGGCGCCAGTCAACGTCCACCAGCTCGGCGGCGTCCTGCGCGGCGTAAGGGTCGGCGGCGAGCACCATCGCGACCGGCTCGCCCGCAAACCGGACCTGGTCTCCGGCCAGCAGCGGCATCCGGGTCGGCGTGAACTCGTCCCGTTCCAGCATCGCGATCAGGTACGGATGGCCGAGGTCGGCCCCGGTGAACGCGCCGGTGACACCGGGCGTTGCCAGCGCGGCCGACGTGTCGATCCCGGTCACCTCCGCCGCGGGGAACGGGCTGCGCGCGAACGCGGCGTGCAGCATGCCCGCCCTGGTCAGATCGCCGACGAACCGGCCGCGGCCGAGCAGCATCCGGCGGTCTTCCTTGCGCGGCACGGATGCGCCCACCCAGCGCCCGGCCTGCGCGTTCAGGCGCGCCTCGCGGCTCACTGCCGGCTCGCCTCGGCCAGCGCCCGCGAGACCAGCGTCGCGGTCAGGCGCCTGCGGTACTGGGCGTCGCCGCTCTCGTCGTCCGGCGGGTCGATCTGGGCCGCCGCGAGTTCCCCGGCCTCGCGCCAGGTGGCTGGCGCTGCTGGCTGGCCGGCCAGGCTGGTTGCGTCCACCACGAACGGTGCCGGGCTCACCCCGCCGAGCACGATGCGGGCCTGCCGGAGCGCGGCGCCGCCTTGCTGCCCGTTGGCCTCCGCGCCGTCTGTGCCGTCCGCGCCGTCTGTGCCGGCTGCGCTGGCAAGCTCGACGGACACGGCGGCCGCGACGGTGGCGAAGTCGCCCTGGCGCGGCGCGAACTCGGTGAGCGCGGCGTGCGGCGCCGGGGCCGGGAACCAGACCTCGGTGATCACCTCGTCGGGTTCGGCCGCGATGGTGAAGAAGCCCTCGAAGAAGTCGCCGGCGCCGACCTGGCGCTGCCCGCCCGGGCCGGCCAGGATGATCTGCGCGCCGAGCAGCACCGCCAGGATGCACCACTCCGCGGTCGAGTCACCGTGGGCGACGCTGCCGCCGAACGTGCCGCGGGAGCGGATGGGGTAGTGGCCGATCCAGCGCGCCGACCGCTGCAGCACCCCGAACCCGGCCAGCACGGCCGGGTCCCGTGTGGTCTCCACGGCGCGATGCCGGGTCAGCGCGCCGATGTGCAAGCCGTCCGGGCCGGCCCGCAGGTAGTCCAGGCCGGGGATGCGGGTGATGTCGACCAGCGCGCTCGGCCGCGCCAGCCGGAGGTTCATCATCGGCACCAGGCTCTGCCCGCCCGCCAGCACCTTCGCGTCCTCGCCGAGGTCGGTCAGCAGCGCGACCGCCTCGGCGACGTCATGGGCGACGTGGTAGGTGAACGGCGCTGGCTTCAACACGCTCCCCTCGGCGGCCTGGTGGTGCAGCTGGTATAGCTGGTGCGGCGCCCCGGCGGCCAGAGATAAGATCTCCACTTGGTATACCATATTTCAGCAGGAGCCGGACATGCCGCATGCGAACGTCGTGGCCGAGCGCAGCAGCGCCGGTTACCTGCGGTTGCTGCTCTCACGCCCGGATCAGCGCAACGCGCTGGTTCCCGGCATGGTCGTCGCGCTTACCGACGCCATGCAGGCGGACGGCGACGCCGTGGTCCTGCTCGGCAGCACCGACCCTGGGGTGTTCTGCGCCGGAGCCGACCTTTCGCTGCCCATGGCCGACCGTGCCGCGGTGTCGGACCTGCTGTACCAGTGCTACGAGCACATGATCACCCGGCCGGGGCCGGTGATCGCGGTGGTCGGCGGCCCGGCGGTCGGCGGCGGCGCCCAGCTCGCCACCGCAGCCGACCTGCGGATCGCCGGACCCGGCGCGCGGCTGCGCTGGGCCGGGCCAGCCGGCGCCGGGCTGGCGGTCGGCGCGTGGATCCTGCCTGACCTGGTGGGCCGCGGCGCGGCGCTGGAACTCTGCATGACCGGCCGGTGGGTCGACGCCGCGGAGGCGCTCAGGCTCGGCCTGGTGCACCGGGTCGAAGACGACCCGGACCGGACCGCAGCCGGTCTCGCGGAGACCCTGGCTGCGGGCGGCCCGCTGGGGCCGGGCCGGATCAAGACCGTCGCCTCCGCCGGAGGCCTGCTCGACCGCCTGCGCGCGGAGCGCAGCGTGAACGGCGCAGCTTTCAATCATGCGCTGGGAGGCGGCACCGGCTGACGTCGGCGGAGCATGCGCTGGTCCAGTGACTAGCGGTCGGTGTCCCTGGGATGTCGCGGCGAGGCGTAGATCAGCCAGACGATGCGTTTGTCATCGTCGAGGACGTAGCGGACTCGGCCGCCGCTGGTTACTTCGTACTCCCACTGTTCCAGGTCACGGCCGTTGTGCCGGTGCCTGGCCAGGGCGCCGTGAAGTCGGTGCTGTCGGTCATGGTCTGCCCGGGACCGCGGGTCCGAGCGCAGGATTTCCAGACACCGCCGAGTGTTCGCCAGCGCGTGGCGGCATAACTCTTCCCAGCCGGCCGCCGCGTCGCTGGTGCCGAACCGGACATCCCACTGGTTATCCGGCGGCGGGACGGTGACCCGGTCGCCGCGCCTGGGGCTCACTCAGGTATCTCGGCCGGGCCGAAGTCGCCTTCGGTTGGCGCGAGCGCTCGCGCGTACTCGCGCTTGTCGGCCTTTACCCGCGCGGTCGCGCGCCACCCGGCGACGACCTCGTGCGTGTTCCCGTCGACGGTAAGCTCAGCCGCATCAGACAGCGCTGTGATCAGGTCTGCGGTGAACTCGCTTCGCTCGCCGGTTGACAGGTGACGAGCCCACGGGAACACATCTGCCAGCGCGGACTCCATCACCCGTACCCCGGACTCGCTGCGGGCCAGCGCGCCGAACATACGGGACGCGGTAAGCAGATTCTCGTCCCGCTCCTCTTCCCGGTCCGCGGCCGTTAGGTAGAAGTCCGGCGCATCGCGGTGGGTTACCCGCAACCGGCCCAGCCGCCGGGCGCGCTCGGCGACGGCCCGTGGGTTGCGGGACAGATCCGAGAAGGTCACGGCATCGGCAGGCTCAGCGCTCATGCACTTGAGTGTATTCAGAACACGTTCTGATATCCAGCGACCCACAGGGTGGGGGTTGCCTTCGCGTTGGCGGATCAGGCACACATACCCGAGTCGTGATATTTGGTATACCATCTGGCCCGAGGCGGACAGGGTTGTGTGGCGGTACGGCACGCCTGGAGCCAGGTCGTCCAAGGGACGCGCGGAAGGAGCAGCGGTGGATCTGCAGCTGGCCGGGAAGGTGGCGTTCGTCACCGGCGCGAGCAAGGGCATTGGCCGGCAGGTGGCGGAGGATCTCGCCCGGGAGGGCGTCGACGTCGTGATCACGGCCCGTACCGCCGAGCCGCTGGAGAAGGCCGCCGCGCAGATCGCGTCGCTGACCGGACGGACGATCGTGCCGATGGCCGGGGACATGAGCGTCTCGGCCGATGTGGAGCGGTGCGTGAACGCGACCCTCGACCGGTTCGGGCACATCGACATTCTGGTGACCTGCGCCGGGAGCTCGCCGGGTGGGCTGCTTGAGAACCTGACCGAAGAGCAGTGGCTGGCGAGCCTGAACCTCAAGTTCATGGGCTACGTGCGCTCGGTCCGGGCGGTGATCGGTCACATGCGGGAGCGCGGGGAGGGCGCGATCGTGCTCGTGGTTGGCAACGACGGGCTGAAGCCCAGCTATTGGGAGATGACCGCCGGGGTCGCGAACGCCGCCGACATCAACTTCGCCTCGTCCGTTGCCGAGCAGTACGGGCGCTACGGTGTGCGTATCAACACCGTCAACCCCGGCCCGGTGTCGACCGACCGGTGGGACACGCTGGAGAAGGCATTCGCCCGCGACAAGGGCGTTTCCCAGGACAGGGCACACGAGCTGGCCACCGAGTCGATCCCGTTCGGCCGCATCTGCCGACCGGACGAGGTCTCGGCCTTGGTCACGTTCCTGGCCTCACCCCGCGCCAGCTTCATCAACGGCGCGCACATCCCGATCGATGGTGCCCAGCGCAAGGCCATTATGGACCGGTAAGGCGGCGATCGCCTTGCGTAAGGGTTAACCCTATCTCTGGGCCGCCTATCACCGTATACGCCGTCGACCAGGGTCTATTTGGCGCTACCGCCGGTAGCCAAGGTAACAACGGGGCAATGTTGCTGAATCGTGTACACCCTCTCCGGTTGTTGCGCGTCATTATTTCTGGAAGTCAGCAGCGACCGTTGTGCGGACGGCACGAGTCTGGCTAGTTCCTGGAATATGACCTGCACGTCGACGCTGTCCTTTATTAGGAGTAGGCATGCCTGCAGATTCCGCAATACCAACGATTCGTTGCCCGCACTGCGGTCAAGAGATTCAGCTCGATGAGGCCATAGCTCACCAGCTCGCAGCGCCGTTGCGGACTCGCTGGGAGGAAGAGATCCGCCAGCAGATTGGAACTGAGGTCCGCTCTGCTTACGCCCAGGACCTGGCTGATCAGACCAAGAAGCGCACGGAGCTGGAAGAGCAGCTCAAGGAGCGTGACAGCAAGATCAAGGACTTGCAGGACAAGGAAACCCAGCTCCTGAAAGCAACGCGCCAGCTCGAAGAGGAAAAGGCCGCATTGGATCTCGAGCGAGAGAGAATGCGTGCTGACATCAGCCGCGAAGAACGCGACAAGGCGACAAAGCTTGCCAATGAGCGCGCCGATCTGGAACTGCAGCGGAAGGAGTCTGATCGCCAGGAAGCAGAGCGCCGCAAGGAGGAGGAGTACCAGGTCAAGGTACGCCAACTTGAAGACCAGTTGACGCGGGTAAAGAACCAGCTCTCGGAGGCTGAGCGCAAGGCCAGGACAGGGTCGAGGCAGGAGGAAGGCTACGCCCGGCAGGAAGTATTCGCCGCGGACTTGCAGGACCGCTTTCCGGATGACCGCCTCCACGTCACCAGGCGCGGCGAAAGGGGAGCCGACGTTGCACAGGAGGTGCGGGTGGGCGAATACCTCTGCGGCACGATCCTGTGGGAGTGCAAAGGCACTGCCGCCTGGAGCGGGACTTGGCCGGCGAAGCTTGCCGACGACGTGAATCAGGCCGGAGCGAGCGTCGGCATCATCGTCTCCACGGTACTGCCAGCCGGCATCGACGGATTCGGACAACGAGACGGCGCATGGGTATGCGGGTATGAGGTCGCTGCGGTGCTCGCCACGGGCTTGCGCGAGAAGGTGATCTCGGAACGGCGGCACGAGCTGGCCAGTGCAGGAGCCGGTTCGGCGGACCGGGTCTACAACTACGTCATGACCGGCGACTTTGGTGTCCGGTTCAGGATGCTCGGCCAGATCGCTGCCAAGCTCCTCCAAGACTTGGAGCAAGACAAAAGAGCACTCGAACAGCGGTGGAAGCGAACGGAGCGTCGCATACACGAACTGGACGCCACGCTTGGCGCGATCCCGCTTGACCTCAGGGACGTCCTTGGTGCCGATGCCGATCTCCCGCCGGCGCTCAGGGCTGAGCTTCCGGGCACCGCGACTCCGGCCGAGCTTTCGCCATCGCCCGCAGCCGTGCCTGCCTAGCCCTGCGTCTTGGTCAGGCCATCGCTGACCAGGGAGGCGACTTCCCGCTCTCGGTGGGTGAACGGGACCAGCGCGCCCGGCCGGCTGGATGCGCTGGCCCGCCGCGGCGGTTGCGTGGGTAGCTAGCGGAAGACCCGTCGGTGCAGGCTGGCTGCCGAACGGGCTAGGGGCCCGGCACCGCAGGACTGGAACGCCGCCTGCGCGGCCCGGGCGTCGGCACCGGGCCGGTCCAGATCGCCGCAGGCAGCCATCGCCTCGGCAGCTGCGAGCGTGGCCCGGGCGGCGTCAAAGCTCATTCCCGCGGAGCCGAGCGCGTCGCGTGCGGCTATGGCGAGGGCGTGAGCCGCCCGGGGGTCGGTGGATGTGGCGGCCTGTGCCCTGGCCAGCAGTGCCAGCCCGCTGCGCCCGGGCAGGTCGGCGTTCCGGGCCGCGGCGGCATCGGCCCACCGGGCCGCGGCCGACGGGTTGCCGACGGCAAGCTCGGCACGGGTCAGCAGCTCATACCAGCCGACCAGGGCCCAGTCTGGAGCCTTCGCCAACCCTGCTCCGGCGGCCGATACGGCCAGGGCGAGGCATCCCTCGGGGTCTCCCATCGCCAGCCGGGCCTCCGCCAGCGCCTTGGCGGCTAGCGCCGCGAGCCAGGTGCCCGGGGGCTGCGGCAGCCCGCCGGGCCGGATCGCTGCGGCGGCAAGCGCGGGGTCAAGCTCTCCGGTCAAGGCCGCAAGGTCACAGCGCATCGCCCGCACTGCTGCCTGCTGTCCCGCGCCGCCGGTGAGCAGGGCTGCCTCCGCCGCCTCATCCGCCGCAGTGCAGGCCTCGGCTAGCTGGCCTGTCAGCCGCAGCGCCAGCACGCGGGCAATCAGCAGCATCCCGGTGACGAGGGCCTGGCTGTTGTCATGGGCCAGGGCCAGGGCGCGGTCCAGGTGGCGGAGCGCGGAGAGCGGCCGCCCGAGGAAGAGCTCGCTCCAGCCCACCCACAACGCGGCGGCCGGCTGCTCGGCAAGCTCGCGGTCCAGCATGCCGTCGAGCAGCGAGGCCGCCTCAGCGGCATGAGTGACTGCGGCGGTTACGTCGCCGCAGGCCGCGTCCACGGCTGCGAGCAGGCCCGCGGCCGCCGCATGAATGCCCGCCGGGCTGCGCTGCTGCAGCGTGGCGAGCGCCTCTTGCGCCCACCGGCGCGCGGCAGCGTGGTCGCCGCGGTCCAGTTCACCGCAGCCGAGCTCGAACTTGACCGCCGCGGCCGCCGCCGTGGCCTGGTCGGGCAGGGCGGAGAGCTCGGCCAGCAGCAGTGCCTGGCCCTCGCAGTAGCGGCCGAGCTGGCGTTCCAGGTGAGCGCAGAACGCTACCGCTGCGGCGCGGCCCTCGTGCTGGCCTGCGCCGGGCGCAAGGAGTGCCGCGCGCAGCGTGTCGCGGCTTTCGCGCGGCTGACCGGCGGCGCCAAGCGCGAACGCCAGGCGGAACAGGAGCGCCGTCCGCTGGTCCGCTCCGGCGGCCTCGGGAACCAGGCGAAGCGCGGCCCGCAGCCACTGGGCGGCGGTGGCCGGCGATTGCACCTGGACGCTGCTCGCGGCCTCGGTCAGCAGGCGGACGGCCGTGAGGTCACCAAACTGAGCCTTGACCGCGAGCTCGGCGAGTAATTGGGTCTTGCCGACGGCACGGCCAGCCAGCGAGCCATCTTGCCGACACACCGGATCGAGGATTTCCTGAGGCATGACCTACCTCCGCGGTACGTTCCCGCCCCCGCCCTGAGGACCGGCACCGTGCAGCCGCCGGCTACTGCCGGCATCCGTACCGCGTAACGGAGGCAGGGACCGTCCGGTTCACCTGGCCGCTCACACCGGGCAAAGTCCAGGGATTCCCCGTTGCTCGGGCGATCGTCAGGCGCTGGCCGGCGGGCGGAGGATCTCCAGGACGCGCGGCCGCGCCGAGTGCGGGATGCGAACCGGCAGCCACTCCAGCCCGTCGCCGTCGCGGCGGAGCGGGCCGATCCGGCTCTCCGGGGCTCTGGTGCCGTCCAGGGTCACCACCGCACCGGGGTCGGCGGCGGCGAGGTCCACGGTGACGTCTGAGGCGGAAGGCGGCAGCTCGACCGACAGCCGGGCGCCGTCAGCGGACAGCTGGCGGAACCGGCCGCGCAGGCCGGCGCGCAGCAGCGGCACGCCGTCACGCGACAGCGCGGTGGAGCCGGGCCCGAGTTCCACCGAGTACGGAAGACCGGCCACGTAGCCAGCGGCGGAGCGGCTGTCGTCCCCGGCGCAGCCGAAGCAGGTGCCGTCCCACGGGTCGGTGCCGAAGACCTCCAGGTCCGCGATCATCGGCAGCAGGCTGCCCCAGGTGTAGAACGGCTCCGCGTCCACGGAGTCGCCGCCGTCGCCGGTCTGCTGGCTGAAGTTCTCGTAGCAGGCGCGCTCGGCCCAGCCGCGGCGGAACATCTCCAGGCCGCGCGACGCGAGCCACGCCGCCTGCTCGTCGAACCGGTACCGGCGCAGCCCGAGATAGACCAGGTAGTTGAAGCACGGCCAGACCCGTCCCCGCCAGTACACGTTGTCGAGCGCGGCGGGATCGTCGTGCGGCGTCCCGGCCACCGGGTACGGTCCGCCGAACCGGCGCGGGTCGGCCAGCCAGCGCTGCACCATGGCCTCGGCCTGGTCCGGCGTCGCGATCCCGGCCAGCAGCGGGTAGAAGCTGGTGGGGGACAGGCTCCTGGTGAACTCCCCGCTCCACAGCCGCCCGGCGAACACCTCGCGCCCGCTGTCCCACAGCCGGGTCCGCACGGCTTCGGCCAGTTCGGCCGCGCGCCCGGCGAGACGGTCGTTCCCCGGCATCATGCGCGCGAGCAGGCTGCCCTCGTGCACCAGCAGGCTGTTCAGCCCGACGTCCTCGAGGTCCAGGGTGTGCGTGGACAGGTCGAACCGCGCGTCGTCGTGCACCGGCGAGTTGTCGTTCGCCGACTCGTCCATCGCCGCCTGCCGGGTGTGCACGAAGTGCCCGTCGCCGACCGGCGACGAGCCGTACTCGAGCAGCCCGTTCCCGTTGCCGTCCCGGGTGGCGAACCACCAGTCGAACGCGCCGGCCAGCACCTCCGCCGCCCGTGCGGCCGCGCCATCGTCGGGCGTCATGGCCTGAACCGACCAGCACGCCTGCGCACCGACCGGCGGGTGCGAGCGGTCCTCCCAGTCTGTGGTGGCCGCGCGCAGCGCGGTCAGGTTCCCGCGGGGCGTGCGGCCCGCCAGCACCGCGGCCACGTTGTCCCAGGCGAGCTGGCCCGCGCCGATGTGCGCCGCGAGGATCGAGTGCAGGAAGCCGTCGATCTGCCAGACGCCGAAGCCGCCGAACTTGCGCGCGATCCAGGCCCTGGTCGCCACCGTGTAGACCTGCCGGTTGGCCGGGTCCCAGATCGTGTTCCAGCCGAGCACGTCGCGGATCGCCGCCCGGTTCCCGGCCCCGCGGGGGGACACCCCCCGCGATCCCCCCGAAGTCAAAACCCGGGCCTGCGCAGCGGCGGCGTCCCGTTCCGGCTCTGCGTCTGCGAGCGCCCGCTGCAAACGGTCCTGCGCCGCCGCTGCGTCCGGGCCCGCGGCGGCGGCGAACACCGTCACGGGATCCGTGGCGGAAATGCGGAAGACCGCATACCGCCCCCGCTCCGGTGCCGGGGGCCGGGCGTAGTAACTCTGCGACTCCATAAGAGTGCCCAGAACGCCGCGTTCCATGGTCAGCCGGGCATCGGCGGGCCGGTCCAGTGTGCCGAACGCCGCTGACGGCCCTTCGCCGCCCCGGTCCAGCAGCGCCACCGGGGGCTGCAGGTACTCGGCTCCGGGCGGGGTGATCAGGCGGACCGCGGCTGGGTCGCCGGTCTCGTCGGTGCCGAACTCCAGCAGCAGCCAGAACCGCAGTCCCCACTCGGCCATGTCCGTGCAGGTGAGCCGGCCGGTCACGCAGCCGTCGCCGGCCGCGGCCAGCTCGAGCCGCACGGTCGACCCGGCGTGGGTCAGGTCCACCGCGATCTCGCCGCCGTCGACGTCGTGGGTGCCGAGCCGGTAGGCGGGCGACCAGGGGAAGTCGGTGAACGTGTTCGCGCTCGCGCTGTACGCGCCGACCCGCAGCACCGCGCCGCTGCCCAGGTGCACTGCGCAGGCCGGCCAGTCGGCGTCCCAGGTGTTCCAGGTGTCCGGGCCAGCCGCGGTCATGCCCGCTTGGCCCCGGCCAGGCGGCTGAGCTCCTCCTCGACCGAGCCGAACGTGACCTGCGGCGCGAACCCGCCCATCAGGTTCAGCGCGGCCTCGTGTGCCTCGCGGGTTATCCCGGCGCAGGCGTCGGCGATGACCCGGACCTGCGCGCCGCCGTCGACCGCGTCCAGGACCGTTGCGATCACGCAGCAGTCGGTGCTGACACCGCAGACCGTGAGCTCGCGGCCCGGGCCGAGCATCGACTCGAGCTCCGGGCCCCACTTCGAGAACGTGGTCTTGTCCAGGGTGTCACGGCCCTGGCTCGCCCACGGCTGGGCGAGGTCGGCCAGTCCCGCTGCCTCGGGCGCCAGCACCTGCGGCCAGGCGCGGTAGTAGCCGACCCAGCTTCCCTGCGGCACCTCGGGGATCACGAACCGGGTGAAGATCGTCCGCGGCCCGTACGCGCCGGCCAGCGCGTCGACGGGCTCGATGATGTCCGCGAACCCCGGCACCTCCCACGGGCTGCCCGCGGCGAAGAACTCCTGCATGTCGATGACGGCAAGCAGCGGGCTGTCTGTTCCCTGCCGACCCACCGCTCCCTGCCCACCCACCGCTCCCTTCATGACGCCGCGACCGGTGCCTTCTGCGCGGCCCTGGCCCTGGAGAACTGCCCGGTGGCCAGGACAAGCACCGTGTAGACGAGGGCACCGAGGACCAGTGCGATGATCACGCCGATGCTGCTGCCGCCGACCGCCCCGGTCCGGCCGCCGAGCAGGCCGAGCAGGTATCCCACCCAGCTGAACACCGGGCTGGTCGAGGTCACCGTGCCGAGGCCGACCGCGCAGGCGACCACCAGCGCGGTCAGGCCGCACCAGTTGTAGGCGCCGCTGTCGACCCGGTAGAGGCGGTTCTCGTCGTAGCCGGCATTCCAGCGCAGCAGCCCCAGGTCCGCGAGGAAGATCCCGGACCAGGCGGCGAGCAGCACACCGAGCGTGATCAGGAAGCCCTCGAACGGCGCGAAGAACGTCTTGGCGATGAACAGCACGTAGATGTTGCCGGCGATCATCACGCAGGCGTCGATCGCGACGGTCTTGTACCGCTCGGTGCGCAGGCCGAGGGTCAGCAGGTTCAGGCCGCCGGAGTAGACGTCGAGCACCGTGGCGGCGATCAGGCCGCCGACGGCGGTGATCAGGTATGGCACCGCGAACCAGAGCGGCAGCGTGTCGGCGAACAGGCCGATCGGGTTGGCGGCCGACGCGATGCCCGGGTTGCTGGCGGCGAGGAAGATGCCGAAGATGCCGAGCAGGATCGGGGCCAGGCTGGCGCCGAACGTGGTCCAGCCCACGACCGAGGCGGACCTGACCCTCCGCGGCAGGTACCTGCTGTAGTCACCGGCGGCGTTCACCCAGCCGATGCCGAGCCCGGCCATGATCACGGTGGTCCCGCCGATGACGCCGCCCAGGAACGTCCCCGGGTGCAGCGAGGTCGCCGCGTGCAGGCTCACGTGCTTGGCCTCGAGGATGATGAACACCACGGTCAGCACCGCGAACGCGTAGGTGAACCAGATCTGCACCCGGGTGATCGTGGCGTGCCCGAGCAGCGCGAGCGTGATCGTCACGCCCGCCACTATCACGAACGCGACCGCGACCGTCGGGTCGCCGGACGGCGCGCCGAGCCGCTGCATGATGCTCTGCGCAGCGAGCACCGCCAAGGCGGTGAGCAGGATCTCCCAGCCGAGGAACGAGACGTAGCTGATCAGCGTCGGCAGCCCGTTGCCGATCACGCCGAACGACGCACGCGACACCACGAGCGTGGGCGCGTTGGCCCGCTTCCCGGCCAGGCTGATGAACCCGACCAGCAGGAACGACAGCACGGTCCCGACGATCATCACGAGGATCGCCTGCGTCAGGTCGAGGCCGTAGAACGTGACCAGGAACGCGCCGTAGGTGATGTCCAGGATGCCGATGTTGGCCGCGCACCAGATCCAGAACAGCTCGATCGGCTTGCCGTGGCGTTCATCCTCGGCGATCGGGTTGATCCCGTTGGTCTCGATGCTCCAGGGCCGGTCGGCCTCGGGGGCCTGCGCCGTTCCGCCTGGGCTGGCTGCGTTCGTGTCCATGCTCTGGCCCTCCGGAGGGGATCCAAGACGGGAACGATTCCACCGCCGTTCCACCGCTGTGTCAAGATGCTGGGAACGTTCTCGTCTGGTCCTGAACGGAGGAGTGTGTAAACATTGCGAGTTATGGAGCCGGTCGCTGCGGAATCGTTCCCGCAACCCGTGCGGCTCCGTGACGTCGCCGCTGCGGCGGGTGTCTCCACCTCCACCGCGTCGCGGGTGCTCTCCGGTGCCGGCGGGACGTCGTCGGCGACCGCGGCTGCGGTCCTGGCCGCAGCGCGGCGGCTGGACTACCGGCCCAACCTGATCGCCAGGGGACTGCGGGCGCGCAGTTCCGGCATGGCCGGAATCGTCGTTCCCGGCATCGGCAACCCGTTCTTCGCCGAGCTCGTCGAGGCGCTGGAGGCCGCGCTGCGCGACGCGGACCTCGACATGATCCTGGCGGACTCGCGCGGCGACCCGGCCGACGAGGCACGCCGGCTGGAGGCCCTGACCGACCGGCAGGTGGCTGGCCTGATCATGATCCCGGCCAGGCATGACTCCAGCGCGGTGGCCATGCGGCGGGCGCACCGGTCGGTGCCGATCGTCCAGATCGACCGGCAGGTCGACGGGTTCCCGGCTGACTACGTGGGCGTGGACAACGCGCTGGGGATCCGGCACGCGCTCGAGCACCTGGCCGGCCAGGGCTGCCGGAGCGTCGCGTTCGTGTCCGACGAGACGGCGAGCTCAACTGGCCGCAGCCGGCTCGACGCGTTCCGGCTGACGGTGCCGCGGGTGCCTGGGCTGGTCGCGGGCCCGGTGCTGCTCGGGTCCTACACGATTGAGTTCGGCCGCAAGGCCGCGCGGGAGCTGCTGAGCAGCCGGCCGCTGCCCGACGCCGTGCTGTGCGGGTCCGACATCATCGCGCTCGGGGTGGTGCGCGAGCTGCACCACTGCGGCGTCGGCGTTCCGGACGCGGTCAAGGTCACCGGGTTCGACGGCATCCTGTTCTCCGAGCTGTGTGAGCCGCCGCTGACGACGGTGCGCCAGCCGGTGCAGACGATCGCGGCCGAGTCGGTCCGGCTGCTGCAGCTTCGGATGGACGGCGACGACGCGGCCGTGCGGCGCAGCGAGATCGCGCCGTCGCTGCTGGTCCGGCGGTCTTCGCTGGCGGGTGCCGGATGAGCGGGACGCGGCGCCCCCGGCTGGCCGTGATCGGGAGCCTCAACGCCGACCTCACCCTGCTCGTCGACCGGCTGCCCGGCCCGGGCGAGACCGTGCTCAGCTCGGCCGCCGGGACGGTCGGTTTCGGCGGCAAGGGCGGCAACCAGGCCGCCGCCGCTGGAGCGTTCGGCGCCGACGTCACGATGATCGCGCGGGTCGGCGACGACGACGTCGGCGAGCAGATCTGCGCCGACCTGCGCAGCCGCGGGGTGGACGTGTCACAGGTGCGCACCACGCCCGGCGCCCGCAGCGGCGGCGCCACGATCGCCGTCGACCCAGCCGGGGAGAACCTGATCCTCGTCGACCCCGGTGCCAACGGCGCCCTGGTGCCCGGCGACATCGACCCGGACGCCCTGGAGGGGGCGGGCGCCGTGCTGCTGCAACTGGAGATCCCGCTGGCGACCGTGGCCGCCGCCGCGTCGAAGGCCAGCGCTCCGGTCGTGCTCAACCCCGCGCCGGCGGTGCCGCTCGGCCCGGATCTGCTGGCCGACGTTGACGTCCTGGTGCCGAACCGGACCGAGCTGGCGCTCCTGGCCGGGGCGGCACCCCCGTCCGGGCTGGCGGCAACCGCGGCGCTGGCGCGCAAGCTCCGCGGCGGGCTCGACGTCGTGGTCACGCTGGGCGCGGACGGCGTGCTGGTCGTACCCGGATCCGGCGGCCCGGCGATACGCAGCGGCCCGGCGATACACATAGGCTCCCCGGCGGTCAAGGCAGTGGATGCCACAGGGGCGGGGGACTGCTTCTGCGGCACGCTCGCCGTACTGCTCGCCGAAGGCGTGAGCCTGGCGGACGCGGCGCGGATCTCGGTCGCGGCCGCCGCGCTGTCGGTGACGGTGGCGGGCGCTCGCGGCCTGCTGCCGGGGCGCGACCAGGCCGAGGCGCTGGCCGCCGGCCTGGCCGCCACGGCCGTCCCGGGCTAGCCAGGCAGCTGCCCCGCGTGGTCGACGAAGCCGCGCTGCATGACGGCCGACATGCCGGTCGTTGCCCCGTTCGCAAGGTCGATGGACCGCGAGCCAAGGAACACGAGGGTCTGCCTGCTGAAGATCCACTCAGTTCGCGTGCCCTGATAGGTGAAGGCCACCGCGACGCCGTTACGGCCGATCGCGTCTGTCGCGTTGGCGACCACGATGACTCCGGGAATCAGGGCCGCCGCCCGGTAGAGCGCGGCGCTCACCGCGGGCGGGGCTATCGCCTGGCCGATCAGGTCGCCGATGGTGGTGAAGGCTTCTTCTGGGCGTGGCAGCTGCCCTTGCATTTCCCGCTCGATGAGGCTGAGCAGGGCCTGCGGGTTGGTGGGCAGCCTCTGCAGGAATCGGTAGGTGGGGTCGTGCACGTCACCCGGGTAGGGACAGTGCAGGTAGTTGCTGGAGAACGTCAGGGAGGTGTCCTGGCCGTCCTCGCGGACCAGGCCGGGCACGCACTGGTTTGACACCGACTGCCAGAGCTGTGTCTCGTGCGGCTTCTCCATGACGCAGTTGTTGCCCGATCCGCCTTGGCAGACCTGATTCGAGACCCAGCTGCTGATGTACGAGAACTGGTTGTTGCGCACGTGCGGATTGGGCTGCGCCGCGGCCGCGGTGGCGATCTTCGCAAGCAGCCGCATGGCCGCCGGCGAGGCGCCCGGCGTGCTCTTGGGCAGCAAAGCAAAGACAACGGCCACGGCGACGGCGAAGGCCACGGCCACGGCCACAATAATGGCGGGCTTGCGCCGGCGGCGCGTGGCGGGCGTGCCCGCGGCTGGCCGGTCGGCAATGCGGATTTCGCTCATCAGGTGCTCCTTGAGGGCCTGCTGGCGGCCAGCCGGGAGCTCGCGTCCGGCCGGGTCCGGCAGCAGCCGGGCCAGCTCAGCCAGGTCCCTGCGGCGGTCGTTGTCGGCGTTCATCGTTTCTTCTCCCAGCTCGGCCGGGCCGCGTTCGCGCGGTCACCCGGTACCTGTTCACGGCCGCCGGCTGGTTCCCGGTCGGCGGGCACTAGATTCCTGAGCCTGCGGCGGGCCCGGGACAGCCGGGATCGCACGGTGCCGACCGGCACGCCCAGCGCGCTGGCGGCTGCGGCGTAGTCCAGGCCCGACCAGACGCACAGCGCGATGACCTCGCGTTCGCTGCGGCCCAGCGCACCCAGCGCCTTCGCGATCAGGTGCAGCTGAGCCGTGTCATCCAGGCGCCCGGCCAGTTCCTCGGCAAAGTCCGGCACCACGGGCGGCGGCGGAATCCTGGCCAGGGCGGCCTGGTGACGGCGCGACGCCCTGGCTAGGTTGCGGCACACGTTGACGGCGATGCCCAGCAGCCATGGCCGCAGTGACTCGCCGGCCGGGTCGATCCTGTCCCTCAGCCGCCATGCTTCAAGGAACGTGAGCGAGACCACGTCCTCGGCGGCCGACCAGTTCGCGGTCAGCCGGAAGCCGAGGCTGTACACCGCGCGGGCGTACTCGTCGAAGATCAGGCCGAACGCATCCGGATCACCGGCGCGGATGCGTGCACGCAGATTCGGCTCCACATCCCTTCCTGTCCGATCGCCGGTTGCGGTTCCAGGATCTGCCAAGCTTTCCAGAGAGCCCCTTTTCCTGATTGCAATGTGCTGCCTGAGGGAATTTCCTGGAACGCGGGGACATGGAAGGGATCCGGCATGTGGCTGTGGATCTTGGTCGGCGTCGTGGTGATCGTCGGCATAGCCGTGGTTCTGCTGGTCCTGCGCTACATGGGGGTGCGCGGCTCCGTCGTCACCGGCGGCTGGATCGCCGAGGCGATCGACGCGTACACGAAGGGCATGGCGCTGCACGAGGCGATCAGCGCGGCCGTGCGGCCGGACGCGCTGGCGGCCCCGGACAGCGGAACCCGCTGGGCCGACATCCAGCGCCGCGCGGATGGCCTTGCCCCGGAACTGCACATGCTGCAGAACACGGCCGCGGACCCGGAGGACCGGGCGAGCGCCAGAGATGCGCACGGGTCGCTGCATGCGCTTCGCTCCGCGCTCGACGACCTCGCCAACGCCCCGCGAGATGCCGAGCGGGTGGCGGCGGTCCGCGACCGCATGGCCGTGTTCGAGAAGTCGCTGCGGGGGCTGCGCGCGCCCAACCCGCACCTGTGGTGAGGTACGAGGGCCGGGCCGCTCCGGTGCGCTAGCCTGGCTCGTCCCCGGCTGGCTGGCCGCGGCTGGCGCCGGGCTCTGCCTCGCGGGCGAGGAACCGGAGCCGCGCGGCCCGGGCATCCCACGCGTAGACGACCACGGTGCCTGCGATGAGATCGTGCAGCGCACGGTGCTCGCGTTGCACCAGGATGCCGGCGAAGCCGAGGCCGAACAGCAGGAAGCTGAGCGGGAACGCCAGCGTTCGCAGCACCGCGTTCCGCGGGCCGGCGGCCGTGCCGTCGGCCCGCACCACCCGCACGCCAAGCACGGCCATGCCGAATGTCTTGCCGCTCGCCGCCCACGAGTAGCCGAAGTAGGCGAACTCCCAGGCGACGAACAAGATCGCGACGACGATGTTCTCCTTGCTCCAGGAGACGTCCCGGCCGGTCACGACGCTCACTACATAGGAGATGCCGGCCAGCGCGAGCGCGAACACGGCGGAGCTCGCCGTGACGTCGATCGCGTAGGCGAGGAACCGTGACACCGATCCCGCGTAGTGTCCCTGCGAGGTCACCGGGCGGACGGCCCGCGTTCCGGCGCTCACCGCCCAGTCCGGCCGCTGCGCAGGGCTGGCGGCCCGGCCGGCGCGGGATGCTTGCGCCGCAGCCCGCGCTGCACCCAGCGGTCGATGAACTGATCAAGCCCGACCGCCTGGCTGCGCGCCGCATCGAGCGCCTCGCTCGCCGCGCCGCCCGAGGACCTGGCGATGACCGCGCCCACGTCCGTCTGCTCGACCAGGGCGTCCACGTCCACGCGCCGGACCAGGTCGTTGACGTTGACCCGGTCGAGCAGGGCGCCAACGTCGACGCGGTCGAGCACCTCGTTGACGTCCGCCCGTTCCAGCAGGGCGGGGACGTCGACGCGGTCCAGCAGCGCGTTCACGTCAGCCCGCCCGACGAGCGCGTTCATGTCGACGCGGTCCAGCAGCGCGTTCACGTCCAAGGCGGAAACTATAAGGTCGAGCACGCGCTCGGCGACGCGCTGCGCAAGCGCCTCGAACGGGTCGCTCATACGTCGCCCGGCATAGCGCAGCCGGTCCAGTGGGTCCACGTGATTGAGTATCGCCGCGCCTGACCTGCATGAATCCTTCGCAGCGGGTAGACGGCTATGGCGAGGTGCCCCGCCGACCCGGGCCGGCGGGGCACACTCTTGCGCCTCCCGACGCGGCCCGGGGGTCGGCGCAGGGGAGGCGCTCAATCCAATATCGGCGGTAATGCTGACTGTTTGCTGATTATTTGGACCGGGGCTGCTCCAAATTTCCTGATCATGCCGCCGCCAGCGCCGCGTCACCGGCTGAGCTAGCTTTGCTCGGCAGGGTTGTTTCACGGCGTGGTCGGTTTATCGGAGATGGCATGGCAGACGAAACGGTCACGGGACGCGATCCCGGTCCCGAGATCATCGAGCTGAACTCGGTTCCGGGGTTTCTGGTGTTCGACCTGATCGGCGCGCCGGTGTCGGCCGGCGGGACCCGGCTGGCGCCGGATGTCAGTGCGGCCGAGGTGGCGCTGCTGGCCCGGGCGATGACCTACAAGTACGCGGCATTCGAGGCGCAGATCGGCGGCGCCAAGGCGGGCGTGCGCGGCGATCCAGCGGATGCGGCGGACCGGGCCAGGCTGATGGCGCGGTTCTGCGCCGAGGTCCGCCCGATGACCGACGCGGGCCGGTTCCTGACGGGGCCGGACATGGGCACCACCGAGGAGGATTTCGCGCCGCTGCGCGAGCGCCGCGCCGCGCCCGGCGCGATGTCCGCCGTGGTTGGCGGCGTGCCGTTCGAGGACTTGCTGACCGGGTACGGCGTCGCGGTCGCCGCCGACACGGCGCTGCGCACCCGCTGGGGCTGGGGCTGGGAAGGCCGCTCGGTGGCGATCGAGGGATTCGGCAAGGTCGGCGGCGGAGTGGCGCGCGAGGTCATCCGCCGCGGCGGCCGGGTGGCCGCGGTTTCCACGCTGGCCGGGTGCATCGCGGACCCGCTCGGGGTCGACATCGGGCTGCTGCTGGCGCTGCGCAGCGCGCACGGCGATGCCTGCGTCGCCCATTACGGCCTGCCGGTCGCCGCGCCGGGGCACCTGTTCACCAGGGTGGACGCCGACGTCGTTGTGCCCGGGACCCGGCCCGGCGTGATCACCGCGCAGACCGCCGCCGCGCTGCCGCAGGGCGTTCGCGTGATCGCCCCGGCGGCAAACGCGCCGTACACCGAGCAGGGTGCCCAGGTGCTGCGCGAGCGGGGCATCCTCGCGCTGCCGGACTTTGTCTGCAACGCGGGCGCCGTGCTCGGCTACCGAGCGCCGGCCGACGCGGCCCCGGAGCAGGTCCTGACGGCTGCCGGAGCCACGATCACCGAGGTCATCACCGCGCTAATGCCCCACGAGGGCGGCCCGCTCGCCGGCGGGCTGGCGCAAGCCCAGGGGTTCCTGCGCGGCTGGTGGGGCGAGCCGCCGGCCCCGCCGTTCGCCCCCGCGGCCTGACCGCCGAGTAGGGTGCTCAGACGTGTCAGAGCCGGACTTCCTGCGGGCCACCCGCAGCTCGTACGACGCCGTGGCCGCCGACTACGCCGAGCGTTTCCGTCACGAGCTGGTGCCCAGGCCGCTGGACCGGGCCATGCTGACCGCGTTCGCCGAATTCGTGCAAGCCGCGGCCGCCGGCCCGGTGGCTGACGTCGGGTGCGGCACCGGCCGGGTAACCGCGCTGCTGGCCGGCCTGGGGCTGCCGGTGTCCGGTATCGACCTGTCGCCGCAGATGGTCGCGACGGCCCGGCGGGAGCACCCCGGGCTGCGGTTCGAGGTGGGCTCCATGCTGGCGCTCGACCTGCCCGACGGTGCACTCGGCGGGGTTCTGGCCTGGTACTCCACCATCCACGTCCCCGACGACCGGCTGCCCGATGCGTTCGCCGAGTTCCGCAGGGTGCTGGCGCCGGGTGGCTACGTGCTGCTCGGATTCCAGGCCGGCGACGACCCGCTGCACTTGACCGAGGCGCTCGGGCACCCGATCTCGCTCGACTTCCACCACCGCCAGCCCGATCAGGTGGCCGCGCTGCTGGGTCAGGCCGGGCTGGATGTGTGCGCCCGGGTGCTGCGCGAGCCCGACAACAACCCGGAGTTCCCCGAGCGGCACCAGCAGGCCTTCGTGCTGGCGCGTCGGCCTCAGCGGTAATCGCCCTCGCCGGTAAGCCCGGTTTCCAGAACTGCCTGTCCAGTTCGATGACGGGCAGTCCGGTGATCTGCCCCAGGCGCGCCGCGAGCACCGACTTGCCGGCGGCCCCGCGGCCCAGGATGATCACGCGCTTCACAGCGAGAGTTCGTACTTCCGGTACCAGTAGATCTCGTCGGTGAAACCGATCCGCCGGTACAGCGCGGCGGGAGCGTCGCCGTCGGTGGCGTTGATGATCAGAGAGCGGCAGCCATCGGCCATGCCGGCGTCCACCCAGTGCGCGAGCATCGCCTGGGCGATGCCGCGGTGCCGGAACGGCACCCGGGTGCCGAGGTTGAACACGAGCTGATCGTGCCCGCGGTAGTAGGCGAGGACCGCGACACGCTCGCCGCCGAGCAGGCCGAGCTGGCACTCGGCCAGGGTCAGTTCGTCCCGGCGGACCGTGACCTCCTCGGCCAGCCGCTCAGGCGCGGGAGCTGACTCGGTGTCGCCGAAGGACTGCAGCTTCACCGTTGCCCATTCGGCGAGGCCGGCCTCGCCCACGCTCTGGACCACCAGCCGCCCGGGGTCGGTCCGGCCGGTCATCGGGCCGACCAGGGCCAGGTGCGTCGTTGCGTCGCCGGGCCGGCAGCCGGCACGGCGGAGCGCCCCGTCCAGCCGGGCCGCCCGCTCCCTGTCATCCACCCAGATCGTCAGCGTGCCCGCGCCGCCGGCCGCCGCATCGGCGAGAGCGGCCGGGACCTGGCCCGGCTCGCCGACCCTGAGAATGACGCGCGCCTGGCCGGAGCCCAAGTCGCTCTGGTAGCCGTACCAGCGCTCGCTGACCTCGTAGCCGATCTCGGGTGCCGACGTTGTGAACCAGCCGCTTACCTCGCGGGCCACCGCGTCGTGTTCCGGGTGGGCGGCCGGCCGCCAGATGGATTGCCCGGCACTCGCGTCCTCGCCCACGGCCCCATACTGGCACGCGGTGCCCTGCGCGGCGGCGGTCAGGTGCGGGAGGCGGCTACGGTGACCCGCCACAGGGAGGTGACGCCGTCCTGATTGGCGGCGGCAATGATCTTGCCGTTCGGGCTGAACGCGACCGACGACATTTCCACGTTGCTGTCGGGGCTGGGCCCGCTCAGGGTGGCGACGCGGTGGCCGGTGGCCACGTCCCACAGATAGGAGCCGCCGTTCAGGTCGGCGGTGGCCAGGATCTTGCCGTCCGGGCTGAACGCGACCGACGACACGGT
>Ga0209333_1000281_pt1 | contig 28391 bp, 24 predicted proteins | sample BlaSpr_A8_OM2_O3_FD_187982 | JGI IMG/M metagenome (GOLD analysis project Ga0209333, IMG submission 187982) | Forest soil microbial communities from Thunder Bay, Ontario, Canada - Black Spruce, Ontario site 2_A8_OM2_O3 (SPAdes) (version 2) | ecosystem: Environmental > Terrestrial > Soil > Boreal... | reverse complement strand
CACCAGTTCCACAGGCACCTCGCGGGTATCGCCGACGCGCGCCCGCTCCACATCCCAGTACGGCTTCTCGTTGTAGCGCTTGCCGCGAATAGACTGGTCCGGCAGCGCATCCAGGTACGCTGCCACCTTTACCTGTGCGTGAACGCTGCCAGGCGCGCCCAGCCGCACTTCACTCGCGCCAGTCCCCACCAGCGTGTCGTCCAGCTTGAAATCCATCAGGTGGCTCTTGCCATCGGAGACATAACTCCGTCCGTCCTTCAGCGCCTGCAGCCAGTTCGCATAACTTAGGTCATCGAGCTTCGTATAAGTGCGACCGATCCCCACGCGCTGATCGTAGATGCATGGGAAGTCCGTCTCACCGGCGATGCGCGTGCGGAATCCGACATTCAATGTGTGGTACCAGATACTCAGCTCCCACACATAAGGCGTGTCCACCGACGAAATGAAATCCACCAATCCGGGCTCGGTCACATCCACGATATACTCGTTCGCGCCGATCCCGTCGAAGCCCGGCATCTCGTAATTGGGCAGATCGTCGCTCATCACTTCCAGACCCCAGCCCGAGTGCGCGAATCCTACCACTGCGCCCTGTGACTTGGCCCAGCGGAAGATCGGCAGATCCCAGGTTGGCCACTCCGAAATGCGCGTGGCGCCGGGGTAATCCTGCTCGCGCAAACCCAGCAGCACGATGTGGCCTGAATGGCTCGACGGAAATCCGGATACTTCCAGATCGTAGTGCATCAATTCATCGGGCTTGGAAAGCGGATCGTCGTGCCCGGAAAAAAACTGTTTCTGATAGTAGTAATCGGGACCCCAAGTCAGTACCGAAGCGATGTTCAGCCGCTCGCCCGATGTCTGCCGGATCATATCCTGCGGCAACACGCCCTCGGTGGGATTCTGGTAATGCGAGCAGCCCGCCGCATGCACGTGGTGATCGCCGGAATACCAGCCGAATTGCGCCGGATCGATCCAGCGATCCAATTGGAAGGCCAATTCGGCGGGGCTCTTGTCGTCTACCGCGAACTCCTTGGTATGCGCCCGGTATTCCGGGCCGCCCGTATAAGTGATGTTATAGTAACCGGGCGGCAGGCTGATACTTTCTCCGTCGCCGCGATAGATTTGGGGTTGGAAGAAGAAGTCCGGCGCCAGGCGCTTCGAGGGATTCGGATAGAGCCGGTTCAACCGGTCGCGGATGACGAACGAGGCCATGGCGGGTTGGCCCTTCTCGTCGCGTACGCGCAGTTTGATGGCGCGCGCAGGCAGCGCATTGAACAGCACCAGGATGTCGTTGCGAAAGCCGATGTCCTGGCTGCCCTGACCGACGTTGAAGCCGATCTGCGCGGACCGTTGCCCGCGATCGCGGCTGTAAACCTGCAGGATGCGGTAATCGAGGGCCAAGCCGGAAAGGCGGCGATCCATGGGCGGCTTGTCATAGATGGATATCTCGGCCCAGCGGTCCGCGGCATTCTGGGGCGTCAATTCCAGCTTGGGTTCGGGGTTGCCGGTGGACTGTATATAGACGTTGCCGCTGTTGGGGCTTTGGACGCGAAGGGGCGCGGTGACGTTGGCGCGGTTGAGCACCTTCACCAGGAACAGGCGCGTGCCGCCCTCCACCAGTTCGGGCTTGGCGGGTCCGGGATCGACTTTCACGCGGCTTTCGGCGTTGATATCGACGATCGCCAAAGCATAACGGTCGAGAATCTTTTCCAGTTCCGCGACCGCCGCGCTTTCGTCGGTGTTGGCGATGGCTGCGTTGATGGCAGCGTGATCCGGCCGTGGGAACGGCTGGCCCAGATAATTCATGGCATCTTCCAGGCGGCGCACCTGTTGCGCCAGGGGCTGGATGGGAACGGGCGCCTGCGCGGCGGCGCAGCCGGTCGCTGCGAGGAGAATGAATGCGGCTCTGGCTGGCATAGCGAGTGCCTCCGGGTGTATGGGAATTAGCTTACACCAGGACGCGGGATGCGTGCCTCCACCGGGTCATGTGCTGCTCTACGCCGAATCGACGGACGGGGCCATCCGGAAGGCGGAGGCCGTTGCGCGCGAGATCATCGCCGATCGAATCGCTGGTAGTGGGTATTCGGGTAGTGGGTCAGTTTGGTTTTGTGGGGCGGGCAATTCTGCCCGCAGCCGGCTTTCAGCCGGCTCTGGCCGCCTAAAAGGCGGCCCGCGGCCAAGATTGGCCGCCCCACAAAAACCAAACTGACCCATTGCGGGAATTCGCGGTCGCCGCATGAGCCAGTGGCCTTCAACGAAGGCGCGCAGAGTTTGTGAAGCGGCCCGGCGATGCTGGATTTGCATCCCGGCATGCACCTAACGATCGACCTGGAAGGCTGCGCAGATTTCTTGCCGACATTTGCCGGCATGCTCGAACGGTGGGTTCGCAACGGATCGTGAAGCGGTCCGGTTGGCAGGACTATCCCTTTTCCTTTCACGGCGCGGAAGAAGCCGATCCGTAATTCTCTCTGGTATGGGCGGGAACAGGAGGTAACTGCAGCCGTGCCGCACTCGGTTGGGATTCGCACGTTGGAAATGAACGTGCCAACCTTCAGATTATGGAAACTGTCTCCGGCGTTTTCCGTTCCTTTCATACGGCGCGGGAAGCCGTGGTAGCGTTGCGGCTGGCCGGTTTTTCGGAGAGCCAGATCAATCTGCTGTCTCCGGCTTCTTCAGAAGAAGAAATCCACGCCATTCCGACCTCGGATTCCGAACAGCCTGGTGTCGGCGGCGCTTTTGGGGGTGTAGTGGGTGGCGCACTGGGCTTGGCCGGGGGATTCGAATTGGGAATAGCCGCGACTGCCCTGTTGATTCCCGGCGTCGGGCCGATATTGGCGTTTGGCATCGCCGGGGCGGCCTTGCTTGGCGTGGGCGGCGCGGTAGGCGGGGCCGCCTTGGGCAAGGCCGCCGACGACCAGGCCACGGCGGGCGTCCCCGCGGATGAAGTCTTCTTCTACGAGGACGCCTTGCGCCAGGGCCGCTCCATAATCCTGGTGCTCGCCGAAAATCATTCGGACGAACAGCGCGCGCATAAGGTGTTGGCGGATGCCGGGGCGGAGAGCCTCGACGCGGCGCGGAAGGATTGGTGGCTTGGGCTGCGCGACGCCGAACAAGAACACTATCGGGCGTTGGGGCACAACTTCGAGATGGATGAAGAGGTGTATCGCAGCGGTTTTTATTCCGCCCTGCGCCGCGAATGCCGCGGCGGATCGCTCGACGAGGTGACCGATTGCTTGAAGTGGTGGTATCCGGATACTTGGGATTCCGAGCCGTTCCAGGGCGGGTTTGAGCGTGGCCGGAAGTACTGGCAACAACAGGAAACCGGCGAGGCGCTCAGCAGGCGCTGAAATGGCCGTTGGTTAAGACTCAACATTCAAAAGGAGATTTTCAAATGTTTCTAGGGCTGTTCGTCATTCTGCTTGTGTTGTGGCTGTTGGGATTTTTCGCGTTCCACGTTGCCGGTGGGCTGATTCACCTGCTGTTGATCATAGCGGTGATTTCTCTGGTGGTGCACCTCTTTAGGGGCCGTAGCATGGCCTGAACTCTTGTTTGGCGGTTGGCTTGCTTCACGAAATGCCGGCGGACTGTCCCGGCGGTGACCGTTTTTGCTGCTTCCGGAATATCCTTGGCCGCGCCGGAGAAGAGCAGCGTCAGGCGTGGCACGGGACAGTCTAGCGACAGGTGTCGCTCTTGCAACCCAGGGGGCGCCACTGGCGGCGCCGCGTGCAGAATCAGCCGCATCGGAGTGCAACCTTTGCTCCCCTCGCATCAGCCCGCGCCTAGTCGATTCGCGACCACTGCGCCGTCAACCAATCAAGGAGAAACGAAGGATGGAGCAGACGCAAGGAAGAGCGACTGGACCGGCGCAGTTGGACCAACTGGCGATCGACACTGTTCGTTTCCTGTCGGTGGACGCCGTTCAAAAGGCCAATAGTGGCCACCCTGGGATGCCCCTCGGCGCCGCGCCGATGGCTTATGTCTTGTGGACCCGGTTTCTCCGGCACAATCCGGCCAATCCGCAGTGGTTCAATCGGGATCGGTTTGTCCTGTCGGCCGGCCACGGCTCGATGTTGCTTTATAGTCTGTTGCATCTGACGGGCTACGATTTACCGCTGGAACAAATCAAACAATTCCGACAGTGGGGCAGTATCACTCCCGGTCATCCCGAGCGCGGCCTCGCCCCGGGAGTGGAGGCCACCACCGGTCCCCTCGGCCAGGGGTTTGGCAACGGTGTGGGCATGGCCATCGGCGAGGCTTATCTGGCGGCCCGCTACAACCGGCCTGGGTTCGAGATTATCAATCATTTCACCTACGGACTGGTTAGCGATGGCGACCTCATGGAAGGCGTGGCATCCGAAGCAGCTTCGCTCGCAGGCCACCTGAAACTCGGGAAGCTCATCTATTTGTACGATGACAACCTCATCACACTCGCGGCCTCCACGCACCTCACCTTCACCGAAGACCGGGCCGGCCGGTTCGCGGCATATGGCTGGCACACGCAATCGGTGCAAGACGGCAACGATCCGGAGGCTATCGACCGTGCCATCCGGGCGGCTCGCGAAGAGACCGAACGCCCTTCGCTGATTCTGGTGCGGACGCATATCGGCTACGGGTCGCCGCATAAGCACGATACCTTTGCCGCGCACGGCTCACCCCTGGGCGTGGAAGAAGTGAAGTTGACCAAACAGAATCTCGGCTGGCCGGTCGAACCGCCATTTTTCGTGCCAAACGACGCTGCCCAACACTTTCGCCGCGCCATCGGACGTGGACGCGAAGCCGAGGCGGAATGGAGCGCGCTGTTTTCCGATTATGAGAAGCACTTCTCGGAACGCGCCAGCGAGCTGCGGCAGCTAATGAACGGGGAATTGCCGCAGGATTGGGATGCAACCGTTCCGCAATTCCCCAGCGACGTGAAGGGCATGGCTACGCGTGTCGCATCGGGCAAAGTCTTGAATGCCCTCAAATCGAAACTGACCAATCTGATCGGCGGCGCGGCGGATTTGAACCCGTCCACCGAGACCGAACTCCAAGATGAGGGCAATTTCGAAAACCCTGAAATGGCGGTCGGCGATCTGCAAGGTTCAGCCGGCGGCGGCTGGACTTATGCCGGCCGCAATGTGCAGTTTGGCGTGCGCGAGCACGGCATGGGCGCCATCTTGAACGGTCTCGCGGTCCACGGCGGCATCCGGCCGTTCGGCGCCACCTTTCTGACCTTCTCGGATTACCTCCGCCCGTCGATTCGCCTCGCGGCAATGATGGAAGTGCCGGTCGTCTATGTGTTCACGCACGACAGCATCGGCATGGGCGAGGATGGCCCAACCCATCAACCCGTGGAGCAGCTAGCGAGTTTGCGGGCACTCCCCCGGCTCACCGTCATCCGTCCCGCCGACGCCAACGAAACGGCCGTGGCCTGGCGGGTTGCCATGGAGACGCGGGACCGCCCGGTGGCTCTGATACTGACGCGGCAAAATGTGCCGACACTCGACCGAAATGAGTACGCTTCAGCGGAAGGACTTCGCCGGGGGGCATACATCCTGGCTGACATCCCGGACGATGCGCCCCAAGCCAAACCGCGCCTGCTCATGATCGCGAGCGGATCGGAAGTCGGCCTGATCCTGGCGGCCGGACAGAAATTACAGGAACAGAAGATTCCGGTGCGCCTCATTTCCATGCCGAGCTGGGAATTGTTTGAGGCCCAATCCCAGGCGTATCGCGATTCCGTCTTGCCGCCGTCGTTCCATGCGCGGCTGGCGGTCGAAGCAGGGGTGACGCAAGGATGGCACCGCTATGTTGGCGACCGGGGCGACGTCGTCGGCATGGATCGCTTTGGCGCTTCGGCTCCGGGGCCGGTCGTAATGCGCGAATTCGGATTCAGCGTGGAGAATGTGTGCAAACGGGCGCTGGCCTTGCTCGAAAGAGAACGGGTCTGAGAGATGCAAACCGATAATCGACTTGAGCCAAACATATTCGTCATCTTCGGGGGAGCGGGCGACCTGACCTGGCGGAAGTTGATGCCGGCCCTATTCGACCTTTCCCAGAGCCATAGCATTCCGGATCACTTTTCGATTATCGCGGTGGACCGCGTCGCACTGGGCGACGACGCCCTGCGCAAGCATCTGCATGCGGGAGTCGTGAAGTTCGCCCGCAGCGGGAAAGCCGCCGTCAAGGAGTGGACCGAGTTCGCCCCGCATATCCACTACTTGCAGGGCGATTTCAAGAGCAACGCGACCTACAAGGAACTCGGCGGCCAATGCGACAAGTTTGAAAAGGACTGGGGAGTCAAAGCCCAGCGCATTTTCTACATGGCCACGCCGCCTTCTTTGTTTGGGGAAATCCCTTCCTTCCTCGCGCACGCCGGCTTGGCGGCAGACCGGGAGCGGGCGCGCATCGTGGTCGAAAAACCCATCGGGTACGACCTGGAATCGGCCTTGGCGCTGAACCGAACCCTGGCCAGCGCCTTTCACGAATCCCAAATCTTCCGGATTGACCACTACCTGGGCAAAGAGACCGTGCAGAACATGCTGGCGTTTCGCTTTGCCAATCCGCTGTTCGAGCCCATCTGGAACCGGCGTTATGTGGACTACGTGACCATCACCGTCGCCGAAGAAGTGGGTGTGGAACATCGCGGCGGCTACTACGATGGGGCCGGCGCACTGCGCGACATGGTGCAGAATCACCTGATGCAACTGCTCTGTCTGGTGGCCATGGAGCCGATGGTGTCGTTCGACGCCGACGAGATTCGCAATAAGAAAGTGGATGTGCTGCACTCCGTCCGGCCGATTCCGCATGACACGGTCCATCACTGTGCGGTACGCGGGCAGTATGGCGAGGGGTGGATCGGCGGAAAGAAAGTACGCGCTTATCGCGAAGAAGAGGGCGTACCGCCCGATTCGCAGACGGAGACGTTCGCGGCGTTGCGGCTGTACGTGGACAACTGGCGTTGGCAGGACGTGCCGTTCTATCTTCGCACCGGCAAACGCCTCCCCCGTGAAGCATCGGAAATCGCCATCCAGTTCCGCGGGGTTCCGCATCAGGCGTTTCCAACCGAGGCGACCCTCAACTGGCAACCGTCGCGCCTGGTCTTATCGATCCAGCCCGACGAAGGCATTGTGCTGCGCTTCCAGGCAAAACACCCTGGGCCGAAGATGGTGTTGCAGCCGGTGGATATGCGGTTCGATTATCGCGAGAGCTTCAACACGCCGTCGCCTGAGGCGTATGTCACGCTGCTCTTGGACGTGATCGATAACGATGCCACGCTGTTCATGCGCGCGGACCAGGTGGAAGCGGCGTGGCGCCTGCTGATGCCTGTGCTCGACGCTTGGAAAGCCAGCCCTCCAAACGATTTTCCGAACTACGCCGGCGGCACTTGGGGGCCGGACGCCATGCAGGGGCTGCTGGTTCAACAGGGGCATAGTTGGCCGGCCCCCTTCGAGTTGGACCGGCATTGCAAATGAGCTGTGGCTGTCGATTGGCGCTTGTGCCAGGGAGGTTCATACGATGACGATGTGCAAGAGATTCGGCGGCCGCGCGGCCAGCGTATTGGTTTCGTCCATCGCTATCTGCGCGCTCGCTTTTTTCAGTGCGTGTCAAAGGACGAAATCGATCGACGATGCGGCCGTTGCGAAAGGCGTGAAAACTAAATTGGCTGCGGCGTTTGGGCCGATTGAAGACAGACAAGTCAGTCAATTCGACCGGGGCGCCAATGGACAGACCATAACCTACATTTCCGTGAGTTCGATCGGTGGAGTCGTCACCCTGACCGGCGAAGTGGGAAGTAAGCGGGCGAAGGCCAAAGCGGGTGAAATTGCACGCAGCGTCCGGCAGGTTTCCCGCGTCAACAATAACCTGTCGCTGGCGCCGGGCTACTCCGATGACGCCGTAGACGACAAGCCGTGATGTCGGAACCGGTGGCCCCGCTCGTGCTCGGAAGTAAGGAAGCGTCCCGACGATTTTAGTTGTACGCAAGATTCTAGTGGAGGATTGATATGTCGAAAACGGCGGTTGGTTTATTTGAAAACCCGGGAGTGGCGGACCAGGTCGTCCACGATCTCGACACAAATAGTTTCCCTCGGAAGGAGATCCGCGTTATAAGAGAGCCGCTGGGCATGGCGGTTACCGAAGTCACGAGCATCCCGCACACCGACTTTGAGGTGGGTTTGGACCGCGATCTCAAGGCAATTGGCGCCAGCCAAGAGGAGGCTGGCGTTTACGTCCGGGAGGTTCGGCGTGGAGGAGTACTCGTTTTCGCGACAGGTACCGGCCCGGAGGTGGACGACGCGGCCGAGATCATGAGCCGCCACGGTGCGATGAAGGTTGAAGAGCTCATCGGCCGCGAACCGACCGCCAACCGGACGACCGGCGAGAGTCTGCCTCTCTCACGCGGTGCGGACGCGCCGGCCGTACGCGACGCCACCCAAACCGGGCGGATCCGGCAATCGGGCGACGGTGTCCGCATGTTCGTGTGGTAGATCGTTATCGCATCCGGAAACGGCTGTCCCGAGGACTCCGCGGTTGCCGTTCGAACTCGCGTGTTATCATTAGGACAAGCGAGGGTGGGCAGGCTCCATGTCCGGTATTATCGAAATTTTGATAGTAGTGGGTACTGCTTTGCTGAGTGTCCGCCTTTATGTCTCGGGCTTGTATCGGCGATATCGGGCATTCTTTCTTTTCCTGATCTTCTCCGCTTTGCAGAATATCGCCGTCGCCATCGTCGGCTCCACCAGCGGCGCGTACCAGAAAATCTGGGTCCTGACCGAGCCGCTCGAATGGCTCTTGTACGTCTGCGTGGTGTTGGAGTTGTATGCATTGGTGCTCCACGACTACCGGGGGCTATATACCGCGGGGCGCTGGTTGCTGATGGTGGCGATTGTCTTAGCGTTGTTGGCTTCCGCAGGGAGCATGCTGGTTCCCAACCACTATACGAGGCAGGGGCACTTGATGGCGTACTACTATATGGCCGAGCGCGCCATCTACTTCAGCTTAGTCGTTTTCTTACTGACCATTCTGGCTCTGCTGATGCGCTATCCGATCACGCTCAACCGCAACGCGATCACCCACAGTATGGTCTTCTCCGTATACTTTTTTGGCAACGCGGTCATCTTCCTGTTGGTTAGCACGCACGGCTACGAAGCCATCCGCATGGCCGGCTATGCCACGCAGGCGGTCAACCTCGCAGCGCTGGGAACTTGGCTGGCCATGCTGAATCCGGCGGGGGAAAAGCGCCCCCAGATACTGCGCCCCGTTTGGATGCCCGGCCGGGAAGCGGAACTGGTCAGCCAATTGAACCACCTCAACGTGGCTTTGCTGCGGGCCACCCGCGGCTAGCACTCGGCCCTGCTGGCCGCATCTAGCTCTAGGGGGTATAGCTTGAAGCGTACTCGGTATGCACATCGGCGGCATTGTAGCCGGAATAAATGACGATCGCGTTTCCCGCGGAGTTTACTGCGGCGGCTTCCGGCGCGATTTCGCTGCTTCCCCGTTGAGAAACGGCGACCGGACTGCCCCACGTCCCCGCGGCGGTGGCTCTGGTGACGGCATGGACCTCCGGAGTTGCGCTGCTCGACAACCAAGTGCTCAGCGCCGCGCCATTCGGAGCCAGAGCGAAATATACCTGGCCCACGCCCGTGTCGCTGCCGGACAGAACCACTGGCGCCGACCACGCGTTGTGGGTAATCGAACCGGCGACCGCAAGCGCCTGCGAGGTGGAGAAGCCGATAGCCTCGTAGATCATCGTCACGTCTCCTGCATTGTCGCTCGCCAGATCGGAAACGATCGAAATGCCCTGCACATCCACGACAGTGTTGAACGGGCTCCAGGCGCCGCCGGAGGCTGCCTGGGTGGCGGAGATATATGCGCCGGAACCGCTCAGCGCCACCAGCATCGCGCGCCCACTGGAATCCAGCGCTACTAGCGCGTTATGCGAATCGGCAGCGGGTCCCAACAGCATGCCCGAGTCCACCCAGGCGCTGCTGCCGGCATCCTGCCGGGAGGCGTGCGGAATATAGTTGCTCAGCTCGCAGAATCCGTCGCCGCAAACGGCAGTGTAGGATTCCCAGGTCACGACCGCCGCGCCATTCCCGCCGATTCCCGCGTGATCGGCGGTAATATGCACGCCGCTGGCGACCGTCTGTGAAGATGTCCACGCGCCCCCGGCAGGCCGCAGTACGGCCATCACCGAACTGCTGGGGTCTGTTGGGCCGCCCACGGTCCAGGCTACCGCGGCATCGCCCTGCGAATTCATTACGAAAATCGGACTTGCCACGCCGGGGAGCAGAAGTTGCGCCGGATTCCATTTCCCAGTGGGCGGGCGATCCGCTGTCCACACACCGTCCTCACTGGTCCATACCGCGGTGGCGAATCCTCCGGCGCTGATTCGCACCGCCGGAAAAACCAAGGTGGTCTGGATCCCGAGCGACCCCGGGGAGACCTGAGTTACACTGCCCCAACTACCGGCGCCAAGTTCCGCGCGCGACCAGATGTGGGCCTCGCTTCCGATCTCGTCCCAGACCGCCACCGAGTTACCATTCCCATCAACGGCCGCGGCGGCCTCCCAGCCCTGACCGCCCGTACTGAGCGCCACGGGTGAAGTCCATACGCCGGTCTGTGCGGCCGCCGGCGTCAGGAAAGCAACAGCGAGGCAGACCAATCGGGCTTTGCGTGGCATCATACTTCCAAATGATAAACGTAAAGAGATAGGGATAGATGTGAACAGTGGGCTGTTACTTGTGAACTTTGGCGGCAAATTGACAGTGCGATTTCGAAGGGTCTACAGCTTCGGCGCGTAGTAGCCTTTGCGGCAGCGCACTACCAAATCCTTGCGGCCCTTCACCTTCAAGTCGACAGTGTGATACAGGCCATCGGCCTTCAATGGCTCCGGCCGGTAGAAGACATTGTACTGGTGCCGCAGCTCGTTGGCGATATTCTCGAACGACTGCTCCAGGTCTTCCACCTTGAATGGGAAGAAGGTCTGGCCGCCGGTCTCCGACGTCAGATATTTCAGAATCTTGTCGCCATCGGTTTCGCCGCGGATCACGTTGGTCGAAATCGCGTAGATCACCACATCGGCCTTTTGCGCCATTTCGAGCGCTTGGTCGCGCGAAACCTGGCTCTGGTTGTCGTCGCCGTCGCTGACGATCACGATGGCGCGCCGGAATTTGTGCCGCGGCTGGTCCTTCGAAAGTTTGTCGCGGCAGGCGAAGTAGATGGCGTCGAACAACGCCGTGCCGCCGCCCGGGCGCAGGCTGTGAATGGCGGATTCCAGCTTCGCAGTGTCGTCGATCAGGTCCGCCACCAGCTCGGCGGAGGTATCGAAGCTCACGACCATGGCCTTGTCGTGGCCCTGATGAACCACGCCGTTGATGAACGAAATGGCGGCTTCCTGTTCGAACTTGAACCGCTCCCGGATGCTGTTGCTGGTATCGATCAGGATGCCCAGCCGCAGCGGGAGATCGGTTTCCGCGGTGAACTCCGCGATGGTTTGCGGCGTCTTGTTTTCAAAAACCTGGAAATCGTCCTTTCCCAGGTCGGTGACGAAGCGGCCCTTCCTGTCGGTGACCGTGAAGAGCATGTTGACGCGAGTGACGTCCAGGATAATGCGGGTGCCGGGATCGTCGACGATTTCGGCCGGCTTCTGTGCGGCCTTTGCAACCCCCTGTTGCGCGTGGACGGCGGGGCAACACGTGGCCAGCGCCGTCAGGAAAAAGTAGGCTTTCATTTGGATTAATTATAACTGTTCCATCCAGCATCTCAAATCCTCCGGCAATGGAGCCTCGATTTCGACCGGCTGGCCGGTGAACGGATGTTGAAACCGGATGCGCTGTGCGTGCAGGAAAAAGCGTTCGCGTAACGGCTGGATTTCGTTCCTGGCGGGCGCTCCGTAGAGACGGTCGCCAGCCACGGGATGGCCCATGCCGGCCAGGTGCACGCGGATCTGGTGCGTACGGCCGGTGCCAATGCGGACTTCCAGCAGTGTGAAGCCCGTGAAGCGGCGCACCACGCGGTATTCGGTCCAGGCGGCGCGGCCGCGGCCCAGGCGCGCGGTCATACGGGTGCGGTGCCGCGGATCGCGCGCGATGGGCTTTTCGATGCGGCCGCTATCCGCCGGCACGTCGCCGTGCACCAGCGCGATGTAGGTCTTCTCCACCTGCCGACCGGCGAACAGCGCCGCCAGCGCGCGATGCGCCGCGTCGTTCTTGGCCACCAGGATTACGCCGCTGGTAAAGCGGTCCAGGCGATGCACGATGCCGGGGCGCAGATCGCCGCCCAGCGCCGAAAGCGACTGGAAGCGGCCCAGCAGCGCGTTCACCAGCGTGCCGCTATGCACTCCGGCGCCCGCGTGCACCACCATGCCCGCGGGCTTATCGATCGCCACAAAGTCCGGGTCTTCGTAGAGCACGCGCAGTGGAATGGCCTCGGGTTCGGCGCGCAACGCCGGCAGTTCCGCGGGTTCCACAGCGATGCGGTCGCCCTCGCGCAGAACGCGTGAGGACCGCGCGGCCGCGCCATTCACCAGCACGCGTTCGCGCTTGATCCAATCCTGCAGGCGGGAGCGGCTGAATTCGGGAAACTGCTCGTGCAGCGCCTGATCCAGGCGTTTGCCGGCTTGTTCGGGTATGGCGGAGAATTGCACCAATTTGAAGAGCGGGTCCTGGAGGACCCGCGCAGACCTGGAGGTCCGCCCCACAACTAGTCTAACCAAGCTTGCGCGGTTGCCGCTGGTGCTGCGAACGTTGGTATGGCGCCGAAGCGCCTTTGGCGCGCATGGAACTGGCGGACCGCGGTTTGCAGATCGGACGCATCGAAATCCGGCCACATGCGCCGGGAGAAAATCAGCTCGGCATAGGCGCACTCCCACAGCAGAAAATCGCTGAGGCGCTGCTCCCCGCCGGTGCGGATCAGCAGGTCCACCGGCGGACCCAGATGCTCATCGAGGCACTCGCGGCAAACCAGTCCGGCGTGCGCGGCGTGCCGCACCGCTTCGGCGATGGCGTCGCGCCCGGAGTAATCCACGGCAATGCGAAGCTGCAGCTTCGCGCCGCCCGCAGTGGCGGACTCGGCCTGCGCGATGGCCGCGGGCAGCTCGCCGCCCAGCCGGTCGCGCCGCCCAATCACTTCGAGGCGCACGCCGTTCTCCAGGCAGCGGCTGGTTTCGGATCGTAGATGTTCGGCCAGCAATTGCATCAGGCCCGCGACTTCCTCGGGCGGGCGCCGCCAATTGTCCGACGAGAAGGCGAAAAGCGTTAGCACTCCGATGCCAAGGTCCGGCGCGGCTTCCACCGTGCGGCGCAAAGCCTGCGCGCCCGCGCGATGTCCCGCCAGCCGGGGCAATCCGCGCGCCAAGGCCCAACGGCCGTTGCCGTCCATGATGATGGCCGCGTGCAGCCGGCCCGGCTTGCTATGAGTACTTTGTATCATAAAGTAAAGTTCCAAAAAAGGGGCTTACCTTTCCCGCATCGTGCCGATGAGGGCCTCCATGTGATCCAGATAGCGCTCGAGCGCGCGGCGGCCCACAGCCGTCAGGCGATACTCGGTCTTGGGCAGCCGGTTCTCGAACGATTTGGTGCAGGCGACGTACTGCGCGTCTTCCAGTTTGCGCGCATGCACGCTTAGATTGCCGTCGGTAGTCTCCAGCAACTTCTTGAGCTCGTTGAAGGTCAGCGATTCGTTAACCGCCAATGCGCTCAAAATGCCGAGACGCAAGCGCTCATGAATCAGCCGGTCGAGTTTGGGAGCGCCGCCCAAAATCTCAGCGGGGCGCATTTTCCTATCCCGTTCGCGTGGGAGCATGTTTTGCTTAGCCACCGTATTTCACCTTAATCAACATGCCAAACAAGATATGCAAACCGCCAAAGCCGGCGGCTAACAAACTATTCCCCCAAGCGGCCGGCGCAAAGAGGGCTGCCGCGCCGATGGCCATGAAGCAGATTCCCATTACCGGCACCACTTTCACCGAGGCGGCGCCGCCGCACAGCACGCCCGTCCCGTAGAGCAGCAGCCAGACGCCGGGCAGCGCGGCGATCAGGCCCGCGCGAAACAGCACCAGGGTCAGGAGGGCGCCCGCCAGCAGGGGCGGCGCGAAGCCCAGCAGGAATTTGCGGCCCGGCCCGGACAGCAGCGGCATCCCCACTTTGTGCGACTTATGCGCGGCGGCCGCCACGCCGATCAGACAGGCCAGTACGGCCTCTCCCAACCAGGCCGCCAGCCAGGAGTCCGCGTTCCCCATGCGGTACGCCAGCGCCGCTACGCACAGGGCTGTACACCCCAGCGCGATGCCGCCCACCCCCGGCACGGCCGTGAAAGCCCCGGCCCGCTCCATCGCCGAGCGGATGTATTGCAGGTTATCGAGCGCGTGCGCATGGATCGCGACGGGTTCGGGGCGCGGCTGGCGGATAGGGCGAACAACTGCCACGAACCGATTATAGAACGAAGGCGCGCGTCGCGCAAGTACTTTTCAGGGCAAAGTTGAATCGCCGGTTGTCCGCCAAAGTGAGGCGAGGGCCGCCGAACGTCGCGGAACCGGCGCGCGAGTCATCAACGCGAGGACAAGTTACAGTTGGCGGCGCCCTGCCGCGCTGGCATCATACCCGCCCAAGCCTTCCAATTCGCGGCGAAAGCTGGCGCGGTTGAGCGTGTCAAGCAGCGCCGCGACAGGCGGGTAGTCCAGATGCTGACGGCGGATCGCCAAGTCGTAGCGCTCGCTGGCCAGGGGAATGAAGTCCAGGCCGAAGACGCGGGCCGCGGCGCGCGTGGCGATACAACAATCCGCGTCGCCCGCGCGAACCTGCCAGGCGGCAGGAAGATGGCCACCGGCCAGGCGATCGTATCCGCGCACTTTCCGGCCGGCCAGGCCCAAACGATCCAGATGCGCATCGAGCAAGATGCGGCTGCCGGCGCCGGGCTCACGATTCACGATGCGGACATCCCTGCGCGCGAAGTCGGCTACCGAGTGAACGGATTTGGGATTGCCCGGGGCCAGCACCAAGCCTTCCTCCCAGACCGCTAGCGCGACCACCGCGACGCTGTTCCGCGCGAAGAGGCGGTGGATGGCCGGTAGGTTCGATTCGCCGCTGGCTTCGTCGCGCAGATGCGTGCCAGCCACGTGGACGAGCCCTTGCTTGAGCAGCATCAGGGCCTGGGAGCTGTTGCGTGGCGCGACGACCAGTTCCACGCCGGCGCGGAGCACATGGCGGGCGAGCACCGAGACGCCCGGATCGCAGCCGGCAACCAGGATGCGGCTAGCCGGATCGTATTCGCGGTGAAAGAGCTGGACCGCTCCTTTCGCTGGTTTGGCCGCCTGGACTGGGGCATCCACGAGTACGGCGTCGGCTGTGGGGAGATACCAGGGAACAGGCGACGGCGACGAGGCTATGGTGCGGCGGTCCACACGGCAGAGCTGCATGGGGTCGCCGGCGCGCGGGGCGTCCGGCTGGGGGAGCAGCGTCACCTGTTCGGTGGGCAGCGGGGCGGCGGGCGCGTCCGACGGCAGCGAGAAGAGGTCTTCCACTTTGACTTCGAGCGTGCGGGCCAGGCGGAGCGCCACCGCGGTGTTGGGCATGTAGCTGCCGGATTCAATGGCGTAGACGGTCTGGCGGCCGATGCCGGCGCGCTGGGCCAGTTCGGCCGCCGAAAGACCCCGTTTCTGCCGGTGGGCGGTCAGGTGGTTGGCGATGTTGCGGTTGTCTTGCATGCGCGACGCAGGTCACTTTGACGTTACAACAGGCGGGTGGGGATTGCCAAGCGGCCAAGCGTGCCCTGTTACCATCGATTCTGAAATGACTCCCGAGGAAAGGGAACGCTACTCGCGCCAGATTTTGTTCGCGGGCCTGGGCGAGGACGGCCAGGAGCGGCTGATGCGGTCGCACGCCGCCATGGTGGGCTGCGGCGCGTTGGGCAGCTTTCAAGCGGCGGCGCTGGCGCGCGCGGGTGTGGGCCGCCTAACCATCGTCGACCGGGATTATGTGGAGCCCAGCAACCTGCAGCGGCAATGGCTGTTCGAAGAATCGGATGCCGTGGAAGCGTTGCCGAAGGCGGTAGCGGCAGTGCGGCGCCTGGCGCGGATCAATTCGGCGGTGCAAGCGCGTGGCATGGTGGCCGATCTGACGCCCGCGAATATCGACGAACTGTTGGGCGAAGCGCAGGTGATCCTGGATGGCACCGACAACTTCGAAACGCGTTACCTGGTGAACGACTACGCGCTGAGCCGCGGGATTCCTTGGATTTACGGCGCGGCGGTGGGCAGTTACGGCCTCGCCATGCCGGTAATTCCGGGACGTACCGCGTGCCTGCGTTGCGTGTATCCCGACCCGCCATCCGGCGCGCAGCCCACTTGCGAAACGGCTGGCGTGCTGAACTCCATTACCGCGGTAATCGGGGCCCTGCAAACCGCCGATGCGTTGAAGATTCTGGCGGGCCGCACAGAATCGGTGCACGCATGCCTGACGACGGTGGACGTATGGGAGGGAGGCGTACGGCAGATCGAGCAGCCTGCGCGGGACCCGGACTGCCCGGCCTGCGGCGCGCGCGATTTCGTGTATCTGGAGGGCCTGCGCCGCGCGCCGGTGAGCTTGTGCGGCCGCAACGCCGTGCAAATTCACGAGCGCGCGCGGCCGCTCGACCTGGCACGGCTTATGGCGGCGCTGGCGCCACTGGGCGAGGTGCGCGCCAACGAATTCGCGCTGCGGTTCCTGACGGGGCCGTATGAGATGACCATCTTCCCCGATGGCCGGGCGATTATCAAAGGCACCACGGATATCGGTTTGGCGCGGAGTTTGTACGCGCGGTACGTGGGCGCTTGAAGGCGATGGCAACAGATTGCTTTCGGTCGGTGCTGTGTGGGGAATTCAGAGCCACACTGGCCACCTAGACTTAGGATTTAGCTGGCAAAGCCAAAGAAGGCAACCGGGAAGTGATCGAACATCAGTTCATGAACGTGGGCTTTGCCAGCCATGTCGCAAATGTGCTCAGGCTCCTCGATAAAACGGGTGCATCCTATGAGTTGGAAATCCCGCCACCGTAAAACGCGCGAGCATCTCAGATCGCGAGAGCGACGAAGTAGACCGGCCCAGGCAATAGAACTGCCGAAGGATTCCGCCGGCGCGGCAAAATGCGACCCAATTTGCAGATTTTCGATGATGCGACAACGGTCGTTGCACCGATTTTTCTCGCGGTTCCGCGAAATGTTTTCCGCATTTGGCGACACTCATATCTTTGAACCTTATGCCGACCGCAGAATCCGGCTTTTACCAATTCGATCTGGCAGTTGTGGCACGTCATGGCGCGATTTCCCTTGCCCGGACGCGCCGGAATCCGGATAATGGTTTTGGAGAATCCGTATGGCTTCGGCTATGCGGTTTCGGTCCCGGTGGCGATTGGCCTCGTTACCGGAGCTTTTCTTTCACTCCGTTGTACGTACCCCCCATACGAATGCCAAGGGGCTAGCCAAAGAGAACCGTTGCAATTCGTAGGCGGGGTACGTATACTAGGGGTATGCCAAGAAAAAAACTGCCGCCTGATGCTCTTGCCTTCTTTGTCAAAATGGGCAAACGGGGCGGCGCTACAGGCGGCCATACCAGGGCGGCCAATATGACGCAGGAGCAACGCAGCGAAAGCGCTCGAAATGCTGTCACGGCGCGGTGGGCACGGAAGAAGAAATTGCTTTCCCTGCCCCCGCAAGAAAGTGGTACGATCAGCCGATAGGATTATCAAGCCAAAGAAGGAAGGGCTGCTTATGCCAGAAAGACGAGTGAAAGTGCCGATACCTCCGCTTCCTGGATTGCAGGATGGCTTCGATGTGCAGGTCTCCGAATCTACGGAAAAATGGACAGAGGTGACGCTTGAGGATGGGACGATTCTCCGCGTTAAAGCCAGCGTTCTAGGTGCGTTTCGCGCTGATGGAAAATGGGATGATCAAGGCAACCCGATGTATGCGCTCAAGGCGCAATTCGTTACGAATATCGTTAGTGTCCCAGAGCATCTGCGTAGGCCAGCCGGTACGGCAAGGCAGGTGAACTAGAATGGGACGCCCTTACCAGTTCATCCAGACTAAGTATTTTACCGTCATGCTTGCGGTCTACATGACGCTCCAGTTGACCGACCAGCCGTGCGAAGCCGAAATCCTTTCTGCGGATTCCGCCGAACGCATCCAAATAATTGGGTCGTGTTCGGGAACGACGGCCCTCGTTGTGGATAAGGACGCGGCGGATCAAATTAAGCGTGCGGCGGACCATGTCAAGTTTCTACAGTTGGCCGCGCGATGGAAAACTGAAACCAGCACCCTCTCCTCGATTACCGAAATGGTGCTAAACCCCGCGTACCAGAACATCATCGGTATGGGAGACGCCGCCGTACCGTTCGTCCTCTCGCAGATTGAAGCCGAAGGCGATGATCCAGACCAGTGGTTTTGGGCTTTGCAGTCCATTACTGGGGTCGATCCCGTCCATGAGGAAGATGCTGGAAATTATCGGGCGATGGCCCAAACTTGGCTGAATTGGGGCAAAGACGTCGGTTATGAGTGGTAGTTGGCCACCGCGGGACCTGCCGTACCTAACGCCAGAAAACCACCGAATAACAAGCGGGCGAGCAATTGCTTACAACTGCATCGCATGGGCTGCCGGAGAGAACTTCCGCAATTGGTGGCCCCTTCCTAGAAACAGCGGGTATTGGCCTCTGGCGTGCCGCGATCAGTGACTCTCGGGGCCTTCATGCAAGCCTATGGCACCCGTGGATTTTTCGCATGCAAGGATGGTTCGCTTGAACCTGGAGTAGAAAAGATAGCCATCTACGGAACCGGCGATCCGGGCCTAGAAGCGCCAACGCATGCGGCTCTTCAATTGGAATCTGGGAAGTGGACAAGCAAACTAGGCAAATGTGAAGACATCGTTCACAATACGCTTGAAGACGTGAACGGGCCGGTCTATGGCAGGGTCATCGCGTTCATGGCGCGAGCGCGGGCCGACCACGCGACTACTTCATCTCCACGCTAAAACACCACCGCCCACAAGCGGCAAACTGACCCACTACTCGCCGCGCACCATGGGAGACCCCTCCCTCACGGTCTCGGGCCGGTGGCGATGTTCGGGCTGATGCATGCGGCAATCAGGGTGTTGGCTTTCACGTTGGGGTGCGCGTCGGCGGGCGTGATCCAGAGGCCGGTTTCCGGTCCGTGGGCACGCAGGCAAGGGAGCAGGTCGATGGTGCGGATGCGGCGTGATGCGAGGTAGTCCTCAATCTTGCGCTGCTCCTTTTCGAACGGATATGCGCCGTCGATCCGGTGCAATTCCGGCAGGATTGCCACTAGCAGGCCTGTTCCATCTTGGGCGGTCAGCGCCGCCAACCGGCCCAGTGCAACCTTAGCCGCTTCCAGGCCGGGGCTGCCGTCGCGATAGAGCGAGGCGTAATAATCCCGCCAGCGGGGGCGCAGGCCGGCCACGCGCAGCGCGCCATCGAAGCGCGACAGGGCGAACGCCGCCAGATAGCTGTGGCCGAGCAGCCCGGCGGTCCGCTCGCGCGGCACCGGTTCGGCATCGTTGATGAAATACTCCAGGATCACCAAGTCGGGATGGAAGGCGCGGCCAATGGTGAGGTAATGCTCGACTTCCTGCACCGAGTTATAGTTGCCCACTCCGGCATTCAGCACCTCGAAGCGGCCGTGCCCAGCGGCGTTCAATTCGCGCTCCAGGATTTTGGGCGCGGTGCCGGCCAACGGAACGCCCCAGCCCACCGTGGTGGAATCGCCCAACCAGACAATGCGGTACACGCCGGCAGGCTTTTCGCGCGGGAACTCGCGGTCGCGCAGTCCCGCGGAGTTGATCGAGAACGGGACCCCCATGAGGAAGGCGGAGCGGTTCGGCCCGTGCACGAAGCTGAGCCTGGGGTCAGGCACAGGCTGTTTCAGTTTGACCGCATATTTCCACATCTCCATGGAAAAATCCAGGCTGCGGGCGAAGGCCATGCGCAGCACCACTTCGAGGAAACCGGCGAACAGCAGCATGCTGGCCGCCAGCAGCGCGCAGTTCAGCAGGACCTGACGCCGCACCTAGCGGACCTCGCGCAAGCCGCGCTCCACCTGCGGCCGGATATCCGGATAGATGCGCTGCGCCAGCACCATATTGGCTTCGTCGTAGACGTGGCCGAGGTCGGAAAAATATCTCTCGGGCGGATCGAGAAAGCGCGCCAGATCGATGAACTTGGCGGCTGGATACGCGCCGCGCATCTCCGCAATCTGGCGGCTGGCTTCGCTGTAGAGCATGTCGAGGGCGCGCAGCCATAGGATGGCCGATTCGCGATCCAGGTGAAACGAGGTCATCATTACGGGGACGGCATGCTCGGGTGCGAATCCGCCGGCCGGGCTCAAGACGCAGACCGGCTGGTAATGGTAAGCCGCGGACAGCTCGATCAGCTTTCGCCAGTTCGAAAGGTAGGCGGCTACGTGGTTCCGGACGAAATTCGGATCGGCAACGATTCGGCTGGCAGGGATCGCGTTGGTGCCGGCAAACGGTGCGTCGGCGGTGGGCGTCATCTTCCGTTCGTCGGGGCGCAGGCGCGCGCGCACCAAGCGGTACAAATCGCTGCGCTCGAGCGCCAGCCGCCACAACGGCTGCTGCCGCTCCTGCCGGTAGAGGTCCCAGGCCTCCTGCATGGTTTGGAAATTGTACGGGAAGTTGGCGCGCGATTCGTAGGTGAGAGGCAGGCCCAGGTCGTTGCCCCCGTCATAGAGAATCACGATATCGGGATGGTAATCGACCACCATGAACAAAAGCTGCGCGAGGGACTGCCGCGATACGCAGGATTGAATACCGGCGTTGATGACTTCGATATCGCGGCCGGGATACCGGTCGAGCAGGACCCTCTTGAGCGACCCTGGCAGCGCGGTATCGAATGTGCTGGCCGTCTGTACCAGCGAGCCACCCAGGAAAGCGATGCGCAGTTGGCCGGACGGCTTCTCTTTAGGCAGCTTGTAGCGCGGCGAGGGGATACGGAAACCATCCTCGTTCGTGTAGACGTAGACCCGGCTCTTGAAGTGCGACATGGCGAAGGTTTCCTTCGTCTCGTAGCTATAGTTCTCGATGGGCCGGAACATGACGTAGGGATAGAGGATATTGTAAAAAGGCAGGTTGAGGCGGGGCGGCGCATGAAAGCGCAGGTAGACCTCGGCGGCGATGGCGCCTCCCATCACCGATCCGAGGATAATCAGGCAGTAATGGAGGAACTTCCTTCCAGGACTGAGTGGCAAATCGCAAGTATAGCGCCTTCCGGGAGTTTGGCGAATTTGGGCCGATTTGCCAATCGGCCCGCAGGATGCTATCCCGCCCCACATAACAGAACACATCTGGTGTTTGTTGTTTTATCCACAGTTAGTACACCTAAGGACACAGCTAAGTCCTTGAAAGCAGGGAAAATAAAAGTTGAGGAAAACGGTTCTGAAACCGATTTTTCATTTGACTGTAACATGGCAGAGGGTGCATGATAACAGAGGTTCCAAGAGGTCTGAGGAACAGCAAGCCGCTGAACGCTTAGCGAGCCTGGAGCGGTGATCCGGTATCGAACTAGTAAAATAGAAACGATGCCGGGGAGTGATGGGCGATCGGGAGCGCTTGGAAGGTGAACTTCCCGGCCAGGAATCGGATTGAACGCTTTGATCCTTAAGGGTTCGAAAGGCCCCGAAGGGGAGTGGAGATCCGAGGAAGGGTTGGGAGTGCCGGACGGGAGTCAGGCAACGGGATTTCGGTATTGATCTGGCGCGGAACGGGGCGAACCGGGCCGCGTGGGGGAATCGGAATCGGAACGGGCAGGACGAACGAACGGCAGGGCATTAAGGGAGCAGGTCGGGAGCTTCGACCTCGAAATGGTGGCCTGGAGACGGGCAGTCGTTTCGGGAGAGTGAAAGGCCGCTTCGAGATGCCGGTTCCAGCCAGGAAAGCTGGCAGGTGAGCCCGGAGGCATTGATCCATTGCGCTCAAAAAACGCAGTGGGGAGTTGAAGGGAAGGCACCCGGCAATCCCGGTTGCGAAGCTCTGTGCCGTTGCATGCCGGCGGGGAGTTTGGCTGCGAGATCGGGTCACTTGGAACCATTTTCTTTCTTGGGCCGGACGAACGATTCTACACTGTCGAGCTGGGTCGAGTCTGCGAACCAACCCGGTTCCGATTTTCCCATTCAAAACCTGCCGTTTGGAGTCTTTTTTCTCGACGGTCCCAATTCACCGACTGCGATTGGCGTCGCCATCGGGGACCGCATCCTGGATTTGCATCGTTGTGCCCAGGCGGGTCTGTTGGACGGCCTGTCGCCGGCGACTGTAGCCGCCTGTTCGGCTATCAGCCTGAACTGGCTGATGGGCCTGGGGCGCGCGCATTGGTCGGCGCTGCGAAAACGGCTCAGCGAGTTGCTGCGCGCCGGCAGCGGACATCAGGCGGCCGTCGAACCATTCCTGGCGCCTATGGATGAGGTCGCGATGGCGGTCCCTGCCCACATCGGCGATTACACCGATTTTTACGCATCCATTCACCACGCCACCAATGTCGGGCGCCTATTTCGCCCCGACAATCCGCTGCTGCCGAATTACAAATACGTGCCAATCGGTTATCACGGGCGGGCTTCGTCGATCACGGTGAGCGGCACCCCGGTGCGCCGCCCCAGCGGCCAGTTTAAGGACGCCGCGGCGGGGGCGCCGGTCTTCGGTCCCACGCGATCGCTCGATTACGAACTGGAAGTGGGATTCTTTACCGGACCCGGGAACGAGATGGGCCAGCCGATCCCTATCGCCGAGGCGGAGGAGCACATCTTCGGCCTGTGCTTGCTTAATGACTGGTCCGCACGCGACATTCAGTCCTGGGAATATCAACCATTGGGACCGTTTCTGGCGAAAAATTTTGCTACCACCGTCTCTCCCTGGATTGTAACGATGGAAGCGCTGGCGCCCTTTCGCGTGCCCGCGTTCCAGCGGCCGGAGGGCGACCCGGAACCGCTGCCATACCTAACCCTGGCGGCAGACCGGGAGCGAGGCGGCATCGATCTCACGCTGGAAGCGCATATCGCGTCGCGCCGGATGCGCGAATCGGGTCTTCAGCCGATGCGCCTCAGCCAAGGCAATCTGCGGAACCTTTATTGGACGCTGGCGCAGTTGCTCGCACACCACGCCAGTAACGGCTGCAACATGCGGCCAGGCGATTTGCTAGCCAGCGGCACGGTATCGGGACCACTGCCGGAAGAACGCGGCTGCCTGCTGGAGTTGACCCGGCGGGGCGCCGAACCGATTAGGCTGCCCACCGGTGAAGTGCGGAAGTTTCTGGAAAACGGCGACGAAATGATCCTGCGCGGCTACTGCCAAGGCGATGGTTTCACGCGTATCGGCTTCGGCGACTGCCGCGGGATAATCGGCGGGTAACCTCGCAATCTTGGCCGCAGCGGTTCTCACTGGCTCTGCCCCAAAAAAGGCGTGCTGCCGGCAGGTTTGCCAAGGCAGGATTGCCCGCCCTCCTCGATCACTCGGGGCCGGCCAGGATGGCGGAGGCATCCAGCACCCGCCGCACCAGCGCCGCGAGCTGCTCCGGCGTGAATGGCTTGGCGATAAAGTATCCGCCAGTGCCTTGAATCAGCGGCGCCAGGGACGCCTCCGGCAGACCCGACATCAGCACTATGGGCAGGCCGGGCCGCAGTTCGCGCATGCGAGCGGCAAACTCCGGCAGCGGCACGCCGGGCATCATCACGTCGCGAATCACCAACCGCGGGTCGGCGGCGCCATCGCGCACCGCGGCCAAGGCGGATTCGGAGTCGTGGTGCGCGGTCACGCGGTAGCCATAGCGCTCCAACCCAGCGCAGACGAACGCCGCCACTTCCGGCCGGTCGTCTATAACAATCACCGTTTCGCTGCCCGCGGCCTCGGCGGAGGCAGGGCGATCGACCACAGCGCCTGTAATCTCCGCTGGGTCGGCGGCGGGTAACAGCACCGCAAAAACGCTGCCGCGGCCCGGCTGGCTGGCCACGCGGACGTGTCCCTCGCTTTGCCGGACGATGCCATAGGCCATCGAGAGACCCAGACCGGTGCCGGTCGACCGGGTGGTGAAATACGGGTCGAAAATGTGTTCCAGGACATCGGGCTCGATACCCGAGCCGCTGTCCTCCACCTCGATCTTCACAAACTCGCGCGTGTCGCCGGCGGGCGCGTCCTTGGAGTCGGCATGGCTGGTGCGTACCACGATCCAGCCCCGTCCATCGATGGACTGGCGCGCATTCAGCACCAGATTCATTAGCACTTGTTCGATCTGCGCCGCATCGGCGCGCACCGGCAGGGGCGTACCGCAGAGGTGAAAGTTGAGCTCCACGTTCCACTCGACAAGCTTATCCAGTGTGCCGCGCATCAAGTCCACCAGGGCATTCAGATCGAAGGCCGCCACATGGAGGGATTGGCGCCGCCCGAAGGCGCGCAACCGGTCCGTGATCGCCGCGGCCCGCCGCGCGGCGTTGAGAATCTCGCCGACATTCCGCCGCAGGGGTTCGCTCAGGCCAGCATCGAGGGTCAGCGAGGCGTAACCCATCATAACTGTCAGGAGGTTGTTGAAGTCGTGCGCGATGCCTCCGGCCAGGCGTCCCAAGGCTTCCTGCCGCTGCGCCTGACGCAACTCCTCTTCGAGGCGCACCCACTCCCGCAGGTCCCGCGCGATCAATCCCGTGGAGACCGTGTCGCCCTCGCGCGCGCCCATGGCGAACGCGCCCACCAGCACCGGGATCCGATCGTCAGCGGCGCGATTGCACCACTCCGACCGGCCCTCCCAAACGCCGGCCGCGGCCACCGATCCATCCATCTGGGTTCGCATCGGGTCGTCCGCCGCGATTCCGCAGACCTCATCGAGAGGCTTCATGAACAGCGATGGAATCCGGTCCGCGGCATAGCCCAGGAGAGTCGCGGCGGCGCCGTTGAGGTAACGCAACTGCCCAGCCGATACCACCAGGATCGCGTCGCGGCTCTGCTCCACAAGCTGCGCCAGCCGGCCGCGCTCGGTCTGCGCTTCCTGCAATTCGCGCAAGGCTTCGCGCGTCCGCCGTTCCGAGCGCTCGGCGGTTTCGGTGAGCAGGAGACCCACCCCGATGCTCATCACGATCCAGACCATGGAGTTCGTTACGAAGGTGACGAGCGCGAATTGAATCATTTCGGGGTTGTTCTCGACCGCGCCGGGCGCCCAAGTGGACGTCGTGCTCCACTGGAAGGCACGGACCAGGTTCATCACCCCAAAGAAGGCCCAGGCGCCGGCGGTCACCAAAGAGCCGGTGAGATGCCGCTCGCGCCCATGCCTCGCGAAGGCCCCTGCCGCGAACAGGCTGGCCAGCGCATAGCAAACATATCTGGGGATGTTATGGATTTGCGAAGCGCCCACGCCGCTGAGCGGATAACCCAGCCCGGCTCTAAACGTGATGGCCGCGGCTGCGAGGCCCAGCAGATACATGCCGGCGATCCAACTTCGCGCCGGCGCGCGGCCCCGCAGCAGCGCAATGCTGGTCAGGGCGAACGTCGCCGGGACGATGAATCCCAGCACGGAAACGGCCGCCCGTATGGCCAGGCTGCCCGACAGATCGTCGAACGCGATCCAAAGGGAGGCTACGTAAGCGGCCTGCGCCACCCAGGAACACGCAAACCAGCGGAGCCATGCTTCGCGGTCGATGCGCCGGTAGTAAAACTCGAGCAGGCACACCAGCAGACAGGAAAACGCCGTCTGCATGGCTAAGCTGGCATGCGCCAACATCCGAAAAATGGTGTGATTCTCCAATACTTGAGCATAAACCGGCTTGGCCCAAACCGGTAGGCTCAATTTCCAGTATTCTATTCAGCGGGATGAGACTTCGACTGTTGCATTTCATGACCGGGCTGGTTGGCGCTTCCATGGCGTGCGGGCAAACGTGGATCGCGCAATCGAGTGGCACAAGCGCGTCTTTGCGGGGCGTCAGCGCCGTAAGTCCGGCGGTGGTTTGGGCCAGTGGCGCGGGAGGCGCCTATCTGCGCACGATGGACGGCGGCGCCACGTGGCAATCCGCCGTGGTACCGGGCGCGGGCGACATGGACTTCCGCGGCCTGCGCGCGTTGGATAGCCGCACGGCCTGGCTGATGAGCAGCGGGCCAGGCGTGAAGTCCCGCATTTATGGGACAGGCGACGGCGGTGCGCATTGGTCGCCACTTTACACCAATCCGGATAGTGGCGGCTTTTTCGACGCGCTGGCATTTTGGGACGCTCGGCGAGGTGTGGTGCTCGGCGACCCGGTGGATGGGCAGTTCGTCATTCTGACGACCGGGGACGGCGGCGAAACCTGGCAGCGGCACAAGTTGCCGCCGGCGCTGCCGCGCGAAGGCGCGTTTGCCGCCAGCAATTCCTGCCTGCAGGTGCGCGGCGAACGCGAAGTGTGGTTCGGCACGGGCGGACCTTCGGGCGCGCGCGTATTTCATTCGAATGACGGCGGCCTGCATTGGGATGTTGCCGGAACGCCCCTTCGCAAGGATGGCGCCGGCACGGGAATCTTTTCCCTGGCGCTGGCCGATTCGATGCACGGGGTAGCGGTCGGCGGAGACTACGGCAAGCCCACCGAGGCCGGCGGTAACGTGGCGGTGACATCAAATGGTGGGCGCGCGTGGGTCGAACCGCGTGGCGCGCATCCCAACGGGTACCGATCGGCGGTGGCGTTTCTGCCAGAACGTAGGGTCTGGATCGCCGTGGGCACTTCGGGTTCCGACATTTCGGGCGACGGAGGCCAGAGTTGGAAGCTGTTCGATAGCGGCGCGTACAATGCCATCGGCGCCGCAGGATCGAGCGCGGTGTGGGCGGTGGGTCCCGGCGGCCGCATCGGCAAGCTACGGTTCAGGTGAGTATGGCAAGGAGCGCGACCAGGGGGTCGGGCAACGGACGGGGCCGTCTCCTCACTGGGCACGTTTGCCTTACGCGCGATAGGCAATCAGGAAGATCCGGCGGAAGGGAAACAGCACGCCTCCGGCAGCGCGGGCCGGGTAGTGCGGCCGGAGCGATTCGCGGTAGCCGGCGGCAAAGCGTTCGCGATCCGTCTCCGTCTCGAGGATCTCCAGAAAGGGCCGCAGTCCGGTGCCCCGGTACCACTCAACGATGGACGCCACGTCGGGCAGGATGTGGAGATACTCGGTGGCCCAAAGGTCCAGGCGGGCGGCGGCGGGAGCCAGCACGTCGTAGTAAAAATCCATTTCGCGATGGTGCCACTCGCGCACTTTTCCCGCCGGGAACCAGCGGCTCCACTCGGGCGTTGCGGCCAGCTCGCGCATGAGCCGATGGGGCAACGCATCGATGTTTCCTGGGATTTGAATGGCCAGCGCGCCTCCCGGAGCCACGCGCGAGAGGAGCTGCGGATAGACGCCCGCATGGTCATCGACCCACTGGAGAGCCGCGTTCGAGAACACTACGTCGAACTGGCCATGGTGGCCTGCGGCCCACTCGGAAATGCCGCCGGCGACCCACTGTTGCCCGGGATAGTCGCGCTGGGCGCGCTCGATCATCTCGCTCGAGCTATCGAGTCCGGTGAATTCGGCGTGTGGCCAGCGATTGCGGAGCACGGCGGTACTGTTGCCGGGTCCGCATCCCAGATCGATTACGCGGCGAACGTTGGCTACCGCGATGCGCGCGGCCAGATCCCGGCAGGGCTGCGTGCGCTCTTCCGCGAATTTCAAGTACTGGTTCGGATTCCAGCCGGACATCTTCCGAGTATAGCGTTGGTACCGAACCAAGCTAACAGCCACGGTAAGAGCCGCGCTGATGGCGAACGCGGTTCGCCCTAGAAATATCCTTACGCCCCGAGGGCCATCGCTTGCGGCGCCCGCTGCACAAGCCGAGGCGCCCGAAACGGCTGAAACCGGTACCCCACGCTAAAAATGGTCTCGATATAAGTGCCGCTGTGCTCGCCTAGTTTCTTGCGCAGCCGGCGGATGTGCACGTCCAGCGTCCGCGTGCGGATCTGGTTGCTGTAGCCCCATACGCGCAACAGCAGCGTATCGCGGGTCACCACTTCGCCGGCATTCTGAATCAGCAGGGCCAGCAGGTCGTACTCCTTGCGGGTCAATCCCAGCGGTTTGGTGTCCAGCAGCGCGGTCTTGTGCTCGAAATCCAGATCCAAGTGCTGGTCATGATAGCGTTGCTCGTGCGTCGCGGTAATCTGTTGCGGTCCCATCCAAAGTCTCCTTTTAAGCGTTTCGCCCTATACTGATGCTACGGATGGGTGGGGTAGAGGGTGGTTTTGGTCTTGTAAAAGTTTTGTAAAAGGTGTAAACAGGCGGGCAAACATCAACCTGGGACGTACCGTTCCACACGGATGTTCTCGGGACCGCTTCGCGTGCAGGGCCATTTCCGGCGTGAGCTTGGCCTTGCCGGGGACGGGCTGTGACACCCCAGTGCGCGGA
>Ga0209333_1000280_pt1 | contig 28426 bp, 15 predicted proteins | sample BlaSpr_A8_OM2_O3_FD_187982 | JGI IMG/M metagenome (GOLD analysis project Ga0209333, IMG submission 187982) | Forest soil microbial communities from Thunder Bay, Ontario, Canada - Black Spruce, Ontario site 2_A8_OM2_O3 (SPAdes) (version 2) | ecosystem: Environmental > Terrestrial > Soil > Boreal... | reverse complement strand
CGGCCGATGCTGCGTCATCTCGGCGCGACCGGAATTCCGATGGCGCAGGTTGAGAACGCGTCGGCGTCCGGCTCGACCGCATTTCGGCAAGCGTGCATCGACGTGGCGAGCGGCTTGACCGACGTTTCGATCGCGGTGGGAGTGGATAAGCCGGGTCCCGTGGCAATGGCTCCCGGCAAGACCCGGATGCGCGACTTGGTCGGCTCTCGGGTGGTGCCTTTTACCCACTTCGCGCTGCTCACACAGGAGTACATGACTCGCTACGGGGTGAGCGCGGAACAAATTGCGCAAGTCGCGGTCAAGAATAATCGCAACGGCGCGCACAATCCGTATGCACAGCGCCAGAAAGCAGTGACGCTCGACGAAGTGATGGCCGGCCCCGCTATTTCAGGATCGTTGACGCGCCTGCAATGCTGCCCCGTAGGAGAAGGCGCCGCCGCGGTGATCGTCGCGTCCGGCGATGCGATCGCAGAACTCGGCATCGATCACAATCGTGCAGTTAGGATCATCGCGTCGGTCACAAAAACCGAGCAAGTCTATCGCGGCGCGAAAAATTTCGATGCCGAGCTGACTCGCGAGACGGTCGAGCAGGCGTATCGCGAAGCCGGCATCGCGCCCGGCGATCTCGATCTGATGGAACTGCACGACGCGTTCACGATCGAGGAGCTGTTGTACACAGAGGCGATGGGTTTATGCGGACCTGGTCAAGCCGTAGCCGCAATCGCGGCGGGCGAGTTCGACGTAGGTGGACGCTGCGCGATAAGTGCCTCAGGCGGATTGCTCGCGATGGGCCATCCGATTGGTCCGACCGGCGCAGGACAGATCGTCGAGATTACGCGGCAGCTGCGCGGCGAAGCTGGCGTCCGCCAACAGCCGAATGCGAAACTGGGACTTGCGCACATGGTAGGCGTCGGCGCGGTTTGCGTCGTTCATATTTTGCAGAAGGGTGCGTGAGCGATGCTATCGAAACGTCTGCCGGAGAAAATCGCGAAACGGTTACGCTTGCCGCTCATTGCGGCGCCGATGCTGGCAGTGTCCGGACCCGATCTCGCTATCGCAGCATGCAAGGCTGGCGTGATCGGATCATTTCCGCTCGCGAATGCTCGAACGGTCGAAGGCGTCGATGCGTGGCTGACGCAAATTGAAACAGAGCTCGCCCGCACGGCAGAACAAAACCCGGAGCGGCTGCCAGCGCCGTTCTGCCCCAACCTGATCATCAAACGCCCGCAAATGCGCGACGAACTGCAAGCGCTGGTGAAGCATCGGGTCGAGATGGTCATCACTAGCGTCGGATCGCCCGCAGAAGCGATCAAACCTCTGCACGACGTCGGATGCATCGTGTTCGCGGACGTCGCGACGCTCCATCATACAGAAAGATCAATTGCCGCGGGCGTCGACGGACTCATCCTGCTGACTGCAGGCGCGGGGGGACAGACCGGATGGCTGAACCCGCTTGCCTTCGTCCGTGCAGCGCGCGCGATGTTCGACGGCCCGATCGTGCTTGCCGGCGGAATCTCGGATGGCCACGCGCTGTGGGCCGCCGAGGTGCTGGGTTGCGATCTCGCTTACATGGGAACCAAGTTTATCGCGACGCATGAGAGCATGGCGGCGCCCGCGTATAAGAAGATGCTGGTCGACTCCGGCATGGACGACGTGATGCTCACGCAGGCGTTCACCGGTCTGGACACCAACATGCTGCGGCCCTCGATGATTGCGGCGGGACTCGATCCATCAACCCTGCCACCGCGGGTATCGAATGAAGAGGCCGCAAAGAAGTTCAGCAGTATGGCCGTGGTCGAAGGGCCGCGCCGGTACAAGGACATATGGAGTGCCGGTCATTCGATCTCGGGCGTGGATAGAATCCAAAGCGCGGCAGAACTGGTCGAGCGAACTCTCGCAGAATACATCGCGGCGCGCGATCATACGGCCCGCCTTTTGTCCAAGTAAGGGGTAGGGGCTTTTCGCCGGAAGGCGGATTGGACCAGTCGGGCTCTCCAGCCAGATCAGTTGCCCCATTTTACCGTTGCGACGATTGCTTCCGCCTGTCGGGAAAGATCGGGGTCGAGCGTGCAACCGGCTTCCTTTGCTATCGGCTTGAGTCTTTGAAACGGCATCGAGAACCCCTGGCCACGACTGGATAAACTAACCCATCGTTGCGCTGGTGGCGCGCGACGCAGTTTTGGAGGCTCGCGTTTGCCAGATATTTGCCGGACAGCACGCCTTGCGCGAGAGGTGACCAGACGCGAGAGACTGGATGGTGGAACGAACAAGATTTGAACTCTGAGCCCGGTTTCTCGTCTACCAGAGGACGGCCAATTGTCGAAAATCGGGGCTACTTTGCGCTGCAAGTCTAAAGGACTTTTTTTGGTCCGACTCTTGTATATGCAAGTACTCTGGCAGAGAGATGATTGCCGCCATTCAACAATCGGATGGAGACCGATTCGCGAACGGCCAAGACAGTCGCAATTTGCGAGGCAGCCCGAACCTACGGATCCAGGGATGCAGTTTATTAGAAACGATCGACAGTTAGGGGCGACTTCTTTCGCTTCGTCGAGAGTTCAACGCAAGAGATGGCAAACAATCAACGAAGGTCATTCAAAGATGGAAGCCAGCGGCTTGAATCAATGCATACCCTCCCGTGAGGCACACGCCAATCCACATAAAGGGCTCGATGGCCATGTTCGCTTTAACACTTCGCGAAATGACCCAGTGAAAGTAACGCTATGTGGATCGTTGAATTAGCTCTTCGTCGGCCGCTCTCGGTAACGGTCATGGCGCTGCTGATGCTCGTTCTCGGCGTGCTCTCGTTTGCGCTGATGAACGTCGACATTTTTCCGGCAATCAACCTGCCGGTCGTCCTGGTCATCTATAGCTACCCGGGCCTCTCGGCGATCGACATGGAACGGCGCATCATTCTCATCAGCGAACGTGCCGATTCGACCACCGTGAACGGTATTGAGCACATCGAGTCCGAATCGTTCGAGGGTATCGGACTGAAGAGGATTTACTTTCAACCCGGCACCGATATGGGCGCGGCCATCGCGCAACTCAATGCTACCGCGGGGACGATTGCGACGATTCTCCCGCGCGGCACGGAGCCGCCGGAGATCATCTCTTACAACGCATCCAACGTGCCGGTGGCCCAGCTCAATGTCTTCAGTGACACGCTCTCCGCGCAGCAGCTGTTTGACTACGGCTTCAACTTCATCAGGGTTCAGTTATTCACCATTCCTGGCTTCTCTTCGCCGGCGCCGCTCGGCGGCGTGCAACGGACCGTCCAGGTCAATCTCGATCCGACTGCGCTCTACGCGAACGGACTTTCGCCGCAAGACGTGAGCAGCGCCGTCGCAGCGCAGAGCGTGGTGATCCCATCCGGACAGGCCAAGATGGGCGACCGCCAGTACAACATCGACATCAACATGAGTCCGAAGACGGTCGCGGAGTTCAATCAAATCCCGGTGAAGTTCAGGCGCGACACGCCGGTGCTGCTCGGCCAGGTCGCGCCTGTCAGCGACACGCATCAGCCGCAGAGCAACGTGGTTCGAATCGACGGCAAGCCCGCGACCTACCTGATGGTAATCAAGCACGCGGACGCATCGACGCTGGCAGTCGTCGACGCGGTCAAGAAGCGGATTCCCGACATCGAAGCAGTGGCGCCCAAGGGCATGAAGGTCAAGCTGACCTTCGATCAATCCAAGTTCGTGCGCGATGCGCTCGAGGACGTTGTCCAGGAAGCGGTGACGGCGGCCATCCTGGTCGCGTTGATGGTGCTGGTGTTCCTGGGCTCGCCGCGCTCGATGCTCATCGTCATAACCTCGATTCCGCTTTCGATCCTCACCGCGATCATCGGGCTCAAGCTGAGCGGCCAGACCATCAACACGATGACGCTGGGCGGAATCGCTCTCGCGGTTGGGATGCTGGTTGACGACGCGACTGTGGAAGTCGAAAACATCCACCGCAACCAGGCGATGCACAAACCCTTGCTGGTCGCGATTCTCGACGGCGCAAGCCAAATCGCGACGCCGACCCTGGTCGGCACGCTTTGTATCTGCATCGTGTTCTTCCCGGTGGTTCTGCTGACTGGGGTAGGACGTTTCCTGTTCACGCCACTCGCCCTCGCGGTGGTATTCGCGATGCTCACCTCGTACCTGCTGTCGCGGACGCTCGTCACTACCATGGCCCGCTATCTGCTGCCCGAACAGCACGAGGAGAGCCACGGCAGCGGATTGTGGGGCCGCTTTCTCGACGGCTTCGAGCGCGGGTTCGAGCGATTGCGTACGAGCTATCGCGCCGCGTTGACTGCCTTCATCGCGCACAAGACGCTGTCACTGACCTGCGTGGCGTTGATGATTCTCGCCTCGGGATTGCTACCCCTGGTCGTCGGCGAGGATTTCTTCCCCGCAGTTGACGCCGGCATGATGCGACTACACGTGCGCGCCCCCACCGGCACCAGAATCGAGGACAGCGAGTATATCGTCGACCGGATCGAGCGCTCGATTCGGAAAATCATCCCGCCGAGCGATCTCGAAACCGTGAGCGACAACATCGGTGTGCCGGTTTTTTATAACCTCGCCTTTTACCAAACCGACAGCATCGGAGCGATGGACACCGACATCTTGATTCAGCTGAAGGAGAAGCATCGGCCGACCGCGATGTACGAGGACAGCATCCGACGCGATCTCTCGCGCGAGTTTCCGGGCGTTACGACTTACTTTCAGGCCGCCGACATCATCGCGCAGGTTTTGAACTTCGGGCTCTCGTCTGCAATCGACGTACAGGTCTCAGGCAACGATCTGGACTCGGACTACGCAATAGCCACGCGGATGGAGAAGCAGATGCGCAACATCCCGGGTGTGGCCGATCTGCGGATCGCCGAGCCGCTCGATTATCCAGCCTTCAAGGTTGACGTGGATCGGAACAAGGCGCTCGAACTGGGGATCACTGAAAATCAGGTAGCATCGAGCTTACTCACCGCGCTAGGCGGCAACTCGCTAATCCAGCCGACTTTCTGGCTCGATACCCATAACGGCGTGAACTACGACGTCATCTCGCAGGCTCCAGAGCACTTGGTCAATTCGGTCGCCGCTCTCGGCAATATTCCGCTCAGCACGCCGGGCGTATCAGGTCTTGACGGCAATACGCCGCAGTTGCTGAGCAACGTAGCCACCGTCTCTCACAGTGTCGATCCGGCCGTAGTCGAGCACTACACGATCCAGCGCGTGATCGACGTTAACTGTGCGGTGGCCGGCCGCGATTTGGGGGGCACCAGCGCCGCCGTGCAGCGGATCATCAACGGGCTCGGCAAGCTCCCGCCGGGCACGAAGGTCACGATCCGGGGGCAGAGCCAGGCCATGCAGCAGTCCTTCACGACACTCGGGGCAGGGATCGTACTCGCGATCATTCTCGTATATCTGCTGATGGTCGCGAATTTTCAGTCGTGGCTTGAGCCGCTGATCATACTGATCGCGGTGCCGGGCGCACTTGCAGGCGTGCTGTGGATGCTGGCGCTGACGGGCACGACTATCAACGTTGAGTCGCTGATGGGTGCGATCATGGCGGTCGGTGTGGGCGTGGCCAACGGCAACCTGCTGGTTATCTTCGCCAACGATTTGCGCGAGGAGGGTCGTGACGTGATGACGGCCGCGATCGAGGCTGGCGTCACGCGGCTTCGCCCGATCATGATGACCGCGCTCGCTATGGTTTTGGGAATGTTACCAATGGCGCTGGCGCTGGGGCAGGGATCAGAACAAAGCGCGCCGCTCGGTCGTGCGGTCATCGGTGGCCTCCTTGTAGCCACCATCATGACACTGTTCGTCGTGCCGACCGTGTACTCGATTTTCAGCGGCCACCTGAAACCGAAGCGAGAACGCGACGCCGAGGTCGCCGCCGCCAAATCGCTTCGCTCTTCATCGTTTTAAGGAGGTTCCCAATGGGAGCGCCACATGACAATTCGAGTTCATTGCGCCCGCCACGCGGTGTTGTCCGTCTCATCGGATGGTCTGTGGCAGTGATTCTGGTCTTTGCGGTGAGCGTTGGCCTGGTGTGGGCGCACAGCCTGCAAATCCGCAGTCAGGGCATCCTTCTACAACAATCCAACGCTCTGGGTCCGCGCGTGCTGGTGATGCGAGTGCAGCAACAGGGGCATAGCCGGCGCGTCTCATTACCCGCGAGCATCCACGGCTACATCGAGACGCCGATCTACGCGAAAACCCCCGGCTACTTAAAGGCGATCTACGTCGATAAGGGCGATCGCGTACACAAGGGCGAGGTGCTGGCGATCCTCGATTCGCCCGAGATCGACAAGCAGGTTGCCGATGCAAAGGCCAACTACTGGCTGTCGAAAGTTACCGACGGACGCAATCAGGAACTGGTCGCCCAGCAAGTAATTCCGCAGCAGACTGCCGACAACTCGCACGCCGCCATGCTTCAGGCAAGGGCTGCTTATGAACAGTTAGTGGCGTTGCAATCGTACGAGGTGATTCGCGCCGAAACCGACGGCATTATTACTGCTCGCGACGTCGATCCCGGCGCGCTGATTCCCCAAGTGACGACGCCTGGGAGCAGCATCTCCATCGTGGACCTCGCAACGCTCTATCCGCTTCGTGTCTATGCAGACGTTCCGCAGGACCTTGCCGCTTTGGTGAAGGACGGGGAGCTGGCGAGCGTATCAGTGACACAATATCCGGACCGCAGCTTTAGCGGCACGGTCACGCGCCATCCTGAAGCGCTCGCGCAGGATACGCGCACGATGCGGGTCGAGGTCGATCTGCCGAACAAGGATTCCGCACTGTATCCCGGGATGTACGCGACTCTCACGCTGAACGTTGGGTCGTCCGATATCGCGCCGTGGGTCCCCGACGATGCACTCATGTTCCGCGGCGGCGATGCCTTCGTCCCTGTCGTTCGAAAAAACCGTATTCACCTCGCGAGAGTGGCGCTCGGCAACGACGATGGCCGCGAGGTCCAAGTCGCAAGCGGACTCTCCAAAGATGATCTGATCGCGGTGAATGTCGGCCAAGGCGTCGAAGAGGGAGATCCTGTACAACCCGTCGTTCAGTAGAAACGATCGCTGGAGCGATTCAATGTCCCGAAGATTAGAGAACGAACATGCCAAAGCTCCTCATAGCCGCCGCCGGTGGCCGCGTCGCCCGACGTGTCGCCGCCGCACTCTGCGCCCGTAGCGAGCCTCCGCGAGCGCTGGTGCGAAACGCTAGCAAGGCTCGTGAGGTGCTGGTCGACAACCGAGGTGCACCACTGCCGCTCGAGATGGTGGTAAGCGACTTCGCCGAACGCGACGGCTTGCGCCGAGCGCTAGCTGGAATCGAGATAGCGTTCCTGGCGCTCGGCAGCAGCCTGCAGCAGGTGGAGCTTGAGCAACACTTCATCGACGTTGCCGCTGAAGTGGGTTTGCCACACCTCGTGAAGCTATCCGCTGCCGAGGCGCGCAGCGACAGCGTAGCATCGGTTCTTCGCTGGCATGCCGCAATCGAGTCACATCTCGCGACAAGCGGCGTTCCACACACCCTGCTCCGTCCATCAACATTCGCCGATGTGCTCATGTTGGCCGCACCCTCGATACGTCAGACTGGCCGATGGTCGGGGAGCGCGCCACGTGGCCGCAACGCGCTGATCGACTCGGCCGACGTGGTCGACGCGGCCGTCGCCGTCCTCAGTGAACCCTCGAAGCTCGGAAAGGCTCATGTCTTGACGGGACCAATCGCCCTGACGTGGCCGGAAGTCGCCGCCCGCCTGACGCAAGTGCTCGGGCGACCTATCAGCTACGATGCGGTATCGATCGAAGAGCGGCGCGCGCAGCTCGAGGCGGGCGGTCTCGCTCCATGGCGCGTCGAGCTGCTTCTCGGACTGGACGAGTGCAACCGATCGGATCTCTATGCGACGCCGACGGATGCCGTGCGACAGCTTACTGGCCATCCGCCGCGTACCGTCGAAGATTACATCGAGCGCAACCGCACGGCGTTTTCCTGATCCGAAGGCCTTTACAGCGGCGATAGTGAGCGGCTGCCTCGGATACCGTCCGACAAAACCAGATAAGGAGCAATTCACAATGAGCGGAAAACTCGAGGCCAGGTGTTCAGTAGAAACGATCGCTTGAGCGATTATGGTGCGCCATCACCTCGCTGCTATAGTTCTGCTTGCCACTCATTTGATCATGCCGCCACCGATGGTGCTGGGAGATCACCTTGAGATAAACTTCGCGGCACCGTTATAGTCGACGCGTAAGCGCTTCAGCGACGCATCGATCTGCTTGAGAATTTGCGGCGTGACAATCCTTGATCCTTCGCGCTCATTGGAAAAATACACCTTGGTCTCGAGACTGAAGTCGTAATGCGTTCATGACATCGCGCTGTTCAGATAGACGACTTTGTGGCTGACGTCGATGGCGCTGAGCCAGTTGGTTTGTACTTCGACCCAAAGCCGGTCTGGCAGTCTGCGGAGGCCGCCTGGAAGTGCGAACTAGATTGAGTGGTACCCTCCATTACTACGAGGCATTAGAAGTATGGTCCTTCAGTGAACAGTTGCACGGGCGATGGGAGCTGCGCGGCGTCCCAACCTCCGCCTAGCGCGTCGATCAATCCGCTGCTGGCCGTCATCTGATCAATTCGAAGACTGACCGCAATCTCCTGGTTGGATAGCAATGTGGTTTGCGTGACAATCACGTCCAGGTAAGGATCGAGTCCTAATTTATAGCGCTCGAGGGCGAGTTCGTTGGCTCTTTCCGCCGCTCGGACCGCCGCGTCCTGTTGGTGAATTTCTACCGACAGGATCCGCAATGACGCGAGGTTGTCTTCAACTTGTTGAAAAGCCGTTAGCACCGTCTGCCTATAATTGGCCACGGCTTCCTCGTACTGGGCTCTGAATTGCTCGACTGTGGCGCGGCGCAACCCCGCGTCAAAGATGGTTTCCGCGACCGTCGGGCCAACGGAGAAAAAGCGGCTCGGCCACGTGAACCAACTCGCGAACATAACGGTTTCGAATCCTGCTGCCGCACTTAAGGTGACCGTCGGAAAGTATGCCGCTCTCGCAATGCCAATCTGTGCGTTGGCCTGAGCAACCAGGCGCTCTGCCGCGGCGATGTCGGGACGCCGCTCAAGAAGCTGGGAAGGAAAGCCGAAGGGAATCGCCGGAGGACTTGATTTAAGCGGCTCGAACGGAATCGAGAACGTCGATGCCGGTTGGCCCGTCAGCATCGCGATGGCATGTTCAAATTCCGCCCGCTCGATGCCGAGAGCGGTATCCTGCGCTTGCGTGGCTTTGAGTTGGGTCTCGGCTTGCGCCACGGCTTCCTCGTCGCCGATGCCTGTCTCGTACAGCGCCCTCGTGAGATCGAGTGAGACTTGAAAAGCGATCACCGTCGAATCCAGCAGCGCTTTGAGCGAATCCTGTCCGCGAAGCTGAAAGTAATCGCTAGCCACATCGACCTGGACAGTAAGGCGGCTGACCTCGAGATCCGCCGCGCTGGCCTGTGCTCCGTAGGCCGCCGATCTGACAGTGTCCCGGATACGGCCGAAGAAATCCGGCTGCCAGGTAAGGTCAAACGGCAGGAGATAGTCAGTAAATGTAGGCGATGAGGTACTTCCCCCGCTGGGGTTTAATGTGGACGACAGCCGTTCTCTGGTAAGGCCTGGGCTGGTCGTCACCGTGGGGAAAAGCTGCGATCGAGCCTCCCTGACCAGGGCGCTTGCCGCAAAATAGTTTTCCGCAGCGGCTACGATGGTCTGGTTTGAAATGTCGACCTCGTCTTCCAGCACATCTAACTGAGGATCGTTGAAAATCTTCCACCACTCACCGCGAAGCTGATTGTCTCTCGGCTGCGCCACTTTCCAACCGTCCGTACTACTGAAATCGGCGGGAGTGAGCTCCTTGTATTCCACGGGAGTTTCCATGGACGGAACGTGGTACTTGGGACTTAGCAGGCACCCTGTCAGGAGGCATGCTATTACCGCCAGAGAGATAGTGGCTCTTGGATGGTAGGGAGTCATAGTCCTATGCACTCCCTGATGGCTCCGCGGCACTGGGAGCGGGTCCAGCCCCGCGGTCAGCTATGCCGTGCTGCCTGGCTTGCATCCGTAGCCGCAGCCGGTCGAACGCCAGATAAACGACCGGTGTTGTGTAGAGCGTGAGCAACTGACTCACGATCAGGCCTCCTACAATCGTGATGCCAAGCGGCCGGCGGAGTTCGTAACCCATACCCGTTTCCAGCGCCAATGGCAGCGCGCCCAACAAGGCGGCCGTCGTCGTCATCAGGATCGGACGGAAGCGCAACATACACGCTTCGAAAATCGCGTCGTATGTACTTTTTTTCTCCTCGCGCTCGGCCTGAAGAGCGAAATCGATCATCATGATGGCGTTCTTCTTTACAATTCCGATCAGCAGCACAATGCCGATGATCGAGATGATGTTCAGGTCCTCGTTGAAGAGCATCAAGGCCAGCATCGCGCCTACGCTCGCCGACGGCAGAGTGGAGATGATCGTCAGTGGATGGACCAGGCTTTCGTACAAAATGCCGAGAACGATGTAGACCGCCAGCAGCGCCGTTACGATCAGCAGGGGCTCGGTGCTGAGCGACTGCTGGTAGGCCTGCAATGTGCCGGCAAAAAAACCAAGCAGCGTGGAAGGCGCACCTAGCTTCTCTTGCATCTGGTTGATGCTCGAGGTGGCGTCGCTCAAGGACACGTTCGGCGCTAGGTTAAAGGACACGGTGACCGACGGGAATAAGCCCGTATGGTTGATCGCCAGTGGCGTTGTATTGGTTTGGTGCTTGGCTACCGATAGCAGCGGGATGTTATTGCCGTTGGACGAAATAAAGTAGATGTCTTTCAATCCTTCCGGGCTTTGCCAATACTGTGGAGCAACTTCGAGTACCACGTAGTACTGATTTGCCTGGGTGTAAATGATTGATGCTTCGGATTGGCCGAAGGCGCTGTACAACCCCGAGTCCAGCGACTGAACGGTAAGGCCGAGCTCCGCCGCAGTGACGCGATCATAGTTCAGCAACTCATCCAGACCGCCATTTTGCTGATCTGAGCTTACGGCCTCCAGACCGGGCAGGCGCTTCATCGCACCGAGCAGGATCGGTCCCCACTTCGCAAGTTCCTGTTCACTGTCGGATTGGATCGTGTACTGGTACATAGCGTTACTGGACCGGCCGCCGATGCGCAGATCCTGCACGGCCTGGAGGAACGCGGAAGCCACCGGCAGATGGTTCAATTGAGGGCTCAGGCGGCTGATGATCTGGGTCGCACCGGCAGTGCGCTCCGCCAGCGGCTTGAGCGCAACGAAAAGGGAGCCAGTATTTGTGGCCCCATTGCCGCCGGTAAACCCAATCACATTCGCGACGTCTGGATCCTTCCTGATCACGGCGCCGATCTGCTGAATGGCGTTGTTCATCGCCGGGAACGATGAATCCTGCGGACCTTGCACCGAACCGGAGATCGCTCCGGTGTCCTCCACCGGGAAAAAGCCCTTTTGTATCTCGACGATCAGAACCACGTTGAGCGCGATGGTGAGGAAGAGTACGACGAGGGTGAGGGTCGGATTGTCCAGCACCCACTCCAGGCTGCTGCGGTACAACGACAACATTCCGTCAAAAGACTTTTCGATGGCCGTGAAGATGCGGCCACGCTTTTCTGTACGTTGATTACTCAACAGGTAGGCGCACATCGTTGGTGTGGTGGTCAGCGAGATAATCATGGACATGAGAATGGCCGTCGAGAGAGTGATGGCGAACTCGCGGAAGAGACGGCCAACGATTCCGCCCATCAACAGCAGCGGGATAAAGACGGCGATCAGCGAAATGCTGATAGATAAGACAGTGAAGCCGATTTCTTGCGCGCCCTTCAGCGCCGCGGCAAAGGGCTTCATGCCGTTTTCCACGTGGCGCGTGATATTTTCCATCACAACGATGGCGTCATCGACCACAAATCCCGTTGAAATGGTCAACGCCATCAGCGACAGGTTGTCGACGCTGTATCCGAACAGATACATCACTGCGAATGTACCTATCAGTGAGACCGGCACGGCTACTCCGGGAATGAGCGTTGCGCGACCGTCGCCCAGGAAGACAAACACCACCAGGATGACAAGGCCGATGGAAATGAGCAGCGTCGTCTCGACGTCGTTGACCGAAGCGCGGATGGTCGAGGTGCGATCGAGCACGACGGTGGTATTAATGCCGAGTGGAATCGATGCCTGAATGAACGGAAGTTGTGCGCGGATGGCGTCGACCGTGGCAATGATATTGGCGCCCGGCTGGCGAAAGATGATGATCGGAATCGCGCGCTTGCCGTTCAAATATCCAATCGACCGGACGTTCTGCACGGAGTCCGTCACCTGGGCAACATCGGACAGACGAACGGCCGCGCCGTTGCTATAGCCGACGACCAGCGGCCGGTACTGGTACGCTTTCGAGATCTGGTCGTTGGCCAGGATGTCGGCAGTCACGATGCCGTCGGAGATCTGGCCTTTGGCCAGGTCGGCATTCTGCAGGCTCAGTACCGATTGCAAATTTGCAAGGGTAAGTCCGTAGCTCGCCAATTGCGTGGGATTTGCGTCCACCCGAACCGACGGCGCCGCGCCACCCCCAACACTGACCTGCCCTACGCCTTGTATCTGCGACAACTTCTGCTCGACGACGGTCGAGGCTTGGTCATACAAAACAGCGGCACCGTAGCGGTCCGATGTAAGACCCAGGATCATGATCGGCGCATCGGCGGGATTGACCTTGCGATAGGTTGGATTGGCCGGCAGGTTGGCGGGCAGATAGGTTCGCGCCGCATTGATGCTGGCTTCGACATCGCGTGCCGCGCCATCAATGTCGCGGCTGAGGTCAAACTGGATCGTGACTGAGGTGCTGCCGAGCGTGCTTGCGGAGGTCATCTCCGTCACACCTGCCATCTGACCGAACTGCCGCTCGAGGGGAGTGGCGACGGAAGACGCCATAATCTGGGCGCTGGCTCCCGGCAAGCTTGCGCTGACGGAAATAGTCGGAAAGTCGACCTCCGGCAGCGGCGCTACCGGCAGTACCTCAAACGCAGTCGCCCCGGCCAGGAAAATAGCCACCGTGAGCAGCGTCGTCGCCACCGGCCGGTGAATGAAGGGTGCAGAGATGTTCATGCCGGCCCTGCAGGTTCTGCGCCTCCGGTTGCCGGCTTCTTCGATTTGCGGGAAAAGCGATGCGCCAGATTGTCAAAGAAGATGTAGATGACGGGCGTCGTGTAAAGCGTGAGCGCCTGGCTCAGCAACAGTCCGCCGACCATCGCGATGCCCAGTGGCCTGCGCAGCTCGGAACCGAAACCAGTTCCGAGCGCCAGCGGCAGCCCCGCCAGCAGCGCGGCCATGGTGGTCATCATGATGGGGCGAAAGCGGAGCAGAGAGGCCTCGTAAATTGCATCGGTCGCGTTCTTGCCGCGATTGCGCTCGGCGTCCAGCGCGAAGTCGACCATCATGATGCCGTTCTTTTTCACGATACCTATCAGCAGGACGATGCCGATAATCGCGACCACGCTTAAGTCCTGGCGAAAAATAATTAGCGCGAGCAAAGCGCCGACGCCCGCTGACGGTAGCGTGGACAGGATCGTAACCGGATGGATAAAGCTCTCGTACAAAACACCGAGCACGATGTACACCGTGACCAGCGCCGCAAGAATGAGCAAAGGCTCACTGGCTAGCGAACTCGTGAAGGCTGCCGCTGTGCCCTGAAAGCCTGCCTGCAGGCTGGGAGGCATGTGCATGTCCTCCTGCACTTTGTTGACCGACGTAATAGCGGTGCCAAGGGCTGCCCTCGAGGCGAGATTGAACGACACCGTCACTGATGGAAATTGCCCCTGGTGGGTTATGGCGAGCGGCTCTGTCGTATTCTCGAAGTGCGCGAAGGCGCTCAACGGCACGGCATTGCTCGTGGTGGAACTGGTAGTACCCGCGGAGGTGGCTCCCTTGCTGGAGGTCGCCGTCGAGAGGCTGGCTGACAGCGCATTCCCGGGAGGAGCAAGGGTATTTGCCGCCGGAGTGTAAAGCGCGGAACTCGTCAACGCATTCGATCCCGCGGAGGGTGATGCGGAAGACGCAAAGGTGGCAGCCGCCGCGGCACCGGTCCCGCCGGTTGACGCGTTGGACTGAATGTAAAGGTGGTTCAGCTTGTTCGGGTCCTTCTGAAATTGCGGTTCGCTCTCGAGCACGACGTGATACTGATTCACCTGTGTGTACATGGTGTTGATTTGCCGCTGGCCGAAGGCGTCATACAGAGTGTTATCGATGGTCGAAGGCGCGATGCCCAGGCGCGAGGCTGTGACCCGGTCAATCACCAGCGCTACGGCCAGCCCTCCCAACTGTTGATCGGTCGCGACGTCTTCCAGCTCCGGCAACTCTTTCAGTTGGTCGATGAAGCGGCTGGTCCAGGTATTCAGCTCGGCGGCGCTGGAATCTTCGAGCGTGTACTGGTACTGCGTGCGGCTCACCCGGTCGTCTACGCTGATGTCCTGCACAGGTTCCATGAACAGCTCGATCCCCTGGACCGCGTGCAATTTCCGCTTGAGCCTGCGGATCACGTCTGACGCGCTGAGGCTGCGCTGGTCGAGCGGCTTCAGATTGATCGACATGCGACCGCTGTTGGTCGTGGTATTGGTGCCGTCCGCGCCGATAAACGACGAAAGGCTTTCAACGGCCGGGTCCTCCAGAATCACCTTCGCAAGCTCCTGCTGCTTCACGGCCATGGCTTTGGAGCTAATCGTCGCCGGCGCCTGCGAGATACCCTGGATGACGCCGGTGTCCTGTACGGGAAAAAAACCTTTCGGGATCATGACGTACAGAAAAATCGTAAGCAGCAGTGTCGTCGCGGCGACCAACAGCATGATCGTCTGGTATCCAAGGACAAACTTCAGTGTGCGGCCATAGAACGCGATCATCCGCTCGAAAGCATTCTCAGTAGCTCTCGAGATGCGCCCCTGCTGTTCCTTTGGCTGGTGCTTCAGGATTCGCGCACTCATCATGGGAGTGAGCGTAAGGGAGACCACCGCCGAAAGGACGATCGTGACGGCAAGTGTCACGGCAAACTCGCGGAACAGGAGCCCAACTACGCCGCCCATGAATAGCAGCGGAATCAGCACGGCGATGAGCGACACGGTCAGCGACAGAATCGTGAAGCCGATTTGCTCCGCACCCTTGAGCGCCGCATCCAGAGGCAGCTCGCCCGCTTCGATGTAACGCGAGATGTTCTCGATCATCACGATGGCATCGTCGACTACAAAACCGGTCGAGATGGTCAGCGCCATCATCGATAAGTTGTCCAGGCTGTAGCCAAGGACGTACATCGCCGCGAAGGTGCCGACCAGCGACAGCGGCACCGCCACGCTTGGGATAATGGTGGCAGGGAGACTCCGCAGGAAGATGAAGATGACCAGCACGACGAGTCCGACCGTCAGCATCAACTCGAACTCAACGTCGGAAACCGATGCTTTGATGGCGGTTGTAAGATCAGTAAGCGTAGTCAGCTGAATGCCGGTGGGCAGGTTGGCCTCGAGCTGCGGAATCAGCTGCTTGATGCTCTGGACGACGCTTATGGTGTTGGCGCCCGGCTGGCGTTGCACATTCAGGATGACTGCCGGGGTCTGATTCATCCACGCGGCCTGATTGTTGTTCTCGACGCCGTTCACGATGCGCGCTATGTCGGTCAGCATCACCGGCGCGCCGTTACGGTATGCAACTACAACGGACCGATAGTCGCCGCTGGTGACCAGCTGATCGTTGGCGTCGATCTGGTAATCCTGGCTTGGCCCATCGAAGTTCCCCTTGGCGGCATTCACGCTGGCCGCTGTCAGGGCAGTGCGCAGATCCTCCAGGTTGATGCCATAGGATGACAGCGCCGTGGGGTTGGCCTGAATACGAACCGCAGGCTTTTGCCCGCCGCTGATAGTTACAAGACCGACACCGTTGAGCTGCGAAATCTTTGGCGCAAGGCGGGTATCCACCAGGTCCTCGACCTGCGAAAGGGGCATAGCGCTAGACGTGATGCCGAGCGTGAGTACAGGAGCATCGGCTGGATTCGTCTTACTGTAGATAGGCGGCGCGGGCAGGATGGATGGCAGCAAACTCTGCGCCGCGTTTATGGCCGCCTGCACCTCTTCCTCGGCGACATCGATCGACATGGTGAGATTAAACTGCAGCACGATGACCGACGTGCCGCCCGAGCTGGTGGAGGTCATCTGGCTCAAGCCCTGCATTTCGCCGAACTGGCGCTCCAGTGGCGCCGTCACTGTCGTCGCCATCACGTCGGGGCTTGCCCCTGGATAGAACGTAACCACCTGGATGGTCGGATAGGCGACGTTCGGCAATGCGGAGACAGGCAGTTGGGTATAGCTGACAAGACCGACCAACAGGATTGCAGCCATCAGCAAAGAGGTGGCTACCGGTCGCAGGATAAACTGACGAGAGGGACTCACGGAGTGCTGCTGGCGGTCGGGCTGGCCGCGACCGGCTTGTTCAATACGTTGACCGCGGCCTTGTCCTGCAACTTATCGAAGCTGCTGGTCGCAACAACTTCTCCGGGATTGACGCCTTCGACTTGGGTTAGACCTCCCTCTGTAACTCCCGGCTTGATGCTACGCATTTGAACGACATTGTTTTGAATCACATACGCAAACGAGGCTTGGCCATTTTGTTGAATGGCCGATGATGGAAGCAGCGTCACCCCCTGCAGGGTATTTACCAGCAGTCGCGTGTTTACAAACTGGTTCGGGAAGAGCGCGTCATCTTCGTTGTCGAAGAGCGATCGCCCTTTTACTGTCCCGGTCGTAGTGTCGATCTGGTTGTCGAGCGTCAGCAGCTTGCCGCTTGCGATCTTCGTCTGCGCCGTTCGATCGAAGGCATCGACGGTGAGGCTGGCGTTCTTGCGCATGCCGGCCTGAACCTGGGCTATGCTGTCCTCCGGTATGGTAAAAACTACGGTGATGGGTTCCAACTGCGTAATGACCGCGAGGGTTACGGTTCCGGCAGACTGCACCACGTTGCCAGGGTCGACCAGCCTTAGACCCACACGGCCGGCAATGGGAGCAGTGATGTGGCAGAAGTCGAGCTGAACCTGGTCGAAATCCACCATGCCCCGGTCGTTTTTTACTGTGCCCTTGTCTTGCAGCACGACCTTTTCCTGGTCATCCAGGATTTGCTTCGCAATCGCGCGGCGTGCCCACGCGATTCGGTAGCGTTCGACGTCCATCTCCGCCTGCGCGAGCACATTTTCGTCTCGCTCGAGCGCACCTTGCGCCTGTAGAAGCGTTGCGCGGAACGGACGCGGATCGATATCTACCAGTAGATCGCCCCGCTCTACCCGTTGACCTTCCGTATAGTGGACGGCAATGACCAGCCCGGTCACCTGGCTGGTAATCGAAGCGGTGTAGACTGGGGTAACTGTACCGATTGCGTCAAGGTAGACGCCGATGTTCCCCTTGGTGGACGTCGCACTCGTCACTGTGATCTTCTTCGCCGCGGGTGCGGCTTTCTTCGCGCCCATGAGGTGCCAGACGAGCAAGATCACCAGCGCCAAGAGCAGTATCAACGCGCTCCAGATGACGACCCGCACGGCCTTCGGCCGGGGAGGTCGGGCAGCAGGATCGCTCAGTTGATGGTCGGAGCCGACGGCTGCACGCCGGTTCATGTCAGCTGGCAATCGGAATCTCCTTCTTCAACGGCCCGAGCACGAGCCACTTTTGGCATCCCTACGGCTACGGACGCCATCATTGAATGTCGCCTTGGCGTTTCGGCAGGTCAACCTTTGTGGAGCAGATCGATGTCGCGGAAAGTCAATTGCCGGGGCGCCTGAACGACTCGGCTGGCGCGCATCCATCGTTCCGATCGCGAGCCGCGAATTCGCACTTCGGTGCCGGAGCGCAGTCAAACTTGTCGCCCATGCCTTCGAAACTGTACGTTCGCGCTTATCGCTGGTATGTTTGTGTGGCGGTGTTCTGGATGACGCCGATCTCAAGCTGCAGTGAAAGCAGAGCGTCTCGTGCCACTTCGTCTCTGATGGATATTCTTTCCGGCCTCGAAAATGGAATGGACAAATTCATCGAGGGAAACCGCAACGATCCTGCTCCTCAGTTCAGAGCCGTTGGTTCGTACCATTCTGACGGAAGGGCTACGACGCGCTGGTTATGTAGTCGAGCCGACAGGCAGTTTCGGGGCAGCCGTCGACCTCCTCGCCGACGGGGGAATCGATCTGTTGATTATTCGCCCCTACGTTGACAGCATCTCCGGGTACGAGGCCGCCAAATACCTGCATGCAAGGAACCCCGACATGGCCGTGCTGATCGTAGCCGGTCTCCCGGAGGATGAACGGATTCAATATCGCGATGACCTTGAAGGGTTCAAGAGATTTCCTCCGCCTTTTACCGCCGCTCAATTGGTAGACAAAGTCGATGAGGTCTTGAAGACGGCGAAGGAACGAGGGGCACACACCTAAGTATATCAGTTGCCGATTCCATCGCTGTGCCTCATCAAAACTGAAGGCCGAACGTGCTGATGATGCAGCCCGCTCAAAATTGGCATCGCGACGATGTTGCCAACAGTCTCGGAACGTCGGAAGTTCGGGGCGTTTTTGCCTAACGACAAGCAGGTCCGGACCTCGCTGTAGTAGGCGGCGTACGTTTTGAGGATGCGACGTAGATGCGCCTCGATCCTTGGCCTACCGTCCGCGCCGCCAAGACTCCAGCGCCAGCAGGCACGGAAGCCTCGTCGAAATGCCAGCCTGGCACGGTCTCCTGCGTGACGATGACCATGGCATCCCACTCTGATAGGAACAGCCGGTACAGTCAGACCAGCATCACCGGAACAGCCAGACCAGCAACAAACGATCGATGTTCCTTAAGCGGAGATAAGTTGCTTGACCGTATTCCCAATCCTGGAGCCGCAAGTTCGAATCCCGCAGGGGAACCAGACCGTCACTCCGGATGAACCACCACTCCCTACTCGCATCGTGTTCGCAGACTCATCGTGACTGATCCGCTCACGTTGTCCGACGACGACCTGCTCGACAGTCTCGAGCGCGCGGCCTTCGGTTATTTTCTGAGCGCACACAACCCCGCCAATGGATTGGTCGCCGATAGGAGTGTGACCGGCTCGCCTTGCAGCATCGCAGTCGTCGGCTTTGCGCTGTCTTCGTACCCGATAGCTGTCGAGCGCCGCTGGATGACCCGCGATGAGGCCGTCGAGCGCACTCTCGTCGCTCTCAGATTTTTCCTGAACAGTCCGCAAAACGAGGCGCCTGAAGCGACTGGCTACAAGGGTTTCTACTATCACTTCCTCGACATGCAAAGCGGCAGACGGGTGTGGCAGTCTGAACTGTCTCTGATCGATACTGCCTTACTGCTGGCCGGAATACTCACCGCGAGTGTCTATTTCACTGACAACACTCAGAACGAGACTGAGATTCGGCAACTCGCCGACGCACTATATCGCCGCGTCGATTGGCGATGGGCACAAAACGGCAAAGCCACTCTTTCGCAGGGATGGAAACCCGAATGTGGTTTTCTTCACTATGGTTGGGAGGGCTATAGTGAGGCGAGCATTCTTTATGTTCTGGCTATAGCCTCTCCGACCCATTCGATACCCGCCAATAGCTATTCGGCATGGACCGCGACGAGACCGCGCGAACTGAAGCAATGCGAATCAAGTGCCAACTTCAGAAAAGCCTGCGTCGCTGCGGCGCGCGTCCTTTCGTCCCGTCAGTCGCCGGCCATCGTCAGGCCGGTGACGTCCAGGGCACGCATTGCGGCGGCGGCGTTGAGTGCTTCCTCGAGGCGATCGAGCGGGAAGACGCGAAGATTGAGCAAGCCCATGTCAAGTTGGCCCGACGCGACCATCGCGAGCAGGCGTGCCGGGACATCGGGCGGATACATAAAGACGCCGAGCACACTCCAATCATTCGCGAGCAGGTCGGAAAAGTTCAACTCGAGAGGCACGCTGGCGCTGCCCATCATCGCAAGCCGGCCGCCGCGGCGCAGGGCGTAAAGGGAGGCCAGTGTTGCCACACTACTGTTTGCGCGGCCGACGATGTCGAGTGCCATATCGGCGCGCCCGTTGGCCGCCTCGATCAGGGCGGCCGTATCTTTCGCTCTATCGCCACTGGTCGCTACGGTCGCGACGCGAGGGCCTCCTGCCTTCGCGACGGCCGACAACGCTGCCTTGTCCCGGCCCATCGCGACGACGCGCGAGGCGCCGAGCGTCAGCGCGAGGATTACTGCCGCCGAACCAAAATAGCCGGTCGCACCGTTGACGATGACCGTCTCGCCCGCCTGCAGTCCGGCGCGCAGGAACCCGCCGTAAGGCACGGCGAATTTGCCAAAGCCGATGAGCTTTTCGCCCGGCATGTGATCGAGCGCGACGGGGACCGGTGTCAGCACTGGCGCCGGCATGTATGCGCGCTCGGCATACGTGCCGTTGGGCCACTCGCGCTGCAGCGCGAGCGCCGCATCCGCGATTCCGCCAAAGCCGGACGAGCGGGTCGCGGTCAGACCGATCAGGATTTGTGCCGGCTCGCGCACCCGCTCGTCGGCGACGAGGTGCGAGTCGAGGAGAACCCGTTGGCCGGGGGTGAGATGGTGAACACCGGGGCCGACCGCCTCGACAACTCCAATGCCACTCGTGCCAGGCGTGAATGGCGCCACCGGCAGTGAATAGCCGAGCCGGCCTTCGATGACGCGCTTGAGATAAGACAAAATCGGCGCTGCTTGCATCCGTATCGTCGCGCCGCCGAATGGTGGCGGATGGTCGGGCAGCTCGACCAAACTCCGCGAGAAATCCGCATTGACTCGCCACGCACGCATCGTATGGGCTCCCAATTGTGGAACTAACTGGACGAGGGATGAGGAGGGCGGCAGGTCCCTTATATTGGAAACTACCACGCGGCGCGGCGCAGGTTAAACGGGAAACTCTTTCCGGCGAAGGGTTCACTCGCGTGCATATACAGTCGGGGCAGTGCTTGCTGGTGGCTCTTGATTGAAAAAAATTTCTATCGGCACTAGCGTGGCGATTGAACGATCGGTATGCGGAGGCGATGTATGGAACTCCGACCATTTGGCAGGACCGGGATTCAGATTTCCGCCGTTGGGTTTGGATGCTGGGAGATTGGCGGCGGCTACGGCAGTATCGAGGAATCCGAGTTCATTAAAGCCGTCAATCGCGCGCTCGATCTCGGCATCAACTGCTTCGATACCGCCGAGGCGTACGGTTTCGGCGCGTCGGAAAAATCGCTGGCGAAAGCGCTCGGCTCGCGCCGCAAGGAAGCCGTCATCACGACCAAGTTCGGCATCGGCTATCCGGACGCTCCCAACTATCGCGACAGCACCCGCAAGCGAGTGTTCGAATCGATCGACAAAAGCCTCAAGGCGCTCAACACCGATTACGTCGACGTCTACCTCATCCACTGGCCCGATCGGATCACGCCGTTCGAAGAGCCGATGCAAGCGCTCGACGAACTGGTGAAGCAAGGCAAGGTGAGAGCGGTCGGCCTGTCCAATTTCAAACTGAGCGAGATCGAACGATGTGGGCGCACGCGACGCGTCGACGTCGTTCAATACTGTTGGAACATGCTCGATCGCCGCATGCAAAAGGAAATTTTTCCGTACTGTCGGGAAAACGGGATCGGCGTGATGGCCTACGGATCGCTCGCCTACGGGATGCTGACCGGAACGGTCACCGAAGAGTCGGCGTTCGAGAAGGGCGACTGGCGATCACGCGGCGGCAAGCTCGGCAACATCAACCTGTTTCAGCATCTCTTCGGCCCAAATCACTTTCTCAATAACCTGCGCGCGGTCGAAGATTTGAAGCCGATCGCGAAGCGGTACAACAAAACACTCCCGCAGCTTGCGATCCGCTGGACGCTTTCTAACCCCGTCATCAGCACGGCGCTGGTGGGATGCCGCAATCCGCGCGAAGTCGATGACAATGCCGGCGCGATCGGCTGGTCGATCTCAGACGCGGACATGCGGGAGATCGATGCGATCTTCGCGCGGCACGGTGCCATCACGATGCCGGGGACGTGGCTCGAGACTGAATAGTCGCTTGCTAATGAACTGAGTAGTCGTAATACGTTGACAGAGGTGCGGTATGCCGATTCAGAAATTCGCGCCGATGACCAAAAATTTTCCGACCTTCGATTGCGATGCTCACGTGACGGAGCCGCCATGGCTGTGGGAGCGCGCGAAGGACTGGCTCAGCAAGGACGAATACGAGGCCCTGAAGAATACCATCTGGTACGACGCCGAATCCCAGCAGCTCATCGTCAATGGCAAGGCCGGCGCGGGAATCGGTTCGCAGCGTATCGGCGGATCGGCCGGGATGGTCAACGTGCTGTCGCTCGCCGGCCCCGGCCTCAAGCACGATATTCAGCGCGCGCTCAACGTCCGCAACCTCAATCCGAAGACCGCGCTGACACGGGAACAGGCGGACTACATCGATCACAAGGGTTCGTACGAGCCCAAGCCGCGCCTGCGCGACATGGATGTGCAAGGCATCGATCAGGTGATGATCATTCCCACCGACATCGATACTTATCCCTGGCTGCTAAACGCCGTTGGCGCCAAGGCGATGTGCAAGGCGTACAACGATTGGGCATTCGAGTACTGCCAGGAGAATCCCGAGCGGCTTTATTTCGCCGCGATGCTGCCGATGCAGGATCCGAAGTTCGCCGAGCAGGAGGTTTATCGCGTTGCCGGGAAGGGATGCCGGGTCGGCCTGGTGCGGCCGATCGACGCGATGGGCAATTATCCGATTCAGCCCAAGTACGACCGGGTGTGGCGCGCGATGGAAGAGACCGGCGTGGTCTACGGGATGCATCCGTTTCCAGCTTTCGGATCGCTCAAGCCGCCGGGCTATACCGAGCAGCACTCGGGCGCCGAGCTGATCTCGCTGACCGCGACCACGTCGGGCCTGCCGCATTCGTTTCTGATCAACGTGCAGGATTTCCAGGCGGAAGCGTCGCTATGGGTCGTGATGGTCCTGATGTCGGGATTCTTCGACCGCTTTCCGAAGCTCAAGGCCGCGGTCTTCGAGGCGTCGTCGACCTGGCTCAGCTTCATCCTCGACGAATGCGACAAGAACTATAAGCTTTATCGCAACGAGCGGCGCTTGCGTCCGCTGAAGAAGCTGCCGAGCGAAACTTTCTTCGAGCGCTGTGTCACCGGTTTCGAGGGCGACGAAGCTCCGCCGTCGCGCCTGCCGGAATTTTACGAGAACATCCTGGCGTGGTCGTCCGACGTATACCATCACGATGGCGACGACGCGTGGCGCGCGATCGACACGATGCGGAAATGCGAACTGCCGGAGTCGTATCAAGCCAAGTTCCTCGGTGGCAACGCGCGCAAGCTGTACGGGATTGATGCGCCCAAAAAGTTCATCGCCGATCGGGTCACTGAAATCGAGCGTCCCGACTGGTGGCCGACCGAGGAAGAGGTGAAGTGGTCGCTCGATCCGCAAGCGTCCGTGCGACATTAGATTGCTCGAGGGACGACTATGGCGAACAAGCGGTTTGCAGTTTTTGATAGCGACTCGCACGTCGTCGAGCCGCCGGAGTTGTGGAGCAAGTACCTCGATCCGGAATTCCGCACATTGGGGAAATTCGCGCTGTGGCGTGAAGAGGGAAAGCTCGGCTCCTACCTGAAGGTCAACGGCAAGATCGCCCGGGACACGATGAACTCCAACATTCCGCGCCACGCGATCTGGCGGCCCGGAATGACCTGGGAGAAGGTTGGCGAGCTCGATCCTCGCACTCGGCACGCAGCGACCGCAGGCGGCTCGAACGCGGAGGCGCGGCTGCGCGATATGGATGCGATGGGCATCGATCAGGCGCTGCTTTATCCGACCTGGTTCGCGGAGGGCTTCCACCTGGTCGAGGATCCCGACGTCGCGTACGCGCTCGCGCGAGCGTACAACGATTGGATCGCGGACTTCTGCCGCTTCGCGCCGGACCGGCTGTTCGCCGCGTCGATGGTTCCGCTACAGAACATCGACTTTGCAATCGAGGAACTTCGCCGCACCGCAAAGATTCCGTGCTTTCGCGCGGCGTTCATTCGGCCGATGTTTCTCGAGGGCCACTACTTCACGCATCCGATTTACGATCCGCTGTGGGCGGAGCTGGAGAGCCTCGGCACGACCTGCGCGGTGCATCCGGCGGTAGGGCTGTGGAATCCGGAGTGGACTTCGCACGGTCCCTTTTTCGAGAAGATCAGAACGCGGCTGCACCATCGTTCGTTCACGACGGCGGAAGGCGGCGGTCCTGCCGCGGGCGGCGGATCGGACATCGCGTTCGGTTTCACGGCGTCGCCGCCGCTCGGACATCCGATCGCGCAGATCATTGCGCCGTGGCTCGACAATCACATGTTCGTCGCATCGACGCTGATTGGATTCACGGTGATGCAGCGCTATCCCAACATGAAAATGGTGGTCGCGCACGGGAAAGCCTCGTGGATGGAAGAGGTGCTCGAGAAGATGGAAGCATCGACGCGCACGATTCCGCTCCTGCATCATTATCCCGTGCGAACCGATACCGAGGAGATGTGGAAAGAAGGCAAGGTCATGCTCGGCTTCGACGCGGAGGAGCGGCTGATTCTAAAGCTGCCCGAGGATTTCGCCGAGAAGATCGTGTGGGGATCGCGCTATCCGCATCAAGATACGACCAGCGCATGGGATGCGATCGAGAAGATGAGCGAAGCGAATATCGCGGAGTCCACGATGGCGCGAATGCTAGGCGGGAACGCCTCGCTGCAATTCGGCGTCGAGCTCGTACAGAAAACGAGCGTGTGAGGTAGAAATGGCTGCGAAAGATTCGGTGCGTGAAGAAAGCCACACCGTAGGAAGCAATCAACTGATCGTGCTCAAGGGTGGAGCGGGAAAGCCGCTGCTGGTACTGCACGAGGAGCTTGGATATCCCGGCTGGATGAAATGGAACGAGGCGCTAAGCGAGCGCCGAACCCTGGTGACTCCACTCTACCCGGGATTCGGGCGCACTCCGCTGGCCGACTGGATCATGAACATCCGGGATCTCGCGAGCTTTATTGCGCGCTTCGTTCGCGAGCAGAATCTCGCGCCGATAGACGCGATCGGTTTTTCTCTAGGCGGATGGGTTGCGGCCGAAATGGCTGCAAACGAGCCGGGCCTCTTTTCGAAACTGGTCCTGGTGGCGCCGGCCGGCATCCGCCCGCCCGAGGGCGAGATTAAGGATCTGTTCACGGTTCCCGCGCTGATCTATCTGCGCGCGTCGGTGCGCGATTTCGCGTCGTCGCCCGAGTTCAGCGCGCTCTACGACGGCGGCACGTCGCCCGAGCAATATGAGGCGTTTGAGGATGCGCGCGCCGAGACAGCGCGGCTGGCATGGCAGCCCTACATGTTCAATCCCAGCCTGCCTCACCTGCTCGAAGGCACCGCTAACAATCCGACGTTGCTGGTGTGGGGGCGCGACGATTGCATCGTACCGATTTCGGCCTCGCACGCTTATCAGAAGTCGATGAAGAACGCGCGCACGTTGGTCCTCGACGGATGCGGTCATCGGCCTGAAGTCGAAAAATCACAGCAGTTCATCGAACAAGTGCGGAATTTTCTCGGATAACGAGCGGAGGCGGCTATGCACATAATGTGGTTTACCGAACGGCAGTATCACTACGATCCCGAAGTCGAACCGGAGCGCAGCGCTCTGCTGGAAAGCCAGATTCTTCGCAACCGCAGCTTCTTCGGCCTGCCCAACTCGAATTTCGATGCTGCGCAGGGATCGAAGCTGCTCAATGAGTACCTCGATGAAAAGATCTACTCCGAAGATCTCGGCTTCGACGGGCTGATGCTCAATGAGCATCACGGCACGCCGTTCTGCCTTGGATCGGTGATGGATGTCGAGGCCGCGGTGCTGGCGAAAGCAACCAAGCGCGCGAAGATCGTTTTGCTCGGGAATCCCGTGCCGACGGTCGCCAACGCGCTACGCCTGGCTGAAGAGCTGGCGATGATCGATCTGATCTCGAAGGGGCGGCTGGTTCCCGGATGGGTACGCGGCGCGGGCAGCGAGCAGCTGGCGAACAACGCGAATCCCGCCTACAACCGCGAGTACTTCGAGGAAGGCGTCGACTTCATCATCAAGGCGTGGACGACTCCGGGACCGTTCCGCTTCGAGGGCAAGCATTTTCATTTCCGTTTCGTCAATCCGTGGGTGCTGCCGATGCAGAAGCCGCATCCTCCGATTTGGATTCCGGGTCTGATCAGTCCCGACACCGTGGTGTGGTGCGCGAAGAAGCGTTTCCCATACATCGCGCTCGCGACCAAGCTCGAGCCGACGGTGGAGATGTGGAATATTTATACGGCCGCGGCGGCGCGCGAGGGCTACCAGGCTGGACCGGAAAACTTCGGCTATCTGCAGCCGGTGTTTGTCAGCGACAATCAGCAACGCGCAGAGGAACTCGGCAAGCGATTTCTCTATGGAGGCGCGTTCGCGCACTTCGCGCGTCCCGAGTGGATGTTCCCGCCGGGCTACAACTCGAAAGAGGCGACCCGCCGGCTCGCTCGATTGCCGGTGGCAGCGAACCTGCCGGGCAAGCCGATTCACGAAGGTGGTGGCAACGAGACCGACGACGAGCTGGAAGAAATTCGGCGTGGGGTTTACGCGCGGTACGAAGAGAGCAAGCGCGAACTGCAGATGATCGCGGGTACGCCCGACTACGTGATTCCAAGGTTGCGCAAAGTGCTCGAAGTCCTGCGACCCGGCATCTTCTCCTTCTGGCTCGACGGGCCTGTCGGCTACAAGGATCGCATCAAGTGTCTGGAGATGCTGAGCAAGGACGTCATGCCGGCCATGCGCGAGATAGGCAAGGAACTCGGACTGGTTGATCCGTTCCAACGCGCGCCGGGTTCCATTGCTTTGGCGGCGGGTCGTCAGCCGGACAGTGTCGCGCACGCCGAAGCACTGGCGTCGCAGCTTTGAGGGGCGGATCGGTGCGGAAGCAGAAGCCTCGCGGATACGATCGGGTTTAGACACTCGCGATTCTGAGTTGCTGCTGGAATGGTGCGGCGCCCTCATCGGTGCAGCACTAAACGATCCGCGTCGGCAGACGGAGGGCATATGATCGAAATAGGTGTTTTCCACAACGGGGCATCCGATCTCCCGGTAGTGCGAACCCCGTCGGGAGTCGCGATCAACGACGGCAACCTCGCCGAAGTCCACGAATCGAGCCAGCGCGGGTTGGTCGGCCAGGTGCGGCAGGGAATATTGGCCGACAAACTCGGCTTCAACTACTTCTTCATGACCGAGCATCACTTTCAGCCCGAAGGCGCCGAGTTCAGTCCCAATCCGCTCCTCGCCGAGACCGCGATCGCAGCGCGTACGCGACAGATTCGGCTGGGCCAGGCCGCAAACATCATTACATGGTGGCATCCGATTCGAATCGCAGAGCAGGCCGCCATGCTCGACGTTGTCAGCGGAGGGCGTCTCGAATTTGGAATCGGCCGCGGCTATCAACCGCGCGAGGCTGAAGTCTTCGGATGGCCATTCGCGACCATCCAGGACCAGGAGCGCAACCGCGCATACTACCAGGAGGCCTACGAGATCATCGTCAAGGCGTGGACGCAGCCATCATTCTCACATCACGGGCAGTTCTTTACGATTCCGCCCGTGTTCACGCGATGGAACCATCAGCAGACGATCGCGTACTTCGAATCCGGCAAGGCGGGCCGGAAGCTCGAAGAGGTGCTGAGCATCGGCGCACCCGATCCTTACGGCGGCGCGAATCCGGTGATGCAGAGCGCTACCGTGCTCAAAGAGCTGCAGGTGTTTCCGCAGCCGATTCAGCGGCCGCATCCGCAAATGTGGGAGCCGCTCACGACCGAGCGATCGATCAAGTGGGCAGCCGAGCGAGGACTCAACGGCTATTTCATCGTCGAGCCCAACTCGCGGCTTAAAAAGAACGTCGAGACTTTCTATCGCGAAGCGGAGAAAGCCGGATGGCCGGATCGGCTCGGGCGAGGACCGCTCAAGTATGGATGGGACGCCGAGAAACGTCGCGGGGTTCTCACCGGCCGCTACATTCACCTGGTCCTTCCCGGCCACGATCGCGAAGGCGAACTGAGACGCTACAAGGAAGCGCTGGAAGTGCAGTGGGACTACTACGGGCCGTTCGGCTTCGCGTCGGTACTTGCCGATGCCGATGAGGAAAAGCTCGATCCGGCGAAAAAAGTCGATCCTGCGCTGCTTCTGAAAAAGGAAGTGGCGCTGTTCGGGACGCCCTCGGAAGTAACAGCGCAGATTATGCGAATCAAGGAAACCTGCGGCTACGAGGATTTTGCGTTCAATGCATGGTTTGAGAAGGGCGGCTTCCAGAGCAAGGAGATCGAAGATCAGATGCACTACTTCGCCGAGGAGGTAACACCCCTGCTGGCGCGTGCCTGC
>Ga0209333_1000277_pt1 | contig 28508 bp, 27 predicted proteins | sample BlaSpr_A8_OM2_O3_FD_187982 | JGI IMG/M metagenome (GOLD analysis project Ga0209333, IMG submission 187982) | Forest soil microbial communities from Thunder Bay, Ontario, Canada - Black Spruce, Ontario site 2_A8_OM2_O3 (SPAdes) (version 2) | ecosystem: Environmental > Terrestrial > Soil > Boreal... | reverse complement strand
CATGCCGTTCCATACGGGAAGTACTGAGCTGAGGTAGTCACGCAGGAGGACGTTGCTTGCCACGATGGACTGCTTACTGCGCAAGGGGCGGCCTAGGTCGGTCAAGCGCCCGCAGTTCTCACGGTCACTCCACATACCTACGGGAAGGAGCCGTCGCCCGGCATAGAGATCCAGAACCCAGAAGACATCCCCCAAGAGGGAAAGTTCCGCCTCTTCGCTGTTCACGGGCGAGGAGAATTCCAGGTCCGCGCGGACGAGCGGCGGGAGGTCAGCCGGGACGGCTGACCTGTGCCAGGTGACCCATTCCGCAGCCGACCAGAAACGGTTCTGCCGGATCTTTCGTGCTCGCGCGGCCAGTCCGGTCCACCTTGGCTCCGGTGGGACCGTATGAAGAGACATCTTGGTGCCGCCTATATCTCCCTGCCATGGGACAGCTTTCAGGTCCAAGCCGAGCAGGTAGGCCGACCATCGGGTTGATGTTGCGGACGCGTCGCCGACGATAAGGGTGCTGACGTGACCCATAGCGTAGCCGTCGAGGTCGGAGTCGTGGCCAAGCGCGTTCAGGCTGACATTCGCCAGGCATACGGGACGGTTGTCGTGCCGACCCTCGATGGAAAGGCGGCGTTGAAGTATCTCGGCTCCGGGCCACGCGCCGAACTGGCCGAATGGCTCGGGTTGCCGAGCCGTGATCCGTAGTCCGTCAGCGACCTCGTCGCGAGACACGGAGATGTTGGCGGGATGCCCATCGAGGCGGGTCTGAAAGGACAGATCGCAGGTGCCCAGGCGGACTCCTAGCAGAACCGCAGGCAGCGGATTCCCTTCCGCGCCGACAACAGCCAGGGCAGCCCTTGGCACACCTGCACGCCGCTGCCAGATCGCAGCGTTCACCCGGAACTCATCCGACTGACGCTTTCGTTGCCGACTCTCATCCAGCCGTCTGGCGACATTGAAAAGAGCCTTTTCGATGCGGGCCTGCATACAGCTAGCATGCCGGACTCGCTCGTCCTCTTGGTGCCGACGACACGTCGGTGGGCTGAACACAGCGGCTTGCCTACCGCCAGGTGTCTCGCCGAGATGGTTCGATGTGACTATGGCCAGCCTTCTTGATCCTCTACCGGACGACGTACACACGCTGGTGCGCGTGGCCGCCGACGGATACGCCGCCGCAGGCAGCGTGTGGCCGTACTGGCAATGGGTCAGGCAGCAGCTATGGACAGAGCATGGCTTCGACGGTGAGGCAGTCCTGAAGGGCATACCAACCTGGGAGCACGACTACCGGCCCGTCCGGCTCGGGTATCGCGGCCATCCCATTCCGAAGATCACCGACCAGGTCCCGCTGAGCATCCACGGGCTGGCGTATGTCTCTCCAGCCGTACCGGCTATCCAGAGCCTGGTGGATGCGTTTATTGCCGCCCTCAAGATCGCAGTAATCATGCAGCGCGGCATCAAACCAGAACCCGCCCGCACGGTCGAGCTGCAGGTGCCGGGCGATGACTTCACCAGGACCGTCAACATGGCGGCCGGAACCGAACTCAGCGCCGACCAGCTCTTTGACCTGCTGCGCGGAGAGCCAGCGACCTGGCTCGGCATTAGCAAGCATAACGACCAGTGGACCTGGGACCTTACCAACGAACGACTCACGCCATACGCGGAAGTCCAGACCATCGATGACTACCTAGCACAGCTTGACACCGCGGTCGCACTCCCCCAGCCGCCTTCCTTCCCTGAACAACTTCCCGCGATGGCTCTGCCCGAGGCTTTCGATCATCTTGGCCTCGCATGGCGCATCACCACCGGCCAGCGCCTTTTCCACGTCCCGCGGGCCGCTATACCGGCCAAGCTCACCCAACCCGCAGCGAGCGCGGAAGAATTCGAGTCACGGTGCAGCGCCCTTTGCGACATGCTGAAGTCCTTTGACTTCCCCGCAGAAGGGGGAAGCCTCAACAACATGAAAGCGCGCCTCAGCGATCTTCTCGGCGCGGAGGTGGCAGGACGGGCACACAGCGCCGCGGACACGCTCCGCCTGATTTTCGATATCCGCGCCGGTCAGCAGCACCATGGTGCCGATACCCGGGCAGAGCGAGCGAAGACCGCTCTCGGGCTGCCCCAGTTCGGCAGTGACTGGGACGCAGCATGGAATCACCCACGCGCCGTAGCCGTGCAGGCACTCGATACAATTCGCGAAGAAATCAGCCCGCTTGCGGACTGAGCGCCCCGTCTAGTCGGCATGCTCCTGCTGGACAGGGGCCGGAAACGGCACCTGCATGAGTGCGCACCAGGCCATGAATACCTCGCTCGCCGGCTTCCTGCTCGGCGCGGGCATCTTTGATCCGGGCCGCGAGCCGCTCGGCCAGTGGGTGGCCGTCAGGCGTGCGGCGGGGGGTAGATCGTCCGACGAAACTTCCGGCACTTGGGCGCCTCGACGTACAGGTTCCCGCCCCTTCGATCACCTGGCGGTCTACCGTGATCACCCGGTCTGCCTGGCCGACCTGGGGATGGTGAGCTCGGCCAGCTCACCACACCGCAGCCGCTTTAAGGGCACGGTGTTGGCCGTCAACTCACCCCGCTCGCCCTGCAGCCCGGCGGCCAGCGCCCGGCCGAGCCCGCCCAGGTCGCCGGAGGATGGGATCTCTGCGGGATCGAGCCACAGCGCCGATTCCCCGCCATCGCCACCTGCGGCCCGGGCAGCGGCCTGCCATTGCACCCTCGCCAGCCTGGGGTTCGCCAGGGTGCGCGGCCTCCAGGCCGACGCTGACCAGGTCGAGATCATCCGGTGGCTAAAGACTGAAACTCAGGATGAGTGGTCAGGGCGAGGTCAAACCGCCGACCTTCCGCTTTTTAGAGAGTGTGATTTCCGCAGGTCAGACAAGCTGACAACCTGTACTGTGCCCTTCGCGTGCCTTCAGTGCTTGGTCACTATGGACTTGGGCAGCCGGGAGGCGTCACCGAGTTCGGCCAGGTCAGATAGGGCAGATGCGATCTCAGCATCTCGGCCATCTACGGTGTGCAGGTAGCGATTCGCGGCAGCGGGGGGATGCGTGGCCCAGACGGCGCATCAGATCTTTGGTCGTCGCGCCGGTGGAAGCAGCAAGCGTCTGGCCGGTGTGGCGTAGGTCGTGGAAACGAAAGCCGGGCATACCAGCCTTGCGCCGGGCACGCTCGAATGCCTGACATACAGCGTCGCCACGCATCGGGCGGCCGTCGCGGCCGATGAACACGCGGTCTACGCCTGCCCAGGTCTCCATGTGCGCAGCCAAGATCGACAGCACGTGAGGAGGACGGACCAAACTCGACTCGGCCACCCTTGACACGATCTTCCCCGGCATGACCTGGCGCTTATCGAGAGAACGTGCGCAGAGCCGAGGCTACTAACCATATTCAACCCTTGCCCGAATTTACTCGCTTGTCATCCTAGTGCTTTTATGAGACCAAGGACTGTGGCTGCAGCAGCGATTACCGCTATAGCGGTGCCAATCGACCAAGCCCATCCTGCGTGGCGCTCGTAGAATGTGGGTACATGAAGCGACGCTGTTCGGTATGCGATTGCCCATTCGCGACCATTGAAGTAAGTCAGCGCAAAGTTAAGGTCGTGATCGCCCCTGGCGACCTTTTCCTTGACTCTCATTGTGAATTTCACTGGTGGTTCAAGCTTTCCGGATTCGATATCACGAGTAGCCGACTCGGTCGCAATTCCTAGACCTTTGTCAAAGAATAGCGATGGACCATGCCACGCAGGGGGTTTAAGGCCGCCAGAAGACAAGTCGAGAGTGAACGATTCGCCCGCGATCCCTTGGCGAGTCACACCGAAATGCACCAGACCGTCTGCCCGGCGATTAAGATCGAAATCCACATAGCAACGATCGGGGTCAAGGAAATCAGTGGGCGGTACGAAATAGAGCTTCGCATCCGAGATGGAACCGTAGCCAGTGATGTAAATAGCTACCTCGACTTCCCCACCAGGAATTACCTCAGCCTTAGGGCGGCGGAATACCAGGTCGTAAGACCCGGGGCGATCTGAATTTGGCCTGTTCTGGGGGTTAGGCATCTTGCTGAGATCAATATTGTTCGGGTCTCCTGGAACAGGCGCAGGCACGTGTTCCTCTTCATGAATGCCCATAGCGTCCCCATTAGTAGGGGCAGTATCGCTCAGTTGGTTGCTACCATCGGTACCAATTTTACTATCCTCGCTTTTATCGGTGCTGAAGCTTGGGTCTTGGCGGGCTGCAGCGTTACCGAGTGAGTAAGATGCCTGAGCCGTATCGTTAAAGGCTTTGCATGCAGGGCATTGCAGGACTATGCTAACAATCTGATTGAGCGAGACTCCCTGTATTAGAATTTTGCCACAACTGCCGCATGCGTACTGAACTCCATTGCCCATTCCTCGAAAGAATACGAAGTCCGGATCAGGGCTTTGAGAAACTAGTACTGCTCGTGTTCCTTGCGCTGGCTCTGCGATAACAGGAAGGCTGCTGCTGCAAGGCGCCTGCTTTATTTGCGGTATGGCGCTACCCTCATCGCCTTTATTTCGACCTAGTCTTCTCCTATTAGACATATGGGATTACACCATTCTCCCCAATCGTGGGTTTCTGGAACGTCATTTCCACCGTGGCACCGTGGCCAAATCCCCACTCCAATCCTTAAACTAGAGTCGAATCACGGGGAACTCATAGCCGCGGGCATCTGGGATCAGATCAACTACCAAGACTCCATCCCGGCCAAGCTGCTTGATGGTGTTGCTAAGCGACTCCATCCACACCAGATTGTCAACGTGCCCGGCCTTCAGCATGGCGACCTGGTCGGGCTCCAGCTCCTGGGCTACGTCGTCCAGCGTGAGCTGCCATCTCGTCGGATCGGACTGCCTTAGTTGAAGGACAGCGGCTTGGACAGCGTCGCTGCTGTGACTGGCACTTACCGGCCCCTTCCTCACTGACCTGCTCTTGCAGTATGCAGTCTGCATGTTGCATGATATCGAACCGCGATCAGGGGCGCAGTGAAATGCCACAAGTCGCGCGCTTCGTAGCGGCAACGGCGGTGAGAAGCGCAAGCTGTCGATATTTCCAGCCTCAACCGACGTGCCCCCTACATGCCCCAAGAGACAGTAACCGTCGGTCGCGGACGGGCACAGACGGCCACAAGGGTCTTAGATCAGACTGATGCCAAGAGAATGTTTGGCCTGGTCACAGGCCCGCTGGGTGCTAGTTGACTTGTGGTCAGGGGCGAGGTCGAACCGCCGACCTTCCGCTTTTCAGGCGGGCAGCCCTTAGCTCCAAAACCACAGCGGTCGTCAGTCGCCCTCGGCGAGCCACGAGCTGACCAGGAAGCTCTCGATCGAGTCGCCCCTGCCGTGGTGACGGCTCAGGTAGTCGGCCAGCTCGGCGCGGCCGAGCCAGCGGGCCTCTTCCAGCTCGGACGGGTCAACGGTGATCGCCTCGGTGACCGCCCGGGCACGGAACCCGACCATCAGCCCAGCCGGGAACGGCCAGGCCTGCGAGGCCAGGTACCGGACTCCGCCGATCCGCACACCGGTCTCCTCGGCCACCTCCCGGCGCACCGCGTCCTCCAGCGACTCGCCGATCTCGACGAAGCCGGCCAAGAGGGCGTACGTCCCGCTCACTGACTGAGTGTGCCGGGCCAGCAGGCACCTGCGCGGTTCGCCAGGCGACTCCACCAGCGTGATCACCGCTGGCTCGATCCGGGGGAACAGCAGCCTGCAGCAGCCCTCGCCGGTGCAGCGGCGCTGCACACCGCCGCGTTCACTCTCGGCGGGCTGGCCGCAGGCGCCACAGAACTGCTGCTCCCGGTTCCACCGCAGCAGGCCACGGCCGAGGGCGAGGGTGCTGGCCAGCGTGGCGTCAAGGGAGGCGACCAGCCGGCGCACGTCCAGCACGTCGGTGGCCTCGGCCAGCGTCAATGCTTCGGCCCGGTCCAGCTCCGACAAGTCCGCGGCAAAGACGCCGGCTTCACCGTCCAGCCCCAGGAGCACACAGAGCGCGGCGTGCTTCAGCACCGCCGCCGCCTCTTGGGCGCCGAGCACCACGGGCCGGGGTCCGGCAAGGTCGCGCACCAGGCAGCCGTCGCGCCAGAACGGGATCACCCGGGAGGCCGGGCGGGCCAGCACGGCCGCGATCCACTCCGGGGCGTCCCGGCGCCCCGGCACGCGGTCGAGGGCCAGGCCGTTGTAGGCCAGGGCCGGACTCACTGAGCTAGCCTCCCGGGCGATGCCGTCATGCAGACCGTCGTGCCTGCCACTCGCGGTCGAGCATCGCGTAGACGAGCTCGTCCGCCCACCGCCCCTTCACGAACTCGTTCTCGACGAAGTGTGCCTCCCGGCGCATGCCGATCCGCTCCATCAGCCGCGCTGACCGGTCGTTGCGGGCATCGCAAGAACCGATGATCCGGTGCCACCTCAGGCTCTCGAACCCCAGCGCGAGCATTGCCTCGGCCGCCTCGGTGGCCAGGCCCCGGCCCTGGTAGTCCGGGTTGAAGACAAACCCGGTCTCCCCCAGCCGGTGCTCCCGGCTCAGCGATCTCAGGCCCACCTCGCCGATCACCCTCCCGGCCTCGCGCCAGACCACGGCGAATGTCAGCCAGTCGCCCTCGGTCTCCAGGCTGGTCTCGCCGCACTGCTGCTCCAGCGCCTGCCGCACCTGCGCCGGGTCACGGGCACGCCAGTGCAGGTAACGCGCCACGTCCGCGCGGGACTGGTAGGCGTAGAGATCATCGAAGTCGGCGGGCGCGAAGAAGCGCAGAGTCAGCCGGGTGGTCTCAATCGGATGCTCGGGAAGCAGCACCGGCCGATCGTATCCGGCAACCGGCCCGCCCTTTTTTCGGGCCTGAACGCCGCGGCCGCCGCTCATTCGGGCGTGAACGCCACGGGCGCCGCGCCCTAGTCTGCCCTGGCGAAGCTCTGCGTTCCCATGACCCGGAGCAGGTCCAGGCGGGAGGCGTCCTCGGAACCGGGCTCCACAGTGAACACGACGACATGCAGCTCGGTGCCGGGTGTGGTGAGGACATCGCAGTCGACCGTGATGGGACCGACCAGCGGGTGGTTCACGGTCTTGCGCACGGCACGGTGCCGTGCGACATCGCCGCTGTCCCAAAGTCGCGCGAAGTTCTCGTTCTGCGCTTTGAGCGCCTGGCACATCTGGGCGAGGTCGCGCTCGGCCGGGTAGCGGTCGAGCGTGCGGCGCAGGTCACAGACCATGTCGTGCTCGAACTCGGCCAGAGCGTCAGCGGTGCGCGAGATCTGGGTGGGCAGGCCGCTGAAGTGCCGCCAGGCGAAGTTGCGCTCGCGCCCACTGGCGCTCGCGGGGTCGCCCAGGAGGGCGGCCCACAGCGGGTTCCAGTAGATCGTCTCCCAGGCCGAGGTGCAGACCGCGACGGCGGTCGACTCGCTGAGCCGGTCGACGATGCGCATGACCCCGGGCGTGATGCGCCGCGGCACGAACCGCTCGTCTGGTGACGCCACCCCCGCGAGATGGAAGATGTGGTCGGTCTCGGCAGCGGAGAGCCGGAGCGCCCGGGCGATCGCGGACAGGACCTGCGGGGATGGGTGCGCGGCCCGGCCCTGCTCGAGTCGGACGATGTATTCGGCCGACACGCCAGCCAGCGCGGCGAGTTCCTCCCGGCGCAGGCCCGGGGTTCTGCGCCGCGGCGTGCCGGGCAGGCCAACGGCTTCGGGGCGGACGCGCTCGCGCCAGACCCGCAGATTGCGAGCTAGCGGCCGCTGATCCATGTCTCCAGTGTGACACCCGTGGCGCTGTTCATCCTGGTACCGGTGTTGCCTGGATCAGCTCACGGGACGGCCGCAGGGTTGCTGGCATGGCAATCACTCTCATCACCGGGGCCAACAAAGGGCTCGGATACGAAACCGCCCGGCAGCTGGTCAAGGCCGGCCACACCGTGTACATCGGGGCACGCGACCCCGGGCGCGGGCAGACGGCTGCCCGCGAGCTACATGCCCGTTTTGTCCGTCTCGACGTGACCGACCAGCCATCGGTCGATGCCGCCGCAGCCATGATCGGCGAGGGAGAGGGTCACCTGGACGTGCTCGTGAATAACGCCGGCGTCTCCGGCAGGTACCTTCCGGCGCCGCAGATCGAGGTGGCGGAGATGGAACGCGTTTTCGGCACCAACGTGTTCGGGATCGTCCGCGTCACCAGAGCCTTCCTGCCGCTGCTGGAGGCATCGCAGAGCCCGGTCATCGTGAACGTCGGCAGCTCCCTGGGTTCCGGGGGCGTAGTCACCGCCCCGGACAGGATGGAGTCCAGCCTTGCCGCCCTGGCTTACGCCTCGTCCAAGGCGGCCGTGATCATGCTGACCATCCAGTACGCCAAGGCGCTGAAGAGCATGAGAGTCAACGTGGTCGAGCCCGGCTTCACCGCCACCGACCTGAACGGCAACCGCGGACACCAGTCGGTGGCCGAGGGCGCCGAGATCATCGTGAAGATGGCGACGATCGGCGCGGACGGCCCCACGGGCACGTTCACCGACCGCAACGGCATGGTGCCCTGGTGAGCGAACGCATGCCGACCGCCGACATCAGCCCACCCCTGTCCCTGTAATCCGATGCTGGTCAGGGCCAGCTAAGCGCGAGAGCATGGTCAACCACACCGTATGCGTGCAGCTGATCAAGGAGCCCGCCATGACCGAGACCACCGCGGCGCCGGCCGTCACCGGCTTCCATCACTTCTCGCCGACCGTGTCCGATGTGGAGGCCAGCGCCCAGTGGTACGAGCGGGTCTTCGGGATGAACCGGGTACCAGTCACGTTCCCGCACTACGGCGCCGAGGAGGATGGTTACGCCGTGCTGCTGATGGATCCCCGCTCGGGCGTCGCGATCGGCCTGCACCACCACGAAGCCAACCCCGGCCAGCCTTTCCACGAGAGCCAGACCGGGCTGGACCACATTTCCTTTGGCGTCGCCGATCACGCCGACCTGGAAGCCTGGGCGAGCTGGCTCGACGAACTCGGCATCGAGCACTCCGGCGTGATCAACGCCGAGCAGCCGCTGCCCTACTCGGTGGTCGTGTTCCGGGATCCCGACAACATCCAGCTGGAGCTCTTCCACATGCCCAGCTGACGTGCAGTGGCCCCGCCGGGGCAGGGTGCCGTGCCTGACACCGCGAGTGGTCAGCTGAGCTGGCGGCGGAGCGCGTCGAGATCGCCAAGAACCCAGGCGCTGGTCAGCCACTGCTCATCGGCGGTGAAAAAGGCTGCCCCCGCGTATTCGAGCCGCCGCTGCGTTGCGGGCAGGCCCAGCAGCGGCCCGGCGTGCGTGCCGGTGAAGCGAAGCCGTGCCGCCGCCCGCGTACCGTCAGACACCAGATCCACGATCTCGTTGTGAAAGTCGGCGGAGCCTTCCCGTATCAGGTCCCGGTACCGCCGCCACCCCTGCCGCCCCGTTGTCTCCTGCCCCAGCGACCCGCGGAAGGTAAAGCCTGGGCGAGACCATCTGAGCCCGACGGTGATGACGGTGCCGGCTATCGCATGACGAGACCGCCGTCGGCGCACAGTACCTGGCCGGTCATGGCCGCGGCCGCGTCGGAGACCAGGTACGCGACCGCGGCCGCGGTGTCGCCGGGTGTGAGCGGCCGCTTGAGCGCCTGGCCGCGGACGACCGCGTCGAAGTGCTCGTCGCCGTTCCTGGTGCGCGCACCCGGCGTGTCGGTCAGGCCCGGTGCCACTGCTGATACGGCGATGCCGTCGGCGCCGAGGGTGACGGCCAGCGTGCGCATGACTCCGAGCAGCGCGCCCTTGCTCGCGATGTACGCCAGCATCGCCGGGTTCGGCGGGGCCCAGACGGTGTCCGAGGCGATGAACACGATGCGGCCGAATCGCCGCTCGGCCATGCCCGGGGCGAACGCCTGCACCAGCCACAACGCCGATTCGACGTTGACGGCCTGTACCCGGCGCCAGGTCGCCGAGTCGACTTCGGCGATCGTCGCCCGGTCGAACGCCGCGGCGCAGTGCACGAGCACGTCGCAGCGGCCGTAGCGCTCGAGCACGGTGGCCGCGGCGGCGCGGGCTGACGCTTCGGACGACAGGTCGCAGGCGACGTCGGCGTCGCGGTCGAGGATCACAGTGCGGTGGCCGGTGTCCCGCAGCGCCGTTGTGATCGACGCTCCGATGGCGCCCGCGCCGCCGGTGACGACGGCGACCCGTTCAGGCACTTCAAGAACTCTCATGTCCGGCGGCCGACGGCGCCCGGGCGGGCTCGAAGGCGGCGGAGAACAGGTAGCTGGTCGCGAGGCTGCGGTAGGGCCGCCACTTCTCGGCGATCGCGAGGACCTCCTCCTGCGGCGGGAGATGGTCGAGCTCGTAGGCGGCCTGGACGGCCTTGCGGAGCGCGAGGTCGCCCGGCAGGACGACATCCTCCCGGCCTAGCGCGATGAGCATCGCGCCCTGCACGGTCCAGGGGCCGATACCGGGAATCTTGGTCAGCTCCGCGAGGAGCTCGTCGTCGGGCAGGCCGCTCAGGACGTCCTGGCTGAGCCTGCCGTCGTCCAGGCGGGCGGCGAGGTCGCGGAGCGTGCCGATCTTCCGCCAGGACAGCCCGGCCTCGCGCAGCTTGCCGGGATCAACGCTGAGCAGCTCGGCGGGCGAGGGCAGGTGATCGCCGAACAGTTCCTGGATGCGGGCTATGGTCCGGCGGGTCGCCGCGACGGACAGCTGCTGGCCGGTGACCTGGAACAACAGCGCGCCGAACAGATCCATGCGCGGCAGCCGGGCTCGGAACGACTCCTGGGGGTCGAAGGCTGGCCTCTCGTCGATGAGCCGGGCCAGCACGGGATCGGCGTTGCGGAGATGAGAACGTGCCCGATGCAGCCACTCCGCATGGCTGGAATCACCAGTCGCCATGTCTGGATCACCTTCCCGCTTCCGGTGATTCGCATGCTGATTTGAGCTGGCGGACCTCGAGCAGCTCGAGGCCAAGCGCCTCAACCTGAGCCAGCACTCCGTAGAGCGCTGACTGATCAAGAAGGCCAGTCAGCACGGTGTGTGCGCCCTCCCGCCCCGACGTCATCGCCGGGAACGCCGAAAGCACCGTATCGCCGAGGTGGCCGTGGATCCGGATCACATACAGGACGGGTGCTGGGTCCATGACGTCATGATCCGGCTCCGGCAGGTGAACCCTCATCACCGGAATCAGGTGACCCATGCTGACCCCGCAGGCGAATCACCGGGATCTGGTGACGATCTTTCACCTGCCTGGCGGCGAGCCTGGATCCGTCGCGAACGCACGGCCGCGAGGGCACGTGCCCTAGTTTCGAGGGAGATACCGTGACGTCACCAGCCTCTGTTCCCAGTGCCGACCAACCTGAGTACGCGCCCATCCCGCCCTCGGCGCTCGGCCCGGCCCTGAACGATCAGGGCTACCACGTGGGGCGGGTCGAGCGGAACCTCTACTGGGTCACCGACGGGGTCTACAACTCCGCATTCCTGGCCACCGGCGACGGTGTCGTGCTGTTCGACGCGCCGCCGAGCATCGGCCACAACCTGCAACGGGCCATCGACGAGATCGCCGCCGCCGAGGGCGTCAGCAACACGGTGACGCACCTGGTCTACTCCCACCACCACGCCGACCACGGCTCGGCCGCGTCGCTGTTCGAGAGCGCGCTCAGGATCGGGCACGAGGAAACCCGCAGCCTGCTGGCCCGCGACGACGACCCGTCCCGGCCGCTGCCGCAGGAAACCTTCACCGACACCTACACGCTCGAGGTCGGCGGGGAACGCGCCGAGCTGGCCTGGCGGGGCTCCAACCACACGCCGGACAACATCTACATCCACTTCCCGGGTCACGACACCCTGATGTTCATCGACGTGGTGAACGCGGGGTGGGTGCCGATCTACAACACCAACCTGTCCGAGGACGTGCAGGGGTACATGGCGGCGCCGGACATCGCCCTGTCCTACCCGTGGACGCACCTGATCTCCGGGCACCTCGGCCGGCTCGCCACCCGCGAGGACGTGGCCCTGCATCAGCGGTACATCGCTGACATCGAGGAGAGCTCGAGGGAGGCGCTGCAGAGCGTCAACCCGGTGCCGTATTACGTGGCGGGCGGGCAGAACGTTTGGGCCGGCGTGAAGGGTCACCTCGACGCCGTCACCGAGCGCGCGGCGGCGCCCGTGGTCGCCAAGTACACCGGCGTGCTGGCGGCCGCGGACATCGCGGAGTTCACCTACACGACGACGTTTGCCATCATGCAGTCGCTGCGCCTCGACAAGGGCCCGAGCGGGCCGGTTCACGACTGACCGGAGACGGACCTGGGCCGGCCAGCGCCGGCCCAGGTCCGGGCCCACCGCCAGCCAACCCGTGGCCTTAGGTTGTGTTGTATGCCGACTAACGCGATCTCGGTGCCAGACACCCTGCCCACGGTCATCGGCGTGCGCGGGGCCCGGCACAACAACCTGCAGGACGTCGACGTGGACGTGCCGCTGTGGCGGACCGTCGCGGTGGTCGGGGTGTCCGGATCCGGCAAGACGTCGCTGGCCATCGGCACCCTGTACGCCGAGGGCATGCACCGGTTCCTGGAGGGCCTGAGCACCTACAGCCGGCGGCGGCTGGCCCAGGCCCAGCGGCCGGACGTGGACCGGATCGAGCACCTGCCGGCCGCGCTCTCGCTGCGGCAGCGCCCGCCGGTGCCAGGGCTGCGCAGCACGGTCGGCACGATGTCCGAGGTCCTCAACGTGCTGCGCCTGATGATGTCGCGGCTGGGCTCGCATCTGTGCCCGAACGGCCACCGCATCGAGCCGTCGATCGCCACCCAGGGCATGGAGATCGTCTGCCCGGTGTGCGGCGTGCATTTCGAGCCGCCCAGCGCCGAATCGTTCGCGTTCAACTCCTACGGCGCGTGCCCGGCCTGCAAGGGCCTGGGCGTCCGGTCCGAGGTCGACGTCGACACCCTGGTTCCCGATCCGGACAAGACGATCGAGGAAGGCGCGGTGCTGCCGTGGAACTCCGGCGGCCGGCGCCTGTCGATGTACGCCGCGGGCCAGCTCGGGGTCCGGCTTGACGTCCCCTACAAGTCACTGACACCCCGCGAGCGCGACATCGTGCTGCACGGCGAGCCGGTCCAGCGGAAGGTGACGCTGCACTCCGGCCGGACCGGGCACAGCGTCGAGCTGTCGGTGAACTACGACAACGCGGTCGCCGCGGTCGAGCGCTCGCTGCGCAGCGACAACGAGCGCACCCGCCGCCTGGTGCAGCGTTTCGTCGTCACCCGCGTCTGCTCGGTGTGCCACGGCACCCGGCTGCGGCCCGAGGCGCTGACCTCGCAGCTCGACGGGCGCAACCTCGCCGAGATCAGCGCGCTCGGCCTGGACGAGCTGCCCGGCTTCATCGCCGGCCTGCCCGCGGTGCTGCCGGCCGAGCTGAGCCGGATGACCGCGGGACTGATCGCCGAGCTCAACGGGACGCTCAACCCCCTCCTCGACGTCGGGCTCGGCTACCTGACCCTGGACCGGGCCGGCGTCTCGCTGTCGACCGGGGAGCGGCAGCGGATCGAGCTCACCTCGACCGTGCGCGCGAGCACCACGGGCATGCTCTACGTGCTGGACGAGCCATCGGTCGGGCTGCACCCCAGCAACGTCGTTGGGCTTCGCAAGACGATCACGGCCCTGGCCGGGAACGGCAACTCCGTGGTCGTGGTGGAGCACGAGCGGGAGATCATCCGCACCGCGGACTGGGTCATCGAGCTCGGCCCCGCGGCCGGTGCCAAGGGCGGCACGATCATCGCTCAGGGCACACCCGGTGAGCTCGAGGCCGACCCGCGCTCGATCATGGGCCCGTTCCTGGCCGGTGCCCCGGCGCTGCGGCGCGACCGTCTGCCGGGTGCCCCCGACGGGGAGATCACGCTCGAGGTCGGCGACCTGTACAACCTGCACGGCGTCACGGCCGCGTTCCCGGTGCACCGGCTGACGGCGCTGGCGGGGCCGTCCGGGGCCGGGAAGACCGCGCTCGTGCTGGACAGCCTGATCCCCGCGGCGCGGGCGCTGCTGAGCGGATCGGCGCTGCCCGGGCACGTCCGCCGGCTGGATCTGGCCGGCGTCCGCCAGGTCGTCCAGGTGGACGCGTCGCCGATCGGCCAGAACGCGCGGTCGACGCCCGCGACCTATTCCGGGGCGTTCGACCAGATCCGCCGGGTGTTCGCCGAGTCTCCCTACGCCCGGCGCAGGCGCTGGAAGCCAGGGCATTTCTCGTTCAACACCCGGGAGGGGCAGTGCCCGACCTGCCGCGGGCTCGGCGACATCGACCTGGATGTCCAGTACCTGCCTGACATCACCGTTCAGTGCCCCACCTGCCACGGCGCCCGGTTCAACGACGCCACGCTGGCCGTCCGGGTCGACGGCCTGACCATCGCCGACGTGCTCACCCTGACCGTGCACGACGCCCTGGACCGGTTCGCCGGCCGGGCCCCGGTCCTCGCCGCGCTGCGGCCGGTCGACGAGGTCGGCCTGGGCTACCTGCGGCTCGGCGAGCCTACCCCGTCCCTGTCCGGCGGCGAGTCGCAGCGGCTGCGGATCGCCTCCCGGCTGCGCAGCAGCCAGCACGGCGCGCTGTACGTGTTCGACGAGCCGTCCACCGGGCTGCACCCCCTCGACGTGGCCACGCTCGTCGGCGTGTTCGACCGGCTCATGCAGGCCGGGGCCACGATCATCGTCATCGACCACGACCTGGACCTCCTCGCCGCGGCCGACCACCTCATCGACATGGGGCCCGGCGGCGGCCCGGACGGCGGCCACATCGTCGCCGCTGGTACACCCGAAGACGTCGCGCGGGCACCCGGCAGCCCGACCGGGCCGTGGCTGGCCGAGCACCTCGACCTGGCGGAGGCCACCGGGACCCCGGCCGGGTCACGCCGGCCCGGCTGATACGGGACCATCACTGGATGCGGCATCCATCGGCAGGGCGCTGGGACCGGGTGCGCCGCGCCCTGTGGCAACCGCCGCGCCCGCACGGCGAGCAGCCGCGCGAGCGCGTGGTCGGCCCGATCGAGCTCTTCTACGACCTGGCCGTGGTGGTGCTGGTCGCGCAGGCCGCGCATCACCTGGCCGGGCACCTGACCTGGGGCGGCCTGGGCGAGTTCGCCGTGGTGTTCACGCTCGTGTGGATCGCCTGGGCCAACGGCAGCCTGCACCACGAACTGCACGGCCACGACGACGCCCGGGCCCGCAGCACGTTTCTGCTGCAGATCCTGGTGCTCGCCGCTATGGGCGCGTTCATCTCGCAGGCGGGCGGCTCGCGGGGAGCGGGGTTCGCGATCGCGGCGGCGGTGCTGTTCGCGCTGCTGGCCGCGCTCTGGCTGCTCGCCTCGCGCGGCGACCGTCCCGAATACCGCCGGCCGAGCCGGATGTTCGTCACCGGGACGGCCGCCTGCGCCGCGGCGCTGGCCGGCACCGCCCTGCTGCCGGCCGGCGCCCGCGTGTCGGCCTGGGGCCTGATCGACGCCGCATACCTGGCCGGGTTCGCTTACGTCATCCTCAGCGCCACCCCGAGGGCCACGCTCAACGTCACCGACGCGCTCACCGACCGGTTCGGCGCGTTCATCATCATCGTGCTCGGCGAAACCCTCACCGGCGTCGTGGCCGGGCTGGCCAGCCGGCCGGTCAGCGCGCTCACCCTCGCCGTCGGGCTGATCGCCGTCGTCGTGGGCTTCGGCGTCTGGTGGACGTACTTCGATTTCGCCGGGAACCGCCAGCCCAGAGCGGAACGTGCGGACACTGCGCAGTGGATGCTCGGCCATCTGCCGCTGACGGCCGCGATCGCCGCGATGGGCGCCGCAATGGTCAGCCTCACCGACCACGCCCACGACGGCCGCACCACGGCCGCCACGGCGTGGCTGCTGTGTACGGGCGCCGCCGTCGTGCTGGGCGCGACGATGCTGGTCTCCGCGAGCCTGCCGGCCTGGCACCGCGACCGCCGCCTGTACCGGCCGCTCGCCGCCATCTGCGCGGCCGTCGCCGCTGCGTGCCTGGGCGTCGGTGCCGCACGGCCGACGCCCTTCCTCCTCGGCCTCGCGCTCGTTCTGCTGCTGTCGATCCCCTGGGTCTTTGCCGTTGCGCGCCGGCTGGCCGCCGGAGCCGACTCGCCGGCCGCGTGACCGGGCAGGTCAGCGCCTGCGCCCCGGCCGTGTTCGCCGGGGCCGAGCCCCGCTGAGCGCTGCCCCGGTTACCGATGCTCGGCATCGTCATCGTGCTCGGGCTTGTCCCCGATGTCGGCAAACGTATCCAGCCAGTCGAAGTCGACCTTGTCGAGGTCGGTCAGCACCTTCAGCTGGTCCCGCAGCAGCGCGGTGCGCAAACTGCCCCGTCGCATCGCCTCCCGGAACCGGGCGTCACCCCGATTATCAGTGCCATCGAAGTCAATGCCGTAGGAACTGCTCATTTCGGCGCTGAGGGCCTGCGGGGCGGTCAGGTGCTGCCTGGCCAGCGCGAGCCGCAGGCTCCGGCTTTCCAGCAGCATGCGGAACACCGCCTCCCTGCTGAGCGTGGTCGCCAGTTCTTTGACTGGCCGGTTGAAGAACAGCCACACGGTCTGCACCACCGAGAGGCCCAGCAGCAGCGACGGGAAGACAACCGGCACACGGGCCTGATGGAAGCCCGCGATGAGCGCCAGCGCGACGGTGGCACCAAGCGTGGCGATGCCACAGGCAATGAGGAAGCGGTTGGCCAGGTTGATCACCCGCACGGTCGACTCCAGCCGGGGCATGATCTTTGAACGGTAGTTGCGCAGCTGGGTGTCCTCGTAGGAGACGATGCTCTGCTTGTCCCGGAAGTACTGGGCGTAGTCGGCGAACTCGACCTCGCTTGCCGAGGACTCGAGTTCCTCGTCCTTCGGGTCGCTGCCGAGGAACCTGGCCAGGTCGCCGACCCCGTGCATGACCTCGACCCCGAGCACTTTATTGGCGAAGTCCAGCGCGCCGAGATGGCGTTCCAGGGTAGGGCTGGCCGTCAGTGAATCGCATACAACAAGATTCTCCAGGTTGTAAGCGACGCGGAGGCTCTGGAGGACAACCTGGATCTTAATGTCGGTGTAAACGCCAACAACGGCGACCCGTACACGCTCGCGATTGTCCGGTGTGATGATTTCGCCAAGGACCCGGGCCAGTTCCGATGGGCTGAAAGCAAAGCTCTCCAGATCGAACAGGGTGCCGGAATGGACGTGATGGACCACCACGGATCCGTGCTGCCTGCCCCTGGGGTCGAAGCCGGGGTCCTCGGTGCGCGTGTCGCCGAGCGGGCGGCGGGTGCTGTCCGGGTCGAGCAGTGAGGTCAGGCCGTCGATGTACTCCGCCCCCCAGGTGCCCGCCTGGCAGTGGCTTCCGTACACGCGCCGCTCGCGGTCGTAGTGCTCGCCCGGGGTGTGCCAGTCGCGGATATTCACCAGGTGCAGGGTTCCCTGCCCCTTCCCGCCCAGCCGCTGGCCGACCGTGGCCTCCAGCAGCCGCCCGAGCGGGCCATTCTTCAGCGCTTCCGCCCGGATTTTCCGCCTGCTCTTGCTCTCGGTGAACGTATCCCCGCTCATCGGGTGGATGAGGAGCTTGCCGGCCGCGTCCTGCGGCAGCGAAAGCCGGCAGTTCAGGTTAAGGAAGAAGTCATTCTGCAGGCACTGGGTAATCAGAATGTAGATTTCCCCGCCGCCCAGCGCCGCCGCGCCGTCCCCAATGGCCATGTGTACCTCCTTGGCGAACTTTATCAGCCGTTAGATCCGCAACGGGGCACCAAACTCAATGGCCGCTTGGGCTCCCTCAGAATGCCCGATCGGCGGCTGGCGGCGAGATCCCCCCGCCGCGCGGTGAACCGGACAAGGCCGGGCATCCGTGTCCCAAGGGGGGTCTCTGCGCCGCGGGACGCAGCGGGGTGTCTCGGGACGCACGAGCGGAGGAGTGGGGATGACTGACGTCATCGACGTTGCGGCCGTCGAGGACAACCGGATGTTCGCCGACGGCCTGCGCGCCTGGGCCGGGACGCAGCCAGACATCCGCCTGGCCACGGTCGCGGCAACCGTAGCGGAGTTGCTGCGGACCGCCGCGGGCCGGCGCTTCGTCGTGTTGCTGAACTCGACGCTGCGCACCGGGGCTGACCCGGCGGACAGCGTGCGGCGGCTGGTCGAGGCGGGCCACCGGGTCGTGGTCATCGACGGGTCGGTCGATCTGACCATGGTCGCGCGCACGCTCTCCGCCGGGGCGCACGGCTACCTGACGCATAACCACGACATGGCGGCGCTGGCAGCGACGGTGCGCGCGATCGCGCTGGGCGGCACGGCGTGGTCGCTCGGCCCGACCATGGCCGCCGAGCCGGCCGGGTCGCCGGGGCGGCCGCCGCTGTCCGAGCGGGAACACGAGGTGCTGATGGCGTACGTCTCGGGGCTGACCCTCGAGTCGACCGCCCGGAGCCTGGGGATCAGCCCGGAGACCGCAAAGACCTACCTCAAGCGGGTCAAGGCCAAGTACCGCGAAGCGGGGCTGCCCGTCTACACCAAGCTCGACCTCGCCGAACGGGTCCGCGCCGACTGCTCATCCGGAACCGGCCTGCGCGCGGCACGAGGCGTCAGGTCCTGACGGACTGCCCTGGCGCCTGCCCCGGCGCGGGCTGCGGCTGCTGACTGCCGGCCGGCAGGCTCTGTGCCTGCCGGGCGAGCGGCCCGCGGCGGAACAAGGCCCCGCACACGATGGCTCCGCCGGCGAAGAAGCCGGCCGTCCACCAGAACCCCGTCGTGTACCCGTGCACGGCGGCGGATTCCTGGAGCGCACCCTGTGCCGCGGGCGAGATCGCGATCGCCTTGGTGAGATGGCTGGCCACGTACGCCGCGGCCGCGCTGGTGGCGATCGTGTTGAGCAGCGCGGTGCCGATGGAGCCGCCGAGCTGCTGGCCGACGTTGAGCGTGGCGGACGCGACGCCCGCGTCGCTGGGCGCCACGCCGAAGGTCCCGGTGTTCATCGACGGAGGCATCGAAAGGCCGATGCCGGCGCCGGAAACCATCAGCGGCCCGAGCACCGCGGAGGCGTAGCTGGAGTGCACGCCGATCCTGGTGAGCCACGCCATGCCGACAGCCGCGATCAGCATGCCGAACCCTACGAGGGGCTTCGGGCCGACCCGCGGCATCAGCACGATGTTGGAGATCTGAGCGAAGATCATCACCATCACGATCGCCGGCAGGAACGCCACGCCGGTGATCACGGGCGAGTAGCCGAGGATCGTCTGCAGGTAGTAGGTGAGGAACAGGAACAGGCCGAACATCGACGCGCCCACGATCAGGATCGCCAGGTAGGCACCGCCGCGGTTGCGGTCGAGCACCACCCGCGGCGGCAGCAGCGGGTGCGCCGCGCGGAACTGCCAGGCGACGAAGCCGGCCAGCAGCACGACCCCCGCGGCCAGGAAGCCCCACGTCGACGTCGCGTGCCAGCTGTGGGTCGCCGCGTTGGAGAACCCGAAGACCAGGCAGAACATCGACCCGGACACCAGCAGCGTGCCGAGCCAGTCGAGCCGGGCGCCGGCTGCCGCCGATCCCTGGCTGGACAGGAAGACCACCGCCCCGGCCGCCGCCGCCACCGCGAAGATCAGGTTCACGTACAGGCACCAGCGCCAGTCGAGGTACTCGGTCAGCACGCCGCCGAGCAGCAGCCCAACCAGCCCGCCGCCGCCGGCGATCGCCCCGTACACGCCGAACGCCTTGCCCCGTTCCTTCGGGTCGCTGAACGTGGTCGTGAGCACGGACAGCGCGGCCGGCGCCAGCAGCGCGCCGAACACGCCCTGGCAGGCGCGCGCGGTGATGAGCATCGTGAAGTTGACCGACGCGCCGCCGACCGCTGAGGCGATCGCGAAGCCGGCCAGCCCGGTCAGGAAGGTCACCTTGCGGCCGAACAGGTCGCCGAGCCGGCCGCCGAAGAGCAGCAGGCTGCCGAACGCGAGCGCGTACGCGGTGATGACCCATTGCCGGTCGACGTTCGAGAAGTGCAGCGCCCGCTGCGCGGACGGCAGCGCGATGTTCATGACCGTGATGTCGAGCACGATCATCAGCTGCGCCAGCCCGACGACCGCCAGTATGAACCATCGCCGGGGGTCGGGCTCACCAGCCCGGCTGGCCGGGACGGCCCCGCCCGGGACGCCAGCAGGAACGTCGGCAACAGACATGGCTGCTCCCATCTGGAGAACCCATCTCCACTTAGTGCTGAGGCTAGCAGAACCGGAGGCGCCGCCTCCACTCAGGCTACGATGCTGGGGTGAACGTCGAGGAAAGCAGTGGTGCGCGACCCGGGCGGCTGCTGCGCGCCGATGCCGAGCGCAACCGCCAGCGCATCCTCGCGGCGGCGGCGGAGCTCTTTACCGAGCGGGGGCTCGAGCCCAGCCTCGACGACGTGGCCCGGCACGCCGGAGTGGGCGTGGGCACGGTCTACCGGCGGTTCCCCGACAAGGCGTCTCTCGCGGACGCGCTGTTCGACGAGCGCATCGACGCGCTGGTGGCGCTGGCCGAGCAGGCCCAGGCCGAGCCGGACGCGTGGGCCGCGCTGGTGTCATTCCTCGAGCGCTCCGCCGAGATGCTCGTCAGCAACCGCGGCCTGCGCCAGATCCTGATGTTCGCCGCCGAGGGCCACGACCGGGGCATCTGCGCCAGGGACCGGATGCGGCCGGCCATCGAGAGCCTGATCGAGCGGGCCCAGGCCGATGGCCAGGTCCGGGCCGACCTGAGGCCGACCGACGTCCCTATGATCGAGTTCATGGTCGCGGCGGCTGCCGAGTACGCGTGGCAGGTACGGCCCACGGTCTGGCGCCGGTATCTGGCGCTGATCCTGGATGCCCTGCGCCCGGCCAGCGCGTCGGGCCGCCCGCTCCCCGAGCCGGAGCTCAGCCCCGACGAGATGGCCGAGGTCATGCAGTCGAACCCGTTCAGCCGGCGCCGGGCCTCGGCCAAGGCGACCACGATCACCATGGACTAGGGAGGCGCTTCATGACCGGTCCGGCCAGCGCGGCAGCGGCGGGCACCATCGAGATCGGCGGCGACCTCGTGGTGCGCCGGATGGGCTACGGCGCGATGCGGGTCACCGGCGACGGCATCTGGGGCGAGCCGGCGGATCCGGACCGGGCCAAGGCCGCGCTGCGCAAGGTGGTGGAGCTCGGCGTCAACTTCATCGACACCGCCGACTCCTACGGCCCTGAGGTCAGTGAGCGCCTGATCGCCGAGACGCTGTACCCCTACCCCGACGACCTGGTCATCGCGACCAAGGGCGGCCTCGTACGCCCCGGCCCTGGCCGATGGGACGCCGACGGCAGGCCGGAGCACCTGCGTGCGGCGTGCGAGGGCAGCCTGCAGCGGCTGCGGCTCGACCAGATCCCGCTGTACCAGTTCCACCGGCCCGACAACCGCGTCCCGCTGGCCGAGTCGCTCGGTGCGCTGGTCGAGCTCAAGAACGAGGGCAAGATCCGGCACATCGGGATCTCCAACGTGTCCGAGCAGCAGTTGCGTACGGCGCAGCAGATCACGCCGGTCGTGTCGGTGCAGAACCGGTACAACGCGACCGACCGCGAGTCCGAGCCGTTGATCGACGTGTGCGAGCTCGAGCAGATCGCGTTCCTGCCGTGGGCGCCGATCCAGCAGACCGATGACAACCCGGCGATCGCGGAGGCGGCGAAGCGGCATGACGCGAGCCCGCGGCAGATCGTGCTGGCCTGGCTGCTCGCGCGGTCGCCGCAGATCCTGCCGATCCCGGGCAGCGGTTCGGCCGAGCACGTCGAGGCGAACGTCGCCGCCGCCTCGATCGAGCTGAGCGCCGACGAGGTCGCGGCCATCACCCGGGGCGGCTGACGCTCCGGGCCGGCGACCCCGCCGGTCAGCGGCTCTGGAACGATCTGATGATGAGCGGCACGGCGATCACCGGGATGATGACGAATAGCATGTCCGGCATGCGGCCCTTGACCAGCGTGCCCACGGTGATGGCGAACACCACCAGGATGGCCGTGACCACGTAGCCCTGCCAGGTTCGGGGACCGAAGCCGTATCCGAACCGCTTGGCCCCGAACCAGGGTTGCTTGTTCTTGAGGTAGCTCCCGGTGTCGTACTGGTCGTTGTTCTCGTCCATGCCTTCTCTCAATCTTGATTAGGGTGCTGCCGCCGGGCGGATGAACAGGCCAGCGACCTTTGCGGCCAGGTCGAAGGTGACCCGCCCGGTCGCCTCGGCCGCCTCGAAGTGCAGCGGGACGTTCACGAGGGTGTAGTCGTCGGCCTGGAACGCGAACGGATCGCCGATCCGCTCGAGGTTGCCGATCATGGCGATCGTGTGCGCCCAGCCCGCTGCCAGACGGGCAGCGTCGAGCTTGTCGCGCATGTTCTCGTCGAGCTCCCTCCGCACGTCCTCCCAGCGGCCCTCCGCCTGGGCGACGAAGATCGCGAGCGCCCGCTCGGTCAGGCCGGCCGGGACGGCCCGGGTCATCGGCTCGCCGGTACGGGGATCGACCGGCCGCCCGAACCGCTGGAACGCCGCCTGCCGGGTGGTGCCGAGCACGTCACCGATCCGCTTCCAGCTGTGACCGGCGGCCCGCGCCCGGTCGACGGCGGCCTGCATGGCAGCGTTCGTGGCGGCCGACAGTTCCCGTGCCGCCGCCATCGCGGCCAGCGGCGACCCCGCGCCGGGACGGGCAAGCTGGTCGGCGAGCCGGCCAGCCGTCACCCGGACCGCGCTGGCAACGGGATCCGCGGATGTCATAGCGTCAAGGTTGTCATGACGCTCCGCGGCTGTCAAAGCAGTATTGACATCCTGCGTGCTCCCGGCGGTCGGCCCATCCGCTCCCCCGTGCGCCCGGTGACGCCGCGCAGCGCTCCTGCAGGTAGCGTCACAGTACCGCCTACGTCGCCCTCGGCCTTGCTGTGACGGAAGCTGGCGACCACAGGCCTCACACCGTCCCGGTTCCTCGATGTCCGCCACCGCGTGCTCCATGCTCTTATTACGTGCGCAATTGCTGCTCGCACGTAATTATAAACCGTGTCACGGATGCAGCACGCAAAAACGCGTGTCAGGCTGGCTGCTGTGGCCTGCCGAGCGACGGAACGCCGGCGAAGAACAGGGTCAGCGCCAGACCCACGATCATGAACCCCCACCAGCCCCACGGGCTGTGCCAGGCCGACTGCGACCCGAAGGTGACCGCGGTGGCGATGACGGACGTGGCGAGCAGGCGTGGCCAGGTCCTGGTCGCCGCGATGAGCGCCACCGCCAGCGCCGGCCACAGGTAGTAGGCGACCATCACCGGCTCGAACACGCAGCGCAGCCCCAGGGCGAGGGCGGCCCACCACAGCAGTTCCCGGAGCGTTTCCTCGCTCCACTCCCCGTTCCGGCCGGTCGCGTGCCGTGCCACCCGCAGCCGCCGTGCGACGAAGAGCGCGCACCCGCAGGCCACCAGGATGGCCAGGAGCCGGAACGGGCCGTCGGCGACCGCTCCGGCAGCCATGTGCGGGGCGAGCGGCGTCCACGGAGTGCGATGGTCGACGGCCGGCCAGTTGGGCTGGTGGGCCACCGCGAGATAGGTGGCGTGCCAGTTGGCCGCCACGGCGGCGCCGAGCAGGACCGCCGCCGGGGCGGCGGCCCTGGCCAGAAAGCCGGGGATCCGTCTCGGCTCGATCGCTGCGAGCAGGATGGGCAGGGCGAGCAGCACGAGTGGCTGCACCGCGATCGCCGCCCCGAGCAGCCACGCCGAGCGGGCGGTCCGCGCCTCGGACAGCGCCAGGATCCCGAACAGCAGCAGCCCCACCGCCACGGCGTCCTCGGGGTGGCCCCACTGGACCGAGACGTTCCACAGCGCGACCGCGCTTGCGCCGGCGAGGAGGAAGCGCTTCCAGCGCGGCACCCGCAGCCGCTCGGCGAGGGCGTCGGCGGCGAACAGCGCCACGCCCGAGATGGCGATGATGTAGGGGCCAGCGACCAGCCACACCGCCGGCTGCGGGTTATGCGGTCCCGGGTGCTGCAGCGAGAGCCCCGCCGCGTCGATGAGCGTAGCCACCGGGGCCAGGATCACCGCCGCGCCGGGAAACGTGACCAGGCCGGTGGGCTGGGTGTACAGGCCGGCCAGGTTGAGATGCACCAGGCGGTCCGCGGCGATCAGCGTTCCCCACAGGTCGTCCGGCAGCGACCAGCGGACCCGCCCGATCAGGTGCGGGCCGACGATGGTGGTCCCGATCATGCCGATGACGATCAGACTGACGGTCGCCAGTATCGGGAACAGCCGCCTCACCAGCCACGGCGATGGCGCGGGCGCCGGCGCGACGGCCTGCGGAGGCCGCACCGCCTGGCCACTGGTCATGCGTCCCTCCGGCGGAGCAGGAAGACGGCCAGGCCCATCGCGAGCACGGCGTATCCGCACAGTACGGCGAAGCCCGCCCACGGCGCCAGCGGGTACGCGGTGATGATCACGCGTCACGCACCCTGAGCAGCAGGCCGCCGGTCAGCAGAGCGGCGGCGGCCCAGAGCGCTAGCACGCCCAGGCCAGCCCAGGGGGTGATGGGCAGGCCGTGCAGCCCGGTGGTGTTCTGAATGGTGAGACCGGCGGTCATCGGCGTGTACCGCTGGAGGCGGTGCAGCCATACCGGGTTGGTCACGGTCAGGGCGATGAGGATCGGGGGGAGGTAGAGCAGGCCAAGGCTGAGCCCGATGGCCACGGCCGAGTCCCGCACGGCGGTGGCGATGCCGAGGCTGAAGATCGCGATCAGGGCCAGGTACAGGACCGAGCCGCAGGCCGCCCGCAGCGTCGGCCCGTGTGCCAGGGAAAGGGCCGCGAAGCCGTGCGCCGCGGTGAACCCGTTGCCGGGCAGCATGAGCCGGCCGGCCAGCAGGGACGCGGCGACGGCGACGGCCCCGGCCACGAGCACCATCGCGCCGACGATGGCTGCCTTGGCGGCCAGCACCGCCAGGCGGCGCGGCATCGCGGCAAGGGTGACCCGGACCATTCCGGTGCTGTACTCGTTGCTGACCGCGAGCACGGCCAGGATCGCCACCACTGCCTGGCCGAGGTAGACCCCGGTGAGGCTGAGCTTCGTCGGGTCGGCCGGGCACCCCAGGCCGGTCGTGCACTTGGTGGCCGCGACAGCGGCCGCGCTCACCGCGGCGGTCGCCGTCACGACACCGGCCAGCAGCCAGGCGGTGCCCGACACCGTGCGCAGCTTGGTCCACTCGGCGTGCAGCGTGCCTGGCATGGCCGCCAGCCCGGCGCGAAGCGCGCCGCGCCGGCCCGGCGGTGCCGCGTGCGCCGCCGACGGGCCCGCCTGGATCGCGGGCGGGGCGTGGTTCACGCGTCCCTCCGGCGGAGGAGCAAGACGGCCAGGCCCATGGCGACCACGGCGTAGCCGCACAGCACGGCGAAGCCCGCCCACGGCGACAGCGGGTAGTACTGCGGGAGCCCGTAGACCCCCGTGACCTGCGGCCAGCGCGGCAGGCTCTGCTGGATGGCGAAGCCGGCGGCCGGGGTGACCCGCAGCAGCCACTCGGCAACGGGGAGCGGCACCAGGGATGCCATCGCGAGGATGTAGGTGAGCACGACCCCCGCGATCACCACCGTGATCGCGGCGGCGCTGCGCCGCAGGATCGTGCCGACCGCGAGCGCGAGAACCGCGCCGACCGCGAGCACGGCCGCGGTGCCCAGCAGCACGCGCGCCTCAGTCTGCCAGGACACCGGGAACACGTAGATGCCCTGGTTGGCCGACAGCCGGGTGCCGATGAGCACCGCGATGATCGCCGCGATGAGTCCGAGCACGAACGTGACCGCGCCGATCACCACGGCCTTCGCGGCCAGCACCCGCCCCCGGCGCGGGGTGGCGGCGAGGGTGAGGCGGATCATGCCCCGCCGGTACTCCGCGGTGATGAACATCGTCGCGATCACGACCACCGCGATCAGCCCGGCGAACGTGCCCACCAGGTGCTGCTCGATGGTGCCGGACGGGCCCACGCTCGACCCCGGGCCGGCCGTGACCGGGGCGATGTCGCCGGATCCGGTGACGGTAAAGCTGCCGCCGGCCTGCTGGTAGCTGTCACCCGGGCCGTTCGGCCCGAGCCCCTGGCTGCCCCCGACTGCGGCTCCGGCCCACGCACCGCCGTGCTGGCCGGAGACGCCGACGTGGTCGAAGACGCCGGTGGCTATGGTGTTCACGCCGTTATAGTTGCCGCTGCCGAAGGACGAGCTCTCGTACACGTGCATCGGCGAGGTGGCGAACAGTCCGACCTGCACGGTCGACGGCAGCCCGGCCAGGTCGGCCGAGCCGACCCGCGTCCAGTGGAAGCCATCGGCCGAGTCGTAGCCGGTGATCGTGTCGCCGGACCGGGTCAGCCGCAGCCACCGCGGGTGCACCGCCGAGACCTTGCCGGGAATCCCGGCGATGTCCTGGGTGTAGTCGTACTGCATCCGCACGCCGTTGCCGCCGGTGACCATCATCGCGGCGTACGCCGATCCCTGCTTCGTGCTCTGCTTGATGATGATCCCGGCCTTGGACCACGGCTGCAGGACGTGCGGGCCGGCCTGGGTCTGCGCGGTGTTCGGCCCCGAGGGTGCGGCGGACTGCTGCACGCCGGTCAGCGACGTCACCTGGGCGGTGATGCTGCCGTTGCCGGTCAGCGGCTGGCGCACGAAGTAGAAGCTGTCGCTCACCGGTTCACCGCCCGGGCCGATCGGAACGGGCGTGACGCAGGCCGCACCGTGCTTGACGGGCGCATGCGGGCCACTGCTGCACGCGATGCTGGCCTGGACGCCGAGCAGGCCGACCGCGAGCATCAGCAGCCCGGCGACCACCACGCCGATGATCCAGCCGCGCACGCTCCGGAACTTGATCCACTCGGCGCGCAGCAGCTGGGGGAAACCATCGTGCCCGGCCGGCTGGGCCGAGCGGTACGGGGTGATGGTGCCGGCGCTCACCGCGCCGCCCCGGTGCTGTCCGCCGCGGCACGAAACTCGACCGCGTCCCTGGTCAGCTCCATGTACGCCTCCTCCAGCGTCGCGCGGTGCGCGGACACCTCGGAGAACGGCACGGCACCGTCGCCCAGCAACGTCACCACGCGCTGCGCGGTCAGCCCGGAGATCGTCAGCGTGTCCGGGCCGGTGGCTGCCACGGTGGCCCCCGCGTGGGTCAGCACCGTCATCGCCTCCGTGCGCGCGGTGGTGCGCACCGCGACCCGGTCGCCGGACGCGGCGGAGATCAGGTCCGCGACGCTGGTGTCGGCGATGACCTTGCCGCGGCCGACCACCACGAGATGATCCGCCGTGTCCTGCAGCTCGCCCATCAGGTGGCTGGACACCAGCACCGCGCGGCCCTCGGCGGCGAGTGACCGCAGGAACCCGCGCATCCACACGATGCCCTCCGGGTCCATGCCGTTGAACGGCTCGTCCATCATCAGGATCGGCGGGTCGCCCAGCAGCGCCGCCGCGATACCGAGCCGCTGCCGCATGCCGAGCGAATACCCGCCCGCCCTGCGCTTGATCGCGGACTGCAGGCCCGCCTGCCCGACCACCTCATCGACCCGCCGGGCGTTCAGGCCCTGCGAGTGAGCCAGCCACAGCAGGTGGTTGCGGGCGCTGCGGCTGGGCTGCAGAGCGCCGGCGTCCAGCAGCGACCCGACGTGGCTCAGCGGATGCCGCAGGTCCTGGTAGCGCTGGCCGCCGATGAGCGCGGTGCCCTGCTCGGCGGCGTCCAGCCCGAGGACCACCCGCATCGTGGTCGACTTCCCCGCGCCGTTCGGCCCGACGAAGCCGGTGACCTGGCCCGGATCGACCGTGAACGTCATCCCGTCCAGCGCCAGCGTCGGCCCGAACCGCTTGCGCAGCCCGGTCACTTCGATCGTTGCTTCCATGCCAGGCAGACTAGGGACCGGACCGGGGCCCGGTCGTCACGCGGCGGAGCCGTCTTGGCCGCCGCTGGCACGGGGGACACCGGCCCGGAGCTCCCCCGCAGGGGGGACATCGAGATGGACGGCCAGGGGGACGCCAGATCGCGCCGGAGCAGCGAGAATGGCTTGATGAGCTGGGTAAGCGCGGTGCACAGGGTGAACCTGGTGAGTGACGGGCATGGGCGGCGGGCAGGCGAGCGGCGACAGATCGCCATGGCCCGGTACCAGCCTTTCCTGGCCTGCGCCGCTCTGGCCGGATTCGCCGTCGTCGACGCGCTGAGCAGTGCCACGGCCAGATCGGTGCCGGCCAGCCCCTCGCGAGCCTTCCTGCTGCTGATCCTGGCGCTGGTCACCGTGTTCACCACGCTGCCGCTGGGAGCGCTGTGGACGCATCCGGCTGCGGCGGCCGTGACGGTCGCCGCGGCGAGCCTGCTATCGCTTCTCGGGTTCCGGACGCTGACCGTGCCGGGCCTGATCGCGTTGCTGGTCGCGCTGTACCGGCTTGGCCACAGCGGGGCACGGGTCCTGCCCGCGGTCCTGGTCCTTCCCTTCCTCGTGGCGGCGCTGTCGCTCGCCGTCAACCCCACGCCCACGCACACCCTGTTCAGCGGTGTCGAGCTGCGGGTCCTGGCGATTCTGGCCGCCTCACTC
>Ga0209333_1000274_pt1 | contig 28600 bp, 23 predicted proteins | sample BlaSpr_A8_OM2_O3_FD_187982 | JGI IMG/M metagenome (GOLD analysis project Ga0209333, IMG submission 187982) | Forest soil microbial communities from Thunder Bay, Ontario, Canada - Black Spruce, Ontario site 2_A8_OM2_O3 (SPAdes) (version 2) | ecosystem: Environmental > Terrestrial > Soil > Boreal... | reverse complement strand
CAGGGGCGCGGCGGCGGCCGACGCCGTGGTAGTCGGAGACGAGGACGCTGACTTTGCCGGTGGCAGCTATGTCATCGTTCAGAAATATCTTCACGATCTTGGCGCATGGAATGCGCTCTCCACCGAAGCGCAGGAACGCATCATCGGCCGCACCAAGCTTTCCGATATCGAATTGGACGATTCGATCAAGCCAACCTCAGCACACAACGCGCTCACCACAATCGTCGAGGACGGAAAAGAGGTCAAGATCCTGCGCGACAACATGCCTTTCGGCCGGCCCGCGCATGGTGAGTTTGGCACCTATTTCATCGGCTACAGCCGTTCGCCCCGCACCACTGAGCAGATGCTCGAGAACATGTTCATCGGCCGCCCGCCCGGCAACTACGACCGGCTGCTCGACTTCAGCCGTGCCGTGACCGGAAACCTGTTCTTTGTGCCGTCGGCGACATTTCTGGAGAATGTGACCGAAGACCAAACCCAGCGTGCGGTTGCGGAATCCGCTGCGGCGCCTGCGGCTGTCGAACCTCCTCCATCCATCCCATCGGTGCGCGAGGGTTCGCTCGGCATCGGATCTCTCAAAGGAGACATACGACATGAATAATCTCCATCGCGAGCTTGCGCCCATTTCCGATTCGGCCTGGGCTCAGATCGAAGAGGAAACATCGCGGACGCTCAAGCGCTACCTCGCCGGACGGCGCGTCGTTGACCTAAAGGGGCCGGCCGGCATCAACCTCTCTGCCGTCGGTACCGGCCACCTGCGGACAATCACCGCCCCGGGGAAAGGCATCGTCACGAGGCAGCGCGAGGTGAAGGCGCTGGTCGAGCTACGTGTTCCGTTCGAACTGGATCGCAAAAGTATCGACGATGTTGATCGTGGCGCGAACGACTCCGACTGGCAACCGGCCAAGGACGCTGCGCGGCAGATTGCCTTTGCCGAGGACGCCGCCATATTCGAAGGATATGCCGCCGCCGGCATTGGAGGCATCCGCCAGGGCACCAGCAATCCCATCAAGACGCTTCCTGCCGACGTTCGCGAGTACCCCGATGCCATCGCTCAAAGCTTGAGCCAGTTGCGTCTCGTCGGGGTCAATGGCCCCTACTCGGTGCTCCTCGGCGCCGACGCCTACACCGCACTCGCCGAAACTAGCGACCACGGATACCCTGTGTTGGAGCACGTCAAGCGGTTGGTCAAAGATCAAATCATCTGGGCGCCCGCCATCGCCGGCGCCTTCGTGCTAACCACTCGTGGTGGTGATTTCGAACTACACATCGGACAGGACGTCTCCATCGGCTACCTCAACCACAACGATGCCGCGGTCCGTCTGTACCTACAGGAGACATTCACTTTCCTTCTGCTCACGACCGAGGCCGCGGTCGCTCTGGTGCCTCCCGTGAAGGCGAAGAAGACTTGACGCTTTACTCCCTTTACCTCTGGCTTGATCGCAATCGTTCGAGATGCCCGTTGATCTAGCCTAGAAACTCTTTTTTGTGAAGGAGAACACGCTATGAGCAAGCACCTCGAATCGCTGTACCAGAATCTTCTCAACGGCAAACTACCCCATAACCTAAGTTGGAGCGAGACTTTCGAACTGGTCGAGCCCAGAAGGACAGCGGAGCCCTTAGGCACATTGTTTAGAGACGGACATCGAAATCCACCGGAGCCTCTCCTGCATATAACGCAGCGAGCCCCGTTAAGAGTTCTGAATTGCCATCCTGAAGATTACGGGCGGATCTCCCTTTGCATCCGATCCACACCAGCGCGGGCCCGTTGGTAATCCGGCTGAATCTCGAGCGCCTTCCGATACATCTCCGCCGCCAGGTCACGTCGCCCCGTCTGCTCGTACACGGCTCCCAAATTAAAGTATGCCGGAGCATAACCCGCATCCTGCCCGAGCGCCTTAGTAAGCTGTTCACGAGCAGCCTCGGCGTCACCGAGTTGCAGAAACAGCGCCCCCAAATCGCAGTACGCCGGAGCTTGATGCGGATCCGCCGCTATCGCTCTCCGGTACGCCTGCTCAGCCCCAGAAAAATTACCCGCACGCTGCTGCGCCGCGCCGAGATTGATCATGGCCTCAACATCGTTCGACCTGAGAGCCAGCGCCTTCTCGTAAGCGTCCTTTGCGTCCTCGGTCAAATTGAGTTGCAGATACACGTTGCCAAGATTCACCCAGGCATCCGGATCGCGGGCATCGAGCGCAATCGCCCGCCGATATAAATCCGCCGCCTGCGAATAATTCCCCTGATGCTCGAACACGTTGCCAAGATTAATGATCGCCGAAGTGTAATGCGGATTGAGACCAATCGCCCGCTGGTAATAATCCGCGGCGGCCGAAGCATCCCCCGCTTCGGCGAAAGCAACGCCAAGATTGTAGAGAAGCGCCGAGCTTCTGGGCGTCGCCTCCAAAGAACTGGTGTAAAGCGGAATCTCTTCCCGCCAATCAAGCACCCGTGCATTGAGCCGCATCGCGCCCCATCCCACCCACAAAATCACCACACACACCATCAGCAAACGCGGCCGACGTTCAAGGTGAAACAAAAAAACCACCACCGCCAACACCAGCCCCAAAGCCGCCAAGTAGGCATATCGTTCGGCCATCCCCTGATAGATAGGTACGATGCCGCAAAAAGGAGCCAAGGCAATTCCCAACCAAGCCAAGCCAAAAACAACTTCCGGCATCTTCTTCCGCAGAAGCTGCAGGGCAATCAACAGCGCCAGGATCCCGATCAACGCCGCAGCCAACGCCAGAGCAGAGCTATGAGTCGGCACATCCGTCGACCGCTCAACACTCATCCGCAGCGGAAGAACCACCCAGCCAACATATTTCCAGAACGTAACTCCCGATTCGACAAAGACTGAAACCCCAGAAGAAACACTTGAAGCGACGCCTGAAGAGATATGTGCACCTGCGAAATATCTGAGCCCAAGATAGAGCGCATCCACCGCGACTCCAACGCCGGACAGCGCAAACCACCGTCGCCGCGACGCATTCGCCGAATAAAGCACCAGCCACATCATCGGCAACGTCAAAATGCCGATCTCATGGGAGAGAAGAGATCCCAAAGAAGCCATGGCGTAAGCAATCAACGCGACTGCTCCGTTCGAACGCAGGTAGCATTCCCCACAAAATAAGCCAGTCCACAGAAACAGAACCGCGAGAGAGATGGAGCGCCCGGAAATCCACGCCACAACTTCCGCGTTAATCGGCAGACCTAACCAGAGTAGCGGAACGGCCGCCGCCACCAGAGCCGAAACGCGCAGCCGCTTCAAGAGCAAGAATGCAAGCAACCCGTTCGCCCAATGCAAAACTAGATTCGTGCCGTGGAAGCCCCTGGCATCCAAGCCCCAAAGCGCGCGGTCCAGCGCTAGGCTCACCCAAAACAGCGGCCGATAAAAAAACCCTCCAAAGCCGCGAAAATCGCTGTTAAAAGGAACCGCCGACCGAAAATATCCAAACACCGAATGCCACGACGACAAAGCCGCATTCTTCGAAATCTGCGGAACATCGTCATAGACGAACGCCGCCCCAATCACATGCCGGTATAGCAACCCCACCCAGCATGCGCTGAGAATCGCGAACCACAGGTCAGGATGAGCGGCGAACCAAGCCGCAGCTTTTGTCAGGAGCCCAACGGAGTCGCGCAACCGAGAACGCGGCACCCTAGAAGAACGTCGTTGCGCCATGCCAACTAAGGTACGTCAGGAGAGCTCTACAAGTCTTTCCGCGATTGCGACTTACGCAGCCTCGAGCAGCATTCGCAGTAGCGTTTGAGCGCAGAATGCCGTAGAGATGCGGCTAGCGGTAGTTTACTGGGAGTTGATTGGACGAGAAAATAAGTAGTTAATTTGTGAGAGGGTTAGGAGGGCGGGGTTGTCCTACCCACGTGGGGTTCGGCGCGATCAATACGCGCTTCAACCCGTGATCCCTCCTCGCGACATCCGCAAAAAGCCGGAGCTGAGCACAGGTGCGCGCAGTCTCACCTTGCAGGCGCGCTCGCGGCAGAGCAGTTTCCTGCCCTGCGCGCGCGACGAAGTCACCGGCAATGGATTCTATCTTCGCTGCAATCTTGCGCAAGAAGGCGCCACGCTCACGTCCCGAGACACGACTGAAGGTGCCAAAAGCCTCGGACGCAATGCGAACCGCAAGTTCCACTTCTTCCGCAGTTGCCGCCAAAAATCGCGGCTGCAGACGTTGCCCGCTTGTGGGATCCACGGCGTAGGCAGGCTTCCTGAACCGTTGCCCTCGCGAAACCGATGAGTGATCGACCAGAAAGCTTTTTCATACTCTTGGGAACCTACTTTTCTAAATCTACTTTACAGTTGGTAAAGCCTAGTTGCCGGCGGACTGCAGTCTTGACCGCAGAGCGTTACGGATGATGCCTGACGCCCTCTTCAGCTCATCGCCGACTAATTCAAGACGCGGCGGACGCACACGAGCGCTTCCCATCCCGACCTCGGCTTGCACAAGTTTGATGAGTTGGACAAAGTTCGGAACAGTATCCATTCGCAGCAAAGGCAAAAACCAGCGATATAACTCAAATGCTTTGTCATCCTCGCCATTGATACCGCAGTTGAAAAGGTCAACCGATTCGCGGGGCAACGCGTTGGCCAGCCCAGCAATCCATCCGGTCGCTCCTACTCCGATTGCCTCCAGTACCGCGTCATCCACGCCCACCGAAATTTCCAGGCGGCGGTCGAGGAGCGCGCGAATGGCCGATACGCGCCGGGCATCGGTGCTCGATTCCTTCACGGCCTCGAAGTTCTCATGTTCCGCCGCCAATTCGCAGATTTGCTCCGGAAGAAAATCCGTTCCGTAGGCGACGGGGTTGTTGTAGAGCATGCAAGAAAGAGGAGTCGCGTCGAACACGGTGGCAACATGGGTCTTCATCTCCCGCCAGTTCCCCTGGTAGACGTAGGGCGGCAGCACCATGAGAGCGTCGCAGCCTAGGTCCGCAGCGGCCTTGGCTTGAGCTACCGCTTCCGAAGTGGTGAGCGCTGAAATGGAAGCGACGACTGGTCCATGGCGGTCGACCGCGCTGACGCAGGTGCGCAAAATCTCCGCTTTCTCGTCAAACGAAAGGGCCGCACCCTCTCCCAACGAACCGAGCGCGACGATTCCCGTGCAACCGTTGTCCAGGAGCCAGTGGCAATGTCTGGTCAAAAAACTGTGGTCGACGTGGAGATCTTGGGTAAATCCAGTCGTGATTGCGGGGAACACACCCTTCCAATTCATCAGTGTTTTCCTATTCGTTCGCTGTGCTGTTCCAACTGGCCTGCGAGAGCCGCTAAGGTTTCAACGCGAGCCGGGAAGACCGGTGGCCGAACCGAATCCGGCTTCCACTTAAAAAGAAATTGGGTTGCGGGTCCGCAGACCCGGCCCTGACAGGCCCCCATGCCACAGCGGGTATGCAACTTGGCGGCGCGCCATGAAGTGTGCTCACGAAGACGTGCATGAGGAACATCTTCGCAGCGGCAAACCAGGGTTTCGGGTAAAGGCAGGCTTCTCAGCTCGGAACGCAATCGAAAAGTGCGATCGAGCAATTGCGCAAAGCGGCGGGCCCTGTCGCGCCTGCCGAATAATGTTCGCGAGTCTGCCGAGCGTCCGGCAGCAGCCAGGCCCGCGATTTCTCCTTCAATGAGCGCCAGCTCGACGCCTCCGACGCCTGTGGGTTCACCGGCACAGAAAACAGATGAAACCGTGGTCCGCTGAAAGTCGTCGACCTGCACGCAACCATTCCGGATCCCACATCCGAGAAGCATGGGCAACTCGATGTTGGGCACCAGATGAAAGCCGCAGGCAAGGTAATCACACGGGATAGTTTCCGATTTCCCGGATCGCGAAATAGTTACGCTTTCGAGAGTCTCGTTGCCGTGAGCGGCGAGCGCCCAACTTCCCGCTGCAAACGAAATTCCCGCCAGCGATCGTCTGAGCTGGAGCCCTTGCACAATCTTTGCCGGCCAGCTACACAGCGCCGCGCCAAAGCGGACCAAACTTGCCCACGATGCCTGTTCGCTAATCAGAGGAATCTCGGCGCCATGCTGGCGGAGATAGGCGGCAACAGCCGGCAGCAGAGGACCGGTACCGGCAACGATCACGCGCTTGCCGCGAATCGGCAGGCCACACTTGACCATCGCCTGCAGACCGCCCGCGCCCATCACATTGGGCAACGTCCAACCCGGGAACGGCAGAAATCTTTCTCGTGCCCCGGTTGCGAGCACCAGATGCTTGTAAGTGAGTTCACAGAAGCCATCGGGCTTTTCCGCAAGCAAAACACCTGGGGCCGACTGATGCACGACATGCAGTCCGCACAGCGACGTAACTCCTAACGCGCGCAACGGCTCAACCCATTTCGAAGTTTCGATCTTGTATTGTTTATCGTCACCGCCTGCCGCGCCTCGCCAGATCTGCCCACCAAGCCTGAAATTGTCATCGACGATGCCGACGCGGACGCCTTGCTCCGCCGCACTCGCCGCGGCAGCCATGCCTGCGGGCCCTCCCCCAATCACGAGGACGTCGAAATTTTGTTGCGCTTGCCCGATCATGATCTTCACTTCTCGGTAGTTACTTCCATCCCTGGTTCGCACAACACTTGACAGCTCCGGCAATGCGGCTTCCCATCGATCGCCACGCGACACTCAAAGCAAGTTCCCATACCACACAGAGGACCGCGCGCCTCACCCTTAACTGAGATTCGGCAAGCTTGTCCTGCGAGCATCACAGCAACGGCTACGGTCGCGCTCGAGGACACAACGACCGGTGCCCCGTTGACCGTCACCGTGACCCGATCGAGCATGACCGGACTAGGCATGCACATGCTCCTTCGCGGTCCGCGAGGGAAGGTACGGTTCAATGGGAATCTCCGACTTTGTGCCAGTGATCTGATCCGCCAGAATGCGCGCCGTTCCGAGCGATGTCGTAATTCCCAAGCCCTCATGCCCGGTCGCCAGGAATATCGACTTGTCACCCATCCATTGCCCAATCAGAGGAAGCTGGTCAGGAGTAGCTGCACGAAATCCGGCCCAGCTACGCACGGTCGACATCTGCGATAAGCCCGGCATATATTCCTGCGCACGCTGAAGCATGCGCACTAGCATCGAGTTATCCACCTCACTGCTCTCCGCACCATACTGTCGCGAAGACCCTATAAGAATTTGACCGGTTCGACGAGGCTGCACATTGAACGCCACCGAATCGCCGCTTGTCGAGTGAGCGCTCTTCAAGTAACCGAGTTCCACCAACTGATGGCGCAGGAATACGGGATAGCGGTCAGTAATGACCAGGTGTCCTTTTCTCTTCTGGACTTCAACTCCCGGCGTAAGATCCTGCGCTGAAACTCCAGCTGCATTGACGATAGTTTCGGCGAAGATCTCCGAACCATCTGTCATCCGAACTCGCCCTTGGCCGATCTGCGCGACGGTGGCGCCTAAGCGAAGCTTCGTCCCCCGTTCCTGAGCGCAGCGCATCAGAAAGCCGGCGGCACACGGCGGATACAATACACCGTCTTCAGGCACGAGAAGACCTCCCGCCATTCCTGGACGAAGGTTGGGCTCCAAGGTCCGTAATGCTTGTGCATCGAGTACTTCCGTGGGAACTCCACGCTTGCCGTAGTAATCGTGCTTGCGCCGCACCTCGATCATCTCTTCTTCGTCGGCTGCCACCCAGATCGTGCCACACTGCTCGTATTCCACTTCGTCCGGCAATTCACGCCTCAACTCTTGCCACAGCCGCTGGGAGTAGCGAGTCAGCGCAAACTGCGCGTCAGAATCGTCCATGACGACGATGTGCCCCATCCCAGCGGCGGTGGCGCCCCCTCCAACCAAGTCCCGGTCTACAACTGCGACGCGTAGGCCCCGGCGGGCAAATTCGTCCGCGCATGCCGCGCTCACAATGCCGGCACCCACCAGGACCACGTCATAGGTCGCTTTGCTCATGCGCGAATACCCATGCACAGTGGATCGCGCGGATCCAGCACCAGGTCGGCCTCCGCGTTCACAAAGGCGGATCCTTTAATGCTGGGATAAACCTTGCCGTCCCTCACCTTCACACTTCCTTCAAACACGCTGCCAACAATGCTTTCCTGCTTCCAGATTTGACCTTCGCGAAATTTGCCGTCCGCGTAAAGGCAAGCTAGCTTCGCGCTGGTTCCGGTGCCACAGGGTGAACGATCATAGGCTTTACCCGGACAGAGCACGAAATTTTTACTGTCGACTCCTGGAAATTGCGACGGACCAAACAGTTCGACGTGGTCGATCTCTTTGCCGTCCGAGCCAGCGATGCCATTGTTTCGAAGCGCCTGGCGGATCGCCCAAGTGTAAGCCGTCAATTCATTGACATTCCCAAGGGCTAATTCCGTCTCCGGATCGCGCACCAGGAAAAACCAGTTTCCACCCCAGGCCACGTCACCCTTAACTTCGCCGTATCCGGGGACATCGACTGCAACATTAGTGGCGCTGCGATAACTGGCTACATTGCTCACCGTAACCTCGCCGCCTTCGTGCAGAAGGGCGCTGACGGTCCCCACCGGCGTTTCGATCCTGTGCTCTCCGGGTGGGATGCGCTTCATGTAGGCCAGGGTAGCAACCAGGCCCATTGTCCCGTGCCCGCACATTCCCAAGTAGCCAACGTTATTAAAGAAGATGACACCGGCGGCACAGGTGGGATCCTGCGGCTCGGAATGTAACGCGCCCACCATTACGTCCGACCCTCGCGGCTCGTTCACGATGGCCGAGCGAAAACGGTCGTGCTTGCTTCGAAAACACTCCAACCGCTCAGCCTGCGAACCGTTGCCAAGGTCAGGACCGCCACTGACTACCAGTCGAGTTGGCTCGCCCCCGGTATGGGAATCGATCACGTGAACCTTATGTCGTTCTCTATCAATCATTTTCGGTCGATCGGCACCCTTCTTTACCGGAGCCTTGCCAGCCTGCCCTTTGAGTAACTGCTCGTATCTTATGGATACAATATGCAATCGTCAAAAAGAGGGGCGGCTTCGAGCCGCGCTGCAACTAGCCCAAAATCATAGCCGGCTTTAGCCGCTGTAGGGCCCACCGGCGACACCGAGTGCACTCCGGAAGCTCACCTTCGCGTAGAGCAACCGGCGAAGATTAGCGGTATCGCAACGTATCACCCCGCATCGCCTCTAAAATCTGAGCGGGATTCCTGTGTAGTCCCACTACAGAAAGCAACCACCTGGGTGGAACTCAATGCCAAACATTGACCTAGCCTCGACCTATTCCCAACTAGGGACATTGGTCCTAACCCGTCGGCCCGATTGGTTTTGGAAATCATACCCGGCTAGCCTACAATTCTGATCACTCCATGTATTACGTGGGGAATCGTCACCTGAGCGTCGTGGAATGGCAGCTACCACCCAAGCGAATCTCGAGGGCGATACCGAATACACCAGCAAAACTGCTCCTCCCTGCGTCTTCGTCCTCTTCGGGGCAGCGGGCGATCTGACCAAACGCAAATTGATTCCGGCGCTGTTTAATCTAGTGAAAGCGAAGTTGCTTCCTGACAACTTCGCGGTGATGGGCGTTTCGGTCGATGATCTGACTGTTGAAGCATTCCGCAATCGGGTCGGCGAATTCTTGCCCTCGGGCGAGGGAGATGCCCACCAGCGGGACTGGTTACGGCCGCGGCTCTTCTACGAGCGAGGCGACTTTGGTGATCCCGAGACATTCTCGAAACTTCGAGAGCGCCTGGCTGGAGTTGACATTGAGCATCACACCCAGGGGAATTACTTGTTCTACTTAGCGACTGCACCGAAGTTTTTTGCCTCGATAGTCCAGCAGTTGGGAAAAGCCGAGCTGTTAAAACAGGAAGGCGCGCACTGGCGCCGGGTCGTGATCGAGAAACCATTTGGCCACGATCTCGATTCCGCGAAGGCTTTGAACCGCGACATCAAGAGCGTTCTCCAGGAAAACCAGATCTACCGCATCGACCACTACCTCGGAAAAGAGACCGTGCAAAACATCATGGTCCTCCGCTTCGACAATGCTATCTTCGAGCCAATCTGGAATCGCCGCTACATCGACCATGTTCAAATCACCAATGCCGAAACGGTTGGCGTGGAGCAGCGGGGCGCTTACTTCGACAGTGCCGGAACCTTACGAGACATGGTGCCCAACCACGTGATGCAGTTGCTCAGCCTAACCGCTATGGAGTCTCCGGCTTCGTTTCATGCCGATGCAGTACGGAACGAACAGGCTAAAGTCTTGCATTCGCTTCAGCCGCTGAACTCCGAAGATGTATTGCAGCGCAGCGTGCGCGGGCAGTATGGCGATGGAAAGCTCGGCGAGGAAAAAGTGCCGCATTACCGCTCCGAGCCGGGAGTCGCCGCCGAATCGCGCACTGAAACCTTCGCTCAACATCGACAACTGGCGATGGGCGGGCGTGCCTTTCTATCTGCGTACCGGCAAACGCCTGGCCAAACGTCACACTGAGATCGCCATCCAATTCAAGCGCACGCCCTTTGAGCTGTTCCGCAACGCACCCTTTCACAAGCTGCACACCAATACGCTGGTCATTCAGATCCAGCCCGTGGAAGGAATCTCGCTGAGCTTTGGCGCAAAAGTTCCGGGTCCTATCTTGCGAGTGGGCTCGGTGGACATGAGCTTCGAGTATTCCAAATATTTTGGAGCCGACGCCTATACCGGCTACGAAGTTCTGCTCTATGACTGCATGATGGGTGACGCGACTCTATTCCAGCGCGCGGATATGGTCGAAGCGGGATGGAGCGTGGTGGACCCGATGCTCGACGTCTGGAGAGCATTGCCTCCGCGCAAATTTCCCAATTATGCGTCCGGCACCTGGGGACCCGCTGAGGCGGATCAATTGCTGGAACTCGACGACCGGCAATGGAGGAAAATTGAGCCATGATTCTAGTCGGTGACATCGGCGCTACTCGCGTTCGGCTGGCCGCCTTCGAAACCGAAGGCAATCGCCTGCAATGCGTGGTTGAGAAGGACTACATGAGCCAGGAACGTGGCGGCTTGTCGGAAATCCTTTCCCAGTTCATACGCACCGAGGGCATCCCGGTTCACAGCGCATGCTTCGGCGTGGCTGGACCCGTGAGGTCAGGCCGAAGCAAGATTTCCAACCTCCCCTGGATCGTCGATTCTCGCGAACTGGCGAAGCAGCTCAAACTCAATTCCGTCGGCCTGCTCAACGACCTGGAAGCCAATGCTTATGGAATCGACGCCCTCGAATCCAAGGATTTTATTGCGCTCAGTGAAGGCTCCGAAAATGCTGAAGGAAATCGCGCTGTAATCTCCGCGCGAACCGGACTCGGTATGGCAGGGCTCTATTGGGACGGCTTCCGGCATCATCCTTTTGCCTGCGAAGGCGGCCACGCCGATTTCGCACCCCGCAACGAACTCCAGATGGAATTGCTGGCCTATCTCCAAAAGAAATACGGCCGCATCAGTTGCGAGCGGCTTCTCTCCGGCCCCGGAATCAGGAACATCTACGAATTTCTGCGCGACGCCCACAAAGCGGAAGAGCCGGCATGGCTGCGCGACGAGATCACAACGGCTAGCGATGTTCCCGCTCTAATCTCGCGGGTTGCCCTGGAAGGCAAAGCCGCGATCTGCGATCAAGCCCTCACCATTTTCGTCAGCGTATTCGGAGCTGAGACTGGAAATTGCGCTTTGCACTATATGTCCACAGGAGGCATTTTCATCGGCGGAAGCATTGCGGCCAAGATCGTACCCAAGATGAAAGATCCTGCATTCATGCAGTCCTTTCTCGACAAAGGCCGCATGGAAGCTCTGCTACGGGACATGCCAGTGAACATTGTTCTCAATGATGACTGTGGCCTGATCGGCGCGGCCCGGTACACGCTGGTTCAAAAAGCCTTTGGTACAAGCCGCCCCAGTGGCTAGTTCCAACCCCGTTCTCGGCAAAAAAGCGCAAACATTTTTGACCCCAAAGTGCATCTGAATTCAGGACACTTTTCGCGGGGTTGTTGGCACGCCTGTGACCTGTGTTGCCATTATGAGGTTGGTTATAACCGAACCATGAAGTTCCGCGCCAAACACGCCCGAATTGTTCTTCTGCTCTTCTCGGCGATCCCCCTCCCAGGGCTGGCGCAAGAGCAAGAAAACAGGGCGAATACCAATGGAGCGGAACGAATCACGCGCAAATACCCTGACCAGCAGCAGAAGCAGGCTGCGTCCCAGTTGTTGACTTCGAATGAGGGTTTGGCGATTCTGGGCGCAGCGCTCGATTCACGCCACCATCGCGTGGAATTGTCTGCCGATTGCTCGCATTTTGTACATGAACTCTATGAGCGCGCGGGCTTCCCGTTCGAGTATGCAAGTTCGTCAGATCTTTACCAGGGGACGTCCCAGTTTCGGCGAGTCGCAAGTCCGCAGCCGGGTGACTTGGCCGTTTGGCGGGGACATGCCGGAATTGTGATCAATCCCGCTCAGCATTCGTTTTTCAGTGTGCTGCATTCAGGTCCCGGTGTCGATTTGTACGATTCGTCATATTGGAAGCGGCGGGGACAGCCTCGGTTTTTTCGTTACGTCAAACAAGCCCCCGGCGGCGTCCTCAATAGTGCGATTCGTACTGCAAGTTGGCAGCCCACCTCTCCGAATAACGCGGACCCGGACGAGCCGACTGCTGAGGACATACCCTCCACCAACCTTGCAGCAAGCTCAGTCGGAGCTATCGCGTCTCCTCAAACTCTGATCGTGAATTCTGTCCGGCCAACGCCCGCTCAGGTAGAAGAAACCTTTCGTCAATCTTGCACCGATTCGGAGGCGACGCTCCGTGGGCATGATCTCTTCAAGTTCAGTCAGTCTCTGATTGTGTTCGGCCATTTCAGCGTAAAGAAAGTGCACACCTCGGGGAACCAGGGCTGGGCCGAGGTTCAGATTGATGAACTGGCTTCTCTGACGGGAGGTAACGTGGAGCTGCACGGGCGGTCGGAGCAACAACGATGGTCTTTGACGCGCAACAACAACAAGAGTTGGAAGCTGACCCCTTCGCCGAGCGCAATCTATGTTCCCCCGCAAGCAGCCCAGCATATTTTGATACGCGAACTGGCCCAGCTCTCCGAGAATACGCCCAACAACCCAGTTAAAACTCAACAGATGGCCGAGCTGGCGCAACTGCTCGATGTGCTTTTCGAAAAATAGCCCACCCTCCAAACTCCGGAACATTTTCGTTCAGCAGATTCTCCGGCACATTCATCCCACGAGTGGAAAAACTAGCCGCGAGCCGGTACGCTATCGCACTCCACCAATGCCGGAACATTCGCTATGCTATGCATTAGTGACAACCGGATCTTTCCAACGATCCAACCATAAGGAGACAAATCCCCCTGCAAAGAATCACTCCATATCTATGGTTTGACAAACGAGGGGGAATTTCAGCAGCACGTAGGAGAGGAAAACATCTGCCGCAGCGTGGCACAAGGCCTGGACAGAGCCAGAAGCTTATACTCCGAGGTAGCGCAAAATCGTCCGCTGCTCGGACTTCCTTCCCAGCGGACGTTCAAATTTCCAGACTGAGTCATTGCGATCCAGCTTCCTTCCCTTTGGACAATGGCCCGATTGACCGCCCCAGAGTGGTTGCTGTTGCGCTATCGTTCTGCCGTAGAACTCTATAGACCGTCGTCAGCAGCGAAGCACGGGAGAAAGGCTTCTCAATCAATACCAGATCAGGCACAAGAAGAGTCTGCTTGGTCAAGGCGTCCCCTGCGTATCCAGACATGAAGATAACCTTAAGGTCGGGTAGCAATGCCTTTAGTCCCAACGATAATTCCGGACCGCTCTTCTTTGGCATGACGACGTCTGTCAAAAGTAGGTGAATGGGGGCGTGAACGTTCCGCGCTATCTCGATCGCCTTATCAGGGGTCCCAGCCTCCAGCACTTTGTAACCGGCCGATCTCAGAAGCTCCAATGTGAGGCCGCGCAAACCTTCATCATCCTCGACTAGCAAGATCGTTTCTGTCCCTCCTACGATCTCCCGCTCGCTGGCTTCCCCAAGCTTGTCTGCTTTCTTCTGAACGCGTGGAAAATAAACCTTGAAAGTCGTACCTTTTCCCGGTTCGCTATAAACCCATATATGACCGCTACTCTGCTTGACAATCCCGTACACGGTGGCGAGGCCCAGTCCGGTTCCCTTCCCGGCCTCCTTCGTGGTAAAAAACGGTTCGAACATCTGGGACAGTGTGGTGTCATCCATCCCGCAGCCTGTGTCGCTCACTGACAACATCACATACGAACCGGGAATGACAGGCTCATGCTGAACCCGGTAATTTTCGTCAAGTTCCACATTGTGGGTCTCGATGGTAATCTGGCCGCCATCGGGCATGGCGTCGCGGGCATTTACGACGAGATTCATCAATATCTGCTCGATTTGTCCGACGTCAGCCTCGATGGAGCCAAACGGTAGTCCAGGTCTGAACGACAGAACGACATCTTCTCCGATCGTCCTGCTCAACATCTTGACCACATTGTTCACGACCGCGCTAATATCTAAGACTTTCGGAAAGACAATCTGCTTTCGGCTGAACATGAGGAGCTGTCTTGTAAGACTGGCAGCCCGCTGCGCGGCTTCCCTTATCTGATCCAGGTAGTCGGACACCGGGTGATCAGCGTCGAGCTTATCCTTCGCAATCTCGGAGTACCCGGTGATCACGGCCAGTAGGTTATTGAAGTCATGCGCCACACCACCGGCTAGGCGGCCGACGGCTTCCATCTTCTGGGCCTGTCGAAGTTGCCGTTCCAGCTGACGGCGCTGTGTCACATCCTCGGCGATGCTTTCAAAGTATTCCCGGCCATCCTCCCCGCGCACGATTCTTCCCGATGTGCATATTGTCAATTCTCTGCCATCCTTCTTACGCCACTGGAGTTCCAGGCCGGCGAACTCCCCGCGCGATTGAAACAAGGCGACCACTGCATCGCGGTCTGCGGCCGTCATGTATACATCCTTTGCTACGTTGAGCGCCAATACCTGCTCTGCGGAATCGTAGCCGAGCATTTTCACAATCGCGGGATTCGCATAAATGAATCTGCCTCCGCCTTCCACGACGGTTCGGTAGATGCCGTAGGGGGCGTTCTCCACGATCGACCGTAGCTCGGCTTCCGAAGCGCTCAGCGCATCCGCCGCCTGCCTGCGCTCGGTGATGTCCAGGAAGAGAACGGCAACTGTTCGTTCGTGCGGATCGCCGATTCGGAAAGCGTAAACGTCGTACCAATGGTGCAATTCTGCCGCCAGCTTTTCAAAGCGCTTGGGTTTGCCTGTCAACGCAATTTTGCCAAAGAGTTCGAACCAATACTCTTCGTGCCGCGGAGCGATCTCGCGCATTCGTTTTCCTTGCGCGTCTTCAATCCCCGTCATTTTGTCAAAGCACCGATTGACTTTCAGAAAGCGGTAGTCAATCGGCTTATCGTTTCCGTCGAACAGCAATTGAATGGTGCAAAAGCCCACGTCGATCGATTCGAACAGTGCACGGTAATATTCATCAGAAGCGCGTAGAGTTTCCTGCGCCTGCTTGCGTTCCGTCACTGACTGCACCACGCCACACATACGCGTCGCTACGCCGGCGCCGTCGAAGGTATTTTCCGCGTCCGCCCGTACCCAGTGCACACTGCCGTCCGGCCATACGATGCGGTACTCGTGCCTGTAAGAAGAGTGGAGGGCCCGGCTCCGTGCGACGTCAGCATTTACGCCGGGCAGGTCGTCGGGGTGTACCCGGCCGGCGAACGCTCGATAGGTACCGTCAAACTGGCCGGGCGCGTAGCCGAATAGCGCCTCATGGCTACTCGACCAGACGATCTTGTCGCGCACGATATCCCAGTCGAATGTGCCCATCCCCGCCGCATCAAGGGCCAGACGCACCCGCTCCTCGCTCACGGTCAGGTCATCTAGGCACCGACGGTGTCTCTCAGCAATAATGCTGACGAAAATTCCCGCCGCCACCAGCGAAGTCAGATCAAGGCGATTAAGTGCTAGGACTGCATGGAAATCATGCGTGGGGGATAAGAGGTAATAAAGAGAGAGCCCGGCTGCGAGAATCGTTGAAAGAAGCCCGGGGCCTAGTCCGCCGAGGTAGGCGCTTATCGCAATCGGGAAAATAAAAAGCGCCAGCGCTGGGCCTTGGTCGGCTGAAAAGCCGAAACCAAACCGGGCGGGCAGGACTATTGCTGTCAGGGCGATTGCACAGGTGTATGCCAACCACTTCTGGCGTAGCCTCAGAACCTGGTAGTTCGAAACATCTTGTAATTCAGCCCGGTCGGCCATAACGCACTCCGACTTTCTGGATGTCCAAGGGCACTCACCTGTTTCTTTCCAGTTATTTTGCAACTCAAAGCGATGAAATGGAGCCTACTGCGCGAATGTACTCACGGGAGCGCGTATCTGGATGTGTTCTTGATAACTCTTCTAACTGCAGAGCCCCGCTCCAAACACATATTAGACGACGCTCATTCTAAATAAAGACTAATTTTGCTCAAAATTCACAAAATCCCGGGGCATTGATCGCGAAGGGCTACGACCAGAGGGAACTGCGTTCCAACCATAACCCTCACCATAAGGGACTGTCTACCTTTTTCGGGACGGCATCCGAGCAGTTAGTCCCGAAACGGGAATCTTAGCTTGTACTGGCTGAGAGGGCAGATTGCGTGCCGGTCGCGCCGTGCAGCAAATCTTCAATGGCAAGAAAGAGCGCCGAATCTTTTTGGAATATCTTCTCTGTCTTTTCCATGTATTTTGCGGCGCCCTCCTTCAGGAGCTTCGCCGCATTGTTCTGAGAAAGGCCGCTCAATACGATGACAGGGATATCCTTGGTGGATGTTATTTGCTTTAGCTGGCGAAGCACATTGACGCCCGGCAGCTTGGGTAACATCATATCCAGCAAGATCAAGTCTGGACTGGTCTCGGCTGCGAGGCGCACGCCTTCCTCCCCGTCACCACAACAGATCAAATCGTACCCTGCCTTAGCGAGTGTCCTTTCAATGGCGCGCCGCAGCAATTTGTCGTCATCGATCAATAGTATTTTCATGTGCTCCCCACTCTTTCAAACATCTCGGGTCTACCAAATTAAAAGCTGGTGTGCCGGCGCAACCATCGCCTCAATTGCTACCTGATCTCTGCCGTTTCTCTTGGCCAGATACAGCGCCGCGTCAGCGGCCGCCAGCAATTCGAGATCTGGAGTTGCGTTCGCCATGGCGACGCCACCGATACTGACCGTCATTGCCATCCGTGCGGTCTCCGTGCAAATCGGGGTCGCGGCAACCGCGCATCGGATTCTTTCGGCAACAGTACGGAGGTCCTCCAGGCCACAATTGGGGAGGATGGCCAGGAATTCCTCTCCTCCATAACGCCCGACGAAGTCATAGGAGCGCACGGCTAGGTTGATGCGATTTGCGGCTTCTTTCAGCACGGCATCACCGTTCAAATGGCCATGGTTATCATTGATCTGCTTAAAGTGGTCAAGGTCCATCATCAGTAACCCGGTCGAAGCTCGGGAACGCGCTGCGCGCTGTAATTCGCCTCCCAGCAGGTTTAGGATCGCGACGCGATTCCACATCGTGGTCAAGCCATCATGGTTCGCTTGGAAACGGATCTCCTCTTGTGCCTGGATCAATTCGCGTTGCAGTGTAAGAATTCGTTTGCCGACTTGCACCCGGGCCCGCAACTCGCCTGGATCAAATGGTTTTGTCAGATAATCGTCGGCTCCCGCCTCTAATCCCTGCACTACATCGTGCTTGTCGTCTTTAGCCGTCACTAGCAGGATGTACTGATAAAAGGCGCTTCGCTTCGCACGAATTCTGCGACAAAGTTCGGCACCATCGATACCGGGCATCATCCAATCCAAAATCAGGAGGGCCGGGGCGTTGTCTTGTTGAAGGTGTTCCCACGCCTGTGTGCCGTCTTCGACAGCAATGACCCGATATCCCCAGTTTTGTAGCCAGCTTTGAAGGATTCGACGAAAGATGCGGTCATCTTCTGCAATTAGAATCGTCTCCGATGATAAGTCCCCCGCCACGCGTTCGGAGACAAGAATCTCGGTTTGTGTGATATCGGGCACGGGGTATTTTCTGAGAACCGGTTTGTCAGTTGGAGTTGATAACGTTCCCTTCGCAGGCCACCGGGCTCCAAATCGCCGGCCTGGAGTTCGAGCCCTGGCTGCATGTAAGCTTCAGTGCCGTACCAATTGTGGCGAAGCGGCGCTTGCTGGCGGAATAATACCGAGCAGGAGGGCCTGAAGGTATTTCTCCCGCACCAATGCCTCTTTGGTCGCGGCCAACTGGGTTGTGAGCGCCGTCTGCAAATCCAGGACTCTTTTCCCGGCGTTGACTCTTGCTCGCAACTCTTCCAGATCAAAAGGCTTGCTCACGTAATCGTCGGCTCCCGCCCGGAGTCCGGCAACGATATCGGCGCTGCTGTTTCTGCTGGTCAGCAGAATCAGATACCTAGAAGACAAAGTTGCTGATTGTCGAACTCTCCTACAAATCTCAGGCCCACTCGCGCCCGGCACGACCCAATCGAGGATCGCCAATCGCGGGGAGTCGGGCGCCTGGAATGCGGCCCACGCCTCATTCCCGTCCTTTGTCTCGATAACTTCGTAGTCCGGAGAAAACAATCTACGCAATAGCCTGCGAAAGAAGACATCATCTTCAGCAATCAACAGTTTCATGTTTCACCTCCGTTTTACCACTCATTGCCGCAGCCACTGCGGCTACTTCGGTTTCAAACACCAACAGAGCTTCCGCGGCGTGTTCCAAATCCCGATTTCGGCCCATCTGCTCCAGGTCGCGCGCTTTCTGGCCGGTTTCGGGCAACCCCAGATAGCTCAATTCTCCTTTTAAACTGTGCGCTACGCGCTCCAGCAGTTCCGCATTGGTTTCAGCGAGAGCCCGGCGCATATCCGCCAATTGCTTCGGACTTTCCTCAAGGAAAATCTGAATGATCTCTTGCAACAACTGTTCATCGCCGTCTACTCTTTCCAGCCCCTCCGCCCGGCTCCAAGTGATTGGCGAGATCGAGGCGGGTTGCGCCTTCGGCGCAGCTTGCACTTTATTTTCCGGAATAGAGATTCTGGCAATTGCTTCTTGAATGTCTTTGCCGCGCACTGGCTTGGACACATAATCATCCATGCCCGCATCCAGGCAGCGCTCCTTGTCGCCCTTCATCGCGTGGGCCGTCATGGCAATAATCGGAATGTGGAATCCCGTTTGTTTCTCATGCTCGCGGATCGTCCTCGTTGCCGTCAGCCCATCCATCTCCGGCATCTGTATATCCATAAACACGAGATCGAATGGCTCTGCTGAGAGAAGCGAAAGAGCCTCACGCCCGTTGCAAGCGATCTTCGGCGAGTGCCCCATCTTTCTCAATATCCGCACCACCACCGTCTGATTAACCGGGTTGTCTTCGGCCACGAGAATCCGGAGTTTTCGCGAGGTCTCCTGCAGGCTGTATCTTGTGGCCAAATCAGGCGCCGAGTCGTTCGACCTTTCCCCCAGGACAGTCAGAATCGCCGATAGCAACTCCGATTTCCGAATGGGCTTGAAGAGATAAGCAACGATTTCAAGTTCCCGGCAGCGCGCGGCATCGCCGCTCCGGCCGGCGGAGGTTAACATCATGATCGTTGAGCCTGCCATGTTCGGATCTTGCCTAATTTGCTCTGCCAACTCGAAACCGTTCATGTCCGGCATGTTGCTATCGATGATTGCCAACTTGAACCCGCGGCCATCCGTTTCGGCCCGCTTCATAGTTTCCAGCGCTGCAGCTCCGCTCTCCACGGCGGTCGGTTGCATGCCCCATCCTCGGACCATGTCGGTGAGCACTCTCCGGTTCGTGGCATTGTCGTCCACCAACAACACGGGAAGGTGCAACTGTTCAGCCTGAAATGTCTGGATGGTAGGGGCGTGCTGCTTTTCTGCAACTCCAAAATGGACGGTGAAATGGAAAGTACTGCCTTTGCCCGCTGTGCTTTCCACCCAGACGCGACCTCCCATCAATCCCGCCAGTTGCGAGGAAATGGCTAATCCGAGCCCTGTACCGCCGTAGTTCCGGGTTGTACTGCCGTCAGCCTGTGCAAAGGCTTCAAAGATGAGGGACTGCTTCTCTGCGGGGATGCCAATACCGGTATCGGCGACACTGAAATGTAGTCTCAATTCGTGATCGCTCTGCGAATCGCACTGGGCTTGAATTACAACTTCTCCCTGTTGGGTAAATTTGATGGCATTGCCAACTAGATTGACAATGATCTGGCGCAGTCGCCCAGCATCTCCCACCAGATAATCCGGGATCTCTGGCGCTATGTGGTAGACAAGCTCCAGCCCCTTCTGATGCGCTCGCATGGCGAGTGCCGTCACCGTCTCCGCCATGCTGTCTTGCAGATTGAATTTAATCGGATCTAACTCCAGCTTACCCGACTCGATCTTGGAAAAATCGAGGATGTCATTGATCACCCCAAGCAAGGAATCAGTCGAAGACTTCAGTATCACCAGGTATTCCCTCTGTTCGGGAGTCAGCTCGGTATCCAAAGCAAGCTCAGCCATGCCCAGAATTCCATTGATCGGCGTGCGGATCTCGTGACTCATGTTCGCGAGGAATTCACTTTTGGCCTGGCTTGCCGCCTCGGCTTTTTGTGTGGAAGCCAGCAGGTGGGTGTTCGCATCGAGCAACTCCGAGGTGCGTTCCAGCAACTCAATCGCAATGCGATGCCGCTCGCTTACTGCCGCCCCTACGATGAGTCCCACTGCCGAGACTACAAACATGAGGACACCGACTTTGGGAAGCAAGCCGGATTCCAACGGAAAGAAATGCAAGGCCACGACAATGCCAAAATTTAGGGCGAGCACTCCGGTGGCAACTCTCCGGACTCCCTGGCGCATGGCCATCCAAATGATCGGGATGAAGCTCAAAAAGAACAACTGAAAGCGCCCGAATGCGGGACCGAACATGACCCACAGCAGAGCCAACAGTGAGCAGACTTGCCCCAACACTTCCACGAGCGGCCAAAAAGCTGACCTCGGCGCGAGGGATTTCTGTTTTTTTGCGCCTGGCACAACCAGCTTCGGCGAGAGCCTTCTCCGCACCCATGGAAGCAGATGGATGAGGAGAAAAGGTGCAATTCCCAGCAATCCGATTTCGTCGCCAAAAAACCATGCCGAGGCGGCTTGCCAGCGTTCGCTCCAGCGAATTGCATGATCTGCCACCAGGCACGCAACGCCTAGGCCGGTTGAAGCCAATGCGGCCACCGTGGTTACAGATATGTAGAGGACTATATCTCGCCGCCGACGCAGGTCAAGATCGATTTGTAACGGGCCGCGCAGAACGTATGCCGCTGCGGCGTAAAAGCCGGCAATGCCGACCGCGCCAACCGTCCCGCTAAGAGAAGTGAGCGGCTGCTTGTAGATCAGGACGCCCGCAAGCCCATCGGAAAAGCAAACCAGAAACGCATACCATGGGCTTATCCCCAGCACGAGTGCGAGGAGTAACCCTGCGGCCGGATACCAGACTATGGAACCAAGTCGAGATATTACGATGACTTCTGGCCGGTTGAGCAAAAGGTACAACAGTACAAATGAAAGAGAGAGAAAAACGTGGCGGATGATGAGGCGCTGTTCAGGCATGGGACGGTCTGATCCGGGCATTCTCTTCATCGTTTTTCTCCGGAGCGGGTCTTGAATCGCTTCTCAGAAACCAGTTACCTATCCGGTTGCAACATACGGTCGCCGACACACGGGAGGCTGTAATTCGCTACAACATTCCAAGAACCTTTTTAACTTAGACTGTGCTGGCCTCTGCCATGTCAGAAGTCCCGCTCAGCGCTTTTCTGGGATTTGAACAAAGTCATACCCCCCGATCCCTAGCATAAGTGGCACGGAAGACGCCAAACGTTTGCAGGACTTCTGTAAGACTAATGGAGAGGAGCGATCTAGCTGGAAGAGCTTATCCTGGAATCACTTAGCTCCGATTGCATCCACAAGATGAACTTCAATGGGTCGCTCGTCCGCAGAGAAATCAATCCATAGTCTGGATTTACAGCCCAGCATCAGACATGGTTGCGAGCCAGTCCGCTATAAACGCAAAAAAGTGATGATAAGGCGGTAATTGGAGATTCGACTCAGGTCAGCGACGGAGAGTCAAGAAACGGCATGAAGGCACCTATTCAGTTTTTCAGGAACTCATTCTTGCGGTTCGGAATGAGCTGACGCCTCTCCATCGGCAATCACGGAGTCATTCTTCCCATCCATGGCTATTCGGTAGCGTTTTATCTTGTTGTAAAGGGAACTACGGGGTACCCCAAGCTTCTTTGCGACTTCTATCACCTGTCCAGGCAAAATCTTCAACGCCCTTGCGATGTACCTCTTTTCGACTTCTTCCAGCGTTGCGATGGATCCATCGTCGCCTCGATCAGAATCCGCTTGCACATCGAAATGAAGATCCTTGGCGCGCAGCACTTTCCCGTCGCCTAATAGCACTGCGCGCTCAAGAATGTTTCTTAGTTCTCGAACATTCCCTGGCCACGGATAAGCTTGAAGAAATCGCATCGCTTCATTAGAAATCTCTGCCGGCTGAACCGCGAAATCGATGCTCAGACGATCCAGAAGCTGCGAGGCCAATACGGGTATATCCTCCATCCGCTCACGCAGCGGAGGCACAGTAAGACAGATCGTGCTAACGCGAAAATACAGGTCGTCCCGAAACGTTTTCCTACCCACCAAGTCACGCAAGTTCCGGTGGGTCGCGGCAATCAAACGAATGTCTACCAGTCGCTCGCGCGTGTCGCCCAGCCGCCGAAAACATTTCTCCTCAAGTACTTTCAACAGCTTGGGCTGGACATGAAGGTCCAAATCGCCGATTTCGTCGAGGAATGTAGTCCCTTTGTGGCTGATCTCGAGGAGGCCGACTTTGCTCTGCACCGCCCCGGTAAACGCGCCTTTTTCGTGGCCGAAGAGTTCAGTCTCCAACAGTTCCCTCGAAAGCCCGGCGCAGTTCAAATCCACGAACGGGCGGCCCCTTCGAGGACCATTCTGGTGCAACCATCGCGCCAGGACACCTTTACCACTTCCCGTTTCGCCTTGAATGAGCACAGGACTATTCGTATCTACGACTTTTTGTGCAATCTCGGCCAGTTCTCGTATTCGCGTGCTCCGGCCAACGAATGGATCTGGAACATTCCGCTGAGTGTGGCTTTTGTCAGCAAGATGTACCTGGCGAGTCCTATGGTTTTCAAGGCTACGTTGAAGGAGTACGAGCAGAGTGGGAAAATCCGCCGGCTTGGTTAAGAACTGATCGGCCCCCAACTTGACTGCCTCGACAGCCAGTTCGATCGAACCTTGTCCCGTAAGAATAATTATGGGCATCGCCGGGTCAAGGGCTTTGATCCGGGGCATCAAGTCGAGAGCGTTGCCGTCAGGCAGTTCGTAATCCAGGATGGCCGCGTCGGGACATTGCGTCCGGCAGACGTGCTCAGCTTCAAGACAATTTCCGGCGTTTAAAACTTTCATTCCTCTGACTGCGAAGAATTCACCCATTGCCGCGCGTTGCTGAACATCGTCTTCTACGAGCAAAATCACATCTTCAGGCATATCGTTGCCGCCCCTTTGAAATACTAGTCGAGTGGCCGCTCGCAGTTTAAGTTCCCGGCCCTGCCGAAGGCTCCTCGCATCGCCGCATTCCGGATTCTGCCGCTGACAATCTGGCCCCTAGGTGCTTCGTAACCGAAACCATGAATCCTGTTCAGTCCGAGTCCACGTTCCAGACACAAGTCCAGTCAGCCTATGCCTCTCCAACTGATTCCACCGCCAAATACCGAAAAACAAAGGAAATGTGGACTGGCAAGGAGAGTGTACTCCAACTGGTGACTGAAAGATCGAAGGGCCTGGTCCATATCCCACGGGATCTAGTTCTCGATTGAGAGGACATCGCGCTTGCGATGCTCTTCGATCCGAAGGCACTCGCATAGTCACCATTGCCGTCAGCCTGGAGAGTCTTCCCTATGAGATCTGAATCTATCGCCGGAAAACCCGAGGCGATTCAAGGGTTCGACCTGGAACGGGGATCAAAGCTCGAATCCCAGCTTAAGACCATTTTTGTCAATGTGAATCAGGAGCTATGGCTGGTCCTGTCCCTTTTTATCATCGCGGGGCTGACTAACTGGCTCGTGGCTTCGCAACACATGATTCTCGTGTTCTACACTTTACCCACAATCTTCTCCGCTTACGTCTATGGCCGACGGCATGCCGTGCTCACGGCGCTGGCGAGCGTCTTCCTGGTAGTGATACTCGCTCACGCAAATTCTGGACTGTTTACGCGTTCTGTAGAGGGAATTTCGGGATACCAATACTGGATGGAACTCGCGGTCTGGGGCAACTTGCTCCTGATCACTGCCCGTGCCATGGGAACTCTCTACGAACGCAAGGCGAGTCACGTGCGTGGCCTTAAAGAAACGTATTTTGGCGTTTTGACCATACTCCAGCAGTTCATCTCTAACGATAAATACACTCATAACCACTCCTACCGAGTGTCCCTTTATGCAGCGAACATCGCCAGCAGCATGGGGTTTGACGAAGGATGTATCGATATCCGGGCAGCAACGCTGCTGCATGACATTGGCAAGCTCGAAACCAGTCGCGACATTCTTTACAAGGCTGCAAGTTTAACTTCGGAAGAAGCCAGGGAAATCGCAAGCACGTCCAAAAAGGCGTCGATCTTCTTCAGCCGTTGGGGGGATCGCTGCGCAGGGTTCTGCCTATCATCCTCGCCGATCACGATAAATATGATGGATCGGGATATCGTCCTTACAAAGGCGACGAGATACCCATCGAGGCCAGAGTATTGGCTGTGGCCGACGCTTACGATACTTTGACGAGTGATAGACCGTACCGGTGCGCAGTGACGACGTTTGAGGCCAAGGAATTAATTGTTTCCGGTGCGGGTTCGAATTTTGATCCGCCGTCATTAAGGCGTTTGTGACTGCGTTCGATTACGGCCACATGGAGATACCTGAGTCTCCGGCCGTTAGATCGAAGGAGACCGTACGTCGTCCATACTTGGGAAGTAAACACGGAGGCAGCCCTTGTCCGAACAGGTTGTACGAGTCAAAGTCCTGCTGGTTAGCCAGGATCTCCCGACAATTGAGACCCTCTGCCATTTCATGGAGCAGGCAGGAATGTATGTTGAGGTGTGCTCCGATGTAGCATCCGCAACTCGCAAACTATGCCACTCCAAGTTCGAGGGTGTGACCATCGATTTTCGAGAAAAGAAACAGGCCCTGGAGTTGCTCACAAAATTGCAAAAGATGACCTCTCACGGGAACGCCGTTGTACTGGCAATTCTAGACAAAAGTGGGGATGTGCAGAGTACGTTCCGATCCGGAGCCAACTTCGTACTGGAGCGACCTTTCGCTGCGCGACTCCTTACCGCCACGCTTAAGGCTTCCTACTCGCTGATGCTGCAGGAAAGACGACGGTATTTTCGCTACCCGATACGGATTCCAGTTTATCTATCTACTTCTGGTTCGCAGTCCGAGTTTGTCGCTACTTCAGTTAACATCAGCGAGCGCGGCATGGCTATCGCCACAGCAGTTCCATTGCATGTTGGAGAAGGGCTTCAGATGAGAATGGATCTGCCGGGGACCAATCATTCGACAAGAGTGAGCGCCGAGGTCTGCTGGAGTGATACGAATGGACGCATTGGGGTACAGTTCATCCAGCCTCCCCAAACTGTCACCGAACTGCTTCAATCCTGGCTTTTCGATCGTCTGCAGGAATCCGTGCCTGAACAAGCCCTCAGAAGCCCCCAGCGACACTTTGCCACGTAGTGATGTCTCATCGGACGCCAGAACCCGGACGCGCACTCCGAATCGGTGCGACCGCTCTCAGATCCTCACGAAAGATGGGACCCGGAATCGTGACTGCCGTTCCGCTATAGTTGAACCGAAGTTTTCGCCTAGTGCCCGAGCCTTGAGGTGCAATCGGATATCCGCATCTCGATATGGGTCTGATCCCCAGCAGTCCGAAAAGAATTCGGACAAGGGGTCCAGACTTCGGACGCCCTCTAAGCCGGGATCTCGCTTGGGATGTCAATGGATTGAGGAACAACCAGGAAAATTTGTCTTATCCGAAGATGGCAGCCTTCGTGCATATATCGAACTGGGAAGCCAAAGCCTAGCCGGTTACGACCGTCAACCAACAGTCACTGATTGGGATAACGGCCGAACCTGGATCTTACTCCCAACTGCGGCGGCTATTGGCTTCGAGCGACACCGCTTGGTTGCCTCCCGAACTCCGTGCGGTAAATGAAGCGGCATTTAAGCCGGGTCACTGACTAAGAGATTTCTGGGTCGGACGACAGCGTCACAGACCAGTCTTATAGTGACCCGGTGTCCACCTGATCTTCCCTCTGCCAGCAACTTCGAGGACAAAGGTAACTTAAGGATATTCACATGTCATCGACGGTCGTTCAGTCCACCGGCGCACACTCCCACAAGTTTAGGTCGCTATGGAGTGTTTTTGCGTGCGATCTCGCAATCGACCTGGGAACCGCAAACACGCTGATCTTTGCGCGCGGTAAAGGCATCGTTGTGAATGAGCCATCCGTTGTTGCCGTCAACAAAGACACTTCAGAAGTAGAGGCCGTCGGTAAACAGGCAAAGGAAATGCTGGGCCGTACGCCGGGAAATATCGTGGCCATCCGACCAATGAAAGATGGTGTAATTGCAGACTTCAAAGTCACTGAGAAAATGCTGAATTATTTCATCAGGAAGGCGAATAAACGAAAGCTGCTGGTGCATCGTCGTGTCGTAATTGGCGTGCCTTCCGAGATCACGGAGGTAGAGAAGCGAGCGGTCATGGACTCGGCCTATCAGGCCAAAGCGAGTGAAGTGTTTCTGGTAGAGCAGGCCATGGTGGCGGCAATTGGTGCCGGACTTCCTGTTACCGAACCGAAAGGCAGTATGGTGGTCGACATTGGAGGGGGCACGACGGACATTGCTGTCATATCCTTGGGTGGCATCGTGTATTCGCGTTCGGTACGGATGGCCGGCAACCAGATGGACGAGGCCATCATGAACTACGTGAAGCGGAAATATAGCCTTCTGATTGGCGATTGCACCGCTGAGAACATCAAGATTAAGCTTGGAAGCGCTTATGCCCTGGACAAACCCCTCACCCTCGAGGTCAAGGGCCGGAACCTAATCGAGGGCATGCCGAAAACCATAACTTTGGACGACAGCGAGATTCGAGAAGCGCTGAGCGAATGCGTGTCCGTGATCGTCAATGCGGTCCGGGTGGCTCTAGAACGCACGCCGCCGGAACTCTCGGCAGACATCAGCGATCATGGCGTGGTGTTGACCGGTGGCGGGGCACTTCTCAGGAATTTAGATAAACGCATTGCTCAGGAAACCGGACTGCTGGTTTCGATCGCCGACGATCCGTTGTCGAGCGTTGTAATGGGAACGGGCAAGATGCTGGACGATTTTAAGCTTCTCCGCAAAATCTCCATTAACTAGCGGAAACAGATTGCCTGGTCTGTTGCGCGAGGAAATCATAGTTCGAGGTTTTTATGAAAATTACACTCCCCAAGGGGCATTGTATGCATGTTGCAGTTGTCGAAACCGATCCGCTGCGGTTTGCTGGCTTTCGGGCCGTGCTCGAATCACAATCTGACCTGCAATTGACGGCTGTATCCCTATCTGAGATCGGGGCGACAAAGGGCATCGATGTAGTACTAGTTGGGGGGCCAAGCAGGCAAGACATACTGAACCGGGTCGAAGCGCTAAAGGCAATTCGCGCGGATCTACAGATTATGGTTACAGGGTCCGACATTAGTGACGACTTTGCTCTCAACGCACTTGTTTGCGGTGCGAAGGGCTATATCGATGAAGCTGCGCCCGTGCAAGAGTTGGCGAAGGCAATCCGCATCGTGGCTGAGGGCCTCGTATGGGCGCCCCGGCGAGTTGTTGCGATGTTCATTGATCGCCGCGGCCGCCCCTTTAGCAGTGCACCGATGGGAAGCCAAACCTTTACTAGTCGGGAAAAAGAAGTCCTGAACCTGCTGGTCAAGGGCCAACCTAATAAGGAGATAGGGACGTCGCTGGGAATTGGAGAGCGGACCGTGAAGGCACATGTGGCCAAACTAATGCGCAAGGCTGGCGTTCAGAACCGCATCCTGCTCTCCATGCATGCGATCACGCATTCGCTTGTGCCTGCGATGTGACGGTTGCACAGCGTTCCCTGTCAGAGTCAGACTCCGGCAAAATCCTGCGAGATCCGCTCCTCGGCACGCACCGTGGGACTACCAACGAATCGAAGCCCGCAACAAGGATTGGGAAGGCTGCCTTGCAGTATCAGCATCCAGAGCTAGCTAAAGGCTGTTGAAGAACCCAAGGCTCAATCCCTTGATTGACGCGGGTCGCTGACGCAGGCGCCTCAGAAACAAGCTTTGACAAAGTCGATGGTATCCTCGACTTTGTAAGTGTAGAATACGAGGATGCCCTCGATTTTGTCAAGCGCCGTACGTGTCGCCCGCGCCGTCTCGCGGGCTTTCTGGATGCGGCCGCAGAATTGTTTGGGGAGGTAGGCTATGAAGCCGCCACGATGTCGGCCATTGCTCAACGGAGTGGCTCT
>Ga0209333_1000272_pt1 | contig 28701 bp, 21 predicted proteins | sample BlaSpr_A8_OM2_O3_FD_187982 | JGI IMG/M metagenome (GOLD analysis project Ga0209333, IMG submission 187982) | Forest soil microbial communities from Thunder Bay, Ontario, Canada - Black Spruce, Ontario site 2_A8_OM2_O3 (SPAdes) (version 2) | ecosystem: Environmental > Terrestrial > Soil > Boreal... | reverse complement strand
ATGCCGTCAGCGGCCCTGGCCACCACACAGCAAGCAGCCCGGCCCGACCTGAAGGTCAATAGCGGCTGCGCGGACGGAACCTCGGACTGGCTTCACATGGCTGAGACTTCCCCCGTCGAACAGAGTCTATGTTGGGGCTGGACCGTCAACTCAACATGGGGCTATATGGGCGATACTGGCTTTCACCAGATAGCGTACTGCGGAGGAAATAATTTCGGCTGGTTCTCCGGAGTGAACAGCCACGGCACCTTGTCGACGGTCCATTTCCATAATGGGACTACATACGGTAAAGCGGGTAACTTCCGCGTCTGGGTAATCCACATAAGTAGATACAGCGGCAACGACGGGTGCAATCGTTACTTCTACTAGCCTCAGCCGTGCCTCTTTACTCCGGCGGCCACCGCGGCACGAATCCCGCCGCGGTGGCCGCCGTGTCAGCCGGCAGCAACATGCCACGCGCGGAGCCGATCCCAGGCATTCCGGGCCATTGAACGTTGCGGCAGACACGGCGTCACCGTTGCCTGCGTAACCGGTGCTCGCGTACGTGAACATAATCCGTAACGGCGGTAATCTTCCTGCTCACGTTGCCCCTACGTCCGGACATGTACAAGACGTCCTGCCCAATGGCTCGTTCAGTTCGGCAGCGGCGGCCTTGCTGCCGTCGCTAGCCGTGGCTGCATCTTGTTCCTGCGCCAGTTCGAGGGGCCCGCAGAGAAGGCGCTACAACTAGGGCAAGGCAGAGCGGACTGCAGAACCCGCGCTCGGCGAGCAGGAGCATTACCGGCTTGGGTGCGCGGTTCAGAAAAAGAATCCCCAGTAGGGCTTGCTGGTGTACTCGACCTGGCTGGCGGGTGGCGCGGTGGCTGGCACCGGCGCGCCGACGTCACCGAACGTGAGGTCTCTGGTCATCGTGAAATTCTTCCCTTGCGTGGTGGCCGTCACCAGCCGGCGCACCAGTCCCTGCTGGTCCACGTATACGGTGCCACTGACTGACTCCACTGCGCTGAGCCGTGCGGTGAACGCGTACTTGGTACCGGTCCAGCCCGGCGCGAAGGCGCGCCCCTCGTCGCGCACCGTGGCCCCAGACCGCAGCACCACGAGCAGTTCACCTGGGCTGACCGGCTGCTCTGTGCTGAAGCCGTAGAGTTCCGGAAGGACCTCTGCCCCCGGCGGCGGAGCCGGGGCCTTGTCCCAGGGCTTGGCGATGCTCTTGAGCCCGGATCCGGGAGCCACCCATGTGTACACGTACCTGCCGGCGAAACGGATCTGGATCCTTGCCTGACGTAGCCCGCCCCCGTTCGCGGTCAGCAGCTCCGCGCCACGCTGGCGCCTGGGGTCGAACGAGCCAGTGACCATGTCAAAGTTAAGTTCACGCCCGGCGAACCGGGCTGTCGAGTCGATGCTGAAGCTGTAGCTGTGCGCCGAGGTCCGCGCGACCGCGCTGGTCACCACGGCGAACGGCGACGGTGCGCCGCTGGCGGATTGTGCGAGCAGTGCGGCCGTCACGCCCCCTGCGGACGCGGCCAGGACCGCACCCGCCGCCGCAAGCACCCGCGTCCGGCGGCGCCCTCGCCCGATCGGCACGGCATCATGTTCCCGCTGGCCGCGCAGCGGGTCAGTTTCCGGTGGCACGTCATCGGGCACAGCGGGGAAAGTGCCGCGCGCGTCCTGGCCGGTCTGGTTCATGCTCTGCTCTTTCACAACGAGTCACCTGCGGCGACGGGAGGGTAGCCGAGGTTGCGGTGCAGTTCGTTGACCTGTGCCAGCAAGGGCGCCGGGATCCGGTCAGCCGGGAGCCCAGCCGCCGCAGCGCCATCCTCGGCTTGCCGGCTCCATCCGTCATCCTGGGTGAACGACCGTGAAACGCCCCCCTTGCCGAGGGCGAGGAAGTCACTGATATCCGGCAGGACCTGCGCCGCGTTCGCGGTCAGGTCCCCGGCACCGATACGGAGACACGCCTGGGGGTGTGCCTGTTCGAATTCCAGGTACTGGGCGGTGTGCGCGGCCCAGTAGCTGGCCATCGCCGCTACCGGGTTTCCCGGGTGGGCTGAGACGAACGGCGCGAACTCCGGCCCTTCCGGGCCCCAGCGATTCGCGCCGGCAATGGCGCGCACCGCGGTGTCAGCGCGGCAGTGGGTGATCAGGAAGCGGGTCTGAGGGTACAGCCGCGCGAACGTGCCTGCCGCCGCGGGCGGCGCACTGGTGAACTCGCACCAGCGCGTGCCGCCCTCGCGGGCGAGGATGGCCGTCACCAGCCCGCCGGTGAGCGCCCTGACGGACGCGGCGGCCAGCGGCGAGACACGCTCGCCAGCATCGCCGTCTGCCGTCTGCCAGGTGGTGACCGCCTGATGGCACAGCGGCAGGATGCCGGTCCGCTGGGTGCAGGCCAGTTCCGGGAAAGACGACAGCACCGATCGCAGCTGGCCTGCTCCGGACCCGGCGTAGGTCATGACGATGACCGGAGCGTTCCGGGAGCTTGCGGCTGCCTCCGCGGGGCGGGCAGGCCTCTGGTCAACGCTCATCGCCGGCCCGCCAGGGCGGGGACCTGCCCGCCGGCGAAGGCCGCGCTGTCCGCCAGGGCGGGCATTCCGAGAAGGGCCACCAGCAGCGAGATCCTGGCCTCGGTGACGAAGAAGTCGTTCTCGCCGTAATCGCAGTACCGCAGCTCGTTGCGCCGCAGCGCCGCGCTCATGTTCAGGTCACCGTCCAGCAGCCTCAGCCATGCATCCGCGGTCCCGACGATGCTCCAGTCCGCCCCGGAACCGTCATCGCTGGCACCATCATCCGCGACGCCTGCGGCCGACTCGCCGCCGATGACCGTGCGTGCGGCGGGATCGACATGCCACGGCACCGGGACGGCGCTGTTCGGCTGGCGGATCACCACGGTGAAGGTCTCCGCCATGCGCGGCTCCCACCGGGCAGCCAGGCCGGCGTCCAACCGGGCAAGCCCCGCCCGCAGCCGGCCAGCGAGGACTTCGGCCCCGGGCGGCGGCGCGCCCTGCTCCGGCTCCTCGCCAGCCTCGCCGTCTTCCGCCACCAGCAAGCTGGCCGGCATGCCGGCCGTTCCCCAGTTCTCGCCCACCTGGACATAGCCCAGCTTGTCCAGCAGCCCGTTGATCGACTCCAGGACCGGCGGCGGGATCAGCCCCACCGGCAGCGCATCGCCCCTGCCCACCGAGCCCTGGCTGATCGCCGACGTGTACCAGATCTTGTGGTCCGCGGGCCCGAACCGCTCATGCTCGCGGGAGAAAACCGCCTCCCCGATCCCCGGCACCGGCCTGACGCCGATGAAACCGAAGATCCCCGCCGCGACCCGTTCCGGATCGGCCACCATGTCCTCATACCGCACCCGGCAGCAGCTGCCCGGATGCTGCTCCTCAACGGCGGTGATCTCGGCCGCCCCATCCAGCCAGTACCGGGCCAGCGCCATCACCGCATTGCCGGGCGAGCCAGCGATGTACCGGTCGAACCCGTAGCCGTTCAGCCCCCACGGGCACGCCTCCAGCCCGGAGCTGATCATGTCCATCGGATGCCGGAACAGGCAGATGAACCGGGCACCAGGGTAAATGCGCATCAGCAGGTTCGCGTACGCGGCAGTGCCCAGGCTCTTATCGCAGTACCGTTTCTTCCCCCGCCGCGCCAGGTACGGCGCCGTCATCAGGTCCATGGTCTGCCGGATACCCGCGATCGCCGCATCCGGGATCGCCGGCGGCGCGTCCCCGCGCTGCAGCGACAGCGGCGCACCCTCGATCAGCGACCACACCACCGCCAGCTGCGAGCACAACGCGGGGATATTCGTCTCCGGCGGGCACGCCAGGTCCGGGTGCGTATCCAGAATCAGCCGCAGCAACGTCGACCCCGACCGGCCGATGCACAACACGAACACAGGATCCATTATCCGATCGCCGCTACCGCGACCGTTCTCCAGGCCGCGCGCCAGCGCGGAACTCAATTGCTCCACCGAGACCCTTCCCATTAGCCGCATTTTGAGGACATAACTGAACAATCTTCAAGACTTACTGCCGCGCCGCTTAGCGTGCGTATCGTGCCGCTGTCAACTGTCTTAATTGGCCAGTTGAAAAGCACCCTCAGGACCGGCAGTAGCCACAGACAACTACCTACCGCCTGCCGCGATGAGCTGCTGGCGGGTACCGCGCTCCGGCACGCCGCCGGGGTGATCACGCCGATAGCGGCCGACACGCCCGGCGGGTTAGGTAAGTGCATGCCGTCGACTCGTTGCTGTAGCCTGCGAGCGATTTCCAGCCACTCCTTCGCGCAGCAGCGTGCCAGCTCCGCGATGAGAAACAAGCAGTGCGACGGGATCACGTCGGCGAGAAGGTCCAGCTCACCCGGGTCGGCCGCCTGGGTATCCAGCCAGCGCAGCAGCCTCCTGCCCGCCTCGTTGAAGCGCAGGGAGGGATCCTTCTGCAGCTTGCACAGCAACGGCCCGCGATCCCTCACCTGGGGCGCTGAGGCCACCGCGTTCCTGTTCTCCCGGTCACCGCCGCTTCCGGGCGGGCGCTTCGCGGATTTGCTGTTGACCCGCCGCACCCGGCCGTCGCGCCCGATCCTTCGCGTGGGCTGGCTGTCCCCGCCCTCGGCCCGGCGGCGGACGGCGGCAACGGTCCCGGGCGCGAGGCCGGTGACGCCGGCGATCCACCGGTCGGAGTGCTGCGGGTACAGCGCGATGATTCGCGAGGCCGCGGCCTCGCGGTCCGCCAGCGTCAGCGGCAGGCCGTGCTCGGTATTGACCTTCACCGCGGCGATGAACGCCTCAGCCTCCGTGCCGTCGAAGAACCGCACCTCGATAGACTCATGGCCGAGCAAAATGGCCGCGCGCAGCCGGTGCATCCCGTCGATCACCCGCATGGTCCCGCGCTGCACGAGAATAGGCGGCAGCAACGTATCCATCTGGGCGAGAAGATCAATATGCTGATCATCCTCGCCGTTAATGCGCGGTGAATCACCCAGCAGCAGCGACCGTATCGGAACCCTCTGGATCTCGCAGGCAGCCGCCGGCAGGGTCGGCAACTCGGAACCGCCATGTATCTGAGCGCACATACAGACCAACAACCCTCGCGGTTATGGAGAGGAGGACAGGGAGAGCTGCATCCAAATCCGGGAAAGCGGCGGCACGCAATCGCGGTTTAACCTGACTGCTACCTACAGCGGGAGGCGCGACCGGCTCGGAGAGCGCCGGTCCGGCTGTCGCCGCTGGCCCGTCCTGGGATGCGGTGACCCGGCGAACTTCGGCGACCGATGCCAGCACCCCCGCGGCCTTGATCATCTGCACCGTTCGCGCGGGAGGGAAGCCGACGTTGAGCGGGACCGCGGCCGCGCCGGCCCGGGTCTGGTGTCCGGTCCTGCGCCGGGCGAGCACTGCGTCGCCGGGCGCGAACGCCGGGGCCATGCTCATGCCGGCGACCTTGACCACGACGAAGCGCCGCCGCGCCGCCATGACCGCAACCGCTGCTGCGGCCACCAGGCAGACTGCCAAGAAGCCCCAGAGAATCAACTTCCCTTTACTCCTCATAGCTGTGACCGGACGGTCACGGCCTTCCTCGATTTCTGTTTGCCCACCCTTGGGCGGATACGTGCTCCAGAATGGCAGCAGAGGCTCACGAGCCAATGCCAGAATGACTTCGCGTTCACCAGTGGCTCACCGTCGGCTCACCGGTGGCTGCCAGGCGGCGGAAAGGCTTGCGGTCATGGAGTTCGGGCTGCTGGGGCCATTGCAGGTGCGCGATGGCGGCCGCGATGTGCTGGTGTCGGCGCCTCGGCAGCGGGTGCTGCTGGCCGCGCTGCTGCTGGCTGGGGCGGGCCGGATGGTGGCATTCGATGAACTGGCCGACCTGGTCTGGGACGGCCAGCCGCCGGCTGGTGCCCGTGGTGCGCTGCACTCGGCGATCGGCCGGCTGCGGGCTCATCTGGGCCCAGCAGGGCAGCATCTGGTCCGTACTCGCCCGCCCGGTTACCTGATCGACATCGACGCGAATGACCTGGATGTGCACCGGTTCGGGGCGCTCGCCGGGCAGGGCGAGGCCGCGGCCCAGAGCGGGCGGTGGGCGCAAGCAGCCGGGCTGCTGGCGCAGGCTCTGGCGTTGTGGCGGGGCGAGCCGCTGGCCGATATACCGTCCGCCACGCTGCGCGATCGCGAGGTGCCGCAGCTGGCCGAACAGCGGCTGTGGGCGCTCTCGGCGCGCATCGACGCCGATCTGCATGTGGGCCGTCACGAGGCGCTGGTCCCGGAACTGGCCCGGCTGGCGAATGAATACCCGCTGCAGGAGGGCTTGCACCGCCAGTACATGCTGGCGCTGTACCGGGCCGGGCGTCGTGGCGACGCGCTGGCCGCCTACCGGCGCGTCCGGCAATTGCTCGTCGACGAGCTCGGCGCCGAACCCGGGCCAGAGCTGCAGGACCTGCACCGGCGCATCCTGGCCGGCGACACCGGGCTCGCCGCCGACGCGGCCGGTCCACTCACCCAGCCCGCGGCGCCTCGGGCGGGCGGCATGGCCGACAGTGATTCCCGCGCGGCGCACGGTCCGGGCGCCGCCCCCCCGCAGCAGCAGGTCCGCGAGGCAAGAACCGATGGTCCTGTCCGTCCGCCAGATGGCGGTTCCCCGCGCCGAGCTCCCCAGCCCGGGGAACCAGCGCCGACGCTGAGGCCGAGGGTGCCCCGGCAGCTGCCCGCAGGCCCGGCGCATTTCACGGGCCGTGCCGCCGAACTGGACACGCTGACCGGATTACTGAACCAGGACGGCACTGACGGGACGGTGGTGATCTCCGCTGTCGGCGGGACCGCGGGGGTGGGCAAGACCGCACTGGCCGTGCACTGGGCACATCGGGTAGCCGACCGGTTCCCTGACGGGCAGCTGTATGTGAACCTGCGCGGCTTCGGCCCCGCCGCCGCGCCGGCTGACCCTGCCGAGGCCATCCGCGTGTTCCTGGACGCGCTGGGCGCAGACCGCGAACGGATACCGGTGAGCCTGGACGGCCAGGCGGCACTGTACCGCAGCCTGCTGGCCGGCAAGCAGGTGCTGATCGTCGTCGATAACGCGCGCGACGCCAGCCAGGTACGGCCGCTGCTGCCCGCGAGCCCGGACTGCCTGGTCATCGTGACCAGCCGCCGCCAGCTGGCCGGCCTGGCCGCCGTCGAAGCAGCCCGGCTGGTGAACCTGGACGTACTCACCGCTGCCGAGGCCCGCGAATTGCTCACCCGCCGCCTCGGCCCCGAACGCGCCGCCGCCGAGCCGCACGCCGTCGACGAGATGGCTGTGTTGTGCGGGCGGCTGCCGCTGGCTCTCGCCATCGCCGCGGCCCGGGCCGCCGACCGCCCAGCCTTCCCGCTCGCCGCGCTGGCCGCTGAGCTGCGCGAAGCAGGCAGCCGGCTGGACGTGCTGAGCACCGGCGAAGCCAGCAGCGACCTGCGGACGGTGTTCTCCTGGTCCTGCCGGCAGCTCGCCCCTGCCACGGCCCGGATGTTCCAGCTGCTAGGCCTGCACCCCGGCCCCGACATCAGCACCCCGGCGGCAGCTAGCCTGACCGGCGCCCCGGCCAGCCAGGCCCGCCGCGAACTGTCCGAACTGACCCGCGCCAACCTGATCACCGAGCACCTCCCCGGCCGGTACATCCTGCACGACCTGCTCCGCGCCTACGCCGCCGAGCAAGCCCACCACACCGAAAGCGACACCCGCCAGCGCGAGGCCATTGGCCGGGTGCTCGACCACTACCTGCACACCGCCGCCCGTGCCGCCCACCTGCTGAACCCGGCCAGGGAGCCGGTGGTCCTCGCCCCGCCCAGACCCGGCACCGCTCCCGGGCAGCCCGCCGATCAGCCGCAGGCGCTGGCCTGGTTCGAGGCCGAGCACCAGGTCCTGCTCGCGACGGTCACCCTCGCCGCGCAGTCCGGGTTCGACAGCCACGCCTGGCAGCTCCCCTGGGCCATGACGTCCTTCCTGCGAGCCCACGGGCACTGGCAGGAATGGGCCGCGACCCAGCGCACGGCGCTAGCCGCCGCGACCCGCCTGGGTGATGCCACCGCTCAGGCCCTCTCCGGCCGGCTCCTGGCGATGGCCTGCGCCGACCTCGGCGACCACGATCAAGCTCGTGCCCACTACGCCCGCAGCCTCGCGGTCTACGATCGGCTCGGCAACCCCCTCGGCGAGGCCAAGGTTCACCGGAATCTCAGCTCGCTAGCTCAGCGGCAGGGCCGCTACGCCGACGCGCTCGGGCACGCAGAGCAGGCGCTGCGCCAGTACAAGGCCATCGGCGACAAAGCGTCCGAGGCCGAAGCGCTCAACACCATCGGCTGGTGCCACGCGCTTCTCGCCGACTACCAGCAGGCCCGCACATTCTGCCGTCAGGCACTCACCCTGAGCACGGCAATCAGCCACCGCTGGCTCGAAGGATGTGTCTGGGACAGCGTCGGATACGCCGAGCACCATCTGGGCAACCTCGCCGAAGCCGCCGCCTGCTACCAGCACGCACTCAGCCTGCACCGGGAATCCGGCGCCCGCTTCGATGAAGCGACCGCCCTCACCCACCTCGGCGACACCCGCCACGCCGCTGGCGAACTCGCTCAGGCCCGCAACGCCTGGCAGCAAGCCCTCGGCATCCTGGAAGACCTGCATCATCCCGACGCCGAGCAGGTCCGCGCCAGGCTCTCCGGTTTGGAGAAGTTAGGAGTCAGTGCGTACGGGAGCCACTCCTGGGCGGCATGTCCGCTGCGCTAGATCCATGGTCATCTCAGACGTCCTGGTGTGCCCACGCCAAAACCGAGCCTCCCCCCGTGGCGTCCCAGAGCTTCGATCGCTTGCAGTCGCTGTCGTTACGGATGTCCGCGGAGACATGCCACTTCTCCGGCGCGTACCGTCACCGTCCGCGACGGCAAGCGGTTCGCCGAACCGCTTGCTCTGCCCAGATCCTGTCCGCCATATGTCCGTGATCACTGGACCAGCCGAACACGCGACCGCAAGCTGCGGCGACCTGCAACATCGACTCGAACGTGTAATCGATGCCGGACCGTTTGGATTTTCTCGCAGATCGGCCCCACACAACCGAACTCAACACCGAGCCGTGCGGAATGTAGGCCGACGGGTGAGAACCCGGCAAGAGCACATTCGCCCTGCTAGAGCGAACGGTTTGCAGACCGCTCACGCCAGCCTGGCAGCACCGCTGGGACAAGATTCCTAATCACGGCGCTGACCTGGCGGTACTACCTATAGTTACTGGTGGCAGGTGTTGGGTTCGAACCAACGTAGGCTGAGCCGACGGTTTTACAGACCGCTCCCTTTGGCCACTCGGGCAACCTGCCTGGCGCCGCCTGAAGCGACGGCACAGTGAAGGATAGCGGAAGCCGGGGTCTTGGTCAGCACCTGCATCACGGTACGGCGCCGACACGACGTGTCTCCTGGCCGACAAGTGGGCCGGCCGCGCGCGGGGCGTTTAACCTGGGAACCGTGGCATCCGAATCCTCTTTCGACATTGTGTCCAAGCTCAACCGCCAGGAAGTAGACAACGCGCTGAACCAGGCGTCCAAGGAGATCGGCACGCGCTTCGACTTCCGGGGCGTCGGCGCGTCCATTGCCTGGTCCGGCGAGCAGGCCGTTGAGATCAAGGCGAACAGTGAGGAGCGCGCCAACGCGGTCCTGGACGTGTTCAAGGACAAGCTGGTCCGCCGGTCGGTGTCGCTCAAGGCGCTGGACGCGGGCGAGCCCAAGGCCTCGGGCAAGGAGTACCGCCTGTCGGTCGGCCTGAAGGAAGGCATCTCGCAGGACGACTCGCGGAAGATCTCGAAGATCATCCGTGACGAGGGGCCGAAGGGCATCCGGGCACAGGTGCAGGGCGACGAGCTTCGCGTCTCTTCCAAGAAGAAGGACGATCTCCAGCAGGTGATCAACCTGCTGAAGGGCAAGGAATTCGATCTCGCCCTGCAGTTCGTGAACTACCGGTAGGCCGCCGCGGCCGCGGCGGCCTGTCTGACATCGCCCGGACCAGCCTTACACCGCAGCAGGCAGCCTCACGAGGCCACCGACGCGCGCCGCCGGAAGCCGGAGATGTCGGTCGGGCGGTGTAGTTCGCCCGGGGCGACAGGGCCGGCGACCTGAGCGGCCGCGAGCTGCGCGGCCAGTTCGGCGCACGCGCGTGCCCGGTCGGCGTCTTTGGCATGATCTGCGCAGCGGCCGCTCGGGATGTTCTCGCAGTCCCAGCAGCCCGCAGCGGCGGCTCCCGAGGTCCGGTAGACGGCCGCGTCCTCGAGGGCGGTCAGCACGACCTCCAGCTGCCTGCCGGAGAGCGACGCCTCGATGCGCCCCGCCTGCCGCGCCCGCCAGAGCAGGGAAGCCACGGCCGCGGCGTTCCGCTTGTCCCAGTGGACCAGCCTGCGCAGGAAGTTCCGGTCCCTGCCGCCGAGCCGGACCCCACGCAGGGCCGCATCCAGCGCGTCCCGCACCGTGGCCCGGCAGGCGCCGGGCCGCTGCAGCTGAACCGGGCTGCTCCCGGGCTGGACCGCAGCACGCCTCGAGCGCATTGCCGGCGGTCCGGGCACGGCGGTGACGTTCGTGTTCTCACTCCCCTGCACACGATCCCTCATGCTCCGCGGCCTCCCAGTCAGGCGCGAGGTGCGGCTCCCCGGCGGACGGAGATCAAGCTAGGCCCCGTATCCAGCCGAATGGCGCCGAGGAACGCTAGTTACAACCAGTGATCGAAATACGACTACGTGAGTATGACGCGTCAAAATGTAGTTAGGTTGACACTCTCAGTAACCAATGGGAGGTGCGCAAGCCGACGCGCCGCTTGGGCGCGGTACCGTTTTGGCGGGCTGGCGCGGGCGGCTGGCCAATCCCGCCCCAAGGGAGTCCCGACCCCCTAGGGGAAAGTCGGGGCTGCGGCATCTAGTGAACCGCTTCGCCCGGCAGAACGTCGTATTACAGTAATGCAACGTCTGGACGCACCTCGCGTCACAGGATTGCACTTGGGCTATCGCTGGGGCGACGCTACCTGATGTTTTGGCTGGTGGCGCGGCTATTGCGGAGCCCCGCAACCAGCAAATACTGCAGCACCGCGCATCCGGCTGACATCCAGTCAGCCGTCGTCAGGATGTAAGGTAGTCCTAACCTGAACAAAACCTCAACGCCCCGGCCCAGGCCACGGACAGGGGCGGCGCCTACAAGGATGCACGCCGTCACCGCGACCCCAGCGCTCGCCGAGCACTGGCCGGCCTCGGCGCGTGGAGGAGGCCTTCGACTGTGACCAAGCAGGTCCAGCAACTAGATCGCGTCATCATCAGGTTCGCGGGCGACTCGGGTGACGGCATGCAGCTCGCCGGCGACAGGTTCACCCAGGAAACGGCGACGTTCGGCAACGACCTGTCGACGCTGCCCAACTTCCCAGCCGAGATCAGGGCCCCGGCCGGAACGCTTCCCGGGGTTTCCAGCTTCCAGGTGCACTTCGCCGACCATGACATCCTGACGCCGGGGGACGCCCCCGACGTCCTCGTGGCCATGAACCCGGCGGCCCTCAAGGCCAACCTCAGCGACCTGCCGCGCGGCGCGGACATCATCGCCAACACCGATGAGTTCACCAAGCGCAACCTGGGCAAGGTCGGCTACGAGGCCAGCCCGCTCGAGGACGGCTCCCTGTCCGGCTACCAGCTGCACGCCCTGCCGATCACGTCGATGACGGTCAAGGCGCTGGAGGGTTTCGACATCAGCCGGAAGGAGGCCGAGCGGGCGAAGAACATGTTCGCGCTCGGCCTGCTGTCCTGGCTGTACAACAGGCCAGCCGAGGGCACGATGTCGTTCCTCGAGACCAAGTTCGCCAAGAACCCCGAGATCATGGAGGCGAACAAGGCGGCCTTCCGGGCTGGCTGGAACTACGGCGAGACCACCGAGGCGTTCTCGGTGCAGTACGAGGTCAAGCCGTCCGAGATGCCGCCGGGCTTGTACCGGAACATCACCGGCAACACCGCGCTGGCCTACGGGCTGATCGCGGCCTCCCGGCGTTCCGGCCTGCCGTTGTTCCTCGGTTCCTACCCGATCACCCCGGCCTCCGACATCCTGCACGAGCTGGCCAAGCACAAACGGTTCGGGGTGCGAACGTTCCAGGCGGAGGACGAGATCGGCGGCGTCGGCGCCGCGCTCGGCGCGGCCTTTGGCGGCGCCCTCGGCGTCAGCACCACCTCGGGCCCGGGAATGGTGCTGAAGCAGGAGACCATCGGGCTCGCGGTGTCCGTGGAGCTGCCGCTGATCATCTGCGACATCCAGCGGGCCGGCCCGTCCACGGGGATGCCGACCAAGACTGAGCAGGCCGACCTGTTGATGGCGATCTACGGCCGGAACGGTGAGTCGCCGCTGGCTGTGGTCGCACCAGCCACCCCATCGGACTGCTTCGACATCGCGCTCGAGGCGGTCAGGATCGCCACCAAGTACCGGACGCCGGTGGTCATTCTGTCCGACGGTTACCTGGCCAACGGCTCGGAACCGTGGCACATCCCAGAAGTCGCCGACCTGCCCAAGCTGCGGGACGAGTTCTCTTTCTCCAGCCCGAACGAGTGGCGGGGCGACGGCGACCAGCCAACCTTCCTACCGTTCAAGCGAGACAACCAGACTCTCGCGCGTCCCTGGGCCATCCCCGGAACCCCGGGGCTGGAGCATCGGATCGGCGGGATCGAGAAGGCCGACGTGGCCGGCACGATCTCCTACGACCCCGACAACCACGACAAGATGGTCCGGCTGCGCCAGGCGAAGATCGACGGCATCGCCGCTGACATCGGGCCGCTCGAGGTCGACGACCCGGACGGGGACGCGAAGGTCCTGGTGCTCGGCTGGGGCTCGACGTTCGGCTCCATCGGCGCAGCGGTCCGCCGGGTCCGGGTGGCCGGCGGCAAGGTGGCCCAGGCGCACCTGCGGCACCTGTCGCCGTTCCCCGCCAACCTCGCCGAGGTGCTCACCGCCTACGACAAGGTCCTGGTCCCCGAGATCAACCTGGGCCAGCTCGCGCTCATTCTCCGCGGCCGCTACCTCGTCGACGTGATCTCCTACAACAGGGTCCGCGGGCTGCCGTTCCGGGCTGCGGAGCTCGCTGGTGTCATCCAGGATGTGATCGCAAATGTCTGATGCTTTCCACGCCAACGGAGGGCCCGCGCACGACGGCGCGCCGGATGCGGCCAGCCGTCGGCCCGCCGCGCTCACGCTGGTGCCCGTGGCCGACGAAAAGCTCACGACCAAGGACTTCAAGTCCGACCAGGAGGTGCGCTGGTGCCCGGGCTGCGGTGACTACGCGATCCTGGCGGCGTTCCAGTCGTTCCTGCCTGAGCTGGGGATCCCGCGCGAGAACCTCGCGATCATCTCCGGGATCGGCTGCTCGTCGCGGCTGCCCTACTACGTGGACAGCTACGGCATGCACTCGATCCACGGCCGCGCCCCGGCCATCGCCACCGGGCTGGCCGCGTCCCGGCCCGACCTGTCGGTCTGGGTGATCACCGGTGACGGCGACGCGCTGTCCATCGGCGGCAACCACCTGATCCACGCGCTGCGCCGCAACATCAACATCAAGATCCTGCTGTTCAACAACCGGATCTACGGGCTGACCAAGGGCCAGTACTCGCCCACCTCGGAACAGGGCAAGGTGACGAAGTCGAGCCCGGTCGGCTCGCTCGACACCCCGTTCAACCCGCTGTCGCTGGCGCTCGGCGCCGAGGCCAGCTTCGTCGCGCGGACCATCGACTCGGACCGCAAGCACCTGCAGGGCGTGCTGCGGGCCGCGGCCGACCACCGCGGCGCGGCGTTCGTCGAGATCTACCAGAACTGCCCGATCTTCAACGACGACGCGTTCCTCCCGCTCACCGAGCCAGCGTCGCGGGACGAGAACGTGATCCGGCTGGAGCACGGCGAGCCGATCCGGTTCGGCGCGGACAAGAAGCTCGGCCTGGCCTTCAACAACTATGGGTCGCTGCGAGCGGTCGACGCGATCACCGCCGACGAGGGCTCGATGCTGGTCCACGATGCGCACGCGGCCGACCCTTCGTACGCGTTCGCGCTGTCCCGGCTGGACAGCTCCGACGTGGCGAGAACGCCGATCGGGCTGCTGCGGCAGGCTCCCCGGCCCAGTTACGACGACCTGATGTCCGAGCAGATCGAGACCGCACGTGCCCGGGGTGGCGACGGCGACCTCGCCGCGCTGCTGGCGGGCGGCGATAACTGGCAAGTCGGCTAAACCGTGCCGGACGCGGCGGGCGCCCGGGTTAACACCGTGCAGGTCGACCGCAAGGGACCGGTCACCACGGTCATCCTGAACCGGCCCACGGTGCGCAACGCGGTCGATGGCGTGGCCGCCGCCGCGCTCGCCGAGGCGTTCGAGGACTTTGACGCGGACCCCGACGCATCCGTCGCCGTGCTGTTCGGTGCCGGCGGCACGTTCTGCGCGGGTGCCGACCTCAAGGCCATGGGCAGCCCGTCCGGCAACCGGGTCGAAGCGGACGGCCGCGGGCCGATGGGGCCGACCCGGATGCGTCTTTCCAAGCCGGTGATCGCGGCGATCGCTGGCCACGCCGTGGCCGGCGGGCTGGAGCTCGCGCTCTGGTGCGATCTGCGGGTGGCACAGGAGGACGCCGTGCTCGGCGTGTTCTGCCGCCGCTGGGGAGTGCCGCTGATCGACGGCGGCACGGTGCGGCTGCCACGGCTGATCGGGCAGGGCCGGGCGCTCGACATGATCCTCACCGGGCGCGACGTGCCCGCGGCGGAGGCTCACCGGATGGGACTGGTCGACCGCGTGGTCCCGAACGGCAAGGCCAGGGAGGCGGCCGAGCAGCTGGCGCGGGAGATCGCCGCGCTTCCCCAGGCCTGCCTGCGCAGCGACCGGCTGTCCACGCTCGAGGGGATGTCCCTCGCCCACGACGAGGCGATGGCCAACGAGTTCGCCCACGGGATGGCCGTGCTCGCCGACCCGGGCGTGGTCGAGGGCGTGTCCCGGTTCCGCGGCGGCGCCGGCCGAGGCGGCGCCCCCGCCTAAGCGGTTCCGGCGCGGGATCCGTGTGCGCCACCTCCGGCGGGCTCGCGAATGTACCAGAAGACGGGCCCCGGGCCGTCGAACGGTACATTCATCGCGGCGCAAATGGCGAATCGAAAGTTCGTCGGCGCGGGATCGGTGTGCAGCGGCCCACAACACGCGATACTCATGCCAACTTATCGCGTGTGACGGCCGTCTCATGAATGGTGTGACAGCGGACGAGATGGGGTGGCGATGGACGGCAAGCACGGGCCGCGTACAAGCGCGCTGGTCAGGCACGCTATAGCACTGGGGCTGCCGGTGGCGCTCGGCGCGGCCGCCCTGGCCGGCGTCGCGCCAGCCGCCGCCCAGGCGTCCCGCACCGCCGGGACGGGCACGGCCGCCGCGGCGACCAGCGCGGCTACAACGGCGACCGCCATCTGCACGTCGGCACGTCACCCGGCGCTCGCCGCACGGGTGTCCAAGGGAATCCTCGCGGCGATGGCCGGCCGCTCGTCCGTGGTTGGCGTGGCCGTGGCCGACCGGGTCACCGGGCTCACCTGCAAGTACCACCCGCACTGGCACTTCGACTCGGCCAGCGTCGTGAAGGTCACGATCCTCTCCGCGTTGCTGCGCAAGCTGCAGCAGGAGCATCGCAGCCTGACCGCGAAGCAAAAGGAACTGGCCACCGAGATGATCACGGTGTCCGACAACGACGCCGCCTCGACGCTGTGGGCCGAAACCGGCAGGCCCAGCCTGCAGCACTTCCTCGACCTGGCCGGGATGAAGGAGACCGATCTCGGGCCGGGCGGTTACTGGGGCCTGACCCTGATCACGGCGCACGACGAGCTCACCCTGCTCAGGCTGCTGACCAGCAAGAATTCCGTCTTGACGACGGCAAACCGCGACTACGTCCTCGGCTTGATGGCCCAGGTGGTCTCCTATGAGCGCTGGGGCGTCCCGGCCGGGGCGCCGACCGACCTGACCGTGCACGTGAAGAACGGCTGGCTCCCGCTGGCCACACACGGCTGGCGGATCAACAGCATCGGCAGCTTCTCCGGCCACGGAAAGAACTACATGATCGTGGTGCTGAGCGACGACAACCCCACGATGGCGTACGGGGTCGACACCGTGCAGGACATCGCCGAGGTGATCAACCACGCGCTGAACCCCGGTGCGGCATCGGTCATCCCGGCTGCCACGCCGAACCGGTCGTGGGGTATCCCCGACGAGCACATCCCGGCCACCCTCGGAAGCCATTGACCACAGCAGACACTCGGCCCGCGGCCCGGGCCGTCTTCCCCGACTGGCGCTTCGCGCCCAACCAGGGCGGGAACCCGGACGTCTACGAGGTCGAGAACCGGGGCATCGACCCGGACGGCCACGTGCTCGCCGCCATGCGCCGGCTCGCCCCATGGAACGGGCGCACGGTGCTCGATCTGGGCTGCGGAGCCGGCTTCTGGCTGCCGGCATACGCCAGGGAGGCAGGCCGGGTCGTCGGCGTCGAGCCGGATCCCGTGCTGCGCGCCAAGGCGGCCGCCCGGGTGGGTGACCTGCCGGACGTGGCGGTGCTGCCCGGCTCCGCCGAGCATCTGCCGCTCGCCGACCGGTCCGTTGACGTGGTCCATGCCAGGTTTGCCTACTTCCTTGACCCCGGCGGTGATGCCGGGCTCGCCGAGGTCATGCGGGTGCTCGTCCCGGGCGGCAGCCTGGTCGTCGTCGACAACGACTACCGCTGGGGCCAGTTCGCCGGCCTGCTCGCCGCGGCCTCGAAAAAGCCGCCGCAGCAAACCGCCGATGCCATCGATGGCTGGTGGCGCCAGCGCGGCGCCACGCGGCACGAGGTGCGCTCCCGGTGGCAGTTCGCGAGCCGCGCCGATCTCGCCTCGGTGCTGAACATCGAGGTCCCTGCCACGGTCGCGCGGGCGTGGCTGGCAAGGAACCCGGCCGCGACGGGCCTGTCCTATGGCTACGTCCTCTTCGCGGTCGCGCGTTCCGGGCGTGTATGATTCGTTGCCATGTCCCGTTGGTATTGGCGCTTTAAGCTGGCTCTGGGTGGGCCAGCAGCCAAGCGCTGATCCGACGGACCACCCAGAGCCAGTCAGGCAGAGACACCAGTCTCTGCCTTTCGTCATTAAGGCGGCTGGCCTGGGACGTGGGGGGCTGGCCGCCAGGAAGGCACAGCCGTGGATATCCGGACCGACACCAACAACCTGCACGTATCGGGCTTCCAGCCGCTGATCGCGCCGGACGAACTGTTGGCCGAGTTGCCGCTCAACGAGTTCCAGGCCGCCACCGTGCACGGTTCACGCGAGGCGATACGGCGAATCCTCGCTGGGGACGATGACCGGCTGCTCGCCGTTGTCGGCCCGTGCTCGGTGCACGACGTGAACGCCGGCGTTGACTACGCGATCCGGCTCGCCAAGGCCGCCGCGGAGCTGGAAGACGAGCTGTGCGTGGTGATGCGGGTCTACTTCGAGAAGCCGCGCACCACGGTCGGGTGGAAGGGCCTGATCAACGACCCGGGCATGGACGGCAGCCACGACGTGCATCGCGGCCTGCGCGCCGCGCGCCGGCTCCTGCTCGAAGTGCTCGGCCTCGGCCTTCCGGTCGGCTGCGAGTTCCTCGACCCCAACTCGCCGCAGTACATCGCCGACACGGTCAGCTGGGGCGCGATCGGCGCCCGCACCACGGAAAGCCAGGTCCACCGCCAGCTGGCCTCGGGCCTTTCGATGCCGGTGGGATTCAAGAACGGCACGAACGGGAGCGTGAGCGTCGCCGTCGACGCCTGCCGGGCCGCGCACGGCGCTCACGTGTTCTTCGGTCTTGACTCCGGCGGCCGGGCCTCCGTGGTCACCACGACCGGCAACCCCGACGTGCACGTGATCCTCCGCGGCGGCACCGACGGCCCCAACTACCAGCCGGAACACGTCGCCAGCGCGCTCGAGGCCGTGCAGCACGCCGGAATGCCGCCGACGATCATGATCGACGCCAGTCACGGCAACAGCCGCAAGGACCACAACCAGCAGGCCGAGGTGGCGCGTGAGATCGCCGAGCAGATCGCTGGCGGGCAGCGCGGGATCGCCGGAGTGATGATCGAGAGCTTCCTCGTTCCCGGCCGCCAGGAACTCGGCGCCCTGGCCGAGCTGACCTACGGCCAGAGCGTCACCGACGCCTGCATGGGCTGGGACACCACCGTCGGCGTCCTGACCGACCTCGCCGCCGCGGTCCGCGCCCGGCGTCCCTAGGAGAGCACTCGACGGCGGAAGTTGCGCAGCCCGAGCCCCAGGAACAGTGCCCCGAACCCTACGACGACGGGATAGATGACGTACAGGTGCATGTGTGGCGCGTTGGTGAACGCCGCCCGCATCCCCTCGTTCACGTAGACCAGCGGGTTGATCAGGACCACCGTCTGCAGCCAGTGGAACCCGCCGATCTTGACTGGCGCCAGCTTGGTCCACGAGTAGTAGGTGCAGCCGAGGAACGTGATCGGCAGGATGATGAAGCCGAACATCAGCCCGATGTTGCGTGGCTCGAAGCTGGTGCCGAGCACCAGCCCCAGGCCGGCCATGGCCACGCACGCCAGCGGCACGAGCGTCAGGATCACCCACCAGTGCAGGCTCAGGTGCACGTGCACGCCCGGCGCGTGCACGACCGAGACCATCGGCAGCACGATGATCGCCGACAGCACTCCCTGGGCCGCGCCGGACAGCACCTTGGCGATGGCAACAAGCCAGATCGGGCACGGCGCCTGCACCCGGTCCTCGATCTCCCGGGTGAAGCCGAACTCCTGCGCCATGGCCAGGGCGATCGACTGCACGCCCTGGAACATGACCGAGATCCCGACCACCCCGCCCACCAGGATCGTCGCGAACGCTGACTCCGCCGCCGGGCCGTGGCCGCCACCGACGCTCTGGCCGATCTTCGGGAAGATGAACAGGAACACGAAGCACAGCAGGAACGGCTGAATGATCGTGCGCAGCACGAACTCCCAGAGATGCTTGCGCAGCACGACAAGGTCCCGCAGCATCAGCGCGCCGAGCGCGGTCCAGCTTGCCGCGGCTACCGAGCGGGTGGGGCCGCCGCCGATGCGCTGCGGGCTGGAGGCGGGCGGTTCCGCCGTGGCCGTCGGTGTCGTGGTAGAGGTGGCCATCAGTCCTCCCGGAGTTCTTTGCCCGTGAGGTTGATGAACACCGTCTCCAGGCTGGGCTCGGAGATCGACAGATCGATGAGGTCGAAGCCCGCGCGCTCCGCCGCCGCGACGACGCGCGGGACCAGCCGATCGTTGCCCTGTACGTGCAGCTGGACTCCCCCGTCCAAGATACGGGTGCGGGTGACGCCGGTCACGTCGCGTTCGAGCGCCTCGGCCAGGCCCCCGACGTCGCCGGTGGCCTTGACCGTGACAACGGTGTCGGCCCCGATGCTCTGCTTGAGAGCGGCCGGGGTGTCCAGCGCGAGGAGTTTGCCGTGATCCATGATCGCGACCCGGTCGCAGAGCCGGTCGGCCTCTTCCATGTAGTGGGTGGTGAGCAGGATGGTCTGCCCGGCCCGGTGCAGCTCGCCGAGCAGGTCCCATAGCGCCAGCCTGCTTTGCGGGTCGAGCCCGGCCGTCGGCTCGTCGAGGAAGAGGACCGAAGGGCGGTGGAAGATGGCTCTTGCGACCATCAGCCGCTGGGCCATGCCGCCGGACAGCGCGTACACGGAGGCCTTGGCCCACCGCGACAGCTGGAACTGCTCGAGCAGCTCGTCGGCGATCTTCCGGGACGCTTTGGCTCCCATGCCGAACAGGCGGCCGTGGAAGTACAGGTTCTCCCAGACGGTGAGCTGGCGGTCGAGGGTGTTCTGTTGCGACACGATGCCGCTCAGCTGCTTGGCGAGCGCCGGATGCGCGGCGACGTCGACACCAGCGAGCAAAGCCCGGCCTGACGTCGGCACCACCCGCGTGGTCAGCATGCCAGCGGTCGTGGTCTTGCCGGCGCCGTTGGGCCCGAGCAGGCCAAAGATCTCGCCAGCGCAGACGTCGAGATTGAGTCGGTCGACGGCGGCGAAGTCGGTTCCCGGGTAGACCTTCGTCAGGTCCTCGGTGTGGATGATCCCGGCCGGATTGGCCTCAGGCGAGTGGGTGGCGCTTGCGGGCGCCTCTACAGTGCTCATCGCTCACACATCGTATCCCGGCCCCGGTGGCGGCCGCGGGGACGGGACTGCCGGGCTCGCGGTGCCAGGCGACACCTGGGTGCATTGTCGCCGCGAATAGGCTCACTATTCGCTCGTTTCCGCCTTTCGGTCCGCAACAGCCTTCCCCTTCCCCCTTCATGATCACTGCCCTGTTCCATTGCCCTATTCGCGCGGCTTCTAAGCCTGTAGCGCGTAGATGCAGTCGGCATCACAGCCCGAGCCTGGCGGCACAATCACGACGCCCGGTCCGTTTACGAGGACCATTCCCAGGCGCTGGCGCGGCGGCAACTCGGCTTCTGGCATTCTCCGAAATCGGCACAATCCATCCCGCGCGCATGCCCATCTGAGCAGTTCAATGCCCCGATGATGCCACCCATCCCGAGCCCGGTAAGCGCGCGAATGCGTACCCGTTGACGTCGATCCGTAACCCGGAGAATAACATATCCCATTCGCGCCGATCCGCATCCCCGAGGAGGGAATGTTTACGCGTGATGGACGCAGGGGAACTAATCCGGCGTACGCAGTGGAACTCATCCGTGGAGGGGGGTTGTCATGTCACGGACGCTTATTGTTGCCCGTATGGGGCAAGGAAGCGAGGACGCCGTCAAGAGTATCTTCACAGAGTCCGACGCGGGCGAGCTTCCGCGGATGCTAGGCGTACGGGAACGACGCCTTTACCGTTTTCATGACCTCTATTTCCATTCAATTGAAAGTCGTGAGGACCTGGCTCTCCCGCTGGCCGAGGTACGTGAGCACCCGCTGTTCGCTGACATCAACACGAAGCTGTCGGAGCACGTCACCGCCTACGATCCCGCGACGTGGCAAAGCCCGAGTGACGCGATGGCCAGGGAGTTTTATCTCTGGCGAGCGCCAGCCTGACGCACCGCCCGTCCGAACGCACGGTCATGGGGAGCAGTAATGACTATGACGCAGGCCGCGAATGCTTTGACCGTGCCGGACAGCCCGGCGACGGCGGCCGGCCAGACCGAGCTGCCGGACCTGCACCAGCTGACCGACGACTTGGCTCTGCTCAGGCAGGAAGTCCTCATCGCCCCCGGCGAGGATGCCACCGAGCGGCAGCATGCGCGCGGGCGCCTGACGGCTCGTGAGCGGATCGACCGCCTGTGCGATGCCGGCTCGTTCCGGGAAATCGAGATGTTCCGCCGGCACCGGGCGTCGGGATTCGGGCTGGACGAGCAGCGGCCGCCTACCGACGGTGTGATCACGGGATACGGGACGGTCGACGGCCGGAAGGTGTTTCTGTACGCCCACGACTTCCGGATCTTCGGCGGCTCGCTGGGCGAGGCCCACGCGCAGAAGATCCACAAGATCATGGACCTGGCCGAGTCGGCGGGCGCGCCGCTCATCGGCCTGAACGACGGCGCCGGCGCGCGGATACAAGAGGGCGTTACGGCGCTTGCCGGATACGGCGGGATATTCCGGCGGAACGTGCGGGCTTCCGGCGTGATCCCGCAGATCAGCGTGATGCTCGGGCCGTGCGCGGGCGGGGCGTCCTATTCGCCCGCGCTGACCGATTTCGTATTCATGGTCCGCGGGATCTCCAACATGTTCCTCACCGGGCCGGATGTGATCCGCGAGGTGACCGGCGAAGAAGTCAGCCAGGAAGACCTGGGCGGTGCCGACGTGCACTCCAGCATCTCCGGCCTGGCCACCTTCGTGCACGACGACGAGGAAAGCTGTTTCGAGGCCATCCGGGCGCTGCTGTGGCTGCTGCCGCCGAACAATCGTGAGGCGCCCGACGGCTACGAGCCTGCCGACCCGCCGGACCGGCGGTGTGACGCCCTGCTGGACATCGTCCCCGCCTCGGCGGCGAAGCCCTACGACATGCTGGCGGTCATCGAGCAGATCGCCGACCACGGTGAGTTCCTCGAGCTGCACGCCGACTGGGCCCGCAACGTGATCTGCACGCTGGCGCGCATGGGCGGCCAAACGGTCGGTATCGTCGCCAATCAGCCGCTTGTGCTCGGCGGAGTGCTCGACATCAAGGCAGCGGAAAAGGCGGCACGGTTCGTCCGCACGTGCGACGCATTCAACATTCCGCTGGTCACGCTCGTGGACGTCCCCGGCTTCCTGCCGGGCGTGGACCAGGAGCACCTCGGGATCATCCGGCACGGCGCCAAGCTCCTGTACGCCTACTGCGAGGCCACGGTCCCGCGCATTCAGATGATCCTGCGCAAGGCGTACGGCGGCGCGTACATCGTGATGGATTCCCGCTCGATCGGGGCCGACCTCGCGTACGCATGGCCGATCAACGAGATCGCCGTGATGGGCGCGGAGGGTGCCGCCAACGTCATCCACCGCAGGCAGATCGCCGCGGCGGCCGACCCGGATCAGCTCCGGGCGACTCTCGTCGCCGAGTACCGCCAGCAGCTCATGCATCCCTACTACGCGGCAGAGCGCGGGCTGGTGGACGACGTCATCGACCCCCGCGAGACCCGGGCAGTCATCTGCGCCGGCCTCGACATGCTCCGCTCCAAGCACGAGCACCTGCCCCTGCGCAAACACGGAAACCCACCGCTGTAAGGACACATAGTGACAAACGCAAAATGGGGAAAGGTCGCCGCGAGCGACATGGAGTCCAACCGCCGCCGCGGCGGCGATCTCCGCACCATGCTCAGCCCCGCGACGGTGAAGTCGACCTCGGGTTTCATGGGAGTGCTCACTCTCCAGCCGGGCGAGTGCGTCACCGAGCACTACCACCCGTACTCGGAGGAGTTCGTCTACCTGGTCAGCGGTCAGCTGCTGGTCAGGCTCGACGGAGAACCCGTGCCGGTCGCCGCTGGCGAGGGCCTGTTCATCCCGATCGGCACCCGGCACCGCCTGGAGAACAGCGATGCCGGGCAGCCGGCGTTCGCGGTCTTCCACCTCGGCCCGCTGGCGCCGCGGCCCGACCTGGGTCACGTCGACACCGAGGAGCCTGCTCACGCAACCTCCGGTGAGCTCAGGTGAGCCAACGGCGGGCCGCGATCACCGGCATCGGTGTGGTGGCGCCCGGTGGCAATGGCACGAAGGCGTTCTGGGCCTTGCTCACCTCTGGCATGACGGCCACCCGCGGCATCACCCTGTTCGATCCGGCGGGGTTCCGCTCCCGCATCGCGGCCGAATGTGACTTCGATCCGGCTGCCGAGGGCCTCACGGCCGAGGAGACGCAGCGGACCGACCGCTGCTCGCAGTTCGCCCTCGTGTGCGCGCGAGAGGCGCTGGCCGACAGCAAGCTCGACCTGGACAACGTGCCGCCCGGCCGCATCGGCGTCAGCATCGGCAGCGCGGTCGGCAACACCATCACGCTCGAGCAGCAGTACGTCGTGGTGAGCGACATGGGTAAACGCTGGGTCGTCGACCCGGCCAAGGCGCAGCGCCATCTGTACCGCGCGCTGATCCCCAGCACCATCGCGGCGGAGGTCGCCTGGGACTGCGGTGCGGAAGGCCCGGCAGGCGTGACCTCGACCGGGTGCACGTCAGGGCTGGACGCCGTGGCCGAAGGGGCAGAGATGATCGAGGACGGCCGGGCCGATGTGGTGATCGCCGGCGCGACCGACGCCCCGATCTCGCCGATCACGGTGGCCTGCTTCGACGCCATCAAGGCAACCTCGCCGAACAACGACGACCCGGCGCACGCGTCACGGCCCTTCGACGCCAGCCGGGACGGGTTCGTGCTCGGCGAGGGCGCCACGGTCTTTGTTCTCGAGCCGGCCGACGAGGCACGGCGCCGCGGCGCGCACATCTACTGCGAGATCGCGGGCTACGCCCAGCGCAGCAATGCGTATCACATGACCGGGCTGAAGGCTGACGGCCTGGAGATGGCCGAGGCGATCAGGGTGGCGATGGGCCGTGCGCGGCTCGCCCCCGAGGACATCGACTACATCAACGCGCATGGATCAGGCACCCGCCAGAACGACCGGCACGAGACGGCGGCCTTCAAGGCGAGCCTAGGCGCACGGGCTTACGAGGTCCCGGTGAGCTCGATCAAGTCAATGGTCGGGCACTCGCTCGGCGCGATCGGCGCCATCGAGATCGCGGCGTCGGCGCTGGCCATCGAGCACAGCGTCGTTCCGCCGACCGCCAATCTGCACGAGCCCGACCCCGAACTCGGTCTCGACTACGTGCCGCTGCATGCGCGCGAGCAGCGCAGCGACGCGGTTCTGACGGTCGGCAGCGGGTTCGGGGGCTTCCAGACCGCGATGCTGCTCACCCGGCCAGGGATGGTGGCGTCGAATGGGTGACCACTCGCAGCGGGCTCTGATCACCGGCGTCGCAGCGATCGCGCCCAACGGCGGCGACACCAGCGCCTACTGGGCGGCGACGCTGTCCGGCGTGAGCGGACTGCGCCCGATCAGCAGGTTCGAAGCCGACGGCTATCCCGTGCGCGTCGCCGGGCTCGTCGACGACCTCAATCCGGCGGAGCAGTGCGGGGACCGCCTCGCGGTGCAAACCGATCGCTGGACGCAGTTCGCGCTCGCCGCCGGGGAGCGGGCACTCGCCGACGCAGACCTCGTCCCGGCGGATCAGCCCGAGTACGACATGGCCGTCGTCACAGCGAGCTCGTCGGGTGGCAACGAGTTCGGGCAGCGCGAGATCGAGGCTCTGTGGAGCCGCGGGCCGCGCGCCGTCGGCCCCTTCCAGTCGATCGCCTGGTTCTACGCGGCCACGACCGGGCAGCTGTCGATCAGGAACGGGATGAAGGGGCCATGCGGCGTCGTGGTCTCCGAGCAGGCCGGTGGTCTCGACGCGCTCGGGCGGGCCCGGCGCGCGCTGCGGCGCGACGCGAGCGTGGTCGTGACGGGCGGCACCGAAGCACCGATCGGCCCGTACGCGCTGACCTGCCAGATCACCAACGACCTGCTGAGCCGTTCGGCGGACCCGCAGCGCGCCTACCTGCCGTTCGACGTAGCCGCCTGCGGGTACGTGCCCGGTGAGGGCGGCGCCATCCTGATCGCCGAGCGCGAAGACAGCGCGCTTGCCCGCGGTGTGGACAAGCCGTACGGCGAGATCGCCGGCTATGCCTCGTCGTTCGACCCGCGCCCAGGCACCGGCAGGCAGCCGACGCTGCAGCGGGCGGCCGAGGCCGCGCTGGCCGACGCCCGGATCGCGCCCCAGGACGTGGACGTCGTCTTCGCCGACGGCGCGGGCCTGCCCGGCCCGGACCGCACCGAGGCAGCGGCGCTCGCGGCGCTGTTCGGCCCGTTCGGAGTTCCCGTGACCGTGCCCAAGACGCTCTGCGGCCGGCTGTACGCGGGCGGACCGCCGCTCGACGTGGTCGCCGCGTTGCTGGCCATGCGCGACGGCGTGATACCGCCCACCTACGGCATCGGTGAACTGGCACCTGGCTGCGACATAGACCTCGTCCGCGAGGCCAGGCCAGGCCCTGTCCGCACCGCCCTCGTCCTGGCCCGGGGGTTCGAGGGGTTCAACGCCGCGGTCGTGCTTCGCGCCGCTTGACCGCGCCACAGGGAAACCACCCAAAAGGGAAACCACACAAGAGGAGGACGCAGGTGCCTGCAACAACACTGCCAACCCGTGGCGAGCTGAGCGAGATGGTAAAGACCGTCGCCGGAGTCGAGATCGACGCTGAGCAGATAGAGCAAGATCCTCACGCGACGTTCGAAGATCTGGGCGTCGACTCGCTCGGCCTCCTCGGCGTCTTCGCGGTGGTCGAACAGCGTTACCAGGTTCAGATCCACGCCGACATCGAGGACTGCAGGACGTTCGCCGACCTTGAAGCCATCGTCCGGCAGGCAGCAGTCCCGGGTGCCGGGTCGGGCGCTCGCACCGAGTGCTCGACAGTGATCAGCGCGCCCATGAATCTCGTCTGGGACATGACAAACGACGTTGAGTCGTGGCCGCAGCTGTTCAGCGAGTACGCGGCTGCGGAGATCATCGCGCGGGACGGGAACACCGTGCGGTTCCGGCTGACGATGCACCCGGACGACAACGGGAAGGTCTGGAGCTGGGTCTCCGAGCGTGTCATGGATCCGCAGGCGCACACCGTGCACGCCTACCGGGTCGAGACCGGTCCGTTCGAGTTCATGGACATCGACTGGACCTACCGCGAGACCAGCGGCGGCGTCGAGATGCACTGGGTCCAGAACTTCCACATGAAGCCGGACGCCCCAGTGGACGATGCCGCGATGGCCGAGATGATCACCAAGAACTCGGCGGTGCAGATGGAGCGGATCAAGACCATCGTCGAGGACGCCGTGCGAGCGACGGTCGCATGACGGCCAGAGCCGCGTCACCAGGGGCACCAGCCGCGGCCGGGCAGCCCAGCGCGGAGGAGGTCGCGGCTGTCGTCGCGGTCCTGCTCGCAAGGCGGCGGCCCCCGTGGCCACGCCCGGCCCCGGCCCGGCCCGCATGGCTGCTTCCCTCCTACGCGGGCTCACGCTCATGGGCCCGCCCGCGCGGCGGCAGGGGCGGTAGGAGCGGCGCAGCGTAAACCGGGCGAACCGGCCGGAAGGCCGGCGGATTTCGGCCTTACGCGAGTCGTTTAGCGCCGGGCACGGCTCGCCGCGCGAGGATGCTCACAGGACAGTGTTCCGGGGCCTGCCCCAGATCATCCGAGCGTAGGAACGGGGATCCGAGGGGTAGGAACGGGGGCCAGCGTGGTGGCCGGGGAGGGCCGCTGCATCGGGGAGCGGGGAGGGGGCGCAGCTATGTCTGGATCCGATCAGGCGGTCATCGTCGGCATTGGCTGCTTACTGAGGCGCGATCTGGTGAGAAGGCGTGTGCGACCGGCTCGGCTGTCCGAGGTGCCTGCCTTGCCTCGTCCCAAGGGAGAGCGCAGATGCGCAAGGTTTTGATCGCCAACCGTGGCGAGATCGCTGTCCGGGTGGCCCGGGCATGCCGCGACGCCGGCCTGCAGAGCGTCGCGGTCTACGCTGACCCAGACCGCGACGCGCCGCACGTCAGGCTCGCCGGCGAGGCGTATTCCCTCGGCGGGGTGACGCCCGCTCAGACGTATCTCGACATCACAAAGCTGCTCGAGGTGGCGGCGCGGTCCGGTGCCGACGCTGTTCACCCGGGCTATGGGTTCCTGTCCGAGAACGCGGAGTTTGCCGAGGCGGTGACCGGGGCCGGGATCACCTGGATCGGGCCGCCCGCAGAGGCGATACGTCAGCTTGGCGACAAGATCGCGGCCCGCGAGGTTGCCCGGCGGGTGGGCGCGCCGCTGGTCCCCGGGCGTCCCGTGGCCAGTGCCGACGACGTGACCGCGTTCGCGAACGAGCACGGCCTGCCCGTCGCGATCAAGGCGGCGTTCGGGGGTGGCGGCCGCGGCCTGAAGGTGGCCTGGGCATTGGGAGAGATCGCGGACCGGTACGGCTCGGCCACGCGTGAGGCGATCGCGGCCTTCGGCCGCGGCGAGTGCTTCGTCGAGCGGTACCTCGACCGGCCGCGGCACGTCGAGACGCAGTGCCTCGCCGACTCCCGCGGTCACGTCGTGGTGGTCTCGACCAGGGACTGCACGCTGCAGCGCCGTCATCAGAAGCTGGTCGAGGAGGCGCCGGCGCCCTTTCTCACGGCAGACCAGGTCGCGCGGCTGTACGAGGCGTCCAAGGACATCATGCGGGCGGCGGCGTACGTGGGCGCGGGGACGTGCGAGTTCCTCGTCGGCGCGGACGGCGTCGTCAGCTTCCTGGAGGTGAACACGCGGCTGCAGGTGGAGCACCCGGTGAGCGAGGAGATCACCGGCCTGGACCTCGTCCGTGAGCAGTTCAGGCTCGCCGACGGCGAGGAACTCGGCTACGACGATCCGCCGGCCCACGGCCACGCCATCGAGTTCCGGATCAACGCCGAGGATCCGGGCCGCGAATTTCTGCCCGGCCCCGGGGCGCTGACCACCTGGCAGGTCCCGGCGGGACCCGGGATCAGGGTCGACTCGGGTGTCACTGCGGGGGCCGTCATCGGGCGGGAATTCGACTCCATGCTCGCCAAGCTGATCGTGACCGGGAGGGACCGCAGCCAGGCCCTGGAGCGCGCCCGGCGCGCACTGGCCGAGTTCGAAGTCGAGGGCGTGGCCACCGTCCTGCCGTTTCACCGGGCGGTCGTCGAGGATGCGGCATTCGCTCCGCCGGACCCGGCAGCGCCCTTCTCCGTGCACACGCGGTGGATCGAGACGGATTTCCCTGGCTGTGCGCCGCAGCCTGAACCGGCTGAGCCGCCCGACCCCCCATCACACGAGCGGCTGGCCGTGGAGGTTGACGGCAGGCGGATGGAGGTCGTGGTACCAGCCCACCGGGGGCCGGACATGGGCGCGCGCCGGATGCTCGGGCGCAGGATGGCCCGCCTGCACGGTGTTCCCGGAGCGTCATCTGGCGATGAAGTCACCTGCCCGATGCAGGGCAGCGTGGTCAAGGTGGCGGCGCCCGGAGACCGCGTCGAGGTGGGCGATCCCGTGGCGGTGATCGAGGCCATGAAGATGGAGCAGCCGGTGACCGCGCACCGCGCCGGCGTGATCACCGACCTCGCTGTCGCGGTCGGCGACGCCCTTTCCGCCGGCCAGGTCATCTGCCGGATCACGGACTA
>Ga0209333_1000270_pt1 | contig 28757 bp, 29 predicted proteins | sample BlaSpr_A8_OM2_O3_FD_187982 | JGI IMG/M metagenome (GOLD analysis project Ga0209333, IMG submission 187982) | Forest soil microbial communities from Thunder Bay, Ontario, Canada - Black Spruce, Ontario site 2_A8_OM2_O3 (SPAdes) (version 2) | ecosystem: Environmental > Terrestrial > Soil > Boreal... | reverse complement strand
CGCGGGCCGGGGCTCACAGATCAGCAACGGTGATCATCACCCAGACGACCTTTCCCGCTGCCTTGCGGTAGCACCCCCAGTCCTTGCCCAGCGTTGCCACCAGCATTAGCCCACGGCCGTTCTCCTCGTCTGGGGCAACGTCCTTGACAACAGGCATCTCATCGCTGCCATCCCAGACGTGAATGACCATGGAAACGCCATCCGAGGTAATCCAGAGTCGTATCACGGGCACGGTGGCCAGGTCCGCCCTAACAGGCAGGCGCTGCGATGCCTGCAGCGCGTTGGTGACCAGCTCAGAGGCCACCAGTTGGGCAGTATCAGCTAAATCGGCTAGGCCCCACTCATAGGCCACTGCCCGCGCATGCCCTCGCGCGCACGATGGCGCTGTGGGGAGCGCTGCGAGCGAAAGCCCAGGCCGGCGAGGCCATGGCAGTTGATCTGGCTGCATCGCGGTGGCGGCTCTCATGACTGAAGCGCCTCCTGGCGGCTTCTGGTTTCTTCCGAGGTTCTCATTGTAGGAACTGTCGTGCAAGTTTCTACAGGAGTTCGCGAGATTTGATTTGCCGATACCAGCGCGGTAGCTGTCAGGCATGATGTGACCGTTGCTGTCCCGGGGCGGAAAGGGGGTGTTGCAGGTGCCTGACCGGCGGCCGCCGTCCGTGCGGGCCCGCCAGCTCGCCGCTGAGCTGCGACGGCTGCGCGACGCAGCCAGGCTGACTGGAGAGGAAGTTGCGGGGCAGCTCGGCTGGTCACCGTCGAAGGTGTCGCGGATCGAGACGGGGCAGACTTCGCCCGGTGCGGCCGACCTGCGCCGGATGCTTGACATATACGAGGTCACCGGCACGCAGCGAGACCGGCTCGAACGGCTGGCCCAAAGCTCCGATCAGCGAGGCTGGTGGGACGCCTACACCGACACGCTGGCACCCGAGTACACAGCCCTGATCGCCTTGGAGGCCGAGTCCGAGTCGGTGCGCTGGTACGCGCCGATGATGGTGCCAGGCCTGCTGCAGACCGAGCGCTACGCCCGCGAGGTGATCCGCTCCGGGCTGCTGATCGCCCCGCCGGGCGAAGTCGAGCGCCGGGTGCAGGTCAAGATGACCCGCCAGCGCGTCCTGACCAGGGACGATCCCCTGCAGATGGCCGTGGTGATCGACGAGGCATCGATCCTGCGCACAATAGGCGGACCCCAGGTCATGCGCGAGCAGCTCGGGCACATGACGGCAATGGCGGCCCGGCCAAACATCACCGTGCAGGTGCTCCCGCTGGACGCCGGCGCCCACCCTGCGTTGAACGGGGAGTTCACCATCCTGACCTTCCCGGATCTGGTCGCGCCAGATGTGGTCTACCTGGAGAACATGGCCAGTGACCTATACGTCGAGAGTGAAGCTGAGGTCTACCGCTACGGTCTGGCTTTCGACCGGCTCCGGGAACTCGCCCTGTCCCCAGAGGAATCGGCCGAGCTGATCACTGAACGAGCAGATAGCATGGGGTGACCGCAGCGAGGCTTACCACCTGCCATCGATGCGGAGTCCCGCCGGGAGAGGAGGCGCGGAAATGGGCAGCATGGACCTGCACCGCGCCGAGTGGCGCAAGAGCCGCTATAGCGGCGCCAACGGGAGCTGCGTCGAGGTCGCCAGTAACCTGCCGGGCATCGTGGCCATACGCGACTCCAAGGAGCGCGAAGGACCAAAGCTAACGGTCAGTGACCAGGCATGGTCGGCGTTCATCCAAGGCATCAAACGGGGCGACTTCGGTCCTTGACTGACCGGTTTCACCGCGCGAGATGGCCCCTGCCGTGCGATGCGGCGGAGGCCATCTTTGCTACAGGCTGCGCGTGATGTGACGTGCCACAGGGGTTACAGCGCCGCATAGGCATACAATACGGGCAGCATGGAGGCCACGAGCAGCGTGACAACGGCCCCGGCGGGCAGCAGCGCGCCGAGACGGCGCGCCGATGCCGGGGCGGTACGGCTGACCGGCCGGGACGTGGCCGGGCTGCTGCTGGCCGGGGACATGTACGGAGCCCCCTACGATCTGATGGCGACGTTTCTGGCGGTGCGAGCCGACCGGTTGCGGGGGATCGTGGCGCGATGGCGCCGCGCCGGGTACGCCCAGACCGCACGGCTGGGTCCAGGGCCGGCGCTGTCGCGGCTGGCGCACATCCGCGCGGTGTTAGCCATCCGCCTGTCGCTGGAAGCCGGCGACCACCCGGCTCCATCGCCCCAGGACCCGACGGGCAGGCCTCATTTTCGGATTTGGCACAAGCCCCTATCTGGTCGTTATCCACCAGGATCATGAAAATCGCCTCCGCCGGCGGGGGTCCGGTGCGGGCGCCGGGGCACTATAGTCTGGCCATGCATGAGGGCGCACGGGGCCGGGGCAGCTCGCCAGCGCTGGCCGCAGTGCGTCGCGTTGCGCGGTGGCAGCCCCGCAGCTATCTGCAGATCTGGGCCATCGCCGCGACCGGTTATCTCGTCTGCCCGGTCCTCTTCATCGCCGTCCTTGGCTGGTACCGGTCGGGCGGCGCCGAGTTCGTATCCGCGGCAATGATTTGGTCCGGTGTCGGGGCCGGGCAGAGCTACCGGCTGCACCGGCGCCGCACGGGGTGAGAGACGCCGCCGGACGGGCTGAGACATATCGCACTGGGCCACTGGCGGGCCGGGCCGCCGCCCGGATCGGCCACAAATTTAGAACACGTTCTATGCACGGGGTGACGAGAACCAGCGGGCTAGCCTCGGGTTGTTGCCGGCCAGTAACGAAACATGTTTCACTCTGAATCGTGACCCAGCCGCTGCGCGCACCCCTGGAGATCGGGTTCGACTACACCCGCTCGCTCGGCCCGACGCTGAGCCGGTTCATGGCCGCCCTGGCCGACCGGCGAATCCTCGGCTCGCGCAGCGCCGACGGCCGGGTATATGCCCCGCCGTTCGAGTTCGACCCGGTGACGTTCGAGCCGCCGGACGATCTGGTGCCGGTCGGCCCCGAGGGCACGGTCACGACCTGGTCGTGGGCGCCGCAGCCGCTCGAGGGCCAGCCGCTGGCGCGGCCGTTCGGGTGGGCGCTGATCCGGCTGGACGGCGCGGACACGGCGATGCTGCACGCCGTCGACGCGGGTTCGGCCGCTGCGATGCGGACCGGGATGCGGGTCAGGCCGCGGTGGGCCGGGCAGAGGGCCGGGGACATCCGAGACATCGTCTGCTTCGAGCCCTCGACCGGCGCCCCGGAACCGGACGAGGTCGGCACGGCGGAAAAGGCGAGCCCAATGGCCGGCCAGGCCGGGCAGCCGGAACCGGTGGCGATGATGAGCGCGCCGGTGCGGCTGCACTACGAGCACACGGCCTCGCCCGAGGAGAGCAGGTTCCTGCGCGGGCTGGCCGAGGGGCGGCTGCTGGCGCAGCGCTGCCCGGTCTGCGGCAAGGTCTACATCCCGCCACGCGGGGCCTGCCCCACCGACGGCGTCCCGACCACCGACGAGGTGGAGCTGCCCGACCACGGCATCGTGACCACCTTCTGCGTGGTCAACGTCGACTACCCCGGGCAGCGGGTTTCCGCACCCTACGTGGCTGCGGCGGTGCTGCTGGACGGGGCCGACATCCCGTTCCAGCACCTCATCCTGGGCTGTGACCCCGACGAGGTCCGGATGGGGATGCGGGTGCGGGCGGAGTGGAAGCCGCGCGAGGAATGGGGAACGACGCTGGAGAACATCGACCACTTCCGTCCGACCGGGGAGCCGGACGCGCCTTATCAGACCTACGCGCACCATCTGTAAAGGACGGCCAACCGTGACCGACGTCGCCGTCATCGGCTTTGCGCAGTCTCCCGTTGAGCGAGCAAACGATGCCGCGACTACCAACGGCGTGGAGATGCTGGTGCCGATCTTCGCCGAGGTGCTGCAGAGCACGGGCCTGACCAAGAACGACATCGGCTTCTGGTGCTCCGGCTCCTCGGACTACCTGGCCGGCCGGGCGTTCTCGTTCGTCTCGGCGGTCGACGCGATCGGCGCGGTCCCGCCGGTCGCCGAGTCGCACGTGGAGATGGACGCCGCCTGGGCGCTATACGAGGCCTGGGTGAAGATCCTCATCGGCGACGCGGACATCGCGCTGGCGTACGGGTTCGGCAAGTCATCCGCTGGCGACCTGCGGCGGGTGCTCGCGCTGCAGCTCGACCCCTATCTGCTGGCGCCGCTGTGGCCGGACTCGGTGAGCATCGCGGCGCTGCAGGCCAGGCTCGGGATCGAGGCCGGGCTGTGGAGCGAGGCCGAGATGGCCGACGTCGCGGCGCGCAACCGCGCCGCCGCGGTCGCGAACCCGCGCGCGCAGCTGTCCGGCGAGGTCTCCGCACAGAAACTGCTCGGCCGGCCCTACGTCGCCGACCCGCTCCGCGCGCACGACTGTGCGCCGGTCGGCGACGGCGCCGCGGTCGTGATCCTGGCCTCGGCGGAGCGGGCCAGCGAACTGTGCCAGCGGCCCGCCTGGATCACCGGGTTCGAGCACCGGATCGACTCGGCCGCGCTCGGGGCGCGGGACCTTACCGCGGCGCCGTCGGCGGCCGACGCCGCGCGTGCGGCGGGAGCCGCGGGCGTCGACACTGCCGAGCTGCACGCGCCGTTCACCCATCAGGAGATCCTGCTGCGCGGCGCGCTCGGCCTCGGCGACGACGTCCGCGTCAACCCGTCCGGCGGCGTGCTCTGCGGCAACCCCATGTTCGCCGCTGGGCTGGCCCGGATCGGGTGGGCCGCGCAGGAGATCATGTCTGGCCGCGCGGGCCGCGCGCTCGCCCACGCGACCAGCGGGCCGGCCCTGCAGCAGAACCTCGTCTGCGTGATGGAGGCCCGTTGACATCCTCCGCCTGCCTGAAGGCACCGACAAACTAGTGGAGGAAGCGCAATTGATCTCCGCGCCCCAACGCAGCGGTCTCGGCACCGCGATCCCGATGAAGGCGACGCGATGAAGCACAGGGCGGCTGTCCTCGGCGTTGGCCAGACGCGCCACCGCTCGAAGCGGACCGACGTCTCGATCGCCGGGCTGTGCCGAGAGGCGGTGGGCCGGGCGCTCGCCGACGCGGGCACCACCGCCGCCGACATCGACGCCGTCGTGGTAGGCAAGGCGCCCGACCTGTTCGAGGGCGTGATGATGCCCGAGCTCTACCTCGCCGACGCGCTCGGCGCCGTGGGCAAGCCGCTGCTGCGGGTGCACACCGCCGGCTCGGTCGGCGGCGCGACCGGGCTCGTGGCGACCAGCCTGGTCCAGGCCGGGGTGCACCGCCGGGTGCTCGCGGTCGCGTTCGAGAAGCAGTCCGAGTCGAACGCCATGTGGGCGCTGTCGATCACCCCGCCGTTCAGCATGCCGGTGCTGGCCGGGGCCGGCGGCTACTTCTCCCCGCACATCCGCTCCTACATCCGCCGCAGCGGCGCACCGGGTCACATCGGAGCGATGGTCGCGGTGAAGGACCGGCGCAACGGGAGCCTGAACCCGTATGCCCACCTGCAGCAGGCCGACATCACGCTGGAGAAGGTTCTGGCCTCGCCGATGCTGTGGGACCCGGTCCGGTACGACGAGACCTGCCCGTCATCGGACGGCGCGTGCGCCGTGGTCATCGGCGACGAGGCCGCTGCCGAGGCGGCTCAGGCCGACGGCCGCCCCGTGGCCTGGATCCGGGCCACCGCGATGCGCACCGAGCCGACGATGTTCGCGGGCAAGGACCACGTGAACCCCCGGGCCGGCGCGGATGCCGCGGCGGCGCTGTGGCGGCAGGCGGGTATCAGCAATCCGCTGGAGCAGATCGACGTCGCCGAGATCTACGTCCCGTTCTCCTGGTTCGAGCCGATGTGGCTGGAGAACCTCGGCTTCGCCGCGCCCGGCGACGGGTGGCGGCTCACCGAGGCCGGGGAGACCGAGATCGGCGGCAAGCTCCCGGTCAACCCGTCGGGCGGGGTGCTCAGCTCCAACCCGATCGGGGCCTCCGGCCTCCTGCGCTTCGCCGAGTCGGCGCTGCAGGTCATGGGCAAGGCCGGGGCCCATCAGGTGCCCGGGGCCGCCGTGGCGCTCGGCCATGCGTACGGCGGCGGCTCCCAGTACTTCTCCATGTGGGTGGTTGCCGCGACCCCCGGCTGAGGACGCCGGCCCGGCATCCGTCCCTGTGCCGCGCGCTGCTCCCGGGCTACGCTAGGAGAATCCGCCTTAGTTACCAATTGGCTTCGGGTAGTTCTGGGTAGGAGTCGCGGGTGGGTGATCGGGACGTTGACCGGCCGGGCCGCCGCCGCCTGAGCAGGGCGGATGCGCGGCTGCGGCGGCCCGTGGTCGATCCCGCCATCCCGCGCACCGACCGCACATTGCTGACCGACCCCCGCACGCCACTCACGCCGGCCTGCCAGAGCCGCCCTGGCCGCCGCCGCGACTATCTGCCCAGGGAACCCGGCAGGCGCCTGGCCACGGTGGACGGGGCCGCCATCGGCCTGACCGGGGCGATGATGATCGCCGTGTTCGGCACGGTCCCGCTGGCCGTCGGGGTACTGGCACTCCAGGAGACGACCCCATGGGAGAGCGCGTCCTCCCACTACGCCCTGCTGGCTGCCGAGATCATCGTGATCATCACGACCGTGGTCTTTGGCTTCCGGATCGCCCTGTTCGGGCAGCCCACCGGCAAAGTGCCCGCCGAGGAGGCCGCGCGTACTCACCACGGGCGTTACTTGACCGACCAGGACTTCGATGTGCCCAGCCGGGTGTTGCTGCGGCGCGCGCAGGACGCGATCGACGCCGTCACCTCGTCGGCGGTGTGCCGGGACGACCTGCTGGACCAGGCCGCGGTGAGCGCGGCGCTGGCCGGGCAGGAATGGGACGTGGCTGTGGCCGTGCGCGAGCAGGCTCGGCTTCGTGCCAGGCGGGCTGAGCTTCGCACGACGGACGCTGGCCCCGCCGCCGCTGCGCTGCTCGGCCGGCAGGACGAGGCGGCGCATCTCGCGGAATCCAGCATTGCCGCCAGGATCGAGGCGCTGGAACGCTACGCCAAAGTGGTCCGTCAGGCGGACGGCGCTTACCGGGACTGGCGGCAGGCGGCCATGCTCGCCGAACTCCACGGCCAGCACCTCGACGCGCTCGCCCGCGGCGCCGCTCATGAGCACGGCATCGCCGACATTGAAGCCATGGCGCAGCAGGCCCGGGCCGTCCACGATGCCTTCACGGAACCGCCTGGGTAAGCAGCGCGGGCAGTTCGTCCATCCAGGCGAGCACGGCCTGCTCATAGTGCAAGCCGAAGCCGAGCGTTGCCCGCTGGTAACGATCAAGGCCACCGGACGTGGCCAGCTCCCGGTAGGCGGCGAGGCGCTGCTCGTGCATCGGCCGGTGGCTATCGATGTAGCCGAGGAGCGTGCCGGTGTCGAGTTCCGCACCGAATGCCAGGGTGAGCAGCAGCGGATAGCGGATCTGCTCGGGACCAGGCGGCTGCGCGAGCCATTCAGCGAAGGCTGCGCGGCCCTCCTGGGTAATCCGGTACGCGCGGCGCGAGCGCGCGCCGACCGCCTGGGCCTCGATGAGGCCACGGCTGTCAAGCGCGGCCAGCTCGCGGTAGACCTGGCTGCGGGTCACTGTCCAGAAGTCGCCGATGAACTCCCGGGCGGCGTTCCACAACTCGTAGCCGCTCGCGTCATCGCCGTGCAGCAAGCCCAGCAGTGCCGCGGCGGTCGGGTTGAGGTCGGCCATCGGCCCTCCCTTGACAGTCCATTATGGACGGTCCACTGTGGACAGTGATAGTCCATAGTGGACGATCCATTGTGGACCATATGACGGGCTGGCGCTGGGAGGCCATCATGCGGATGTTCCTGCTTACTACGCACATAGCCGCGGGCAGCTTAGGCCTTCTGGCCGGGCCGATGGCGATGCTGATGCCGAAGCGGCCCGGCTGGCATCCGCGGCTTGGCCTGGCCTATCAGCTGCTGATCGCCCTGCTGTGCCTGAGCGCCGGCGGCTTGGTCATCCTCAAGCCAGGCCTGTGGTGGCTTGGCGTGATCGCGGCGCTGACGTGGGCCGCGGCACTCGGCGGCTGGTGGGCACGACGGCACCAGCCTCGTGGCTGGCTGCAACTGCACGTCAGCCTGATGTGCGGCTCCTACATTTCGCTGGTCACGGCGCTGCTCGTGGTCAACTTTCCGGGATCACCGATCGCCTGGGCGGCACCCACGGCGGTAGGCACCCCGCTGATCACCTGGACGAACATCCGGCTGGCCCGCCGGGCCGCCCGGCGGGCGGCATCCCCGGCCGCGGCGGCACCTCAGCAGTACTGGACCGGGAGCCGCTTCATCCCGTTGAGCCAGCCCGAGCGCAGCCGCCGCGGCTCACCGGCCAGCCGGATGCCCGGCATGTGATCGGCGATCGCGTTGAAGATCAGGTCGATCTCCAGCCGGGCGAGGCTGGCACCGAGGCAGAAGTGCGCCCCGCTGCCGCCGAAGCCCAGATGCGGGTTCGGGCTGCGGCGGATGTCGAACCGCTCGGGATGGTCGAAGACCTCCTCGTCAAAGTTGGCCGACCGGTAGAACAGGCCGACACGCTGCCCGGCGGCGATCTGCTGCCCGCCCAGGGTGGTATCGGCCAGCGCGGTGCGCTGGAACACCGTGACCGGGGTCGCCCACCGCACGATCTCGTCGGCCGCGGTGTCCGGCCGCTCGGCCTTGAACAGCTCCCACTGGCCGGGGTTCTCCAGGAACGCGTGCATCCCGTGCGAGATCGCGTTGCGGGTGGTCTCGTTGCCCGCCACGGCGAGCAGGATCACGAAGAAGCCGAACTCGTCCGATGACAGTTCCCCGCCGTCGACCTGGGCGTTCACGAGCTTGGTGACGATGTCGTCCCTCGGGCACTGCCGGCGGTCCTCGGCCATCACCATCGCGTAGCCGACGAGTTCGGCTGCGGCGGCCGCCGGGTCGCCAACGTACTCGGGGTCGTCGTAGCCGACCATGTCGTTCGACCAGTCGAAGACCTTGCGGCGGTCGTCCTGGGGCACGCCGACCAGTTCAGCGATCGCCTGCAGCGGCAGTTCGGCTGCCACGTCGGTGACGAAGTCGCCGCTGCCGCTGGCGATGGCCTCGGCGACGATCCGCTCCGCCCGTGCCGACAGCGCCGAGCGCAGGTTGTTGATGGCCCGGGGGGTGAAACCCCGCGAGACGATGCCGCGCAGCTTGGTGTGCTGCGGCGGATCGATGTTGAGCATGACGAACCGCTGCAGTTCGATCTGCTCCCGGGTAGCGCCGTCTTGATGGCGGATGATCGCGGTGTTCTCCCAGGTGGAATAGTTGTCGTTGTCCCTGGAGACCGCCACGACGTCGGCGTGCCTGGTGACCACCCAGTAGCCCTCGTCGTCGAATCCGCCCACGCCCCGCGGCTTTTTGTTCCACCACACCGGGGCCGTGCGCCGCAACTCGGCGAACTCGTCCATGGGCAGGCGGTCGGCGTACATGTCAGGGTCGGTGAAGTCGAAGCCCGGCGGGATGTTGGGCTCAGTCACGACTGCCTCCGCTAGCGCTCTGAACTGAAACGTGTTCTAGTTTGATTGAATCACGCTGCGTGGCGTTGCGGAATGTCCCGCGGGGTTGATTGCAACACGTTCTACGATGAACATCGGCGAGCGCAGAGGAGCGGGCGGTGGGCAACGCGGTGATCGTGGAAGCGGTCCGGACCCCGATCGGCAAGCGCGGCGGGGTGCTCGCCGGACTGCACGCGGCCGAGATCCTCGGCTGTGCGCAGCGCGCCCTGGTGGACCGGGCCGGCATCGACCCCGGCGAGGTCGAGCAGGTGGCTGGCGGCTGCGTGACCCAGGCGGGCGAACAGTCGAACAACATCACCCGCACCGCCTGGCTGCACGCGGGACTGCCGTATCAGGCGGGCTGCCAGACTCTCGACGCCCAGTGCGGCTCGGCGCAGCAGGCCGCTCACCTGGTGGCCGGGCTCATCGCGGCCGGCGCCATCGAGGCGGGCATCGCCTGCGGCGTGGAGGCGATGAGCCGGGTGCCGCTGCGGGCAAACGTGGGGACCGAGTCCGGCTCGCCCAGGCCGGCCTCATGGGACATCGACCTGCCGAACCAGTACCTCGCCGCGGAGCGCATCGCGAAGCGGCGCGGCCTCGACCGCGGCCAGATCGACCGCTTCGGCCTGCGCTCGCAGACCCTGGCCCAGCTCGCCTGGGCGCACGGGCGGTTCGACCGCGAGGTGGTCCCGGTCACGGCCCCGGTCCTGGACGCTGACCACCAGCCGACCGGGGAGTCCCGTACCGTCGACCGGGACCAGGGCCTGCGTGAGACCAGCCTGGAGGCGCTGGGCAAGCTCCGGCCGGTGCTCGAGGACGGGCTGCACACGGCGGGCACGTCCTCGCAGATCTCGGACGGCGCCGCCGCGGTGCTGCTGCTCGACACCGACCGGGCCAGGGCGCTCGGCCTGCGGCCACGGGCCCGGATCGTCGCCCAGTGCCTCGTCGGCGCCGAGCCCTACTACCACCTCGACGGGCCAGTCGCGGCCACCGAGCGGGTGCTCAAGCGCAGCGGCATGGTGCTCGGCGACATCGACCTGTTCGAGGTCAACGAGGCGTTCGCTTCGGTCGCACTGTCCTGGATGAGCGTGCACCAGCCCGATCCGGAACGGGTCAACGTCAACGGCGGCGCCATCGCGCTCGGTCATCCGGTTGGCAGCACCGGCGCCCGCCTGATCACGACGGCCCTGCACGAGATGGAACGGCGGGACGCGTCCACGGCGCTGATCACCATGTGCGCCGGGGGCGCAATGGCCACCGCGACGATCCTCGAGCGCCTTTAGTCAGGCCCGGTCGTCCCGGGAGAGTTTCGGCAATACGCCCACAGCCCGATCTGATGACATATCGCACGGCCGCGGCCGCTGAATAGCCAAAGTCTGACGACGCATCCCTCGGCCGTGGCTGCTGAATGGTCGGCTGCCACGACTGTGCCCGGGCCGGGCAAAGGCGCTGGGCCGGTTATTCCTTGATCAACTGTCGCGGAAGCGCCATTATGGACAGACCGGAGTTCGGCGGTGGGGGTATGACATTGAATTCATCCCGCAATTCCTCGGCCGCGAAGGTTAGGCAGCGCCGCGTGGCAGGCAGGTTCCGGCTGCGGCTGCGCCGCCTCCAGTCACGCGTCCTCTGGCCGCTGCGCCGCATGTTCAAGTCGCGTCGCACCCGAAGGAGGCGCCGCAACGTCGACGAACGGCGCACCTGGGGCTCGGGCCGTCCCCTCGTCGGGTTTGTCAAGGTTGCGTGCATTGTGGCGGGCATCGTGCTGCTCGTGTCGGTGGCGAGGGCGCTTTACGTCGTGATCGCGGGGAAGCCGTCGAGCCTTCTGGGAGTCAATTTCGATGCGGCATGCCGGAATACCGGCTTCTCCTGCGACGTTCTCGCCGGGACCCTCGGGCCTTTGTTCTCGTTCGCCTTCGTGTACGCGCTTTTCCTGCTGGTCCGCCTGTGGTTCGTCCGCGGGCCGTACGTGCGCAAGGCCCGGGAGGAGCCGGAGCGGGTGGTCGACACCGCGGGCAGCATCATCGGTGAGGTCGTCGGCCGGGATGAGCTGTGCAGCGTGATGATTGAGGATCTGCGGGACCGGGACACGCGCCGTCCACATGTGGTCGTCGGCGGGGTCGGAACCGGCAAGACCGCGCTCCTGGTCCGGCTCACCCAGCTGCTGGCCGAGCGCGGAGCGGTTCCGGTTCCTGTGCGGCTGCGGGACGCCCGGGAGCTTGACTTCCGCGAGCTCGCGCGCAAGCGGTTCGTGGCGGACGCCAATGCGGCCCTGATGTCGGACGCGGAAGGGGAGAAGATCTGGCGGCAGCTCTGCCGCAGCGACCGCGTCGTGGTGCTCGCCGACGGCCTGGAGGAGGCACTGCTCAAGGACAAGGAGCGGGACAACCGGATAAGGCTTGCCATCCGGCAGGCCGACGAGGACCAGCTGCCGCTGATCATCGCCTCGCGGCCGCACGAGCCGCTCCGCGACATGGAGGCCACGCTCGTGGAGCTCGAGCCGCTCAGCGAGGAGGCCGCCCTGGAGTACCTCAAGCGTGGCTCGACAGAGGATGAGCGCCGCCTTGACTGGGTGGTGGAGACCGCAGACGTCGCCGAGACACCCCTGTACCTGCAGATAACCCGCCAGTTGCAGCTGGCCGGGCTGATGGAGCACATCACCGCACGGCGGACCGACCGGCGGCTCGACACCCGCGGCGTGGACCGGGCCGAGCTCCGCCAGCGCCTGCTCGCGACGTGGACGCAGGCACTGATCGACGGGCACTTCGCCACCGGCGTGCCGCTGTCCCGCGAGGATCGCCGGGCCACCGTCGACCAGCTGTCGGTGCTTGCCTGCATCGGCCTGCAGGAGGATTCGCTTCAGGTGAAGTTCGACGCCTTTGAAGCGCTACGCGGGCGGCAGAATCCTCCCCCGCTTATCCAGGAGGTCGAGCGCAGGCTGCACGCGATAAGGCACAGGTTCGACATCCGGCTGGCCGCGACCTGGGGCATGCGGCTGGGCCTGGTGGAACTGCGCGGCAGCGAGGTGCGCTTCCCGCACAGCCTCATCCAGGCTTATCTCGGATCCAGGGTCATCGACCTGGCGATGCTGGATCCGGACTTCCGCAACGACGCCATGGAAGACCCCGGGCGGGAATTCCTGATCGCGCTGGTGATGAACTCGCGGGCACAGCTGAAGAACGTCCGGCGTCCGGCCGTGGACACGGGCACGGGCACCGATGAGCGAATGCAGAACGTTCTGCGCGCCAGGGCCGCCCAGAACGATCACGTGAAGGCTCTTTATATGCTCGCCGCCTCGCTCCAGATCGACTGCGTTGACCAAAATCCCGCGCACGGCGCCATCGCAACGGACATCGAGCGGTCGTGGCCGGAGATGTCGGCGCAGGACAAACGGAGCCTCGAGGAGGCCAAGCTCAACCTGGTGAACCGGTTCGGCGAAGCCGTGCGTATGATCGCCGAGCGGCACCCGGGCGATGGCGCCGACACCTATCACCAGCTTTACAGCATCACGGTCGACGAGCCTTCCTATCCGATCCGGCTTGAAGGCGCGCAAGAGATCGGGGCGGGCGGGGACCGGGCGTTCGAGGCGCTGAAGGGGGACCTCGGCCCACCGCCTTGCCGAACCGACCCGCCCGATAGCCCGGAAACGCCCGGCGAGGACGCTGCCGCCGGCGAGGCCGCTGCCGGCGACGAAGTGCCCGACCCGGAGCGGCCTGCCGCCCGCCACACGCCGGAAGCACCCCGGCTGCCGGAGTGGCACCACGAGGAGCGCCAGTGGCGGCAGGAGGTGGTGCGCGCGTGGCTCGCACCGCTGCTGGTCGGGTCGGTGACTGACAACACCCGGGAGGCACGGAAGAACCTTGAGAACTGGCTGCAGTATGTCAGCGCGCGAGACGGCGGCCGGGGCGAGCCTGCCCTGCGGCTGACCCAGGAGGTTGCGCTGGCGCAGGGGTTCAAGCTTGCGGCCAACCGGCGGGCCAGGCATCCGTACGCCAATCCCGAGACCCGGGCCTTCCTTGTGGAGCAAGCCAGGGAGATGCTGCGCGGCTCCGGCTTCTGGTTCACCCGGCTGACCCTCGTGCACGCGCTGTGCCTGTGGTCGCTGGCCGACGGCCCGGCGCACCCGGCGAGCCGGCGCGACCGCGACCACGGAACGCTCATCGAGCACTGGGGCACCTTCTCCGGCCAGCCGGAGCACCCGTTTGTGGCCGAGGCGCGCAAGCTGGCCGGCTGGGCTCTGGAGACCGGGCAGCCCGAACGTTTCATCTGGATCGATGAGAGCGGTGTGGTCGCCAAGATCGGATCCCGCCCGGCGAGCCGGCTGTCGCACCGGAAGCACAACCTGTGGATCCCGCCGTCGACAGGGTGGACCGCGCTGCACCCGCGGGCGCAGAAGCTGATCGCCGACGTGCTTTTGCTGCTCAACCTGGCCGAACGCGGCGAGCCTGCGGTCCGGAACCGGCGTCTGGCGCGCACCAACGCCCACGACCTTCCCCCATGCCTCGCGGGAAACCGGTCTCCGCTCGACCCGACGAGGACCGTCGGCATGGCAGCGACGTCCGAACCGGGATCCAATTGCGTGCGTGGCTGCGCGTTCGAGCTGTGCCCGTACCCGCCGAAGGGCGAGCAGAACTACCGGGCCGAGCTCAGCGAGGCGTTCTGCCGCAGGCAGCACGCGCTCATGACCGGCGGATCGGTGCGGCGCAGGACCACGCCCTGGCAGGAGGCGCTGCCGGGGGAACTAAAGCAGTTCTGGAAGCAGATGGGACAGCGGGCGCAGCCGACCGAGGACAACCGCGGCTTCGGTGCCGACCGTGCCAGCGGGCAGGGCCGCCGGGCGTAGCAACGTGGCCGGCCGCCGCTGTGCTGCGGGCAGCGCGGCCGGGAATCGTGTGGCCGTGTGTCGCGGTCAGCCGTCCCTGAGGATGGCGTTGATGATCTTGGCCGTGGCGGCGGCGGGCGTCGCTTCCAGGCACAGGCGTTCCATCACCGCCATGTAGTGATCGACGGTCTCGCGCTTGTCGAGGTACAGCGCACTGGTGAGCTGCTCGAGGTAGACGACGTCCGGCAGATCACGCTCGGCGAAGCGCAGGATGCTGAACGGGCCGCCGGCGGCAGCGTGGGCTCCCGCCGAGAACGGGATGACCTGGATGGTGACGTTGGGGCGCTCGGCAGCCTGCAGGATCTGCTGCAGCTGACGGCGCATCACGCCGGGGCGCCCGGCTGGACGGCGCAGCACCGCCTCGTCCAGCACCGCCCACAGGTGTGTTGGCTGCGGGCCGGTCAGCAGCGCCTGGCGGCCCATCCGCAGCGCCACCCGCTGCTCGATCTCTTCGGGCGGCTCTCCGTCATGGCCGAGCAGGGTGACCGCGCGCGCGTAGTCCTCGGTCTGCAGGAGACCGGGCACGAACTGGATCTCATACGTCCGGATGCTGACCGCGGCCTCTTCCAGGCCGACGTAGGACTCGAACCACGCGGGCATCACGTCGGAGTAGTCGTGCCACCAGCCGTGCGAGCTCGCGCCGCGGGCGAGCTGATGCAGCGCGGCGCGCTGCTGCTCGTCGGTGACCTCGTAGAAGGTGAGCAGGTCGGCGATGTCACGGTCCTTGAAGCCGACCCGGCCGGTCTCGAGCCGGCTCATCTTGGAACCGGACGCCCTGATCACCTCTCCGGCGTCCTCGAGCGTGATGCCGCGCTCTTCGCGCAGCCGCCGCAACTGGGCGCCGAGAAGCCTGCGCGGCACCGTGGGCCCGATACCGGGCAGCCCGACGACGCGGGTTACCGGATGGCCGTTGGCAGGACCGGAGCTCTCCGCGGGCCGAGCCATGATCATCTGCATCCTTTACCGGCGACTAGACCACCGCAGTGTCCCATGTCTACTGCTTTTGTGCCAAGGTCATCACGGGCCGGATCGCTCATTTCTGCTCGGACCAGGACGTGTTGCGAGATGATTCCCCTGCACTGTTAGTCATCGGCTGCGTTATGGGCCGGAAATGGTGGGGGGTTGATGCTGGCGTGCGGAAGCTGCATGTGCTGGCCACCGGGCTGGTAGTCCTCGCGGCGTTTGCCGCCATCGGGCTGCCCGTCGCGGCCAGCGCCACGTCGGCGGCGGCCGCGCCCGCCGCCTGCCGGCACACGTTCGTTCCCGCCTATCCGTGGTCTTCCACCTTCTGGACGCGGGCGATCAACAGCAAGCCAGCGCCCGGCGTCATGATCCTTAACGTCACGGGCACCGGCGCCGGCACGGCAGCGGTGCCGCATTTCCAGTCGCTGGTCAAACGGGCGGAGAAGGCGGGCATCACCGTTCTCGGCTACTCGTCGACCGAGTACGGACAGCGCCCGGCCGCCCAGGTCGAGGCGGACGCCAAAAACTACAAGGCCTGGTACAAGGTCAACGGCATGTTCCTTGACCTGACCGCCAATGGCAGCGGCGAGCTCGGCTATTACAAGAAGCTGGCCAGCTACATCCACACGGTCAACCCCGGCTCGGTGATCTGGCTGAACGTCGGCGCCTACCCGGCCCGGGGCTACATGTCGGTCGGCAACGTCGTGGTGGCGTTCGAGGGCAGCTACGCCAGCTACCGCGGCCAGCAGGTTCCGTCCTGGACGTCGCACTACCGGGCGCGCAGGTTCGCGGACGTGATCTACGCGACCCCCGCATCGGATCTCGCCGGCGCGGTCAGCCTGTCCAAGCACCGCCGGATCGGCAGCCTGTTCGTGACCAACCTGGGCGGGTCGCCCGATCCCTACAGCGCGCTGCCCAGCTACTGGAGCAAAGAGGTCAGCGACGTCGCGGCGGGCTGCGCCGGCTAGACCGGCACCGGCCGCCAGGCCTCCGGGTCGCCGGGCGCGGCGGTGAAGTCGTACCGCAGCCCGGCCCGCGACAGCGCGACCAGCGAGATCGACGTGGTCCCCCAGATCCGGCCGTCGCCGAGGTCGCGGCGCACGATCAGCGCACGCGGGTCCTCGGGGCCGAGGCCGTCGCCGTCCAGCAGCGGCAGCCAGGCTCCCCAGGCCAGCGAGACCGGATCGGCGGGCCGCGGCGCCGGGCGCTGCGCGCCGCGAAGCCGCGGCAGGAAATGCTCGATGCGCGCCCGCTCATGATCCATGGCGCCCCGAAGCTCGCCGTCCAGGCCGCTGTTCACCACGACGTGCAGGCCGGCCGACAGCTCGCGCTCGTCAAGCTCGGCGCCGTCCCAGCTGTACAGCACGGCCCGTCCCAGCTCGGCGATCAGCAGATGGAACGGGTCGAAGTCGGCGAGCCCGGCCCGCTCGAGCTTCCCGTGCTCGGCGGCCTGCAGCGGCAGGGTGCCCCTGGTCCGGCGCGACCCTTCCGGCGCCATCCGGCCCCGGGCGTTCAGGACGCAGGTCACCCGGGGCGTCGCTGGCGCCACGGCCAGCCACGTCCCCCCGGCCTGCAGATCCAGCCCGCCGATCAGCCCTGGATGATCCGGCCAGTGCCGGCCGGGGGGCTCCCAGGCCCGGTCGGCGAGCTCATCGCGAACTCCGGCAAGCAGCAACGGGCCATCGGGGTCGACGCTCACGATCGCGGTGCACATGCCTCTATTGGACCGCGAAGCCCGGATGCTGCGACGATGAGGTGCCCGCAGGCAGATCGCCGCGGGCACACGTCTGGAAGGCGGTCGCCGATGGCGCTGGAGGTCAAGCGGCTGCAGCTGGCGAAGCTGCGCGGGCTCGACGGGACGCAGTGGCCGGTGCACGGCTTCGTGGTCACCCACCCGGGCGGCGCGGTGCTGGTGGACACCGGCGTCGGCGGCCCGGACGAGATACTCAGCGACTGGCGAGTGGTCAACCGCTCGGCCGCCGACGCGCTCGCCGAGCTCGACATGACCCCGGGCGACATCGGCCTCGTGATCAACACGCACCTGCACTTCGACCACTGCGGGCAGAACGCCGTGTTCCCGCACGCCCCGTTCTACGTGCAGCGGGCCGAGGTAGAACGTGCCAAGCGGGAGGCGCGGGAGCTGTACGACTGGTTCGGCTTCATGGACGCGCAGTTTGAGTTGCTCGACGGCGACGCCGAGGTGCTGCCCGGCCTTTCGGTGATCACGACGCCCGGGCACACCGTGGGCCATCAGTGCGTCGTGGTCCAGTCCGGCGACGGCGCCCCCGACGTGCTGATCGGTGACGCCGCCTACACGCCGCGGCTCTACCAGGGCGCGCCCGACGAGGAGCTGCCGGACGGCCAGGCGAGCGACCCGGTGGCGTGGCGAAACTCGCTGGCGCGGATCCGGAAGACCGGCGCCGCGAGGGTGCACTTCTGCCACCACAGTGACGTCGTGCACTCCTGACCGGCCATCGGCGAGCGCGCAGGCGGCACTCAGGGTCAGCCGAGCTTGAACGGATCCCGGCTGGCGCCGCTCAGCTCCACCCACACCGTCTTCAGCGCGGTGTACTCGTCGATCGCCGCGAGCCCGTTCTCCCGGCCGAAGCCGCTCGCCTTGAACCCGCCGAACGGCGCCATCGGGCCGACCGCGCGGTAGGCGTTTACCCAGACCGTGCCCGCGCGCAGGCCCCTGGCCATCCGGTGCGCGCGCTGGACGTCCCTGGTCCAGACGCCGGCGGCCAGGCCGAAGTCCGAGTCGTTGGCGATCCGCAGCGCCTCGTCCTCGTCACTGAACGGCACCGCCGCCAGCACCGGCCCGAACACCTCCTCGCGCGCGATCGTCATGTCGTTGCTGACGTCGGCGAACAGGGTCGGCTCGACGAAAAACCCGTCGGCGAGCCCGGGGGTCAGCGGCCGGGTGCCGCCGGTAACCAGCCGCGCGCCTTCGGCGCTTGCCGCTTCCACCATGCCGAGCACCTTGTCCAGATGCCCGCGGAACGCGACCGGGCCCATCTCCGTGCCCGGGTCCTGCGGGTCGCCGAGCTTGATCTGGATGGCCCGCGCGGCCACCCGCTCGACCAGGGCGTCGTGGACGTCGCGCTGAACCAGCAGCCGCGAGCCGGCCATGCAGGTCTGGCCGGTCGCGGCGAAGATGCCCGCGATCACCCCGTTCGCCGCGGCGTCGAGGTCCGCGTCGCCGAACACGATGTTGGCCGACTTGCCGCCGAGTTCGAGGCTGACCGGCGCGAGGTGCCCGGCGGCGGAGCGAGCCACGTGGATGCCGGTGGCCGTCGCGCCGGTGAACGCGACCTTGTCGACGCCCGGGTGGCTCGCCAGCGGCTCGCCCGCCTCGGCGCCGAAACCAGTGATCACGTTGAACACGCCCGGCGGGAAGCCCGCCGCCTCGACCAGCCGGGCGAACTCCAGCGTGGAGACCGGCGCCTGCTCGGCGGGCTTGACCACGAACGTGCACCCCGCGGCCAGCGCCGGGGCGAGCTTCCACGTCATCAGCAGCACCGGGGAGTTCCACGGCGTGATCGCCCCGACCACGCCGAGCGGCTCCGGGACGCTGTAGATCAGGTAGTTGCCGCGGTCCGGCGGGATCGTGTCCCCGTGGATCTTGTCAGCGGCTCCCGCGAAATAATGAAAGTAGTCGGGCAGGCCGCGGATCTGACCCTGCATCTCCCTGATCAGCTTGCCGTTGTCCTGGACCTCGGTCCGGGCCAGGTCGTCCGCGCGCTCGGAGATCACGTCGGCCAGGCGGCGCATCAGCCGGGCCCGCTCGGCGCCGGTCAGCCGACCCCACGGCCCGTCGTCGAAGGCCTGGCGAGCGGCCTGGACCGCGGCGTCCACGTCCGGCCCTGACGCGCGCGGCACCCGGGCCCAGGCGGTCCCGGTGTACGGGTTCACCGACTCGAAGGTCTCCCCAGACTGCGCGTCGACCCATTTGTTGTTGATGAACATCTGGTAGTCGACCAGGCCCGCGGGAGAACCGTTGGCTGCCATCGAAGCCCTCCTTGCCATCATGGCCATCATGGCCCGAAAGGAGGCTGGCTCCGATGCCGATCTCAATCCGAGACCTCGAGGAGGCTGCGGCCGGGGGCTGGCGGGCGCCGGAGGAGACCAGGATGAAGGGGGATTGGAGAAGGCAGGGGAGGTGGGTGGGGGGTAGGGGCTGGCTGCTGCGCGCGGCCGGCGGCTTCACCGGGCGTGCCAACAGCGCGCTCGCGGCCGGTGACCCCGGCATGCCGCTGGCCGATGCGGTCGGCGAGGTCTGCCGCTGGTACACCGTGCGCGGGCTGCCCGCGCTGGTCTCGGTCGCCTACCCCATCGGAGATCCGGACGCCGACCCGGTGGACCGGTTCCTCGCCGGGCGCGGCTGGCCGGTGCGCTCCGGCGCGGCGACCGTGATGACCGCCGCGTCCGCAGATGTGGCAGACGCCGCGGCGGACGCGGCCGCGGCCGTGCGCGTCGACCTGGCCGCCGAGCCCGACGAGGCGTGGCTGGGGCGGTACCGGTTCCGCGGCCAGCCGCTGCCGCCGATCGCCCGCAGGCTGCTGCTGTCCGCGCCGTGGCAGCGGTTCGCGTCCGCGCGCGAGGAAGGCCGCACGATCGCCGTCGGCCGGGTGGCCGTGGCCGACGGCTGGGCCGGCCTGACCGCGGTCGAGGTGGACCCGGCCCACCGCCGGCGCGGCCTCGGCCAAGCGATCACCGGCGCGCTGGCCGCGGCCGCCGTGCAGCGCGGCGCCGCCAACCTGTACCTGCAGGTCGAGAACGACAACACGGCAGCGCGCGCCCTGTACCGCCAGGCCGGCTTCACCGACCACCACGGCTACCATTACCGGGTCGCTCCGGAGACGCGGACGGAGCAGGGGGCGCGGAAGGAGCGCGGGCGGTCGGTCCGGGGGTACGCGAGCGGCGCGGCTCAGCGCACGAACTCGAGCACCTTATCGATGTTGTATTCCACGATCCACAGCATCTTCGCACGGTCGGGGAAGTCGCCGTCGAGCAGCCGCAGCGGCCCCTCGATCAGCGACAGGTGCATCGCGAGGCGGTAGAACCGCAGTCGCTGCTCGTCGAGCCCGTCTTCGCGCAGCGACCGGTAGTGCTCGCCGAAGCGCAGCCGCAGGAACACGTGCTCCCACTCGACATCGAAGAACATTAAGCCCTCGATGTCGATGATCACCGGTCCGCCTCGCTCGTCGATCAGCACGTGATCGGGCCCGAGCTCGCCGTGGATCAGCCGGTAGTCGGCCCGGGGCCGCACAGCGGCCGCCAGGCCGGTGGTGACGGCCTCCAGTTCGCCGCGGATGGCGGCCACGCGGCCCACCCGCGACGCCGCGTCGGCCAGATGACCCAGGGCCCGGTCGAGCACGATCTGCTCACACGTACGGCCCGACCACGCGATGCCAGCGTCAGCCAGCGCGACCCTGCCGATGTGACGGCCGCGGCAGCCGTGCATCGCCCGCAGCGCGACGGCGAGACGGGCCAGGGCCTCCTGCGCGCCGGGCTCGCCGCGCTCCAGCCACTGCTCCAGGGTTCCGCCGCGCACGTCCTCGACCAGGGCGATCTCGGCCGGGTAGACGGCCAGGGTGCGGTCGAGCAGATACACCCGCGGGGTGCGCACGCCCACGGCCGCCAGCCGCGCGGCCGCCGCCTCGAACAGGCCGGCCCCCGAGGCTTCGCCGAACGGCTCCTCGTCGGAGGCCGGGCCGCGCGGCGCTGGCCAGTAGTTCTCCGCCGCGGCCCAGATGTAGCCGATCACCGTGCGGCCGTCGTCGAGCGACAGCCGGTAGACGCCCTTCGTGCTGCCGCCAGATAGGCGCTGCACCGCGGCCAGCGTGCGGCCGGGCCCGAACGCGACACGCACGACCGCCTCGAGCTCGTCCCGCGCCGCGGGACCGCGAGCCACCTCAGGCCACCAGCAGCCGGGCGCCGAGTTCCGCGGTGTCGCTGGCCAGCACGTCGGCGTTACGTTCCGGCCAATGTCCGGAGTAGAGATCGGCGCGCAGGTTCGTGACCGCCCGGTGCTCGGCCTCGGGACCTACCATGGCCCACACCGACGTACCGCGCCTGACCTCGGGCAGCAGGTAGGCCACGGGGCGGCGCCAGTAGGCGTGGAAGAAGCCGTCGACGCAATCCCAGGGGATCGGCACCGGCTGCATCCGGGCGCCGATCGCGCGGGCGCGCTCGGCGAGCGTCGGGCCCCCGGACCCGAGCCGCGTGAACTCCGGCAGATAGTCCCGGGTGAGCCAGAACCGGCCGGTGTCGGCGGCGTCGAACTGGAACACCACGACGCGGCGGGCGACCCGGCGCATCTCGCGCAGGCCGGCGACCGGGTCGGCCCAGTGGTGATCGGACAGCACAGCCATCGCGACGTCGAACGCGTTGTCGGCAAACGGCAGATGCTCCGCTCGGGCGGACAGGCACGGCGCCGCGCCCCGCGGCCGCTGCGCGCGCATGACGGCCGACGGCTCCACCGCGGTGACGTCGCGGTCCGGCGGCTCGTAGGACCCGGTGCCCGCGCCGACGTTCAGCACCGTGCGGGCATCACCGAGCGCCGCCCAGATCTGCGCGGCGATGCGCGGCTCGGTGCGGCGCGTCACCGGGTAGGTGTGCCCGATGGTGTCGTACAAGGGGCCGTCACGCATAGCTGTGTGCCTGGTCTGGGTACCGGCCGGCAGCCACGTCGGCGGCGTACCGGCGGGCCGCGTCCAGCAGCCCGCCGGAGGTGTCGGCGTACTGCTTGACGAACCGTGGCAGCCTGCCGGTGGTGAGGCCGGCCATGTCCTGCCAGACCAGGATCTGGGCGTCGCAGTGCGGGCCGGCGCCGATGCCGACCGTGGGCACGCGCAGTGCCTCTGACACGCGCCGGCCCAGGTCGGCGGGCACCGACTCGAGCACAACCGCGAACGCGCCCGCGCGTTCCAGCGCGGTGGCGTCGGCGAGCAGTTCCTCGCCCGCGTCGCCGCGGCCCTGGACCCGCCGCATCCCGCCGAGCACGTTCACGCTCTGCGGCGTCAGCCCGAGGTGGCCCATCACCGGGATGCCCGCCCCGGTCAGCGTCTCCACCTGCGGCACGACGCGGCGTCCGCCCTCCAGCTTGACCGCCTGCGCGCCGCCTTCCTTCAGGTGGCGCACCGCGTTCGCCAGCGCGGCCTGCGGGCCGGACTGGTAGCTGCCGAACGGCAGGTCGGCGACCACGAGCGCGGTCCGGGTGCCGCGGACGACGGCCTGCACCATCGTGATCAGCTGGTCCATGGTCACCGGCAGCGTGTCCGGGTAGCCGAGCACCATCTCCGCGCTCGTGTCGCCGACGAGCAGCGCGCGGACCCCGGCCTGCTCGAAGATTCCCGCGGTGAGCGCGTCGTAGCTGGTGAGCATCGACCACCGCTCGCCCCGGTCGGTGGCTGCCTGCAGGTCCTTGATCGTGATCCGCCGGCCGGCGGGCCAGGCCATGGTTTCGGGCACGGCTGTTCCTCTCTGGTCGCCACCGTCACGGGGTTGGCGCCACCTCCGATCCTGCACCCCGTGCGGCCCGGCAGGCCAGCCCGCAGGCCGGGATCAGACCTTGTGCTGCAGCGAGTACCTGACCGTCTGCAGCCGGATCTGGCCGTCGCGGAAGATGAACGTGTCGATGCCGTCCTCGACCCTGGTCTTCTCCGCGTCGGCCGTCCACTCGATGAACAGCGCGTCACCCTCGTAGATCTGGGTCGGGACCTGCCAGGCCGCGTTCGGCACGTCGGCGAGCAGCTGGGTGAACCCCGCCCGGATGCCGTCCTTGCCGCGCAGCACGCCGCCGGGCGTGATGAAGACCGCGTCGTCGGCGTAGTCGGCGACGATCTCGTCCAGGTCGCCGGCAATAAGCGCCTCGGCGTGGTGGGCGAACACTTCCTCGGGCGTGCGTGCCATCGCGCTGCTCCTTTTCGCTAGTAGTGGGGCGATTCTACGGTCGTCATCACCGCGCGCGCCGTAGGCCAAACCGGCGGCCCGGCACCGCTACGATCCCCTCGGGTAAAGCGGGAGATACGGGACAGGGGAGGTGGCCCGATGGGCCGAAGACCAAAGGCGTGCCCGGCGCCCCGGTCGCCATCTGGCAGTGACACGTGGCGGGCCGGGGCAAGCCCCGGCCCGCTGCACGGTCGTGTACTTGCCGATCTGTCAGTAGCTGTTGAGCCAGTGCGCCACGAAGCTGGAGCCGCCGGCGATCAGGCCTGACACCTTGTCCAGCGGGTACGTCTGGGTGGCGTCGAACATCGTGATCTGGGTCGGGTTCGGGCCCGCCGAGATCGGTCCCTTGGCGCCGCTCGAGGTTTGCACGGCGCCCACCGGGGTCCAGTTGCGGAAGTACGCGAGCGGCGTGATGCCGATGGGGAACGCGGGACGCTCGGCGATCCACTCCGCGCTCTCGTTCGTGCAGGTCGTGCACGACTGCACGGTGGAGAAGCTGTTCGCCGGGTTGGTGTAGTCCCGCAGCGCCAGCGTGTACGAGGTGCCGCGCCGCTCCACCGAGGCGGCAATCACGTCGCCGGGCTGCACCGTGGAGCCGACCGTGACCGAGGCTCCCGGGTACATCTCCCACCAGGTGTAGTAGTAGGCCACGCCCTCGAAGCAGTAGGCGAGCGTGCCGTCCTGCTCCACGGTCGCGTCGCTGTAGCCGTCGAGGCCGACCCAGTACGCGGTCAGTTCCTGCTCCGGGCTGCACTGCGTGGCCGGCTGCCGCCAGGTGGCGGAGACGCCGGTGAAGGTGTTCGCCGTGGTGGAGCTGTCCGCGTACCCGGACCAGTTGTAGCTGCCCACCGACGCGGTGCCGCTCGCCCCCGCCTTCAGGTTCACCTCACCCGGCTTCACCAGCTCGGCGCTCGGCTTGTAACCCTCACGCAGGATTCGGGTCAGCGCGACCCGCGCCTTCGCCGACAGCTCGGCCTTGGCCGCGGTGGCGACGTGGGCCGGCCGTGCTGCGCCCTGGTGGCTGGCCGCGGCGAGGCTCACGGCGGCTACGCCAGCGACCGCCATGGCGAGGGCGGCAACGGAGCCGATCACCGTCGCGGCGACTCGCGGTCTCTTCAGCTTCATATGCGTCCTCTTTCTCCTGGAGATCGGTGACGCGCATGATCCGCTAAGACGCGCCGCCGCCGATCGGGGATCTGGCCAGCCATGCCATTCCTAGTCTTTGCTCATAGAGCCGGAAGATATGGGTGTTATGGGAAAGTTAAGCCCTTGCCCGACGGCTGGACAAGGGCGGCAGGTAGCACTGGCGTCCATTCAGCCCGGTGCCGCGCCGGCCCAGCCCACCAGTCAGCCGGGTGCCGCGCCGGGCCAGCTCACCAGCCGCACCACCGGAAAACCGCGGGGATGGACGTGGAGCGCGGCCACCCCGCCCGTCGGCAGGTCCGCGCCGGGATCGGGTTCACCTGCCAGGCAGGGCAGGGCCGCGCGCAGGTTCGCGCCGTGCGCCACGACCAGCGAACACTCCGCCGCGGCGCTGCCCGCCGGGAGCACCGGGCCCTCCGGCACGGCGCTGTCCGCCAGGGCCGGCGAGCGCCCGGCCGCGGCGCTGCGTGTCACCACCGTGAGCGCCCGGAGCAGCCGCGCGCACAGCTCGTCGCGGTTCTCGCCGCCCGGGAACCTGGCAAGGGTGTCACCCGCGCGCCAGGCGGCGAGCACCGCGGCGTAGATCTCCCACGCCTGGGCGTCGCTGCGGCCGTCCAGCTCGCCGACGTTCACCTCGCGCAGGTCGTCGAGTTCCATGGCCACCGGCAGCCCCAGCCGCTGCCCGACGATGTCGGCCGTCTGCCTGGCCCGGCGCAGCGGCGAGCAGGCCAGCAGGCCGATCCGGTCACCGCCACCGGCCGCGAGGCTCTCGCCCAGTTCCCGTGCCTGCCGCCGGCCGACGTCGGTCAGATCGCCGTCAAAGACCCGGTACGAAAGCGTCCTCGTCAGATTGGCGACGTTCTCCCCGTGCCGCGCCCACAGAACGTTCGCCGCCACCCTCTCCATCCCGCCATTCCTTGATCATCGCAAGTTTTCACGGGTTTCAGTCATTTGCTGTCCCCATTTCGACCGCTTTGTGATTACCGAACACGTGAAATGAGCTTTCCGCGCCGGGCGGAATGGAGCCTGTGGTGCGCCGGAGACTACATCCAGTCGGCGTGGCGGGGCCAGGCGAGGAGGGTGTCGACGACCTCGGGCGGGCCCTCCTCGGGCGCTCTGACCCCTGCGGCGTAGCGGCCTCGGTAGAACAGGAGCGGTGGGTTGGGGGCGCACTCGCCGAGCTCGATCACCCGGCCGATCACCACGAAGTGGTCGCCGGCCTCGTGCACGGCCTGCACCGCGCAACCGATCCAGGTGAGCGCGCCCTCCAGGACCGGAGCCCCGGACGAGCAGGGCGACCAGCGCAGCCCTGCGAACTTGTCCGTTCCGGTGGCCGCGCTGATCCCGAAGACGCGCGACAGCTCCCGCTGCCCGTCGGTGAGCACGTTGGCGCAGAAGTGGCCGACTCGCTCGATCCGCGGCCAGGTCGCCGACCTGCGGCTCGGGCAGAACAGCACCAGCGGCGGCTCCAGCGACACCGCGGCGAACGACTGGCAGGCGAACCCGACGGGCTGGGCCTGGTCGACCAGGGCGGTTATGACCGTGACGCCGGTGCAGAAGTGACCAAGCACCTGCCGGAACCGCCGGGGTTCCGGCTCGAACCCGGGCTGCGTTATCTGTGGCTCCGCGCTCACCGCGCATCCCCCGTGTCCGCCACCGGGCCCAGCCGCCTAATGTCCGCCGGCTGCGGAGAACCGGTGTCCCCACAGGCTGATTGCGGTGGTCTCCCTGCTGATCCACGTAGCGTCGTCGACGAGCCGGCCGTCGGTGCCGTACTCGACGTCGAACCCGCCGGGTGTGGCCACGTAGAACGACACCATCAGGTCGTTGGCGTGCCTGCCCAGCGTGGCGCTCATCGTTGCGCCGCGCCGGGTGCACCTGTCCATGGCGGCGCCGACGTCGTCCAGCGCGGCGACCTCGATCATCAGGTGCACGATCCCGGCGGGCGCGGGGAACGGCGCCAGCGCGAGCGAGTGGTGCCGCGGATTGCAGCCGAGGAAGCGCATCCACAGCGGCGGCCCGCCCGCGGGCTTGCCGAACAGTTCCGGCGCCATCCGCATCGAGTCCCGCAGCCGGAATCCCAGTACCTCGGTGTAGAACCGCAGCGCGGCGTCGCCGTCGGATACCGGCAGCACCACGTGGCCGAGGCCGAGCGGGCCGGTCACGAAGCGGTTGGCGTACTTGCTGACCACCGGCCGGTGCTCCAGCGCCGCGCCGGAGAAGACCTCGAGGGCGTTGCCGGACGGATCGTCGAACCGCACCAGCTGCCCGACCCGGCGCTCGGCGAGCTCCGCCGGCGTGCCCGGCTTGACCGCGACCCCGGCGTCGTCCAGCGCCCGGGCGACCTCGGCGAACTCGGGCTCGCCCGGCACCTCCCAGCCGGAGGCGAGCAGCCGGTCCTGCTCACCGGGCAGGATCACCAGGCGGGCGGGGAACTCATCCATTCGCAGGTACAGCGCATCCGGGTCGGGGCCGCGGCCCTCGACCATGCCCAGCACGCTGACGCCGAACTCGCGCCAGGCCGGGACGTCGGCTGACTCGATCCGCAGGTAGCCGAGCGAGGCGATCGGCGTCATCGGCTGCCCCCTTCCAGGAAGCTGAGCGCGAGCCGGTTGAACTCGTCGAACTTCTCCAGCATGACCCAGTGCCCGCAGCCGCCAAACACGTGCAGCTGGGCGCGGCGGATCTGCTTGAGCGCGACCAGCGCGCCATCCAGCGGATTGACCCGGTCCTCCCGCCCCCAGAGCAGCAGCACGCGCTGCCGCAGCCGGTGCGCCTCCCGCCAGAGCAGCCCGTCGTCGGCGTACGCCGGGTCGTAGAAGGATGCGCCCATCGAGGCCATCGCTGCGATGGCCTCGGGTGCGCTGGCGATGGCGTACCGCTCCTGTACCAGCTCGTCGGTCACCAGCCGCTGGTCAAAGACCATTGTGCGGAGGAAAGCGGCCATCTTCTCCGGGCTGGGGCCGGGCGGCGCCGCGAACTCCATCAGCCGCCGGATGCCCTCGGTCGGGTCGGGGGAGAAGACGTTCAGGCCGAGCCCGCCCGGCGCCATCAGCACCAGCCGGTCCGCCCGCTCCGGGAAGCGCAGCGCGAAGCGGGCCGCCGTGCCGCCGCCGAGCGAGTTGCCGACCAGGTGCACCCGGTCGATCCCGAGCCCGTCGAGCAGGCCGGCCATGGCCTCGGCAGCGAACGTGAAGTAGTTGCCGGTCACCGGCGGTTTGTCGGAACGGCCGAAGCCGGGCTGGTCGAGCATGAGCGTGCGGAAGCGCGCCGCGAACACGGGCAGGTTGCGGCCGAAGTTGCTCCAGGCCGACGCGCCGGGCCCGCCGCCGTGCAGCAGCACCACCGCCGGCGCGGGTTCGTCCGTGTCAGCCGGTGCGGCCTCGTGGTAGTGCAGCCGCATCCCGGCAGCATCGATGTAGCGGCTCGTCGCGTCGAAGTCCGCGGCCGCGGCAGAGAAGGGGGAAGCGGCGGCAGGCGGGGAATCGGTCTCGGTCAAATCATGCCGTCCGGCTGAATCCGCAGGCCGAACTCGCCGCGGCCGAACATCGACAGCGCTCGCTCCGGGTCGTTGATCGCGTGCACCCGGCCAGCGTGCGCGTCCCGCCAGAACCGCTGGATCGGGGTGCCGCGCTTCAGCGCCCGGCCGCCGGAATTCTCGAACAGCCGGTCCACCGCCCTGATCGCCTGCCCGGTGCCGCGCACCTGGTCGCGCCGGATCCGCAGCCGCAGCGGGAGCGGGATCTTCGTGCCCGCGCGGGCGTGCTCCATCAGCTCGGCCATGTTGCGCTCGAGCGCGAGCCACGCCGAGTCGAGCTCCGCCGCGGCCTCGGCCACCCGCACTTGCGAGTGCGGATCTTCCGCCGCCTTCTGGCCAACGTAGGAGGCGCGCACCCGTTCCCGCTGGTAATCAACGTGTGCCTGGTAGGCGCCCATCGCCATTCCGATGATCGGCGTGGTGATCGCATAGGAGAACAGCGACCCGTACGGCAGCCGGTACAGCGGCGCCGGGTTGGCCTCCTGGCCTGGGCAGACGCAGCGGAACACGTCATTGAAGGACAGCGACCGGAACTCGGGCACGAACACGTCCGAGACCACGATGTCGTTGCTCCCGGTGCCGCGCAGCCCGACGGTGTCCCACACGTCGTCGATCGCGTAGTCGCTGGCGGGCAGCAGGAACGTGCGGAAGTCGGCCGGGTTGCCCTCCTCATCCTTGGCGATCGCGCCGAGCAGCACCCAGGTGGCGTGGTCGCACCCGGACGAGAAGCTCCACCGGCCATTCAGCCGGTGCCCGCCGGGCACGGTCTCG
>Ga0209333_1000268_pt1 | contig 28841 bp, 21 predicted proteins | sample BlaSpr_A8_OM2_O3_FD_187982 | JGI IMG/M metagenome (GOLD analysis project Ga0209333, IMG submission 187982) | Forest soil microbial communities from Thunder Bay, Ontario, Canada - Black Spruce, Ontario site 2_A8_OM2_O3 (SPAdes) (version 2) | ecosystem: Environmental > Terrestrial > Soil > Boreal... | reverse complement strand
CGGCTAGCCGCGATTCCATTGGGCATCAAACAGCCGAAAACTCGCCTTAGAGTTGGTACAAAAAAGCCGGTCCGATCAAGAGTGAATTCTCTCTCACTCCCGCTGGTACAAAAAACCCCGGTCAGGTCAGATTGCTGTCCGTGTACCTGGCGTGTACCTCAGTCAGGCGGATCAGGGGTTTTCGCCGCTTTGCGCGTTTAGTAGAATCAATAAGTTACAATTTTCCAATGCCATTCTTAGTTCGAGTCCAACCGCCCCAGCCAATGAAAACGAACTCGATTTTGTCTTGGCGCGAGCCACAAAGCCCCGACGCGGAGCTTACAGCCCTATTTTTCCCAGCAGGGCGCTCAGGCGAGTCAATTCCACTTCGGCATCGGCGATTTCCGGCGCGAACTTCTCTTCGAATTCCTTGCCCAGCCGTTGTGCTTCGTCCCGCAACTTTTCGAGCCGGCTTTTGGCCGCGTCGTGTTCGCGGGCCAGTCGGGCCGCGTCTTTTTCCGGTATTTCAGTCATTACGATTCTCCTGAGTGTGGCGAAGCAAGAAACGGTCAGTCTTTGATGGTCGGGAAGCCGGCCTGGGTCCATTCACGCCAGCCGCCGTCCATCGAAATCACATTGCTGTAGCCCATCCGCTGCAGATTGTCCGCAGCCAGCGCGGAGCGGAATCCGCCGCCGCAATACAGCACGATCGTCGCGCCTTTTTCCGGAATGGCTGTCTCGATGTCGCGTTCGATGATGCCTTTGCCCAGGTGAATCGCGTTGGGGATGTGGCCGCGGGCCCACTCGCTTTCTTCGCGGACGTCGACCAGGAACATTTTTTCGCCCGCATCGAGTTTTTTCTTGGTGGTTTGCACATCTTCTTCCTTGATGCGTTTCTTGGCGTCGCGCACCAGCGTCAGAAAGCCTTCAGCGTGATCCATACCTGCTCCTCGTTCAAATCATGCGGCAAACAAAAGGAAAGACTACCACACCGCTCAGCGCCCGGGATGCGCCGGCTGCGCGTCGCTCTGGCGCGGCTATTTCATGTCGCGCCAATTGTGCCCCACCTTGGTATCGGCCACGATGGGAACGCGGAATTGGTGAACGCCCTCCATGACTTCCTTGGCGAGTTGGGTGAGCTTGGGAATTTCCGTTTCGGGGCCTTCAAAAAGCAGCTCGTCGTGGACTTGCAAAATCATGCGCGATTTAAATTTTTCTTTCGGCAGGCGGCGATCGAGCTCGATCATCGCCAATTTTATCAGGTCGGCTGCGGCGCCCTGCATCGGAGTGTTCATGGCGGTGCGCTCGGCGAAATTCCGCAGGTTCGGCTGCGGCGAATTGATTTCCGGTATCGGCCGGATCCGTCCAAACAAAGTTTTGGTGATTCCGGATTTGCGCGTCTCCGCGATCTGACCATCCAGAAACTCTTTCACGCCGCGATAGCGTTCGAAATACTTGGCAATGAATCGCGCGGCTTCTTTTTGGTCGATATCCAGTTGCTGGGCGAGCCCGAACGCCGACAGGCCATAAATCACGCCGAAGTTGATGACTTTTGCCACGCGGCGATGTTCACGGGTCTGCGCGAATGGGGCGATGTCGAAAACTTCCTGTGCGGTTCGTGAGTGAATATCCTCGCCCCGACGGAAGGCCTCTACTAATACTGGATCTTCGGAAAGATGGGCGAGAATGCGCAGTTCGATCTGCGAGTAATCCGCCGAAAGCAGCAGGGAACCGGGCGCAGCGATGAAAGCGGCCCGAATTTCGCGCCCCAGCTCGGTTCGTATCGGAATATTCTGCAGATTCGGGTTCGAAGAGCTGAGCCGCCCGGTGACCGCGCCGGTCTGGCTAAAACGAGTATGCAAACGGCCTGACCCGGGGTGAATCAGCCGCGGAAGAACGTCGGCGTAATTCGACTTCAGTTTGGTCAACTCGCGAAATTCAATTACTTTTTTGGGCAGCGCGTGTTCCGTGGCGAGCTCTTCGAGCACATCCGCGGCAGTGGAACGTGATTTGGCGCGGCTGCGGCGGGGCGGCTGCAGGTTCAACTTGTCGAATAGAACTTCGGCCAGCTGCTGCGGCGAGCCGACGTTGAATTCGAATCCCACCAGCTCAAAAATGCTTTTTTCGATCCTGGCGATCTCTTCGGTCGTCTTGGTCGAGATTCGGTCGAGTTCGGCGGGGTCGACGCGAACTCCGGCCGCTTCCATGCGGGCCAGGACCGGCGCCAGCGGCAGGTCGATTTTTTCGTAGACCTCGAGCAGCCCAAGCTTTTCGACTTCCTCGCGCAGCACGGGAGCTAGGCGCAGCAGAAAATCGGCGCGCTCGCCGGGTGCGCCGGAAAGCGTGCGGTTCAAATGGCGCAGAACCACTTCCGCGAATTCGTGTTTGGCGGTTGTGGGCCGCAGCAAATAGGAATACAGCATGGTCGCGTGGCGAATGCCGGCGACGCCGTCGGCATCGCTCGCAATGTCCTTTGCCGCCAGCAAATTAAATAACTTGGGATCGTGGACCACTTTCGGTTTTTTCGGATCGGCGAGCCAATCTCCCAATGCCGCCAGCGCCTGGTCTTGGGCATCGTTCTCGGAAATCCGGGCGGAGGCGATCTTGGTGGAAAGCTCCACACCCAGGACGCGCGTGCCGAACCCTTCTTCATCGGCTTCCTGCGCGTCGAGCGCCAGCCACGCGGCGGTTTCCTGTCCGGGTTTCACCGTGCCGAGAAATTTTCCGGTGTCGCCGGGCATTTCCAATCGCAGATAGTCGGTTTTGCGGTGATCGGTCAGCGGCGCCAAATCGCGCAGCAGCGAAGTGAAACCCAGCTCGGAATACAGTTCGCGCAGAGCCTCAGTATCGGGCGGCCCCATTTTCATGAGGTCCAGATCGAGTGGAACCGGCGCATCGGTGGGAATTGTCGCTAGCTGTTTGCTGAGCAGCACGAATTCCGCGCAGTTCTGCAGCGCTTCGCGATAGCCGGCACGTTTCACTTCGCCAGCACGCTTCAGCGCTTCTTCCACGCTGCCAAATTGCTGGATCAATTGGCGCGCGCCGACGTCGCCGATGCCGGCCTTGCGGCGCTCGCCGGGCGCGGGCTTGTCGTTGGGATTGCGCGCACCCGGAATGTTATCGATGGAATCGCCCATCAGCGCCATGACGTCGGCAACTTTCGACGGCGGCACGCCCATCAGTTCTTCCACTTTTTTCTCGTCGATCAGCAGGTCATTTTTGGTCGGATCCAGAATCGTGACGTCTTTAGTAACCAGCTGACGAAGATCCTTGTCGCTGGTGACGATAAAAACCTCGAGATCTTTGCTGTTACCGTCGCGGGTGGCCAGCCGCGCGAGCGTGCCGATCACGTCGTCGGCCTCATAGCCGGGATATTCCAGGATCGGCAAATGCATCGCGGCGCAGTAGCGGCGAACAAAAGGAATCTGGATCGAAAGATCGTCGGGCATCGGCGGGCGCTGCGCTTTATATTCAGCGAAAAGTTTGTCGCGGAATGTCGGCGCGGAATGGTCGAAGACCACGGCAAGGTAATCGGGGCGCCGATCCTTATTCTCGAGCAGCCGGCGCATCATGGTGGCAAAGAGGTACGGAACTTTGGTCGGGACGCCGGCGGAGGTTTGCAGCCGGTCCATGGGCGCGAAGAACGCGCGGAAGACATAGCCCATGGCGTCGACCAGGAACAGGCGTTTTTTGGGAGTCAAAGGCATCCAGTTTCGTTTTTAGCTGCGCGCGAATCAGATATTATAACAGCCTGCGCTGCCGCGAGACACCGCGCTGGCCCAATCGATGCAGCGCTCATCCCTGATGCGAATTGCGCCGCCACTCCGCCGCGCGGCCACGCGCTGGGCGAATATCGAATCGAATAAGCGTCTTGACTCATAGTCGTCGCGGGCTTATAGGTGTACCAGTTGTTTGCGATAGGGTCCGGCGGCTCGGGGGAGTCTCTCGCAAAAACGATTGCATGTATTTGTCTTTTCGATAGGACAAGTCTGCCCCACTCGCCGTATAACTCTTTGCACGATTGTCAGTAGTTATTCACAGGAGAAGATAATGAGGATTCGCCGGTGCAGCACTGGCGCGGTAATAGCGTGCGCGATTTTGTTGGTGATCTTGAGCGCCACCAGCAGTTGGGCGCAGACATTTCGTGGCTCAATTCTCGGCACGGTCACGGATTCGACTGGCGCGGCGGTCAGCAACGCGACGGTTACGATCCACAATGTCGCCACGGCCATCGATCGCATTACCCAAACCAACGTCGACGGCAGCTATCTCGTCCCGGAACTGCAGATCGGCACCTACACGGTCACGGTTGAACTCAACGGGTTCCAGAAGTCGGTCACGACCGGCGTGACCGTAGATGTCGCCAGCGAAAAACGGATTGACGCGGTACTGAAACCCGGAGCTGTGACCAACATCGTGACGGTGGCGGGCGAAGACTTGCCGCAGATCGACACCACCGGCGACACGCTGGGTGGCGTATTGACCCAAGAAACAGTCAAGGACTTGCCGATCAATGGGCGCGACTACACCAAACTGATTTATCTAACTCCCGGAGTCGCGGGGTCGCCGGATCAAATCACCGACTCACCCGGATCCTATGGCGTTTTTTCCGTGAACGGAGCTCGCGGACGCTCGAACAACTTCTTGCTGGACGGCACCGATATGAATGACGGTTACCGCAACGATCCAGCGATCAACGAAGCCGGCGTGTTTGGAACACCGGCGACGATTCTGCCCATTGATGCCGTTAGCGAGCTGAACGTGCTCTCAAATTATGAGCCGGAATATGGCCGGAATGCAGGCGGGGTGATCAACATCGTGACGAATAGCGGCAGCAACGCTTTTCACGGCACGGTATTCGACTATTTCAGGAATGACGCCCTGGATGCGCGAAATTATTTCGATCAGGTAGGCACAGAGAAGGCTCCGTTCCACAACAATCAATTCGGCGGCGCGCTCGGAGGTCCGATCGTAAGAGACAAAACGTTTTTCTTTTTTGACTATGAAGGACAGCGTGAACGCGTTGGCACGGTGAGCCTGGCCTGCGTGCCGAACCCCGCTGATTTGGTGGCCACCAATCCAGTCATTGCCAAATTGCTGGCGGCGTATCCGAATGGCGATCCGTGGCCGCTGCCGAACGTGCCGGGGGCCACGGCCGACAAAAATGGATGTCCCACCGTGGACAATGCATCGGTGGTGGCACCGTCCTACAACAACGTGACCAGCCTGATTGCCAAGGTGGACCACAATTTCGACAAGAACAATACCTTGACCGGCCGATATTATTACGGCGACAGCAAGCAGAGTTTTCCTCTCGCTCTAACCGGGGGCGGAATTCTTCCCGGATTTAACACCTACACTCCAACCAGGGTTCAGCTGGTATCTATCTCCTACGTGAGAGTAATTTCATCGTCGAAGGTCAATGAAGCGCGCCTTGGCTGGAACCGTTTTGCTGAGGGCTTTTTCCCCGCCGACCAGGCTTTTCAGCCCAGCAGTGTGGATTTGTGCGCCGCCACCACCGTGGCGGATTGTACCGGCCCATCGGCTTCAAATTCGGGGCTGCCGGTGATTCAAGTAGGCAATTTTGCACAACTCGGCGCAAACCACTCTACTCCGCGTCACCGCTTCGATTCGAACTGGCAAGCCCTGGATAATTTTTCCTGGACCGTGGGCCAGCACAACATAAAATTCGGGTACGAATACCGCCGCACCACCATTCAGCAATTCTTCGGCGTGAATTACCGCGGGGCGTTGACGTTCAGTAATCCGACAGATAGCCTGGACGATTTTTTGAGCGGGACTGTGGACGGTGGCTCGCAATCGCTGGGTCAATCAATCCGCCATACCTACGAAAACAACCACGGCTTGTATGTGCAGGACAGCTTTCACCCGATCCAACGGTTGACGCTCAATTACGGACTGCGTTGGGACTATTACGGCGTGGTCGGAGAAAAGGACAACCTCTTCACCAACGTTACGAATTTCGATCCGGTTGGGCAGACGGTCACTTTGACGCAGTTGGGTCAGCCCGGCTTGAGTCAGGTCTACAAACCGGATTACAAAAACTTCGCGCCGCGCGTCAGTGTGGCTTGGGATCCCTTCGGCAAGGGCCGCACCGTGCTGCGCGCGGGATGGGGACTCTTTTTTGACGCCATTTCCCAGGACGTCTTTCTTGGTGAATTGCCGTACAACTGCGCGTTTTGTCCAGGAGTAGCTTACAATCCCGCGGGCCCTGACCCGATATCCACGGTCGGCGCCAATGGCTCAATCGCGCCGAACACACCGGTATTCGCCGCGCCATCCGGCAGCCCAAGCGGAAACATTTTCGCGATCAACCGCAACCTTCCCACGCCGTACATGGAGAATTACAACCTCAACCTGCAACAACAGCTCAACAGCAAGGTGGTGTTGCAGGTCGGCTACGTCGGTTCGCAGGGCCACCGCCTGTTGCATTATCTCGACGTGAATCAACCGGGCCAGGACGCCATCACGACCTTCGACACTGCTTTCGCTCAGGCAAACAATAACACCGTCAATTTCGCTCCGTGCTTTCCGAACGGAGGTCCGGGCTGTATTTCGAGTTACGGGGTCCCAACCAACTTCGTGAATAATCCGTATGACGCGGAATACATCAACCAGTTGCAGGCGAACGCCCGCTCAAACTACAACTCCCTGCAGTCCAGCCTGCGGGTGAATAACTGGCACGGCATAACTTCGATCGTCAACTACGTCTGGTCGCATTCGCTCGACACGGCGAGCGATAGTTTTGATTTCGAGCCCAATGCCTCGCAACCGAACAACAGCACCAACCCGAACGCAGAATATGGCAATTCAAATTTCGATATTCGGAACCGCTTCACCTGGATCTTTGCCTACAACCTGCCGCACCTCGGCGGAGATTGGCAAAAATTGAAAAACGGTTGGGGCTTTAACAGCGCCGTGACGCTTCAGAGTGGCCAGCCCTTTCAAATGAATTATTTCTTCGAGGACGATTTCAGCGGAAGCGGCGAGGGTTTCGACCGGCCGGACATCGTCGCTCCGGTCGTTTACCACCCGCACGATCCGACGAACTATGTGAACCTCGACGCTTTTGCGATCCCCTGCACGCTATCGAATTTCGCGCTGGCCAACGGCATCACCGATAGCGCCCAGGATTGCGCTCCAGGTACCCGGCACTTCGGCGACGAAGGGCGCGATTCGCTGCGCGGGCCCAGCTTTAAACAATGGGACTTCGCCATTTATAAAGACACGAAGATTACCGAGCGCCTGGGCATGCAACTGCGCGCGGAATTTTTCAACCTCTTGAATCATCCCAACTTTGCGAACCCGTTTCTTCCCGCATTTGTGGCCGATCCGGCCCAGGGTGGTTTCGCCCAAAACGGAAACCGCGAGACCGGTTCGGGAGGCTACCAGCTGAGCGCCACCGGTGACGTCGGAATCGGCAACCCGTTTCTCGGGGGTGGCGGCCCGCGCGGAATCCAGCTGGCCGCGAAGTTCACGTTTTAGGTACTGCTATTCGGCGACGGCCTGACGACGGTCTGGCGGCGCGATGTCAGAAGCGTGATGGGTACTTGCGGCTCGGCGGCCGTGACGGATCGGCTGCCGGGCCGTTTTATTTTAGTGCGTAACTCGATGAATCGTTGGGGTTTGCTAGGTTCAGGCCTCGTCATCGCTGTTTCCCGATTTGGAACGTACGCCGGACTGGGATCCGCGTTGCTTGGCCGCGCACTATGAAGGCGGCCTAACCCCTTACGTTGTAATATGTTTGAAATATCTAAGACGGAGCCTGCGTATCAACCTATGGAGCGACGGAAGACCACCGGAGACATGAGCGCCGCCGAACTAGCGGATGTGCTTGCGCAGGTCCGGGCGGGCGATGCCGAGGCCTGGGGCGAGTTGTACGGCCAATATGCCCCGGCGATATTCCGGTTCTGCCGGCGGGCGTTGCCCACGCGCGAGGACGCGGAAGACGCTACCACTGAAATTTTTATGAAAGTACGCCAAAAACTCGGGACCTACGATTCGTCGCGGCCGTTCACGGCTTGGCTGTATAAAGTGGCCAGCAATCATTGTTGGGATCTGCTGCGCCGGCGGCGGATTCGCCAGGATCTGGAAACCGGTGACCTCGAAACTCTTCCGCTCGAACATCCCGACCCCGACCAATTGGAACAATTGCAAACCGAGCATGACAGCAAACACGTCCGCGCTGGTTTGGCGAAAATGCCGGATCGCGCGCGCATGGCTCTGGTACTGCGCTACTACTCGGACATGAGTTACGACGAGATTGCCGACACGCTCGGCGTGCGGCGCGCATTCGTGGGAGTGTTGTTGTTGCGCGCGCGGCATCAACTGCGCGAGATTTTGGCGGAAGGCGGGGGAGGCATGCGTACGGCGGCTGCTGGGGGAAAGCCATGAATCACTTCGATGAGATGACCGCGCTGCTGTATCTCGAGCAGCAACTCGACACGGCGCACGCGCAGGAAGTGCGCGGACATGTCGCAACCTGTAACGACTGTCGCAACCTGCTGCGCGCGCTGGAACTGGAAGGCGTTTGGTTGCGGCAGTCGCTCGAAGCCGATGACGAGTCGGTGCCCGCGCATCTGGTGCAGGCTCCGGAGCGCGGCGGAACACCCTGGGGTTGGCTCTCGGCCTTTGGACTGGGCGCGGGCGGTGCGTACACCATGTGGAGCGGGTTCGTCGAACCGTGGCGCGCGCAAGCGGCTCAATCCGGTTTCACGCAAGGCAATCTTCTGACCATGCTGTTTTTCAGCGGTGCATTCTGGAAAGGATGGGACGCGATGCGAAGCCTGACCGAATTTCTGGCGTTGGCCACACTCGGAGTTTTGGTGATCTGGCTGTTGCGGCGCCACCTGCGGCGCACCACCGCGTTCGCCGTGGTGATGGGCGCGATGGTAATGGCCCTCGCGCTCGCCCCGGCGGGACAAGCGGCGGAGATCAAGCACGGCAATCCCAATTACACGCTCGCCGCTGGTGAAGTGATACACACCGATTTGATCGTCTCGGCCGACGCCGCCCGAATCGATGGCGACGTGGACGGCGACCTCATCACGTTTTCGCGCAGTGTGACCGTGAACGGGCACATCAAAGGCGATGTGATCTCGTTTAGCGAAGAGCTGCACGTGAACGGAATAGTGGACGGGAATGTACGGGCCTTCGTCAAAGAATTTCAGCTGAACGGCACGGTGGGAAGAAATGTCATGTCCTGGGTCGGTGACATGAATACGGACGAAAAGTCGGTGGTCAACGGCACCATGACTCTGGGCGCCGGGGACTGCACGCTGAATGGCAAACTCGTGGGCGATTTGCTGTCATTCTCGGGCTCCTTGGAACTCGACGGTTCGCTGGGACGCAACGTGATGGTTCGTGCCGGGCACTTGCGGGTTGGGCCCAAAGCGGTGGTGGCCGGCGAATTCAAGGCTCAGGTGCGCAAGCCGGCCGACATCTCGCCGGATGCAAAATTGGCCAGCCCGCCGGTGATATCGATTGTCGAACACGATTCGGATAAGAGTTACTCGTCGCCGAGGTATTACTGGCACCAAACCTTGCTCTGGGGCGCAAGCTTCATCTTCGGGCTGGTCATGCTGCTGCTGATGCCTGGATTCTTTTTTGATGCCGCTGGAGCGTGCAAGCGAACCGTGCCCGCCTTTGGATTTGGAATACTTTTTCTGTTCGCGCTTCCCATCGTGGCGATAATCGTTTGCTTTACGATTGTGGGGATCGGCGTCGGCATCACCAGCTTGATGCTGTGGGCCATCGCCCTCTACGCGGCGCAGGTTGTGGTGGGCGCCTGGTTGGGTGATCGACTGCTGGGCCCATCCACAGGAGTGGGAGCCGCGCTGGGACGCATGGCGCTGGGACTGTTGATATTGCGCGCAATCGGCCTGGTGCCGCATCTCGGATTCTGGATCAATTTTCTGGTGATCTGTTTGGGTCTGGGCGCCATCGTGTTGGCGATTTACCGCTATATGCGGCCCAATTTGCAGGCGGCGGCAGTGGTGTAGTGCGGCGGCTACGCTGGAAGCTTGACGACAGCTACGAAATCACGCCGAGTTTTTTCCCCACGCGCGCGATGGTATCAGCGGCCCGCTCCAGGTCGGCGCGTTTGTGAGTTGCGATGACGATGGTGCGCAGGCGCGCTTTGCCTTCCGCCACCGTAGGGAATCCAATCGCTCCGGCGAATACTCCTTCATCGAATAGTTCCCGCGAAAACTGAAACGCTTTGCCCGCGTCGCCCACCATGATGGGCGTGATCGGCGTCTCGCTGTGTCCGGTGTTGAATCCCAGCTTTTTCAGTTTGCGTTTGAAGAATTTCGTGTTGGCCCAGAGTTTTTTGATCAGTTTTTCGCCGGCTTCGGAATCGAGCAGCTCGAAGGCGGCTTGACAGGTCGCCGTGACCGCAGGCGGATGCGAAGTGGAGAAAAGAAAAGGCCGCGCGCGCTGGTACAAAAAATGAATCAGATCGGCCGAGCCGCAGACGTAGCCGCCAATCGAACCGACTGCCTTGCTGAGGGTGCCGACCTGAATATCGACGCGTCCATGGCAGTTGAGATGATCCACGGTACCGCGTCCGTTTTTTCCCAGGACGCCGGAAGAGTGGGCGTCATCGACCATCATGATGCAGTTATATTTTTCAGCGAGATCGCAAAGGGCCGGCAGATTCGCAATATCCCCGTCCATCGAGAAGACGCCGTCCGTGATCAAAAGTTTCTTGCCTGGCCAGTCTTTGGTTTCCTGCAACACGCGCTCGCAATCGGCGGTGTCTTTGTGCTTGAAGACTTTGATCGTGGCGCGCGAGAGGCGGCAACCGTCGATGATCGAGGCGTGATTCAGCTCGTCGGAAATGACCAGGTCTTCCTTGCCCAGAATGGCAGAGACCGTTCCAGCATTCGCCGCGAAACCAGACTGAAAAACGACGCAGGCTTCCACATTTTTGAATTGGGCGATCTGTTTTTCCAGGTCCATGTGCATCTGCATGGTTCCGGCGATGGTGCGAACCGCTCCCGAGCCGACTCCGAATTTGCGGGTAGCGTCGATGGCGGCACGGCGCAGCTGGGGATGCGTGGTGAGGCCTAGATAATTGTTCGAGCTGAGATTGATGACTTCCTTGCCGTTGAAATTGGCGACCGGCTTCTGCTCGCCTTCGAGGATTCTCAGGTTGAAGTAGAGGTGCTTGGCTTTCAAGTCCTCGATCGCGTTGTGCAGGTATTGCAGCTGAGGGCGAGTTCCGGTGACGCTCATGATTTCTCCTGAATAATTGGTGGCAGGTCAGTGTTGAGAACGATGCGGCGCGAGATCGCTCTAGGCGTTTACGCCGTTGGGGTATAGCAGAATTTTTCCAGCTTGCCCCGATTGTAGAAGCGAGAAGGCCTGTTCGAAATCCTCGATAGGCAGATGTTCCTTGAACAGTGGATCCAGATTCAGGCGGCCGTGCTTCAGCAACTCGGTCATCTGCACCCAGGTTTCGAACATTTTGCGGCCGTAAATTCCCTGAACTGTGGCGCCTTTGAAAATTACATCATTTACGAGGTCAAACGTAACTGGATCCGAAGGAATTCCGAGCAACGACGCGCGTCCGCCTTGCCGCAGCATCTGAAATCCCTGATGAATCGCCGCGGGATTGCCGCTCATTTCCAACAGCACATCTGCGCCCGCGCCGTCGGTGGCCTCGCGCAGCTGCTCCACCACGTTGCTCTGCGTGGGATCCAGGGCCACATCTGCGCCCATTTGTTTGGCTAGTTCGCGGCGATGCGGATTAATTTCAGTAGCAAATACCATGGCCGCGCCACAAGCCCGCGCGATGGTGATCGCCATCAAGCCAATTGGGCCGGCGCCGGTGACCAGAACATTTTGCGCGGCGATTTCACCGGCCAGCACGGTGTGCACGGCGTTGCCGAGCGGATCCAGAATGGCGGCGTAGCGTTCAGGGATCGCTGGATCGATTTTCCAGATATTGCGGATGGGAATAATTAGGTATTCGGCGAAGCAGCCATCGGCGTCGATGCCGATGATTTTCACATTCTGGCAAACGTGCGGCTGGCCCATGCGGCAGGGGCGGCAGTGGCCGCAATTCACGTGCATCTCGGCGCTGACAAAATCGCCGGGCTTCACCGAAGTGACCTCGGAGCCAACTTTTTCGATGTACCCGCAGAATTCGTGGCCGAAGGTCATCGGCGTGTTGATGCGCGAGGCCGACCAACGGTCCCAGCCGTAGATATGCAGATCGGTGCCGCAAATCGAAGCAGCGCGCACCCGCACCAGAACTTCGATGGGTCCGGGAGTCGGAACAGGAACGGATTCGAGATTCGCGCCGCGAGCGGGGCGCATTTTGCGCAAGGCTTTCATAGTTGAGGTCAGCATCCAGTACGGAAGGGCAAATGGCAGCCCTCCAAAACTGCAAGTTTAGCACACGCCCAAAGCAGGGAAAAATCGGCAAAAACCGGCGGCGCTGGGCCGTTGCATCCGTTACAATCGCGGCGGCTACTAGGTCGACTTTACGCCGGCGGAGATTTTTTGAGTTTTTCACAGCGCATCGACGAAATTCGCTCCGGCTTCGAACGCCCGTTCTGGGTCGCGAACATCAGCGAACTGTTCGAGCGGCTCTCCTACTACGCGGCGTTCGCGTCGCTCGCGCGGTATCTGAACGAAACGCTGAATTTCCCAGTCGAGCAGGCGAGCAGCCTCACCGGTTTATTCGGCGGCCTGGTCTGGTTTCTCGCTGCGTTCGGCGGCACGCTGGCGGACCGCCTGGGTTTCCGGCGGTCGTTGTCTCTTGCGTACTTCATTCTGACTTGCGCTTATTTTTTGCTGGGTTCGCTTGGCTCCGCGTGGGTCGCGCCGTTGCGTGCAGCCGTGCCGCTCGTGGTTTTGGTCGCATTCGTTCTGATGTTGCCGGCGTTGGGCATTGCGCTGGTCAAGCCCAGCGTGGTGGGGACCATCGCGCGGTCCTCCAAAGAAAATGTTCGCTCCATCGGCTATTCGATCTACTACACGCTGGTGAATATCGGCGGCGCGGCGGGGCCGTTCGTTGCTTCCTATGTTCATAGCCACATGCGAGTAGAAAGAGTATTTCTCGTCGCCGCGTTCAGCGTGTTCCTGATGTTCATCGGCGTGATTTTGTTTTTCAAGGAACCGCGGCGCTCGAACGAAGCCCAGGCCACCAGCTTGAGCGAAGTGGCAAGAAATTTCAGGACGGTTTTAAGTAACCCGAAATTCATGCTCTTCCTGCTGATTTTTTCCGGCTACTGGGTGGTCTACTGGCAGGAATTCATCATTCTTCCGCTCTACGTGCACAATTATATCGATCCCAAAACCGACACCGAACTGATGTTGATTACCGGGCCGCTCACCGTGATCTGCCTGCAACTGATCATGAGCGCGGTGACGCGCAGAATTCCGGCGTTTCGCGCGGTCACTCTCGGCACGCTGATCTCCGCGCTGGCCTGGATTATTTTGATCGTGCATCCGACCGTGCCGATGGTGATCGTCACGCTGTTTGCCGTTTCCATTGGCGAGATCATCCAGTCGCCGCGCTACTACGAATATATTTCGCGGCTGGCGCCCCCGGGCCAGCAGGGAACCTACATGGGCTTCGCGTTCATGCCCATCGGGATTGGCTCGTTGATCGGCGGATGGCTCGGCGGCCGGCTGATTCACCACTTCGGGGAAGTAAAACATCAGCCCCAGCTGATCTGGTGGGTCGTCGTCAGCGTGGGAGTGATGACCGCGCTGCTCTTGTGGATTTACGACCGGATTCTCAAACCCACCGAGGCCTCGGCGTCCGCGTCCGCTTCCTAATTCACCATGCGGCGCAGATTTTCCACGGCCTGCCGCGCCAGCACATAGTTCGGCTCGATTCGCAGCGATTCGTTAAAACATTCCCGCGCGCGCGACAACATTCCCTTCGCGAGGTAAGCCCGGCCGAGATTGAAGTGTGGGAAATGCCGCGGTTCGTAACGTGGCGCCAGGATGGCCTGTTCCAGCCAGGGAATCGCTTCGTCGTAGCGTCGCATCTGGATCAGGTACGAACCGATGTCGTTGTAGGGATTTCCAAATTCCGGATCGACTTCAATCGCTCTTTTGCATTCCGCGATGGCGTCTTCGATCTTGCCTTGAAAATGGTAGGTCCAGCCCAGGAAGGTATGCGCCTCCGCGCTGGGAAAGATTTCCAACGAGCGTTTATACAGAATCACTGCCTGGTCGTAGTCGCCGTCCATTTGCACGCGATACGCCTGCTGCAGCAGGGCCCACGCTTGCTCCTGCGGGTCAGTCGCCATGCGATTGTCTCGTCGCCGAGCCGCGCACTCTTTTCCGGACTTTTTCGAGCATCGACTCCAGATCGGTCGTGTAAATCACGGGATACTCGGCAGTGCGATTAATCTGCCGGTATTTCTGGGGCAGCCGCGCAAGATTTGCTAGGCACAGCGCGCGGGAATCGCTGACCGGAACTTGCGGCACGGTTCTCTTGCCGCCACGCATCACTTCGATGAGCAACGGTTCGCCGCCGGCCGCCGGTTCGTCGTCCAAAGCAATCTTGTCGCGCAAATATTCGCCTTTCGGCGTCGAATAGCGGAACACTTGCTTGCGTCCGGGATACGTCACCTTGGCCTCGGTAAGTTTGGCCGCGCCGCGCGCTTCACCGTCGCGTTCGATTTTGACCAACTTGTATACCAGATTCAGGTGCGGCGCGTCGCCGGGCGTGGCTAGAGCAGTGCCGACACCGAAAGCGTCGATGGCCGCGCCCTTCTTCAGGAGCGCCGCGATGCGGGTTTCGTCCAGGTCGCCCGAGGCAAAAATCTTTACGTCGTTCCATCCGGCGCGGTCGAGTTCGCGGCGCACCCAGCGGCTGTCTTTGGCCAGGTCGCCGCTATCGAGCCGCACGCCGGCCGGTTTGCGTTTCATCGCGATAATTTTCTTTATGGCGCTGCGAACATCGTAGGTGTCGAGCAGCAGAACTGCAGCGTCGGGAAACGCGTCGAGGAATTTCGCAAACGCCACCGCTTCGTCTTCATGGGCCATGACCCACGAGTGCGCCTGCGTGCCGTAGGTGGTCATGCCAAATTGCTGTCCGGCGAGAACATTCGAAGTTCCTTCGCATCCGCCGATCGAAGCGGCGCGCGCAGCCAGCAGACTGGCCTGGCTGCCGTGCGCGCGCCGCGCGCCGAAGTCGACAATTTGCCGGCCCTGCGCCGCGGTCACCACGCGAGCGGCCTTGCTTGCGATCATCGTTTGGTAGCTCAGCGTGGAGAGCAGATACGTCTCCATGATCTGGCCTTCGATGATTGGCGCGACGATTCGGAGCATGGGCTCGCCGGGAAAAACCAGCGAGCCTTCCGGCATGGCCCAGACATCGCCGGTAAATCGAAAAGTCGACAAATAATCGTAAAACTCATCGCGGATGTGGCGAAAAACCGGATGGTGCCGCAGATAATCGATTTCCTTGGAGCTGAATCGTACGTTCTCCAGAAATTCCAGACCCTGCTCGAGTCCCGCCGCGACCAGATAATTGCGGTGAGGCGGAAGATGGCGAACGAAAAGTTCAAATGTCGCGCGAGCGTCGAAGCCGGTCTGCAGATAGCCCGCAGCCATGGTGAGTTCGTAGAGATCAGTTAAGAGTCCGGAATGCTCGGGCATCTAATCGTCCGCCTGATGGAATAGAAATTGTCCCAGTTGAGACTACCGACTACCCGCGGTCGCGCCGCAAAGTAAGCCCGCCGTCGACCGTGATCACTTGGCCGGTGATGTAATTATCGGGTTCCAGGAAAAACCGCACCGCCCGCGCGACATCTTCCGGACGGCCAAACCGTTCAATCGCATTAGTCGCGACGTATCGATCATATTTCCCAGCCTGAATGCTGGTAGCCGCCATGCCGGCCATCGTCGCGCCCGGCGCCACCACGTTGACTCGCACCCGATTCCATTGCTGAGCCAGGATTTTCGCCGCCTGAATCAAGGCCGCTTTCGGCGCGGCATAATTCAGACTGGAAGGAAACACGGCAATCGCCTGCATCGTGGAAAGCAAAACGATGCTTCCACCATTTTCGCCGCGCTCCAGCGCTGTGCCAAGGGCTTTCGCCAGCAGCAGCGGCCCGGTGTAGTTTGATTCCAGTGAAGCGTTGACCGTTTCACGATTTAAGTCATCGAAGGTGACTCGCGCCGGATCACCTGGAAAAATCGCGACACCGGCAAAAGGCGATCCAGATTTTTGAACCGCAGCCAGGTACGCCTCAGGCACTTTCGGATCTGCCAGGTCGCCTTCCACCAGCGAAATCTCGCAGCGAAATTGTTCCTGCAGCGCACTCCGCAGATACTCCGCACGTGGGCGATTGGCACGGTAACCGACAATGAGGTCCGAGCCTTCCGCCGCCAGCAGTGCCACGGCAGCCGCGCCCAAGCCCCCAGAACCGCCGGCCACCACGACGGTCTTCTGCCGCAGCGAATTGACCGGGAACTCATACCGGAACTGGCTGTAGCGCTCCGCGCGTTTTTCGTCCCAGAATTGCGATGCCATAAACCCTCAAGCGGTCGGAACTGCTATTGGATTAAAGAACTTGCGTCACGATTCACAATGAAACAGGGCTGTTTCACGCCAAAAAGACAAAACCCCCAAGCCTCCGGTCCATATTTAGACCGGGCATGCTTGAGGGTTTTTGTCGCAAATCTCTGCGCCGAATCGATCTACTTGAGGGCGGCGTCTTTAAAGGCTTTTGCTGCGCGCAGGCGCACCACGGTCTTGGCCTTGATCTTGATCGCTTCGCCCGTGGCCGGATTGCGGCCCATGCGTGCCTTGCGGTGCGCCTTGACGGCGCGGCCGATTCCCGGAATTACGAACTTGCCTGCGCCGCGGGTTTCCTTCACGGCCAGCTTGAACAGTTCGTCGAAGAACGCGACGACCTGCTTCTTGGAGACGGGTTTTTCGTCGGTGCTAACCTTCTCCGTCATGTACGCAATAATCTTGGACTTGCTCATCGGATTTGCCATCGAATTACGTTTTCCTCCTAAAGTGTAAATGCTTGGTGGTACCCGTGGACGGGATGCCTTGCGGACTATAGCCGCACTAGTTAACGAACGCAAGCGGAAGGTTGAAAAAAGCCCTGTAAAACGGGCCTTTCCTGAAGCCCCCAATTTTAAGCGAAATTTTATTTTGCGCCGAGTTGTTCGTAGAACAGTCCGACGGCCTTGATCCCGCCGAAATAATTCTCCAATTCGATGTGTTCGTCGGGCGCGTGCGCGTTTTCGTCCGGCAATCCGAAGCCGAGCAGCACGCAGGGAACTTTAAAAGTGTCGTGCATTTGGGTCACGAAAGGAATCGAACCGCCTTCGCGAATGAAAACCGCTTTCTTGCCGAAACCAGATTGCAACGCGTGAATCGCTTTCTGGAAAATCGGATGGCTGTAAGGCGCCACCCAGGGTTTTCCCATACTGAGTACTTCAAATTTGCACGAAACCGTCTTGGGCAGCAGTTGGCGAATGTGCCGTTCAACCAGCTTGGCGATCTTCGCCGGATTTTGATTGGGCACCAGGCGGGTGGAAAGCTTGGCATACGCTTTCGAAGGAATCACCGTCTTCGCGCCTTCGCCCAGATAGCCGCCCCAGATGCCGTTGATATCCAGCGTGGGGCGAATCCACAGGCGCTCGACGATGGTGAATCCTTTCTCGCCGCACAGAGCCGGCGCGCCAACCGTTTTGCGAAATTCTTTTTCTTTCCACGGCAACGCGTTCAAAGCTTTGCGTTCTTTGGCGGAAACCTTGGCCACGTCATCGTAGAATCCCGGAACCGTGACCCGAAAATTCTTATCGTGCAGCTTGGCGATCATTTCCGCCAGAATCGTGATTGGATTCGGCACCGCACCGCCAAAAACTCCGGAGTGTAAATCCTGGGCGGGACCCGACAATTCAACTTGATAGTAGTTCAGCCCGCGCAGGCCGTAGGTAATCGACGGAACGCCCTTGGCCAGCATCGACGTGTCCGACACCACCAGCGCATCGGCCTTCAGCCGTTCGTGATTTTGTTGCACAAAATCCCAGAGGCTGACGCTGCCGACTTCTTCTTCGCCTTCGATCATGACCTTTACATTCAGAGGAAGTTTTCCATGCACGTTTTTCAAGGCCTCCAGCGCCTTGATATGGATATGCACCTGGCCCTTGTCATCCGCCGTGCCGCGGCCAAAAAGTTTGCCGTCGCGCACCGCCGGCTCGAATGCCGGAGTGGTCCAAAGGTCCAGAGGTTCCGCCGGCTGCACATCGTAGTGCCCGTAAAACAAAATTGTGGGTTTACCGGGTGCGTGCAGCGATTCGCCGTACACCAGCGGGTGCATTTTGGTCGGCGCGATTTCCACATTTTCCAAACCGGCGGCGCGTAATTTTTCGGCCACCCAGTGCGCCGCCCTTTCGATGTCCGGCTTATGCTCGCTCTTGGTGCTGACGCTCGGAATGCGCAGGAACTCCTTCAATTCATTCAAATGCGCTTCACGCTTCGATTCCACGTAGTCAAGTAAAGTCATCCCAGGGGGTCTCCAGCCAAAGATTTACCAACCGCCGAACCAATCCAAATTTAATGAATTTGCTGTGCCATGTTTAACACAAATGGGAAACTTTACGGAACTTTACGTAAGGGTGCAAATCTTTTCCGGACTGTGTTTTTAGACACGCGGATGACACATCGGGTTGACTGCCATTCGCCGGAAAGGCACGATTGAATCATGACCACCACGGAAAATCAGGCGACGGAGCAGCAACGGCGCAGCTCCCGGGTATTCACTCGGATTCCCGTGCGGGCCTCCGGAAAGAACTCCGATGGCCGCAAGTTTCACGAAAACAGCCAGACCATCGTAATTAACGCGCATGGCGGCTTGCTCTATTTACAGGCGCCGATCGCGCTGGGAGCCCAATTGGTCTTGATTAACCCGGTCACCGAAGAAGAGCAAGAGTGCCGGGTGGTTTATCTGGGCGATTTGTCCGACAAGGGAACCCGCATCGGAGTCGAATTTCTATCGCCGAGCCCGCATTTCTGGGGCGTCGATTTCACCCCGCAAGACTGGCCCGCGCGGCCGACGGTCCATCCCGCGCATTAACCTCGAAGAGGTCCGCCTACTGAGCGGCCGGCAACGTGTCGTACTGCGAAAGATCCACGTCCTTCCATTTGCCGTCCATAATTTCTTTGCGGATCTGTGCCGCGGTTTTTCCGGCTTGGGTTTCGGTGTAGGTAAAGACCGCCTCCTTCTTGCACAGAATGCAATGCGCGGCGTGAGCATCCACGTAACAATCGAGCAGGCTCTTGTGCCCGACTTCCTTGTCGCAGCGGCAGTAACACGGCTGCTGGTACAAGACTGCTTTTTCCTTGGCGGCCAGCGCGTAAATATTCTGCGTCTCGGCGTCGGGGAACTGCTTGGGGTCCAGAGTTTCGGGCAGCGGATCGTGCGGGCGCGCGGCGTGGTAGGCCGGAACATCCGCCGGCGCTGGCTTGGTTGGCGCGTCCGCCGCCGGGGCCGCAGCGGCCGGATCGGTCTGGGCCGCGGGAGCATTCTGCGCTTGCGCCGAATTAGCACTCAAGCCCAGTAAGCTGACCACGAGAATTACGCCGGCGATCTTAAGTTTACGAAGTGAGATCATGGATGAAGCCCTCCGAACGCCTGACACCTGATGATTCATTCCAGCTTGGTTGCGGTGTATCTCTAAAATCCTATCACGACCGAGAGTGGCCAGTCTCCGCGGGCCGATCCGCTTGATCAATGACCGTATACCAACAGGCGAATCACTTCGCCTGCGCTGCCGCCGCGGTGGACGGATAGTCCACGCGAACCGAGACGATTTCATAAGGATGAATCGAAACGGTGATCTTACTATCTCGCGTCACCGCCAGCGGCGAGCCTTCCGGCTGCTCCATCAGATTCGTCAACGTCGCCGAGGTCGCTCCTGCCGGAACCGTGAGTTGCACCTCCGAAGTTTTACCCGCCCACTCGTAGAAACGGAAAAGCAGCGCGCTGCCGTCTTCCGTTTTTTTGACGGCGGTCAGCACCACATTTTCCGCATTCACTCCCGCGAATGATTTCTCGACGGGAGATGCGCCGATATGCTGGCTGACCGGCACGGCCTTCAGCTTCGTATTGAATTCATATCCGCGCCGCACGGTGAGCGCCTTCTTCCAGTCGCCGCCGTGCGGGTAGAGCGAGTAAGCGAAGTGATGATGCTCGCGGTCGGCGTCCGGATCGGGCCAGGTAGGCGAACGCAGCAGCGAAAGGCGCAACACGTTGCCCTTCGCGTCGTAGCCATATTTTGAATCGTTGATCAGGCTGAAGCCATGCGATCCGTCGCCGAGATCGGCCCAGCGCAGCGCCGGCACTTCGAATTTCGCCGCCTCCCACGAGTTATTGCGCGTGGTCGGCCGCTCGATGGAACCGTAAGGAATTTCGTAGGTCGCCTGCCCGCTCGCCGCTGCGAGCGGGAACGCCGCTTTGAGCAACACATGGGTCTCGTGCCAATCGATATCGTTGACTATATCCACGCGATCCAAGCCCGCATAGAGCGTGATGTCCTGCACGAATTTCGAATGTTGCCAGCTGCGCGTGACGCGAATCACTGCGCGCAGCGGTCCGTGTTCCACCAACTCCACGGAATCGGCGGTATCGAGACGGGTGAAAGTTTTTTCAAAATCAGCGTCGATGTTCCAGGCGTCGTACTGTTCGGGATTATCAGCGAAGGCGATCAGCTCGTTGCCACAAGCCCCGGTCGCAATCGATTCAAAGTTGGTTCGCTTGTCGAACAGGCTCGCAATGCAGCCCGTTTTAGGATCCACCACTACCCGCAACAAGGAATTCTCGAGCGTCAAATCGTGCGCGACCAAATCCGTTGCCGCACTGCGACTGCCGGGCGTCACGCGCAAAAGGGAATAGCCGAGCGAAGGAACTGCCCTCGGCTCGGCGAGCAAATGCACGGTGTTGGTAGCGGCGTCCGTGGTTAGAATCTGCGACGGCACCAAATGATTTTGCGCATCGACGACCGCAACGCCGTCCTTCACGCCAGTCGGCATCTGCGCCGAGAACTCGACCAGATCCGATCGTTGCCAGGCCAGCGGATTGAAAACCAGCACGGGGACCGCACCCGCCGGCGAACGAGTGTCCACTCGCGACGCAATATCAGCCAGCGCCGCCGCCGAAACGTCGTCAGCGGTGAATCGCACCATATCGTAGTCCCGCTGCGCTTCCTTATAGATGACGCCGATTCCCGAGCCCGCGGCTAGATCATGGAACTGGTTGAATAGAACTTTTTTCCACGCTTCATTCAAACTGGTCGAAGGGTAGGGAAGTCCGGACAACCACGCAAACGAAGAATACTTCTCGGCGTCGAGCATCCAGACTTCGCTCTGGCGCATGTTCCGCTTGTGATCGGCCTGCGAAGTGAAAACGCCGCGATGGTATTCGAAATACAATTCATCGTTCCAGGTCGGCAGGCTGACCATACCGGTCGGGGGCGCCGGCAGTTGCGTTGCGCCGCCGGCAATCGTCTGGTAATTCCAGACCGGCGAATGCGCCGAATCCAGCTTCCCTTCAACGTCGGAAAAATATCCCTGCGCCACACCGAAAAAAGCCTTGGGATAAACCATCTTGGGGTCGGTCCAGCGCACTCCGGCGTCGAGCATGGCGCGCGTCGGCCCGCCGCCGTGATCGCCAATCCCAAAAAGATGCATCATTTCGGGCAAGCCCGGGTTGCGTTCGCGCGCCTGGGCTAAATCCTTGGCCAGCATTTCCGGCTCGATTCCCAGGTCGTAGTCGTGAGGAAAATACGTAAGCACTTTGCTGCCGTCCGGCGATTGCCACCAGAAAAGTTTGAACGGCAGATGGTTGGTGTCGTTCCAATCCATTTTTTGCGTTACGAAATAATCGATTCCGGATTTCTTGTAAATCTGCGGAAGCTGCCAGTTGTAGCCGAACGAATCCGGATTCCACCCGATGCGCACATCCACTCCGAATTTGTCGCGGAAATAGCGCTTGCCAATGAGCAGTTGACGCACCAACGATTCGCCGTCGGGCATGTTCAGGTCCGGTTCGACCCACATCCCGCCGACCATTTCCCACCGCCCTTGCTTCACCCGATCCTGAATTTCGCTGCAGATCGCCGGATATTTTTCGCACATCCATTCGCTATACGCGGCGGCCGACTGGGTGTAGGTGTATTGCGGATATTCGTTCATCAGCTGCAGCGCGGTGGAAAAAGTGTTGTGCACCACCTGCACCGTTTCAGTCCAGGGCCACAGCCACGCTGCGTCAATGTGCGAGTTTCCCGTGAGTCGAATGGAAGTCGGCTGCAGGTCGGCCTTGATTTTTTCCAGTTCTGCTTGCGCGCGAACCAGCGAGGCGTCGAAGGCCTGCTGCTGAGCCTGCGCCAGAGCGTTCAAATCGACGGCAGCCGCGGACGCGTCGATGCCTTGGCGAACGGCGGCGCTGGTAGGGCCGAGCGATGGCCCGAGCGCGTTCGCCGAAAGAATTTCCTGTAGCAAATCGTCGGGGTTCGGCCGCACCGGGCTGAATTCGATTCTCGCATCGGCGCGCGAGAAGGTCTTTTGATCGACGGTATGCAGCAGCTTCACCGCGACCAGCACCCGTTCGCCGGGTTGGGCGCGATCGAACAGCACGATCGGCTCCAGATCGTCGCCGAGCGCCACGCGCCGCCCGTTGAAATAAATAATTTCCGGCATCGGCCCGTTGGCATACGCCGCAAACTGGAACCAAATCCGCGCCCCGGTCAGATCGTAGCCGTTCAGCGTCTTGGGAACTTCAATCCAGCGGCGATACCAGACCGCCTCCATCGGCGCGTGCGATTTGGCCGAAACCGTCTGCCAGCTGGAATCGTCGAGTTCCGGCGCTTCCCCATGCGCCACATCGCCGGCATGAAATTTCCAGTCACCAGCGGGAAGCTGGTTCAGCGAGGTCAATTGTTCAATCGTGCGTTGAGTGGCGGGAGGTAAAGCCGTTGACGCCGCCGTGGCTTGCGCGCTCGCGCGTCCCGCGCCCAGCAGAGAGGCGCACAGCAGCAGCGCAAATAAGAGGTTTCGGGACAAAATTACGCGCGAGGCAAACGAAGTGCAGCCAGGAACTTGCACAGGCATCTCCTTAACACCATTGTTGCGAGAACACCGGGCGCTTTTTGGCTGGAATCAAACCTGGCGAAAGGTGTCGGCGGATTATAAATCAACCGCGAACTGGTGGCGGGCTTGATTGAATATCTTATTCGATCGGACTTCAATCGTGGCGCAGCGCGACCAAGGGATCCACGTGGGCGCCCCGGCGGGCGGGAACGTAACACGCGACCATAGCGACGGCCGTAAAGAAGAGGGCCACTGCGGCGAAAGTGAACGGGTCGTTTGATTTTATGGTGTTCAACATCGAAGCCATTCCGCGCGTGAGGGCCGTCGCTGAAATCACGCCCAGCGCGATTCCGACGAAGGCCAGCTTCAATCCGTGCATTACGATCATGCGCGTCACGCTGGAGGAACTCGCGCCCAGCGCCATGCGAATTCCGATTTCATGGATGCGCTGCTGCACCGCTTGCGCCATCACGCCATAGATTCCGATGGTGCCCAGCAGCAAGGCGAGAAACCCAAAAAAACCGAGCATCTGCGTAAATATCCGATTTGGCGTGTTGCGCTCGGTAATCAAATCGTCCATGGTCCGCACCGTGGAAACCGGCTGATCGGCATCCACCGACCACACCGCGCTGCGGATGGCGCTGGCCAGGTCCGCGACGGGCCGCGACGTTCGCGCGACGATCGACATGTAAGAACTCGGGAATTGCGCCACCGCCAAATAAATCTGGCGCGCTGGGCGGTCGCTCAAATTGTTTTTCTTCACGTCGTGAACCACGCCCACGATCGTGCAGATTCTGTGTTTCTCCCCGACATCGAGTTGCCTGCCGATGGGATCTTGACCGGCGAACTGTTGACGCATCAGCGTCTGGTTGATGACCACCACGTTCGGCGCTCCGAAGTCATCGCCAGTCGCAATCGACCTCCCACGAAGCAGCGCAATCTGCATCGTATTAAAAAATCCAGGTGTAACCGCCGTGGTGTCCGCTCCGATTTCTTCGCCGGGCTGCGGCGCGGGGCGGCCCACAATCTGAATCGTTTCCACCTGGATCGATTCGCTGAAGGGAATGTATTCGCTCGCGTCCGCCGAGGCCACGCCGGGAATAGCGCGGACCCGCTCCATTACCTGGTCATAAAACGTCCGCAGTTGCGCGTCAGATTTGTATTTGGCCGATGGAATCACCAGCTGCGCAGCCATCAGATTTTGCGGTTGAAACCCGATGTCACGCAAGAACAGGTGGACGAAATCCTGCACCAATAAGGCCGTAGAAATCAGCACCACGACCGCCATCGCAATTTCGCCGGCCACCAGCACCGACCGCGCGCGGGTGCCGGCGCGGCCTCCGTGAGCTTGCCCGGTGGCCTCTTTCAGATTGCGGTTGATATCTAATCCCGAGGTGCCCAGCGCCGGCGCCAAACCAAAAATAATTCCGCACAGCAGCGCGATACCAAAAGTGTAGGCAAAAGTCGTGCCATCCAAACTTCCGCGCCCGTAGTTGACCAGATATCCGCGAATTCGCGCGGGTATGGAATTTTCGATCCAGTGCACACCCCAGACGCCAAAAAGCGCGCCTGCGACGCCGCCCATGGAAAAGAGCAGCAGAAATTCCGTGAGCATCTGGCGCACAAGTCGCCCGCGCGACGCACCTAGCGCGCCACGCAAGGCGAATTCCTTGGTGCGCTGGCTGGCCCGCGCCAGCATCAGGTTGGTGACGTTGGCGCAGGCCATCAAGAGAATCAGGCCGACAATCCAGAAACACACCATGGCCTGTTCTTTGCCTTCGTTCTTGCCGATCTCAAAAATCATGGAACTCAGCAACGTGGTCTGGTTCGTGTTCGTTTGCGGATATGACTTTTCGAGTCGCGCGGCGATCGCCGCGAAATCCACGCCGGCTTGTTCTGGTGTGACACTCGGTTTAAGCCGCCCGAAAGCCGAAAACCAGGATGACGTGCGATCGCTGCGAACTTTTTCGTCGAGCGCCAGCGGCGTCCAAAGGTTGGAGACGCCCATCAGCGAAAATTGAAAGCTCGCTGGCATCACGCCTACGACTGTGTACGTTTCGCCCTGCAACGTGATCGCGCGGCCGATGATGCGCGGATCACTGGCGAAGCGGCTCTCCCAGAGCCCGCGGCTCAAAATCGCAACGTGGCTGGACGCTGCCTCCGCCTCTTGCGGCACGAACGTGCGTCCCAGCATCGGCTGCGCGCCGAGCGTCTGAAAAAAATTCCAGCCCACCATTCCGCCCAGGACGCGGTCGGGCGGCCCGTCGCCGGTGAGATTGAAATACCAGGTCGTCCACGGCACGATTTGTTCGAAGCTCGTATTCTGCTGGGCGTAGTCCAGAAAATCCGCGTTGGAGGTGACGCCGGTGCTGGTCCAGCCCTTTTTGGTGTCGTGCGAGAGCAAAACCATCAGGCGATCCGCATGCGGATAGGCCAGCGGCTTGATGATCCAGGCGTTAACGTAGCTGAAAATCGCGGTGTTGGCGCCGATGCCCAGAGCCAGGGTCAGCACGGCGACGGCCGTAAATCCCGGAGACTTGCGCAGCATCCGCAGGCCGTAATAAATATCCTGCAGAAATGTTTCGATGAAGTGCGTGCCGCGCGCGTCGCGGCATTCTTCTTTGACCTGATCGAGACCGCCAAATTCCAACCGCGCCCGACGCGTAGCTTCTTCGCGCGTTAGCCCCGCCGCTAGGAATTTTTCCACGTGTTGCTCGAAATGAAAGCGCAACTCCTCGTCCAACTCCGTTTCCACCGCTTTCCGCTGGAAAAGCGCGCGCAGCCGGATAAAGAGATCATCGAGCATGTGGCATGGCTCCTAAGCGGTCCGCAGCACCTGGGCCACGGCAGTCGTCAGTTTTTCCCACGCGTCTTTTTCCCGTTCGAGCTGTTCGCGGCCCGCTTTGGTAAGTTCGTAGAATTTCGCGCGCCGGTTATTTTCCGAAGCTCCCCAACGAGCCTTGATCCAGCCTCGCCGCTCCAGCCGGTGCAGCGCCGGATACAGCGAACCCTGTCGAATTCGCAGCACGTCGCGCGAAATCTGCTGCACCCGATCGGAGATGGCCCAGCCATGCAAGGGCTGCAGCGCCAGCGTGCGCAGGATCAGCAAGTCGAGGGTTCCTTGCGGCAAATCAATGCTTTGGACGGCCATCCGCTCCCCTTTCACTTCTACACGGAAACATACCAATAGCTCTTGTCGATGCGCAAGGGGGAAAATAATAGACGCCAATCGGGGCCAATCGCCCTAGGGGTGTACGACACAGTTGGCGTGCGCTCGCGGTTTCGCAGCAGCTTTCGCGGTTGGGTGTTCAAGCCCGGACGATTCCACCTATAATGGACTACAGCCGATCGAAATCGCGTTGAAGCTCTCCTCAACTCAATTTCAGCGTCGGAGGGGTGGCAGAGCGGTTGAATGCGACGGTCTTGAAAACCGTTAGGCCTGAAAGGGTCTCGTGGGTTCGAATCCCACCCCCTCCGCCAATCAGTCCAGCACTTTCTCTCTGTTCCCAACTTAGCTCGAGAAGTCGCGATATTCGGCCCGAATTGCTGAAAGCCCTCAGTGTTCACTTACTCTCCTCACTAGCGAGCGTGTCACACAGGGGGTTTAGAGCGAATCCTCTCTAGGAGTGTTAGCGAGGTGCACTTTTTATGATCCTCCACGGCGAACTCGGCAGCCGGCAAAATGTAGTTCTTCCCTTGTTCCGGTCGCTTCGAACGGGGAGGTCGAAATCCCCTAACCTTTATTGTGGTCGCACATAACGCTCGGCGATCACTTCAAAACCGGCCTCAATTGTTACAGGAGCTGTTACACCAGATTCGACGACGGGGAAAACTCCACGATTCGCCTAATGACCGGAGCCAGCCGTATCGCTGCAACCGACAAACAAAACCGGCGAAGCGCCTCGTCGTTTTCATACATTGGAGCAAGCCTGTTGACCCAACTGTCGTGAGTTGCTTCTTTTTCCAGCTCAGCCATCGCACTAGGGTTCGAACAAACGGCTTGTGAGAGTTCAGGCCAGCGTTCGCCCAGGACCGCCCATTTTCCGATGTGCCTTGCGGAAAGCTGCGGAGACCCACCGAACATTTTCCGCTCGTGGGCGATGAACAGAAGGAGTCTCAGTCGATTGAGAACTCGTTTCGCATGCCGCGGCACTGGTTCGAGATACTGCATTACTTCGTCTTCAGCCTCGCGCTGTATCTCGGATTCATCTTCGAGATAGCGTTGTAGGCGCTCGCGAACGAGCCCCTCGGTGGCTCCGTCTTCACGCCCGTCGGCGTTTTGGCTGCGCACAATTTGCGCGACCTTCGTAAAATCTCTCTCGCCCGCGGCAATAGTGGATCTGATTTGATTATCAATTCGATCCCGACGACTAGACTGTCTCCGCCACATGAAAAGTCTGAGACTTAGCTCACCGAAAACCAACCCTAGCGCTCCGCCCGCAACGAATGCCGGCAACTTGAGCGGCGTGCGAAGATGTGGAGCGAGCACCTTCGCGAACAGCAACATGAGACCTAACGTCACTACATAGATCAACGCATGCAGAACCTGAAACCAAAAGCGAGCTGAAGTCGCTAGCGCAACCGCGCGTTGCGCGAGAATGGCAATTTTTTGCCCCGTCCCCGCAACCCAGCCCGAAGGCCTTTGCTCGGGCACCTCCCTCGCTAAGTCCTCAAGCATCCGGCGGATTTGGTAGGCCACGTCATTCGGCATGGCGGCTGGGAGATCCTCAAATTTCCGGCGATCGCAGAAGAAGATGAATTTTACATACTGAATTCTTTATATGGTAGGCGGACGTTTGCGCGACGCGCCGGTGAAGCTTTGCATCCCCAACGCGAATCTTTGGAAATTCTGGCTCGAATCCGTGAGATCCAGGGCGAATACACTTTTGCTGGTCAATACCAGCAATCTCCTGCGCCTTTGGGCGGCGGTATGGTGAAGACGTCGTGGTTTAAGACCTATCCTGCTGTCGATTGTCCGAAGGATTTCGAACTGATTCTTCAAAGCTGGGATACGGCGAATAAGTCCAACGAATTGAATGACTATAGTGTTTGTACAACGTGGGGGCTGCGCGAAAATCACCTTTACCTGTTACATGTGTTGCGTAAACGGTTGGACTATCCGGACTTGAAAAGGCTGGTGAAAGAACACGCTCAGGTTCATAAGGCCAAAACTATTCTGATCGAAGACAGGGCCTCGGGAACGCAGCTCATTCAAGACCTTCAGGCGGACGGCGTGCACGGTATAACTCGCTACGAACCCAAAATGGAAAAAATTATGCGAATGCACTCAGTCAGCAGCACGATTGAAAATGGATTGGTGCACATTCCCGATCAGGCTCACTGGCTCGCAGAATACCTGCATGAGGTGTCCAGTTTTCCAAAAGGCAAATTTGATGACCAGGTGGATTCAACTTCGCAAGCCCTGGATTGGGTCAAACAGGGCGGCGCCCTCTCAGGTTATTTTCAATTGCTTAAGGAGCAAGCAGAAGAGGCTCGCAATCCAAAGTTATCGAGTGGCCAGACAACCTACCTGCCGTGGTACACGAGAGCATTTCCCCTAAGCTAACCATTCTTCGACAATTTCGGGCAAGAAAGTCGGTCAAAAGCAGATGTCCGGTAACGGCGTTATCTCTAACGACGCCGACCGTTTCAAGAGATTTTATTCTTATTTTTTCTGTCCACGAACACACCTTTCCCATGGCACGCGAATCGCGTCTCTGTGGCTGCCTTGTTTCACTTGTGTCACCCCAACTCGCTCGGG
>Ga0209333_1000267_pt1 | contig 28897 bp, 25 predicted proteins | sample BlaSpr_A8_OM2_O3_FD_187982 | JGI IMG/M metagenome (GOLD analysis project Ga0209333, IMG submission 187982) | Forest soil microbial communities from Thunder Bay, Ontario, Canada - Black Spruce, Ontario site 2_A8_OM2_O3 (SPAdes) (version 2) | ecosystem: Environmental > Terrestrial > Soil > Boreal... | reverse complement strand
CGATTTCGGGATCCGTATAGGTGCACCATGGAATTGCCAACACGCTCAGTTTCTCGCGACCCCAAAACAGGGCGTTGTGGACTACAAGATCCGCAGCAGCGGTTTCAATGTGGGGAAACTTCTTTTCCGAGCATACGTCGCCGGCCGCATAGATTTGCGGATTGCTGGTTTGCAGATAGTCGTTGGTCAGAATACCGGCTTCCTTATCGTAATCCACTCCGGCCGCCTCGAGATTCATGCCTTCGACGTTGGGCGCACCGCCAATACCGACCAGGATCTCATCGACGCTGAGGGAAAATTTGTAATCGTCGCTAGCCAGGTCGACCATCTTCTGATTTCCTTCCATGCGTACGTTGATGGTCTCGGTGTTGAGATGGATGCCGATGCCGTCACGCGCCATAGCGTCGGAAAGAATCTGCGCCGCGTCGCGCTCTTCGTTGCCCAGGAACATCGGATCGTCCTGCGCGATGCTGACTTGCGAACCCAATCGAGAAAAGGCCTGCGCCAGTTCGCATCCGAGCGGACCGCCGCCGAGAACAAGCAAGCGTCGAGGACATTGCGCCAAGTCGAAAACATTTTCATTGGTCAGATAACCTGCCGCTGCGATTCCCGGAATCGAAGGAAGCTTGGGGCGCGCACCGCTGGCGACGAGCACCCGCTTGAAGCGTAAGCGCTTGCCCTCGACCTCGATCGCGTCGGGTCCCGCAAAGCGAGCTTCCCCGAAATACACATCGACACCCGCCGAGCTCAGTCTCTGTGCCGAGACCCTGCGGCTGATGCGCGCTCGCACCCTCCGCATCCGCTCCATCACGGCCGCAAAGTCCACGCTGATGCCGGTGGGCACTTGCGCGCCGAAGTTTTCCGCGTCGCGCATTTCTGCGTACAAGCGGGAGGTACGGATAATCGTTTTGGAAGGGATGCATCCGACGTTGAAGCACGCGCCGCCGAAACGATCGCGTTCGATGAGCGCCACCTTCGCCCCCACTTTAGCCGCATTGAGGGCAGTCAGAAGCCCCGCGGGGCCGGCGCCGATGACTACCAGGTGGTATTTGTCAATCGGCTCGGGATTTTTCCAGTCGGGCGGGTGAACATTTTGCAGTTCTCTTTGGTCATAGTCATTCGATGACTCATAAGATGACACTTTTTCATTCCGCATCGGACACCCTATATAGTCAGTTGATTAATTATTACAGCCAACCTCCGCGAAAGTCGCCGCGGCAGTCGTAGCCCATCGGGGTGAAGGCGCGTTCCAGCTCGGGCTTCTTCGGCCCGGCGGTGACGCCGGTGGTGAAGGCTTCCTGGTTTGGCGGCAAATCGTGCGGCAGCTGTGCGCTTTCGACGATCTCGGCGATTCGTGATCGATAGTCTCGCACCGCGGTGCGGATCGACGCGGCTATCTCGGGCGCTGCCGTATCGATAGTTGGCCTTTGCTGAGCCGGAGCGCTGACGAGCGGGACCTGAACCGTCTTTTTTACCTTGCCGCATGCAGCCAACACCGCGGCGATTGAATCCGGAAGAGGAGGCAGTTTCTTGGCGGCGGGGTCGGCGTCGACGATGACTAGCGCCGAGACGGATCGCAGGCGTCCGTTCACCCACCACCTGTCGCCCACTGAGATGCCGGGCATCGACATCTGATTGACCAGCGTCGGAGGAAACTCAGCAGTAAGCTCGGCTCCATCGGAGAATGCGGGAATCGGGAACTGAATTCCTATGCTGTGAAACGGGAAGCTCCTCGGTACGCCGCGGGCAATCTCAAGCAAGATGGCGAAGTCGATTGTCTCAGCGGAGGTGCCCGGACTGGCGCGATTCGAGATCGCTTTCACAGCCGCGACGGCAGGGGTTGGCTGAAGGCTCTTTGTGAATCGCTCGAGACCTGGGAAGCGTTTGAGCACGCGGTCGACGCTCGACACGCCGCGCGAGTCGGCCAGCACGAATTGGACATGAAGTTCGCCGAAATCCGCAGCGATGATTGCCGCATGAACACGCTCGAGAACGTCGGCCAGCGGCTCTCTTTTGCTGGCAGCAAATGTCGTGAGCATGGCAAGGTGCATGGCAATTTTCCTCTTGCAGCTTTGGGTGCTGTCTTAATTCGACGTTCTCAGGCGTGTTGATCGTTTCCACCGGACGCGGCTCCGGCCTGGCGTAAAATACAATAGGCAGCACAGTTCCTTGACCATTACCCGGTGCCACACTCCGCATGGCACAACAAAGGGCCTGCCCGGGTTGCAGCGAGAGACAGCGTTCACCAGTTTCTTCGTCGAGAACTATGTCGACTGCACCCTCGACAAGATAGAGCAGTTCGTCGCCGTCGGGATGCATCTCCCCTGCATGCGGCGGGAACCTGGTCATTCGAGCCTCACCTGCGAGTCTGCCCTCGACGCCGGGATGAGCGCGACCTGGTTGAACGACCGTTTCGATCGATCCAATGGGTGTGAAACGAACAGGATCCTTCGACAGGTTGATCGGATTCTTGAGTGGCTTCGCCATCGTCTTGGCTTTCATGCCGCTTGCTCCTGCGCCCACGGATTCAAGCAATTCTTCTACCGACAATAGCGTATCGTTGCGTCAATGCTCTCTCGTTCAAACTGACCACTTCCCCGATTGGCAGCCTGGACGCGTCACTGTCTAAAATTACATGACTATCCTCCACTGTCTTGCGATTGAAATATCTGCAACCCCCAGGATGACAACATGAAAAAGCCGGGCGCGAGCCAAACCCAGTCGGCATCGGAACTCATCGCGAACAGAATCGTCGAACTCGGGGACTGGCGCGGAGAAACCCTCAGCCGGATGCGCAAGCTCATCAAGGCAGCAGACCCCGACGTCGTCGAGGAATGGAAGTGGAGAGGCACGCCGGTCTGGTCGCACGACGGCATCATCTGCACTGGCGAGTCCTACAAAAATGTCGTGAAGCTTACCTTCGCCAAGGGCGCATCGCTCAAGGACCCGGCCCGTCTCTTCAACTCGAGTCTCGACGGCAACGTTCGCCGCGCCATCGACATCCACCAGGGAGAAGTGGTTGACGAGTCCGCCTTCAAGGCGCTCGTCCGCCAGGCGATCGTCGTCAACAGTTCTCGCAAGTCGAAGCCTTCGAAGAAACCGAAGTCCTAAGAGCTATGTCTAAAGTACTGAGTAACCGGCCAACTGGTCCGTAGCCGGGCTAGTCGCGCTTCAAAACGTCACGACGCTTGCGACGACCGGGTATCTGCCACGGCAGAATCGCATCTGCATTGTATTTTTGATTCAGTTGCCTGACGATTTCTTCGAGTTCCTGCCGCGCGTCATCTACCGACGGCAACTTCGCCGTGGCCAGTTCCACACGCTTGGCCCACATCGGCCAGGTCTCGATTCGCTTCACATGAGCCCCGGAATCGGTATGGACGTCATCACCGAACACCAGCAGCCGGGTCTCGAGGATTCGCGCATCACTGCCCAGTTCCTTCGCGGTACGCGACGACCGAATCTCGTCCATGCGAAAACTACCACAGCGGTCTAACGTGCCGAGCATCGACTTTGCGGTTCCTGGCAAATCCGCGAGTTGCCAAGGTTGGCGCGCCGTCGCGATTGCGTAAAGCGGACGCCACAACCTGCGGTGAACGTAGGTCATCTTCGCCGTGACCAAGCGTATGAACAGCACGTCGCGCTGCTTCATCAGGCGTTGGCCCAGCATGTAGATCTCGTTCGCGAGAGGATGCGCCCACCAGGTGCCCTTGACCGGTCCGCCGGCCACGAGCGCGACCAGGCTCGGAAATGCGCGATCGGTCTCCAGCAGGACGCCATGCTCGCAGATGGCGGCCAGCGCACTGTCGAAGTCGGCTCGTGCCATCACATCCTTAAGCGACGGTTCGCTAGTCGCGCACACCGAATGGGACACCCCCCGCTTCCTGTGGAAGACCGTCGTTGATCTCCACCCAGGGTGCTTTCGATCCGACCATGAAATGCACGTCGGCACTCCTCGAGGGATCGGTGTCAAGCGTCCCGAGCCTGAACCCCAGCACCTCGGGAGCGGCGTCATCACATTTGTAGATAGGTGAGCCGCAGCAGCTTGCAAAGAACCGATGGACGCCGGGGCTGGATTCCCAGCTAGACAACAGGTCTTTGCCCGCGACGACCACGAACTCGTGCGCTTTCACTCCCGCAGTTGTACCGAAGCTCGAGCCTGAGTGTTTACGGCACCGCCAGCAATGGCAGTGAGTGATTGGACCGAGGAGCTGCCCGCGAATCTCGTAACGTATGCGCCCGCACGCGCACGACCCATTCAACATGTTCGCAAGATAATCCAGGCGAGCCCGTTCTGCCACCACGGATCGCGAGGGAGCCAAGGCGATAGTGTCTCAGTCTTAATTTCCGATCTCGACCGAAAGCGGAAGCGAGTTATGGAAGTAGGCTGAAGGCGAGGCCTTGCCAAGCACGTTCTCCGGCCTCGAAAAGCTTGCGGTTGTCTGCGGCGATCGCGCGGAATAATCGCAAGGCAGCAAGGTCGTCCATCCCAGAAATATCTCTTTCGAGATGTTCCCGAAGGAGCTCGGACAACAGAGCGTGAGCGGTCTCCCGATCCCAGAATGCGGCGTTCATCTCGCAATTGCCGAAGAGCGAATGGCGATGCAGGTTGCACGATCCAACCGTACCCCATTCACCATCGACCATTATGAGTTTGGAATGAATCCAAACGGGCTTGCGCTGTCCGTCGCTCCCCAATCCAGCGATGCCGGCCAGCGTGAAAGTCTCGAAAGCTCCCAAGGCCATCAATTCCTCTGAAAGTTCTCGACCATCACCACGGCGGGTTTCCGCTGCCCGCGGGGAGCCCGCGGCAGGCACCACCGCCACAACCTCGATGCCCCGCAGCAGGGCCTGCCGCAAACAATCGATGATCTCAGGGACCTCGATATGCTGGTTCTCTATATAGATCGAACGGCGCGCCGCAGTGATCGCCGCGCAATACTGATCGAAATTCGATCGTTCGCCCGCTTCTATATCGAAGGCGACGCCTTCAGGCGTCGCTCGCCCATCACGGTACCTGCCAGCATGAATCGTCCTCTGAATCTGAACGAGGGCATCGCCCCGCCGGCTCGTCAATCTTGTGGGAAAGGGCAAGTCAATCTCGCTGCCCGATCCCCACCGGCCGTCTGCCGCATGACGCTCGCTGGCCTCGTTCCAGCGCTGGACGAAGTTGTGATGGACATCGACCGCCGACGGACCAGCCAGTTCCATGTAGGCATCATGGTTCTGGCCTTCGCCGCGATGGCCCGGAGCAACCATCGAGTGAGGATTGAGATTGATCCCGCCGAGAAAAATGGTCTCTGTCTCCGTGCCGGGATCCACAAGCCAGCATTTTTGATGCTGACAGAATCCAGGCTGGGCGCGATCCCACCGGACGCGAATGGCGGAATTGCTCATATCGAGCAGATTGATATGTTCCGGAGATCCCCAGAAGGCATTCGCTTTGAGCTTTTCGGTTTCGGGATCGGGGCGCCAGAAGATGACTCGAACATCCAGACCTCGCGCCGCCGCGCGATTCAAGACGTCCAGCGCCGACCCCCGACCGTCCGGCATCTGGAAGTCCGCCCACATGAAGGTCACCGTCGCCCAAACGCTTTGACGGGCAGCTTCGATCGCCTCACAAACGCGGCGAAATGCCGGCTCTCCGTCGACCAATGCCCGCAACGCATTCCCCGGACGCACGGGATATGACGCCCTCCGAACAAAAGGAATTGTGAGCTCGCCGATGTCCAAGCCATTGCTCATCTAACGTTCCGAGTCTTCGAGTAAGCGAATCGATCTCAACTCCATGGTCCGAACGGTAGCATTGGTTTGACGACTCGACGACAGGTTCGATAGCCTCTGTGCCGGGACGCCGTATTTTCGATCGGAGGCCCGCGTGGCACACGCATTCGACATCAAACCTCTCGACGCCACCTTCGGCGCAGTGGTGACGGGAATCAACCTCGCCACCCTCGACGACGCGACGTGGCGCGACCTCTACGCCACCTGGCTGGACTACGCGCTTCTCATCTTCCCCGGTCAGCATCTCAGTCGCGACCAACAGGTCGCTTTCGCCAAACGATTCGGGCCGCTCGAGTTCAACCTCGCGGCGCTCAGCAACGTGAATCCCGACGGCACGCTGATCCTCGACCCCGACAACGACATCCTGAAAGTGCTCAAGGGCAACATGGGATGGCATTGCGACAGCACCTACATGCCGGTGCAGGCCAAGGGCGCGGTGTTCACTGCCGAAATTGTGCCGAACTCCGGCGGCGCCACCGGGTGGGCCGACATGCGCGCCGCATACGACGCTCTCGATGACAATCTCCGCGCGAGAGTCGAAAGCCTCGCCGCGCACCACTCGCTCTACTACAGCCAGTCGAAGCTCGGGCATCAGCCGAAAGCCGGCAGCGCATATAGCGGCTACGGCTTCCACGACGGCCCCGTTCCTTTGCGCCCGCTGGTGAAGGTCCATCCTGAAACCGGGAGAAAGTCGCTCGTGATTGGTCGCCATGCTCACAATATTCCGACTATGGACGCCGCGCAGTCCGATCGGTTCCTGCAGGAGTTGGTGGACTTCGCATGCCGCCCGCCGCGCACTTATCATCACAATTGGACCGCCGGCGACGCCGTGGTCTGGGACAATCGATGCCTGCTGCATCAGGCCACGCCGTGGGACATGAACCTGCCTCGAGTGATGTGGCACAGCCGTATAGCCGGTGACCCAGTGAGCGAGGCCGCAATAAACTATCCCGCCGCCCAACATATCGAGGGCAAGTCCTTAGCCTGAACGCGATCCCGAAAAAGGAGTGAACCATGTACGACCTGATAATCCGTAACGGCACGATCGTCGATGGAAGCGGGATGCCGCGATACAAGGGCGATGTTGGGATCGAAGGCGGCAAGATCGCAGCGCTCGGGAAAATCCACGAGAGCGCGCGCGAAACCCTCGACGCAGACGGGCACATCGTGTCGCCCGGCCTGGTCGACGCGCACACGCACATGGACGCCCAGGTCTTCTGGGACGCACTGGGCACCTGCTCGTGCTGGCATGGCGTCACGTCGGTGGTGATGGGCAACTGCGGATTCTCACTCGCGCCATGCGGTGAGAAAGACAAGTTGCTCGTCATGCGGAATCTGGAACGAGCCGAAGATATCTCTCCGGAAGCGATGCAGGCGGGAATCAAATGGTCCTGGACCACCTTTGCGCAATATCTGGACGCCGTCGATCGCCTGCCCAAAGGCATCAATTACGCCGCCTACATGGGGCATTCCGCGCTCCGCACCTACGTGATGGGCGAGCGCGCCTTCGACGAGGAAGCGACGACCGAAGACCTTCAGCTCATGCGCGAGGAATTGCGCGACGGAATTCGAGCTGGCGCGATCGGATTCACAACTTCGCGCACCAACAATCATCAGACGCCCGACGGACGGCCGGTAGCGAGCAGAATCGCCAACTGGAACGAAGTGCGGCAACTGGTCGGAGTGATGGGTGAGTTGGGCGCCGGCATTTTCGAGATCGCAGGTGAAAATACCGGCTTCGAGGGTCCGCGCCTCGATGATTACCTCGGCCGTATTAAGGCGCTCGCGGTTGAGACCTCAGTGCCGGTGACTTTCGGAATGTTCAGCTCGCGGCGTGCGCCGAACTTTTGGCGACGATATTTCGAAACCGCCGACGAGACTGCTGCCGCCGGCGGCCGCATGTTCGTGCAGGTCCACAGCCGCTCACTCAACGTGTTGCTGTCGTTCGAAACCAACATGCCATTCGATCGAATTCCAGCATGGCGCGAGATTCGCAAACTCCCGCTGGCAGAACAGGAAGCCGCGCTCCGCAATCCGGACATCCGGCGCAAGTTGGTGCAAGCCGCGAGCGATCGCTCGCCCGGGGAGCGCGCAGTCGGCGCGGAAGCGCGCGACGCGAACTACAACTGGATCTTCCCGCTCGACCGGCCGACACCGCCCTATCGCTCGATCGCCGAGATCGCGGCCGCCGAAAACAAAGATCCAGTCGATGTCATGATCGATCTCGCGCTCGAAAAAAACCTCAAGAAATTTTTCATGCAGACTCTGGTCAATGAGAATCAGGATGACGTTCTCGAGATGATGAAGCACCCGCGCTCCGTTGTGACGTTCTCCGATTCGGGCGCCCACGTGTCCCAGATCATGGACTCATCGTTGCAAACCCACGTGCTGAGTCATTGGGTGCGCGAGAAGCAAGCGCTAACACTCGAGCAGGCAATCAGGCTGCTAAGCTTTGTCCCTGCCTATCACTGGGGTCTGAAGGGACGTGGACTTCTGCGCGAAGGCAACTTTGCCGACATAATCGTCTTCGATCCGGACCGGATCAATCCGCAGTTGCCTGAGCTGACCTACGACCTGCCCGCGGGCGCCCGGCGCCTGAAGCAGAAATCCGACGGACTGCTTGCGACTGTCGTCAACGGCAAGGTCGTCCTGCGCAACAACGAACACACCGGAGCGTTGCCTGGCAAGTTGCTGCGCGGCCCACTGGCGCAAGCGTAACTCTAAAGCGATTCGAGGGCGGCCCGATAGCGGGCCGCCTTCATGCCTGGTCTGGTATCGCGTTAACGATCTTCAAAGTACGCCGAACGAAGTCGGTCAACTCTTTGAGATCGATCGGCTCCGCGGCGTCACGGTTAGGAGCATCGTCGCGACAATGATCCCATGAGTAATTGTGAATATCGTCGAGCTCATCGAGAAGCGCGCAAGCGGGATGTTGTTCGCCAGTAGTGCGGATTTTCTCAACGATGCTCATTAGCGTGTCATCTGAATCGAAAAACCCCGGATATGTGAAGGTGCAGTAAGTCTCGACCACGGATCGCATCTTCGTAACAATGTCCCGCGGCTGGCCTACTCCGGTTTTGTAGAACACCAGAAGGTCGATGATCTCGGACGCCACGCGATGCTTGCGCGGATCCTCAAGCTCGAGCTGTACGATTTCCGACGTCACTTAGTTCATGCTGGTGCGATTGTTCGCCGGATTCTCAGAGCTGCCCTGCGCTGAGTGGTGCTGCAGATTCTCTGTCATTGCAAGGTTCGCCTTCATGATCGGCAGTGTCTGGTCAATGTACAGCTGCATGTCGCGATCGTTACGGAAATTGCGTCGGGCGGTCTTGAATGCTTCGATCGCGCCCTTCTGGTCGCGGACCGACTTGGCAAAAAAAGCCGAATTGAACTTGCCGCCGTTCAGTTTCGACATCTCGTCGCTTGACGCGGTATCCTTCTTGTACGCGTTCAACGTGATCTTTCGCGAATCGGCGAGCGCCTTCACTGCTTTCTGGTTGGCCTTCGAATCGCCGGTCATCGTATCCGCCAACGTGATCATGGCTTGATTGTCGCCCGCTTTGCCGCGAAGCATCGTCGCCGCGTCCTGTTGTTCATTGTTCATCTGATTCGCACCGTTCAGCAGCGTCGTAGCATTCTGCGATGCGGCGGAGGCGAATTGCGGAATACTGAGTGCGGTTATCAGTGCGAGAACTGTAGTGGTCAATTTACCTTTCATATAGGTGTCTCCTTGGTCTGTCAGTTAAATAGCGTTGCAGATCACCAACGGTATCAGTAAGTGGACAAATATACATGTTCAAGTCGTCTGACTTCGTTACTAAGATAACCAAAGACAACTGCCTGCTGATGGCTATTCGCATCGGGCTGAATGTAGTCTGGAGGAGTCAGCTCGACACAGGAATCGTAGTCCGAATTCGAAGTAACAACCCATAACGCTTCGGGCCATAAATGTTGTAGTCTCAGCTTTCGCGGCGTTCGGCTAATTGGCCGGCGAACACGCGGATGGAGGCTGCCATGGAGCGTCGATTCAATCGCACCGCAGAAGACCTCGGAAACATCGTCGCGCTGGAACACGTCAACATAACGGTCCCCGACCAGCAGCAGGCCACGATCTTCTACATCGCCGGTCTCGGCCTGACGCGTGATCCCTATCTGATGACCGGCCCAACTAACATGTGGGTCAACGTCGGCCGCAGCCAGTTCCATCTGCCGACCATGTCGGCGCAGGTTCTCCGCGGACACACCGGAATCGTGGTGCCCGATCGCGCGGCGCTCGTTCGCCGCCTCGAACGAACTCGCAAACGTCTCGAAGGGACGCGCTTCGATTTCAAGGAGCACGAGGAATTCGTCGAGGCCACCTGTCCGTGGGGAAATCGCATCCGATGCTACGCGCCCGACGAACGCTTCGGCCGAATCACGCTCGGAATCGTCTACGCCGAATTCGATGTGCCGAAAGGTGGCGCCGACGGGATCGCGCGATTCTATCGCAACGTGATGGGCGCCAAGGCCGCGGCGTCCGTCAACGGAAGCACTCGAGCGGCGCGAGTCGAAGTAGGCATAGGACAGTATCTGACGTTCCGCGAGACGGACCGCGAACTCCCTCTTTACGACGGTCATCATATCCAGATTTACGTCGCGGATTTTTCCGGCCCGTACTCGAAGTTGCTCGACAAGGGACTCATCTCCGAAGAAAGCGATCAGCATCAGTATCGATTCAAGGACCTCGCGGATCCTGAAACCGGCGAGACTCTGTTGACCCTCGAGCACGAGGTGCGCAGCATGCGGCATCCGCTGTTCATGCGGCCGCTGGTCAATCGCAATCCCTCGCAGAGCAACCTCAACTATGCGATGGGTTACGACGCCTGGATTCCCGGAATGCCACCGCAAGATTGAAAGGTCGCAGAGCGCCGAGGGCGCCCTGCGACCTGCTCTAACCCGAACTTGCGGATAGGTGATGACTACGCCGGTGGCGCGCCGTAATGCTTGTTCAAATCGAGGTTGACCTGCAGCACGTCGATCATCTTCTCGCCGACCAGGCCGTTCAACGGCGCGAACGCGTCGTTCTGCAGAATCTGTTCGATTTCTCCGCGCACCTGACCCGCATCGCGCTTGGAATCAGCCGCCCGTTTTGATGCCACCCGATCGAGTTGGTATTCCGCATTCTGCAGCGTGATATCCGGATCGAGCCCGGACGCCGAAGTCGTAACCATGTCTCCCGGTACGTCAGCCAGCGGTGCATCCGGATGGTCCTGGCGCCACATGTCGAAGAAGTCGGCCTGGATGTCGGCTCCGTCCTTCACCGGCTGGATCGAGGTCTGGCTCTTTCCACCAGGTAACTGTGTTGTAACCGCCGACGGGAACTTGCCGGGATACTGCTTCGAGAAGTTTTCGAAGAACAGCATCGCCAGGTCCGAAGGTTGCGGCGACGGCGTGCCAGGGTTCTGTTTGATCCAGTCTGCGACTTCGGCCTTATGGTCCTTCTCCCAGTCAGTGATGTAGGCCGCATGCGACGGATCGGCACTTACCCATCCCTGTGCCGCTCCGTTGTGAATATCCGCCCACTGTGCCACCACGTGCGGCTGTCCGCCGAAGCTGTCCTGCTGGAACCATGCTTCGATGTCCGGCGCCACCAACTGACCTTGTTTAGGTCCGCTGCTGTACTTGACGATCGGTCCCAATTGCTGTGCTACGCGGTAGCGCAACATATAGTTCGATGCCGCCAGCGCCGATGAGGCCGAAGCTGAACCGTCATAGGACGCTGCCGAAGGCCGCGGCCAGAAGTACTCATCCTTGGTAAAGGGCTGCGCTATCAACAGCGACCCTACTGGCTTGCCGTCCGGTCCATTGACTATGCTGCCGTTGGCCGTGAACGGGAATAACGTTTGCCCGATTGCCCATACCGCCAGTGGGTAGATCAAGCAGCAGATAACTACGCTGGCGCACAGGAGCCATAGACTTTTGACGATGTGAGTTTTCATTGTTTGTTACCTTCCACCCGCCTTGTTCACGCAACCAGGTGCATAGCACTTAGCACCACATCGATAAGCTTGATTCCGGCGAAGGGCAGGATTACCCCGCCGAGCCCCCATACCAGGAGATTCTGTCGCAGCAGTGCGTCGGCGCCTAGCGGCCGGTACTTAACTCCTTTCAAGGCTACCGGTATCAGCGCCGGAATGATGATCGCGTTGAAGATGACCGCCGACAGGATCGCGGAAGTCGGCGAGTGCAGATGCATCACGTCCATCGCCGCCAGCCATGGGAGTGTGCCGGCGAACAGCGCCGGAACGATTGCGAAATACTTGGCCACGTCGTTGGCGACCGAGAACGTCGTCAGCGCACCGCGCGTCATCAGCAACTGCTTGCCGACCTCGACCACCTCGATAAGCTTGGTCGGGTCGCTATCAAGGTCAACCATGTTGCCGGCTTCCTTGGCCGCCTGGGTGCCCGAGTTCATCGCGAGGCCTACGTCAGCCTGGGCCAGCGCAGGCGCGTCGTTAGTTCCATCGCCCATCATCGCGACCAGCTTGCCTTCAGCCTGCTCCTTGCGGATGTACGCGAGCTTTGATTCCGGCGTCGCCTGCGCGACAAAGTCATCGACGCCCGCTTGCTTGGCGATCGTCGCGGCGGTGAGAGGATTGTCGCCGGTGATCATGACGGTGCGCAGACCCATGCTGCGCAGCCGCTCGAAGCGCTCGCTCATCCCGGGTTTCAGGATGTCCTCGAGCGCGACCACGCCCGCGATTTTGGAACCTTCAGCCACTACCAGCGGGGTCCCGCCCTTCGAGGCGATCCCATCGACGATCTCATCCAACCCCTCTGGCACTGTGCCGTTTCGCTTGCGGACAAACGCGATCACCGCGTCCGCCGCGCCTTTGCGAATGCTGCTGCCATCGGACAGATCGACGCCGCTCATTCGAGTCTGCGCGCTGAAGGCGATGAATTCCGCGCCGGCCGGGCTTTGTAGGTCTCGCGCGCCTACTCCGGCTTCCTGCGCTGCGATCACGATACTCTTGCCCTCCGGAGTTTCATCAGCCGCCGAAGCAAGCGCCGCCAACTGCGCCAATCGCAATTTGGTATAGCCTGGGACAGGCTCGAAGTGTTTCGCCTGGCGATTGCCTACGGTGATGGTGCCGGTCTTATCCAGCAAAACGACGTCGATATCGCCCGCCGTCTCGACCGCCTTGCCGCTCTTGGCAATGATATTGGCCTGCAGCGCGCGATCCATTCCTGCGATTCCGATCGCAGCCAGCAGCGCACCTATCGTTGTAGGTATAAGACACACCAGCAGTCCCACAAGGGTTGGAACATCGGTGCCGAGGCTCTTAAGCGGTTCGCTCGTGCCTAGGTAGCCCATCATGTACTGTTCCGCATTCCAGGCCATCGGCCAGATCGGGATGACTACGATCAGAAATGCAAGCGTAAGTCCGGACAGCACCAGGGTTAGCGCGATTTCATTCGGCGTCTTCTGGCGTACGGCGCCCTCCACCAGAGCTATCATGCGATCGAGGAAGGTCTCGCCCGGCTGCGCGGTGATCCTTACGACGATTCGATCGGAAATAACCCTGGTTCCACCGGTAACGCCGGATCGGTCGCCGCCCGCCTCGCGGATAACCGGAGCTGACTCGCCGGTGATCGCGGCTTCGTCCACCGACGCGATGCCACTGACTACTTCGCCGTCGCTCGGAATCACTTGTCCAGCACTTACCACGACCCGATCGCCCGGCCGCAGATCCGTCGAGGAAACTTCTTCGACGACATCGCCGGCTTTCAGACGATAGGCCGGAGTCTCAGTGCGCGTCTTGCGCAAGGAATCGGCTTGCGCCTTGCCGCGAGCCTCTGCCAGCGCCGTCGCGAAATTCGCAAACAGCACCGTCAGCCAAAGCCAGAAATCCAGCGCTATGAAATACGTAATCGGGACCTGGCTCGCGGAGCTACTCACCAGCGCCTGTGCGATGAATAGCAGGGTAAGCACCGCGCCGATCTCGACTACGAACATGACTGGGTTGCTCCACTGGATGTCCGGACGAAGCATCACGATCGACTGCTTAAGCGCGTCCCGCACCAGTTGCGGTTCGAACAGGTTCCGGCTCCTGATCCGCCGTGGCGGACGCGGATGCTGCGGTTCCTGAATAGTACTTATCTGTGTTGCGACTGCACCCATTTTAGATCCTCCGACTAGGTCACTCATCTGCGACATCTATCCTCGACCGTGTGACAGCTGACTCCATCCTAACCGCCGAACGGTATAGGTCCCAGGTGATCAGCCAGTGGGCCGAGCGCGGCGACCGGCAGGAACAGCAGTGCGCCGACGATCACGATGGTGCCCAGAAGCAGACAGCCAAAGGTGGCAGTGTCGTCGCGCAAAGTTCCCAACCCGAACGGCGTGCTCTTCTTCATCCCGAGAAACGCCGCCATCGCGATAGGTGCTACGATAGGAAGATAACGTCCGAACAGGATTACCAGGCCGCCTGCTATGTCCCACGGCACCGCCTCAGCCGCCGGATTCGGATTGCTGTTCAGCCCATAGCTGACCCCGAGTCCATCGAAAGCGGATCCGTTGTTGGCCGACGATGACGAGAACTGGTAGACGATTTGCGACAATCCATGCGCGCCGGGGTTACTGGTGGCTTTCATGCCCCAGCTGGTCGCGGCGAACAAACCCGATGGTCCGAGAATCAAAATCGGATGGACCAGCAGGGCGATCATGGCCAGCTTCATCTCACGAGCGCCGATCTTCTTGCCAAGATACTCAGGCGTGCGTCCCACCATCTGACCCGCCAGAAAGATACCGATGATTAGATAGAGCAGCGCGTTGATCATTCCAACGCCCTTGCCGCCGTAGATGCAGTTCAGCCACATGCCGACGAAGGGCGATAGTCCGGCTAGGGGATTCAAGCTGTCATGCTCGGAATTTATTGCACCGCAGGTTACATCGACCGTCACGGCAGCGAAGGTAGCACCCGCCGAAGTACCGAAACGCAATTCCTTGCCTTCCAGATTACCCAGGTGCTGATCGACTGGGAGCCCTGCCACGGCCGGCAACACTATCTGCCGCTTTCCGCCCGGCGCACTGGCGCTGGCGACCGTATACGTTCGACTTTGAGGATGCGCCGTCAGTCCGGGATTGGGCTGCATCGTGTCAAAGTAGATCGCCCAGATCACTGTGCCGACGAATAACAACAGCATCACCGAGAATATGACGATCGAGTGACCCAATCGATTGAGCATCCGGCCGTACATCAGAACCAGCGCAAACGGAAACAGCATCATGCAGAAGGTGGTGAAAAAGTTAGTGCCGGCGCTCGGGTTTTCAAACGGATGGGCCGAGTTCATTCCGAAAAAACCGCCGCCATTGGTTCCCATCATCTTCATAGGAACGAATGCTGCCAGCGGCCCGATAACTATGGTCTGCTGCTTGGGCTGGTTGCTGCTATCAGTTCCCATCGCGGCAGGCTCAAGCGTATTGACCTGGTAGGAGTTCTGATAGGTCATCGGCATTCCCTGGACAAGGAAGACCATGCTGATGACGAAAGCTGCGGGCAGGAACATGTAAACAACCACCCGCCACATATCGAGGAAATAATTGCCAACGTGCGAATCGCCTCGCAGCGCCCGAATGATCGCCGCCAAAGCGCACAATCCAACCGCGGCCGACAAAAAGAAATTAACTATGCAGAAGAAGATTTGGCTGAAAATCGAAAATGCCACGTCTCCTGAATAGTGCTGCATGTTGGTGTTGGTTATGAAGGACAGCACGGTGTGAAAGATCGTGGTCGGCGCCAACATCCCAAGCCCGCGCGGATTAAGCGGCATCCACGGTTGCGCCGACAGCACGATGTACCCGTAGACGAACAGGACCGCATTGAAGACCAGAAGCGCTACCGTGTACTGCTTCCAGTTCTGTGGCCCGCTATCCAGCTTTTTCTCGAACCAGGCCAGCGGTCGCGGAACTGTGTACTTGCCGTCCATGATTTTCGCCATGTAACGGCTCAAAGGAACGGCAATGATTATCGTGAAAACGATTATTGAAACTGGCAGAAGCCACATAGGCCTTAAGTCCTCTCGTTTAGAATCAAGCGGTAATGACTAGAACCACTCGGGACGAACCATTGCAGTAACCAGGTAAACAAACACCAGGGCCGAAACGACTGCGGTTACGTAGATCATGACTGTCTCCCTAAATTTTCTCGCAGGCGACTAAAAACGCGAGACAAAGGCCAAGCCCAACCAGACCCAATAGAAATGTTGCGGGTAGCCATAGTACTTCGTTCATTTGAGTTCCTCCGAAAATCGTGATTGACGACAGGGGCTTCGAGCGGACAGCGAGCTTCGATCTCGGTCAGCATTGGACATGGTCCTTCCGCGAAGGTGGCGAAGCGAGCCGAGCTATCAGGATTATCCAACGGATGTCCGTCTTGGTCCAGCACAACGACCGTCGCTCCGCAGACCAGAAAACGCCAGTTGCATCGGACGCAGTAGTAGAGCCGCGCCTTCTGGCGAAACAGCGCGCTATCGCACATCGGCCCGATAACAAACTCGTGCCGGAAGCTCGATGCACCCCGCTCGGGGCGGAAAGTGTGGCTCTTCCAAAGCTTCATGGGAAGCGAGATAACGCATTTTCCGGACCAACGGGAAATCCCGCGGAATTGCAAAACAAATCAAAATGAAATGCCAAGCCTGCCCGAGCGTTCATGCTTCAAAAAGCAATGTGGAAATGCGTTTTGAAAGCCACCACCGACTGGATGACATCGTCCAATTCTTCGTGCAAACTACGCTCTGGTGAGTCATCAGAGTGTTGAAGTGGATCTTCGATCGCCATCGCATTCTATTTCGAACCACCTTTGCGGCCTGTCTCATCAATGCCCTCGTCTTGATCTGGAGCCATCGCTTTCTACCGATATCGGACTACCCCGATTGGGTGTTCGAGGGCTCGATCGTTGCGCAGCTCTTTCACGGCAAAGCGCTGCCCTCCTATTCGTTCAAGCACTACCCGGTCCCTTATGCCGTAACTGTGGCGTCGCTCGGACTCCTCGATCTAGCCCTTCCGCCCGAGGTGTCGGGAAAGATCGTACTGAGCCTGTCCGTCATCCTGATCGCTGTCTCCTCTACATACTTGTTGAGATCGCTTACCCCCGAGGCCGATAATCCGTTGCTCCTGATTCCGCTGCTGTTCCTGCTTAACACCTTCTTCTTCTGGGGAGAGCTAGCCTATCTCTTCGGTCTGTCAGTCCTCTTCTTGTATTGCGGGTACCTGTTTCGTCGAGTTTATCGAATGGAGCCGATCAATTGGTGGCTTGTCGGCAGCGCATCAATCGCTATGTATTTTTGTCACTTTCTGCCCTATGCGACAGCTTTCCTCGTTACAGCGACGTTTATCCTTGCAGAGTCACGCCTGGATTTGATTCGTCCTTTCGTCATCACCTTCGCACCTTCGATAGGACTTACAATCTGGTACGCACTTGAGCGTTCCTCTATAAAGCCGCAAGGGCCGGCGTGGATGTTCTGGACGCCGCATCAATTCGCTGGCCGCTGGCTCGCGTCCTTCTCCCCCTTTCCAGAATTTCTTCCCTGGCTTGGAATCCAGGCTCCCTGGATGAAGGAGTTCGCGATATTGAACCTAGTCATAGCAGTCGCTCTGACGCTGGTACTACCCCTCTGCGTCCTATGGTTGATCAGACTACGCGCAAGGTACTTTGGAGTCCTGGCATGTGCGATCGTTTGCTCAATTGCCGCTGTCGCTTGCGGCTACGAGTTCGAAGGAATGGTAAGTCCGGGAGAACGGTTTCTCTATCCCACTGTATGGCTTGGATTATGTTGGCTTATCGGCGCGCAGCTACCTAGCCGAGTCTCTGCGTTAAGCCGAGTCCTTACCGCAGGCCTCGTAGGTCTACTAGCTGCTCAAATCGCGTTCATGCAGATTAACGTGGGAGCAGTATCGAACGATCTCGCCGCTCTTTTCGCGAAGCTACAATCAGCGAATTCCCAAACAGAATTCTGCGCAACCTATGAAACCTGCTTGCGGCAAAGTTGGGATGAGCCGCATCGGACCGGACTGGATGTGCTTCTGACAAATCATGCCAGTGCCCCGCGCCTGCCATACTACCTCTACCTGGAGAATAATGTGGCAGCGCCGATTTTTCAGATCGGGATTCTCAACTACTCGGGCAATGGAGACAACGAAGACCTTTGCAAGTCTAAGTGACGAATGCGCGCCGTCTAACCTACGACGGCTTGCTCTCCAGGGTCGAATCGCGCACCAGGATACCTTCCGCATAAAGCTTTTGAATCTTATCCGCCGGCATCTTCAATAATTCCCGCAGCACTCGCTCGTTATCCTCGCCGAGCCGCGCCGCACGGACTGTTGTCTTATCCGGCCACGCGGAAAACTTTACCGGCACCGCTGGAATCGCGACCGTACCCAGCAACGGATCCTTGACCCATCGAACGGTCTTGCGCTCATTGAGATGCGGATGCTTGATCGCTTCGTTGACTGTCAGCACCGGAGCGCACGGCACGCGCTCGGCGTCCAGCACTGCAATAGCCTCGTCGCGGCTGGAAAACTTCGAGAGCCAGTTCTCGATCACGTCTCTCAGCTCTTCTTTATTGTCGCGACGCCCGCGCGCATCCTTGAAACGCGGGTCACTCGCCAACTCAGGCATCCCAAGCGCGCGCACAAACTGCGGCCACTGATGTGGCGTCGAAGTAATCTGGATGTACTGGTCCCCCCGAAAATGAAAAATGCCAGTGGTGCCGCCATCGGGATGCAGCGATCCGCTCCGGGTCGGATGAAATTTATCGCCGCGCAGTGACACGATCGGCACGGTCTTCTCATGCATGTGGAAGTAAGTATCCAGGAGCGACGCATCAAGGTACTGACCTTCACCCGTGCGCTCGCGATGCAACAGCGCGAACCCGATGGCCATCGCCGCGGCTACCCCGGTCGACACATCACCTATCGCCATCGTAGTCAATGCAGGCGGACCATCTACCTGTCCTATCCCGTCGGTAACACCAGCATAGGCCTGTCCGATAAAATCGTAGCCAGCCTTGACTGAGAGCGGTCCGGTCTGCCCAGCCATCGAAATCGAACACATTATGATTTTCGGATTGACCGCCTTGACATCCTCATAAGCGAATCCTAGCCGGTCAATCACCCGCGGCGCGAAATTCTCGACCACCACGTCGACCTGCGGAATCATAGACATCACGATCTCACGCGCGCCGGGCTTCTTGAGATCGATCGCGAAACTCAGCTTCGAGTGATTGTGCTGCAGGTAGTAGGTGCTATGACTCGATCCCTTGAATTCCGGCGCGAGTGACTTGAGCCCGTCAGCACGCACGCGATCGCCAAACGGCGCCAGTTCTACCTTGATGACCTCGGCGCCCATCTCGCCAAGCAGTCGCGTGCAGGTAGGTCCCGCGACGAACTGCGTGAAATCCAGCACCCGGTAGCCTTCCAACATTTGCGGCTTATTCGCCATCGCTCTGTCCTCTCGTTCAGTCTCTATACCACCTCAGCCGCCCGAGTGGTAATCGTCAGAGCCGTAGCAGTTGACGCGCGTTCGCCGCCAGAATTTTGTTTTCGTCATCGGTGTCGAGGCCGAGCGCTTTGACTTCTTCTACCGGATGCGCAAGGCCGGCAGGCAAAGGATAGTCGCTGCCGACGACGAATCGCTCGGCACCATAGGTCTTCACCAGATGACTGAGCATCGTACGACTATGCGCAATGATGTCGAAGTAGAACTGAGACGCATAGCTCGACGGCGGCCGCGGAATCGCGGCGCGGCACTCGGGCACGATCCGATAGCCCATGTCGAGTCGTCCCACCAGCGCGGGCAGCGCACCGCCGGCGTGATAGAGGACCACCCGCAGATCCGGATGGCGCTCGAGCACGCCACCGTAAATCAACAGCGCGGCCGCCAGGCCGGTGTCGTAAAGATTGCCGACCAGGTTGCCGAGAAAATATCTGGCAAGGGCGCCCGCCGGCGCGGCTTCAAACGGATGGATGCAAACCACCATCCGCATCGCCTCGGCCGCATCCCAGAAAACTTCGAAGTCCGGCTCGTCGAGCTGACGCTCCACGACTTTCGGCGGAATCTCGACTCCATGAAGTCCGAGCTTCGCCGCGCGCTCCAGCTCTCTCGCGGCGGTCGCTGGATTCTGCATCGGGACGCTCGCCAGCGGCACGAAATGATCCGGGTCGCGCGCTCCCAGAGCTGCCATCACGTCGTTGTTGACCTGCGCGATCGCGAGTCCGAGGCTGGCATCGACGTCCGGATACATCAGGAACGGAACGCACGACACGGCCTGCGCGCTGACGCCCTCGCGCTCCATGTCCGCGATGCGCGCTTGCGCATTTGAGATCGGACCGTCGATCGGCCGCATCGCTTTTTCCTGGATCAAGAGAAAGCGGCGGCCGTCACGCTCGACGATCCTCGTCGCGAAATGCTTACCTTCACGCGCGAGAAAATCGATTATTTCGGGCGCGATGAAGTGGTTGTGCATGTCGATAACATCCATCGCGTCCTCCGATACGCTCGCGGACCGGTTCTTTACAGGATGAAGCTGATCTTGCCGTGCGGGCGCAGCGCTTCGTTGTCGAGGATAGCTCTTCGCTCGCGAATCTTCAGATCATTGTCTCGACGCACGAGCTTGTAGTCGTAGTGTCCTATGTAAGTATCGACCGATTCATAACGCATCCTATGCACCGCGAAGTTGGCGGTTACCAGGACGTTATCACCATCAGCGCCGACCACGCGCACGTTGGCTATCATCCTCCGCGTGCGCGACCTGGGATTTTCCGACCACGCCGCCTTGCCTAGCAACTGCTTGACGCGCGACCTGATCCGCACCGCGTCGTCCGCGATGATGAACAACGTATTGCGCGAGTCTCCCTCGGGAACGTCGGTAGGTGGAATTTCGTAAACCGCGTCTTCGGTCAGAAGTTCCAGCCACTCATCCAACCGCCACTCGTCGAGCAGCGCCGCCTCCTTATATAGGAGGTCCTCGACAGTTTGTCGGCTTGGCAGTTCGATGCTACTCATGCCGCTTTCCTTGCGCGCTTCAACTGGGGTTCCATCATGAGTTGATTCCAACGCCGCCAGAACGCGCGCATCTGTAGTTCATCGTTGATCGAAGGATTCTCGCGCTTCATCCCGCGCGAGATATCTGACCAGGCCACTTCGTGATTGGCAAAGCCGCGCTGACACGACTCGAGCATCTCGACGTCGTCCGGCGTGGCGAATCCTCCCGGGCCAAGGAATGTCAGAAAGTTGTCGAGCCGCAGCGCGGAGTCCTCAGCACTTTCATCCGCCGGCGCCAGCGCCCACGCGTTCACCTCCATATAGTCGGGCGAAACCGGATAGAAGGTGCGCACCGTGATCGCCATGATGTCGTTGATCACCAGGTTCGGAAAAATCCCGAGGTTACGGCTCGTCTCGCAGATTCGACGAGCCCGCTCGGGACCGAAGCGCGCGTCGAATTTCCGCCGCACCTCCTCGAAGTGCTGTTTGCGATGCTCACCGAAAGGCGCGACCCAATGCGCGATCGGCCGTCCCCACGCGCTCTGATACTCGAGCACCGCATGGCCATTGCCTAGATCGACCGCCTTCTGTTGCGACGGTGCCGCTACGTCGCGGCCTCTCAGATCGACACCTATGTCAGTAAGGAAGCCGAAGTACCGCTGATGAGTCGGCAGCCCATGATACCCATCATAACTATTCTCTACCAACAGCTTCCAGTTAGCACGTGCGCTATAGGACTGCTGGCCCGAGACAATCTTCATGCCTAGCTCTGACTGATCTGCAACCAGGTCCAGATACTCACGCGCGCCGGCCAGGTAGTCATAGAGGCTATCAGCGGCGCTATCGAAGCACGCAAAAATGAATCCGCGATAGTTATCCACCTGGGACGGGGAAGCTAAGGCCATGTCGTCACGTTTGAAAGCCTCGCTATAGGAGTCCTCGCCCGGCACACCTACCAATTGCCCGCGCGAGTTATAGGTCCACGCATGATAGGGACACTGGAACGTCTTGGCATTGCCAGACTTCTGCCGGCACACCAGTGATCCGCGATGAGTACAAGTATTAAGCAGCACGCGCACGACGCTGTCGTCGCCACGCACAAGGATCATCGGCCGCCCGGCTACGTTACGCGACCGATAGTCGCCCGCGTGCGGAACCTCCGACTCATGACCGACATAGATCCAGCACTTATCAAACACCCGTCGCCTCTCATCCGCGAGACACTCCGGATCAGTAAACGCCCGCCGATTAACCCGAAACAGCCCCGCCTCCTGATCATCCAGGATGTAACTCTCACTCGACTTATCCATATTTCTTTCTCCTGCCATCCTTCTGTTCCCCTCTCCTGAAGGGAGGGGTGAGGGGAGAGGTTCCGTCTCCGACTTAGGGGATCGATTCCCCCGGATTCCACGCCCAGTACCGCGCGATCGCCCCCGCATCAACCCGAAGGTCCGTTCCGGTAATCATCCCAGCATCCTCCGAAGCCAGGAAAACCGCGGCGCGCCCGTAGTCGCTCGGACTCGGTAATTTCTGCATCGGTACACCTTTGCGAAACGGCTCGAACGCATTCTTGAGTTGCTCGCCACTTCGCACCGAACGCCCCCATCGCGCGCCGCGCTCTAACGACTCCATCGGATCCGTCGCCGTCGGCGTCAGGCTGTTGACCCGGATGCCGTGCCCGACCAGTTCCATCGCCGCTGATCGCGTGAAGTTCAGCAGACCAGCCTTAGCCGTGCAGTACGCGATGTTGTTCGGCTCGCCCTGATGGCCCGCCGTCGAAATAATATTGATGATGGCGCCTTTGCGACCCTGTTCGATCATCGACTTCGCGACATGCTTGGTGAACAGGAACGCGCCGCCAAGAATGATCTCGATCTGACGCCGCCATTCGCCGACCGGCATCTCGATCACGCCCTTCTTGTTGAAGATGGCCGCATTGTTCACCAGGATGTCGACGCCGCCGAAATGCTCGCGCGCCGCTGCGATCGCCCCAGACACCTGGCCTTCATCGGTAACGTCACAGGTCACCGCGGTGGCGCGTCCGCCGATGCTCTTGATGTAACGCGCGCAGTCCGCGCCGTTTTCCGCGCGCGCATCGACGCACACCAGCGCGGCGCCTTCCGCCGCGAGACCTTCTGCGATTCCGCCGCCGATATTCGTGCTGGTGCCGGTGACCAGCGCAACTTTTCCACTTAGCTTCATCTGATTACCGCGGCGGCGGCGCCGTCAGGAAACATTTCGACGAATTGAAAATCCACGTCTCGATGAACTCGGTCTCCGCCGGCTTGCGTTTCAGCTCTGCGAGCACTCCCGCGAGACACATCCAGTTGAGAATTTCCTGCTGGCCGCTCGCCTCCACCGACGCCGCCGGATAATTCCGCCACGCGTCGAAGTTGCCGGCGCGCAACGCCTCGAACAGCGCGCGATCCGCGGCCGTGTCCGGATACAGATAATTGTTTTTCGCGGTAAGGAACGCATGCGACCATCCCGACGACGCCATCAGCGCGACCCGCCACGGACTGTTCGCAAAGATTCGCGCGGTCGCGGCGCCTAGGTCGAACAGTCGGCGCGGCGTCGGCGCAGGCGGATCGAGCTGCGCTTCCGACGGCGGATTCTCGAACGCCGGCAGACCGCCACGCTGCGCGATAACTCTTCGCCCATAACAATTTATCGCGAACGGAATGATCGGATACGGAAACCCTTTGCGCTCGTAGTCGAGATACAGCACCGCATTCGCGAACGCGTGACCCAGCGGATGATGCAGCGGCTTGTACGAGTACGCAGTGTCGAAGCCCGCCTCGATCAAACCGCTGGCGAGAAACTTCGCTGCCGCAACGTTGCCGGCCGCGCGAAATTTCTTGTCGGGCGCTTCATGCCACACGTTGTGCGCGGGCGGCGCGAACTCGAACGATTCGTGGGCGTAGATGCAGTACGGCGGGATCACATCCTCCCGGAAATTTTCGTATTGATCGTCGCCCCACACCACGATGAAGTCGGGATGAAACGCGTCGATTTGCGCGCGCGTCCGGCGCAGCGACCGCAGCAACGTCTCGCGATGTACGTGCGCGGCGGCTGTGCCTTCATCGTTGCCCCATTCGGCGCGCATCGCTTCCGGCCAACCCTGCGCACTGCGAAATTTTTCCGGCAGATGCGGGTTCTGCAGCATCCGCTTCAGAATCCACGCCATTGTTTCATCGCTGCCGGCTAGCGGCGGGTAGTGAGTTATTCCGACCGCAAGAATCTCACCCATTTGCCTGTCCTCCCGCAGCGCGCTCGCCATCGTCGTGAAGGATCTGTTTCTCGTATAGCGCCGAAATACGCTCTGCGGAATACCCGAGCACGCTCGACAGCACCGACGCATTGTCCGCGCCGAGCGCCGGCACATAGTTGCGCGCAGACGCGTTCGCATCGCCGAACTTGAACGCTGGGTTCGGCACCTTGAGCGGCCCGGCGCCGTCGTCGATCACGCTGAAACTTCCGCGATGCGCAAGATGCGGATGCTCGAGCGCCTCGCGCACCGTGTAATATCGCGAGCATGGAACGCTGCCCTCAGTCAGTATCGCTTCGCACTCTGCCATCGTTCGCGTTGAAGCCCAGTCGTCGAGCATCGACATAAACCACGCCCAATTCGCAGCCCTGCCTTTCGCCGTAGCGAATCGAGGATCGTCCATCCATTCGGGATGCCCCACCGCGCGCGCCAGCGCTTCGTAGTTGTTGGGCTTCACCGCCGCGATCATGATGAAGCCATCCTTCGCTCGCGTCGGCTGAAAGGTGTTGTTCTTTTTTTTCTGCGGAAACTGCGCTTCCTGGAACTCGTAGATGAGCATGCCGAGCACGCCGTCCATCATCGACAGATCGATGCAATCGCCGCGGCCAGTGCGCTCGCGCGCGAGCAGCGCCGACTGTATCGCGCCGAACGCGTAGGTCCCGCCCAGCACGTCGCCCACATAGATGCCGGTGTTGAGCGGGCGCTCGAGCCCGTCCTGGTACGACAGGTTGACCAGGTCGAATCCGCTGGCCGCGTGCAGCATCGGCGCATACGCACTGCGCGTCGCCCACGGACCGCTTTGCCCGAAGCCCGAAATCGAGCAGTACACGATTCGCGGATTTGCGCGCACGAGCGTCGCGTAGTCGAGCCCGAGCCGCTGCATCACACCCGGCCGCGAATTCTCGACCACCACGTCCGACTTCGCCGCAAGCTCCTGCACCAGCTCGATCGCTCCGGCTCGGTGCAGATCGATCGCTATACTCTTCTTGCCGCAATTCAGATGAGCGAAGTACGCGCTCTTGCCGGCGCGCATCGGCGGCTGCGTGCGGATAAAATCGCCCTCGGGCGGCTCGATCTTGATCACCTCGGCGCCGAGATCCGCCAGCAGCCGCGTGCAATACGGCCCCGACACGATGGTCGTGAAGTCGATCACGCGCACGCCGCTTAGGATGTCATTCGTCATTGGAAGCCTGCGCAGCTCAACCGTTCACTTCAGTGATCTTCGCCGATGACTCACCGGCTTCGGAGCGCGAAAACGCTAGTTCAAAAATGCGACGGATTTCCGCCTTGATCGCCCTCAAGTCGATCGAACCGTCTAGCAGCCATTGCATTGAAGTCCCACGCAGTATCGAGAGCACTACGCTGGCGACCGCGGAGACGTCAACTACCGCTGGAATCTCGCCCAGGTCGATCGCGGCTCGAATCGTCTTCATCAGCAATTCGCGGAAGTTGCGATCGGCCCTCACGAATGTCTCGTGGATCTCCGGCACCAGCACGATCGATTCTCCAAACAACTCGTAGTATGCGCGGCCTAGAGTGCCGCTGCCCGCGACCGCGTCGAGATACGTCTCGATCATCACGATAAGCGCATCGAGTCCGTGCCGCTCTTTGAGCTCCGGCTCGAGTTTGTCGATCGCGAAGTAGTTCTGGAACTCCGTCGCCAGCATCCGGATCAGATCGCTCTTCGATCCGAAGCGTTGGCTGACGAGGCCGTGGCTATAGCCGGCCTTCTGCGCGATCTGCGCGATTGTCGTTGCGCTGTAGCCCTGGTCGGCAATCAGTTCGGTGGCGGCTTCGACCAGGCGCTTCGACGAGCGCTCGCTGCGGGTCCTTCTCAGATCGGATTTCTCGCGGCTGGCCGGCATTTCAGATGCTCAACATTTCCGCGATACGTTCCCGATGAAAATCGGCGTCACCCCAGAATAACTCGCCGTACTTCTGACGGCGAAAGTAAAGCTGGATCGTGTACTCCTTGGTGAACCCGATTGCGCCATGGATCTGCTGCCCATGAGCGACCACGCGACGGCTCGCCTCGCTGCACCACGCCTTTGCCATCGAAACCTTAAGGTTCGCAGACTTGTCTCGATCGCTGATCGCGGCGGCAGCCCTGTAGGTGATGAATCTCATTCCGTCGACGTCGGTCACCATGTCCGCCACCTTATGCTGAATGGCCTGGAATGACCCGATGGGCTTTCCAAACGCCTCTCGATGCTTCGCGTAATCGACCGTGATCTCGAAATCCTTCTGTGCGAGGCCAACCAGATACGCGCATTCGAGGACGGTCGCCCGGTTCGAGAGGACATTGAGATTGGGAACCTTGATGACATCTTGGTTTGGCACCGTGACATTCTCAAACATGACTTCCGCAAGCTTCTGCCCGGTCATCGTCGTGAGAGCCGACAGTCGAACGCCCTTCGCAGTGCGGGGAACCGCGCCAGCGATGAAATCATTGTCGTCGCGAGCGAGCACCCATAGGCGATCCGCAGCCTGCGCGTCGGGCACGAAGAGCTTCGATCCGTCGAGAACAATACCATCGCCGACGCGCCGCGCTTTCAGCACAACGTCATCGGCACCCCATCGGCCGGTGCTCTCGGTGTAGGCGTACGTGTGTATCTGGGATCCGTTTGCGAGCATCGGCAGAAAACTTTTCTGCTGCTCAGGTGATCCCAGTTCCAGCAGAAGCCCGACCGCGACCTGGCTCGGAATGAAGGGCCCGGGCATCAGCGATCGCCCGGTCTCTTCCACCACTATGCACAAATCGTAAAACGACAATCCGGCGCCGCCGAACTCTGCCGGAATCATCAGTCCGTGCCATCCGAGGTCGGCAATCTTGCGCCACAACTCAGGGCTATAGCCCTTTTTGTCTGTTTCCATCGCACGCACGTGTTGCTCGGGACATTCCTTCTCGAGGAAGTCGCGTGCGGAGCTCTTCAGCAGTTCCTGATCTTCATTGAGTCCGATGTCCATTGTTGGAAACCTTCAACCTTCGAGTTGCGTCAGCCGCGCGGCAAGCCAAGGCCGCGAGTCGCGATAATGTTGCGTTGGATCTCCGAGGTCCCGACCTGGAGCGTGAGCGTGCTCGCGTACAGGTATTGCTGCGCGATCATTCCATCCAGCGGTGCGTGCTTCTCGCCCCGGAACAACAGACCATGCGTCTCGATCAGCTTCATTCCGGTGGCCGCGAGACGTTGCGCAAGTTCCGTGTGGTAGAGCTTCAAGACGGACGCCTGATGGACCGGGACTTTGCCCTGGAACTGCAACTCAGCAACTCCCTGGGATAGACCGCGCAGGACTTCTACTTCGATTGCGCGGTTCACCAGTTCCGTGCGCGCGGCGTTCGACAGCGGTGGAATATTAGGAGATCGCGCCAGCTGGAACAGCGAATCCAGCGTGCGCTCAATCGTCGCAACCTGGGAGACCGCGGAGCGCTCGGTGTCGAGCAGACTCATCAGGTAGTAAAATCCGCGGCCTTCCTCACCGATCAAATCGTTCGCGGGCACGCGAACGTCCTCGAAGAAAACTTCGTTGAACTCGTGGTCGGTGAGATTCTGGATGCGGCGGACCGTTACTCCCGGTGCATGCATATTCACACGAAGCATGCTGATCCCGCGATGACGCGGCGCGTCGGGATTCGTTCGCGCCATCAGCAGACCCCAGTTCGCACGATTCGCATAGGTGGTCCAGATTTTCTGCCCGTTAACCACGTATTCATCGCCGTGTTTCGTCGCGCGGCATTTCAAGCCGGCGAGATCGGACCCTGCGGCCGGCTCGCTGAAGAGTTCGCACCATTCGTTCTCACCGGAGAGGATGGGCGGCAGCATGCGATTTTTCTGTTCTTCGGTCGCGTGCGAGATGATGGTCGGGCCGACCATTCCGAGACCCATGTCGAAGAATCGCGGTGCGTTGTGTTTGATGAACTCGTCGATGAGTATGAACTGATGAGCTGGTCCGAGACCGCCACCGCCGTATTTTGTCGGCCATGCAGGCACCAGCCATCCCTTCTTGCGGAGCGCCTCGCGCCATTCGCTCTTGGCTTTCTTCAGCGACGGATCGGAATGGCCGGATTCCGGACCTTCCTCATCGAAGGCGCCACGAATGGTTGACACGTCGCTGAGCGCGACGGGCAACTCGCGCTCGATGAACTCCACTACTTCTGAGCGGAACCGGGTCAGTTCCTCTTTCGCGGCCATTTGTGCACCTGCTCTGGTTTGGCGATGTAACGAGGTATACTATATGGTGGTCTATATAGTCAAACGCAAATCGGATAGGAACCGTCGATCGCGAACGCCGCGGGAGGAATGGCGGCGCGAAAGATCACACAACGATGTATCGACATCCTAGGCCCCGAAGCGTTGTCGGAAGACCGTCCACTGGATCGATGCTTCCAGGACGGCCGCATCTTCGACATCTACGAAGGCACCGGCGAAATCCAGCGCGTGATAATCGCGCGCTCAATCATGGGTTACACTGGCCGCGATCTCAGGTAACTTGCCGTGGAAGGCGGTTCGGTCTACGGTTTATAAGGAGACGCACAGACCAGGAACCACCTTGCCTTTCAGGAGAAAGAGATGAAACCAGGACTTCGTATCGTACTTGCCGCTACCACTGTTCTCTTTTTGAGTTGTTGGTCACTGCCAGCGCATGCCGCGACGGTCAAGACCGGCTATCTCACTTGCCATGAAGCTTCGGGATGGGGATTCGTTCTCGGATCTTCGCGCGAGCTCAGATGCTCCTACTCCAGCAACGGCGGAAGAGTCGAATACTATAGTGGAAGCGTATCGAAGTTTGGCGCTGATATCGGCTATCTCAAGTCGGCAGTGAT